>Ga0307414_10000740_pt1 | contig 16730 bp, 15 predicted proteins | sample DK1Ometagenome_FD_203804 | JGI IMG/M metagenome (GOLD analysis project Ga0307414, IMG submission 203804) | Maize rhizosphere microbial communities from greenhouse at UC Davis, California, United States - DK15-O-3 | ecosystem: Host-associated > Plants > Roots > Rhizosphere > Soil | place: USA... | reverse complement strand
TCCAGCGTTCTTCACCATTGAGGCGATAGATGCGTGCATCCAGCGTGAAGCCGCGCTGATGGCGGATGGCATGATCGCGCAGCGCTTCCATCGCATCGCGCGATTCCGGCGCATAAAGGGATACGGTACGGATGCGGCACAGCGGCTTATCCTGCGGCAGGCCGAAGATGTCATAAACCGCAGGCGACCAGCGCAGCATATTATCATCAAGGCGGCAGCTCCAGCGGCCGATGCCCTGCGCCTCGAGCGAGCCAGTGCTGGTGCGCGTCAAATGAGGAAGGCGCTGCCCGGCCTCATAAATCGGCCAGCTATGGTTGCCCAGAATATCGTCGGCGAAGGCCATGCTCATAAGTCGTCGTTCAGCCTGTACTGATCTGTTCTTAGCTGCCGGTAGCAGCTTTGCCCTCAGGCCGACAAATGCATTGTGCCGCTGGCAAGCCGCCCGGAAAACCCTATGTTGATCCAAACTCGTTAACAGGAAGCTAGCATGTCGACATATGAAGACCGTCTCGAGGCCCTGCGCGCGCAATTGAAGCGCCAGTCGCTCGATGGCTTTGTGGTGCCGCTAACAGATGAGCATCTTTCCGAATATGTCGGCGCATATGCGCAGCGCCTCTCCTGGCTCACAGGCTTTCTTGGATCGGCTGGGAGCGCTGTCGTTCTGCCGGAGGAAGCCGCGATCTTCACCGACGGGCGCTATACGCTGCAAGTGCGCGATCAGGTGGATGGTGCGCATTGGCATTATGAGAGCGTGCCGCAAACAAGTGCAGCGGAATGGCTCGGCGAACATGCCGCAAGCGGCGCGCGGATCGGTTATGACGCATGGCTGCACACGCGCCGCTGGGTGGATGAGGCGACACGCGCCCTCGCCCGCGCAGGGGCGACACTGATCGCGGTTGAGAGCAACCCGGTCGATTCCGTGTGGGATGCGCGCCCGATACCGAGCGAAGCACGGATCATGGTGCATGAAGAGCGCTACGCCGGGCAGAGCAGCGCCGCCAAGCGCGCGCAGATCGTGGATTGGATGCGCGTTCAGGGCGTTGACGCGACGGTGCTGACCGCGCTCGATTCCATCGCCTGGACCTTCAACATTCGCGGCGCAGATGTGACGCATACGCCGGTCGCGCTCGCTTATGCGCTGCTCCATGCCGATGGCCGCGCCGAGCTGTTCGTCGACCCCCGCAAGGTGGATGGCGATGTGCGCGCGCATCTGGGCAACGCCGTGACGATCCGCGACCGCGCCGACTTTAGCGCAGCCCTGCGCGATCTGGCAGGCAAGAGCGTGGCGGCGGACCCGGAGCGCGCCGTTGCCGCCATCTTCGAGACGCTGGAACAAGCAGGCGCGACCATCCGCCCGCTGCGCGATCCTGCCGTGCTGCCCAAGGCAATCAAGAACGCTACGGAAGTTGCTGGCCATAAGGCCGCGCAAGCCCGCGATGGCGCGGCGATGGCGAAATTCCTGCACTGGCTGAGCATCGAAGCGCCCAAGGGCGGCCAGACCGAGCTCAGCGTGTCCGACCGGCTCCAGCAGTTCCGTGAGGAGAGCGGCGCGCTGGTCGATCTCTCCTTCGATACGATTTCCGGCTCCGGTCCCAATGGCGCCATCGTCCATTACAAGGCGAGCGAAGCCACCAATCGCCCCGTGGAAAGCGGCACGCTGCTGCTGGTCGATTCAGGCGGGCAATATCGTGATGGTACGACGGACATCACGCGCACGATGGCGATTGGCACGCCAACCGCAGAGATGCGCACCCGTTTCACGCTCGTTCTCAAGGGCCATATCGCGCTCGCCTGCGCCGCCTTTCCGGCAGGCACGCGCGGCAGTCAGCTTGATGTGCTGGCGCGTCAGTTCCTCTGGGCGCAGGGTCTCGATTATGCGCATGGCACCGGGCATGGCGTGGGCAGCTTCCTCTCTGTGCATGAGGGGCCACAGCGCATCGCCACCGCGAGCGGGGATGAGCCGCTGCACCCCGGCATGATCCTCTCCAACGAGCCCGGCTATTACAAGACCGGCGACTATGGCATCCGCATCGAGAATCTTGTGCTGGTCGTGGAGCGGGCCAGCGGCGAGGATGACAGGCCATTTTATGGCTTCGAGACGCTCAGCCACACGCCTATCGACCGCGCGCTGATCGATACCGCACTGCTCACCGCCGACGAGCGCGCCTGGCTCAACGCCTATCATGCGCGCACGCTGGATATTGTCGGCCCGCACTTGGAAGGTGACGCGAAGCTTTGGTTGCAGGAGGCCTGCGCGCCAATCGAGCGCGCTTAGCCGAGCAGCGTCGTCAAGGTGCGGGCCATATTCTCGATCGTATAGGGCTTCTGCAGGACCAGCCGACCGCGATGCTGGTCCGGAAACTGCGCTTGCTCGCCATAGCCGGTCGCGAACATGAAGGGGATGCCCAGGTCCAGCAACTCATCGGCGATGGCAAAGCTGGTGCTACTGCCCAGATTGATATCGAGCACGGCGAGCGTTGGCCTCTCTGCTGCGATGATATCCAGCGCAGCTTCCACCGAGGATGCTGTCGCGACATGGTCCGCGCCCAGCCGCTCAAAAATATCCTCGGCATCAAGCGCGATGATGAGACTGTCTTCCACTAACAGAACGCGCTGCCCATTGAGCAGATCATGCGGCGGCGGCGCGCTATGCCCTGGCTTCTTGCCGGGGTAGCGAATGACCGGCTGCAACAATGGATCATGCTCGGCGACATGGCGGCCGGGGATGCAGAAATCCACCTCCAGCCCCTCCGGCGCATAATTGACGCTGGCCTTGCCGCCCAGATCATAAGGCACCGATCGCTCGATGATGGTGGTGCCAAAACCGTGTCGCGTTGGCGCTGTAACGGGAGGTCCGCCAGTTTCGCGCCAGTGCAATTGCAGGTCGCCGCGCGCATCGCGCTCCCAGCTCAGCCGAACCTGCCCCTCAGCCACGGATAAGCCGCCATATTTCATGGAGTTGGTGACAAGCTCGTGCAGCACAAGGGCCATCGTTGCATAGGCCTGCGGGTTGAGCATCACGGGCTCACCCTCGCTCTGCACACGCTCGGCATCGTCGACAAAGGCATAGGTTTCCGCGTCGATCAGCGCATTAAGCGGTGCTGGTCCCCAATGATCTTCCGTCAGCTGATTATGGGCGCGGGCAAGCGCGTGAATGCGGCCATCCACCACCTTCACAAAATCCTGCACGGCATCGTCAGACGGGTCCGCCTGGCGAATGAGACCACGGATGAGCCCCAATATATTGCGCACGCGGTGGTTGAGTTCGGCGATCAGCAGCTCCTGTCGCTCACCCGATTTCTGCCGCTCCGCCGTGGCCTCATCCGCGAGGCGCAGTACGACTTCGATCAGGGTGGCCCGCAATGTCTCGGCGACGCGCAGCTCTGAACTTGTGAAGGGCTTGGAGCGACCGCGCACAAGCTCTTTCCATTCCGCAAAGCTTTCACGAGGAGTCAGCCGCGGGCCGTTGGGGCCTAGTTGGGCCGGCTTGTGAGGATCGCCCGCCCAACGAACCGAGCGCACAAGCTCGGACCGAAACAGAACAACATAGTCGCGCGGGGAGCGCGAGACGGGGATCGCCAGCAGCCCTGCCGCACTATCGGCAAAGGCGTCGGCATCGGGCACGAGGGACCCAATATGATCGGTGGCGAACACCTTGCCCGCGGCTGTGCTGTTAAGTGCACGCACGATGCGGCGAAAATCCGCTGTCGGCGGTGTAATGCCAGAAAAGGCATAATTGCCGCCGAGCCACACGCCCACGCCATCGGCAGGAATGGCATGGGTGAGGATATCCGCCAGCCAGTCCGGATCACGCAGCAGCGTTTCATCCGATGCCACGGCGCCCAGCAACTGGTCGGAAATATCGCGCGCGCGCCGCTCAAAATCGACAGTCTCTTGTCGCTCCCGGCTTTCCAGCCTCATCGAGAACATCTGCGTGAAGAGTTCGGCGACGGAGCGGCGCTCGAAAGTCGGGGTGAGCGCGGCATAATGGTGGCAGGCGAACAGGCCCCACAGCTTGCCATCCACGATGATCGAGATCGACATGGACGCCTCGACGCCCATATTTTTGAGATATTCGATGTGGATCGGCGACACCGAGCGCAGCAGCGAAAGCGAGAGGTCGAGCGGCTCTCCTGCTTCATCCCGCGTCGGGACAATAGGGACCGGCGTCGCTTTCACATCAGCAATCACCCGCAGCAGATTGCGCGTGTAGAGAATGCGGGCCTGCGCCGGGATATCGCTGGCTGGGTAATGCAGCCCGAAGAAGCGCCCAATGCCCGGCCGAACCGCCTCAGCAACGACCTCGCCCGATCCATCGGGAGCGAAGCGGTACACCATGACGCGGTCAAAGCCTGTGAGCGCGCGGATCTGACGCGCGCCTTCCCGGTAAAATGCCGCAAAGTCAGCGCATTGATTCAGACGGGAGATCATCGGGCGGATCATGCTGGTGATGTCGCCAAGCTCGCCCGATGATGGCTCGCCCTCAATGACGACCTGACTGCCGGAGAAATGGATGGCAAGGTTGAAGAGGCCGCGCCCCTCCATCAGTTGCAAGGCGAATAGCCGCTCGACTGCATCGGCCCCACGCAATATCGCCGCACGGTTGCGCATTTGATGGATTGCATAGGCATCAAAAATCTCCGCAATCGGTCTGCCGATCACATCTGCGGGCGAAAGACCGATATAATCGGCGAGGTTGGCAGAAGCCCGCGCGACCATCCAATCGCTGGTGAGGGCCAGCAAAAAGCCGATGGGCTGGATTGCGCCCAAAATGTGAATCGGCTCCCGGTCGCAATTGGTCAGATCGACCTTAAGCGGTTCAGACATTGGCCAGGCCCCCGATGTGGCGCAGCGCACCTGTTTCAAACAATGCGAAGACCGACTTCGCCGATATAATGGCGGCCTCGATTTGCTCTGCTGATTGCAGCCGTTCATCGATGATACCGACGAGCTTGCGCCAGGACGCGCTGTCATGCGCGCTCAAAAATTCGCGCGGAAAATCATCGGCGATCTGGCGCTCAAGAAATTTGCCGCCAAGTCTTGAGCCTTCCAGTACATAGATGGCACCCAGCAATGCTTCAGGAGAGTTGGGAACCGGAAACTCCGCAAGGCCCTCCAGCGCCACACCGAGGGCAGCCAGATCGCGCTTGAGCAGAGGCGCGCGTCGGCGGCTCTGCCAATCCGGCAGCATCAGCTCAGGCTGAGCATCATCGATTGCGGCTTCGACTGGCAAAAAGGCTTCGGCCTGCGCCTTCAAAAAGGCGATATAATGTGCCCGATCAGATAAAAGGTAGCTGCCAAAAGCAGCATCAACCCGTTCATGCTCAGTTGCAGTCTCTGACCGCAGCATTGATCGCGCCTTGTCGGCATCTCTCATAGAATATGTCTATCAATCATCCTAAAGCACCTCAATAAAAATTGAGATATCCATTTTGAAGACTGAACATTTGCCATACGTCATCGTCAGGCGGTGTTCAGATATTATCACTTGGAATTGGTTTATGTTGAATTTCAATCTCTGAGCAGGGATTGAAGTGATCTGCGACATGTATGACATGGTCAGTGAGAAACTTATTTGGCGAAACGACCAAGTGGCGGTTTCGTTCCGGCCAGGTCATGCATCGTCGCGATCTATTGTGTCTCGGGCTTACCCCAGCCTTTGGTCAATCCACACCACCAGCATACCAACGACGATGAAGCACGCAGCGATCATGCTTGTCGTGATTCCCACCTGCATCCAGCCGACACGCGCGACATCGAGGAAGGGATAGGGGTAGCGCCCGTCCAGTTGCGCACGACCGATGGCATAGGCCAAGTAGGCGATGGGAAGCAGCGCCCAGATTAGCGGATCGCGATAGGTCAGCCTGCCCTTGGGCGCGAAGATCAGCCAGTAAAGCGCCACAGCTGGCGGCGCGATATAATGGAGCAGCAGGTTTGCGGTGCTTGCAGGTCCGGCATGATGCTCGGTCGAGCGCAGCAGCAGCGCATAGACGATGCCGATCAGCCCCATCAGCAGCATGATGCCCGCAAGCCGACGTGGGTGGGACGCAGCGCGACTACCCATCGCCACGCCGAACAGAAGCCCTGCCGTCAGCAAATTCCCGATGATCGTGAAGAAGCGCAGCATCGTCCAGAGCGCTCCCTGCACGCTGCCGGTCTGCTCCAGCGAGACGGCGAAGCGGATCGACAAGGCCGCAAAGGCGATGAGGCCCACGATCAGCGCAGCAACGCGGGCGGACATCGGCAGGATTTTTACGGGCGGTCTCATCGGCAAGCCCTCTATGTCTGACAATCGGGACAGTAGAAGGTCGACCGTCCTGAATCCACCCGGCGTTTGACGGTGCCGCCACATGGGCAAATCAGCCCCTCGCGCCCGTAAACCCGCCAGTCCTTGGCGAAATAGCCAAGCTCGCCATCGGGCCGGGCATAATCGCGCAGGGTGGAGCCGCCTGCCGCGATGGCGGCGAGCAGCACGGCCTTGATCGCCTCGACCAGCCGCACGAGGCGCGGTTTCGATATCTTGCCTGCCGCGCGGGTTGGCATGATCCCGGCGATGTTCAGCGCCTCGCACACATAGATATTGCCCAGCCCCGCGACGATGCGCTGATCGAGCAGCATTGCCTTGATCGGCGCGGCCCGACCGGCGAGCGCGCCATGCAGATACTGAGCGGTGAGACCATCGCCGAGGGGCTCGGGTCCAAGCGCGGCGAGGGCGGGATAGGCGTCAATCGCCGTCGTGCTGACCAGATGGACGAAGCCGAACCGACGTGGATCATGCAGCGCCAAGCGGTGCTGGGCTGTCTCCATCAGCAGATGATCATGCTTGGCGACCTCGGATGGATCGATGCGCCAGCGACCGGACATGCCGAGATGGAAAATCATCGTATCGCCGCGATCCGTCTCGATCAGGCCATATTTAGCACGGCGGCCAAGGCCACTGACGGTCGCGCCAGTCAACCGTTGCCGCAGATCTTCCGGGAAGGGAAAGCGCAGATCTGCGCGCCGCGTCTCGACGAGGGTGAGGCGCGCACCATCGAGCACCTGGCGAAGGCCTGCAACGGTGGTTTCGACTTCGGGAAGCTCTGGCATGGCGCACCCTTAAGCAGGTGCGCGGCTCGCGCCAACTGCGTTCAGAGCCAGAGCTGCCAGGGCAGCACAAGGGGGCTGGCGAAGATGAGGGCAAGTGCGAGCATCAGCCGCCGTTTTCCGGGCAGGGCCAGCTCATCCGGCACAAGGCCCGTGGATGGTGCCCAGAGGAATGGACAGGAGAGGAAAGCCAGCAGGAGCAGGCCGAGACCGACACGGCCCGCACCGATAAACCCGCCATCGATCCGAAGGGTGAGGCCGCCAAGCGCGAACAAAATGGTCAGCAGCCACATGATCAGGCGCATTATATCCCCCGGATGTTACGCTCAGAAGGACGGATTATGCGACAGAAGCTTTAGGAGCAGACAAAAGCCCGGTAGCCTCACGCACTATTCCACGCTAGCGCGTGAACATGGCTCTCTCCGATGATATCGCTCTCGCCAACGCCCTTGCCGACGCAGCAGGCGCCGCGATTCGCCCCTTCTTTCGTGCCCCGTTCGAGATATCGGACAAGAGCGATGCGTCTCCGGTCACTGAAGCCGACCGCGCCGCCGAGTTGGCGATGCGCCGCCTGATCAGTGCAGAGCGCCCGCGTGATGGCATCATTGGTGAGGAATTTGGCGCCGAGCGGGCTGATGCCACGCGGCAATGGGTGCTCGATCCGATCGATGGCACACGCAGCTTCATTGCCGGGCGCCCGATTTTCGGCACCCTGATCGCGCTGATGCAGGATGGCTGGCCGGTGCTGGGCATTATCGACCAGCCGATCAGCGGAGAGCGCTGGGCCGGCGCGATGAGCGTGGGAACGACGTTAAACGGCAAGCCGGTCAGGACACGCGCCTGTCGCTCGCTCGATCAGGCCATATTAGCGACGACCGGCCCGCAATATTTCCCCGGCCACAGCGCCGAGCATTTCTCCATTTTGGGCGGACAGTGCCGCGACACCATCTGGGGTGGCGATTGCTATAATTATGCGCTGCTCGCATCCGGCCATATCGATATTGTCGTCGAAGCAGGGCTCAAGCTGCACGATCTGGCCGCGCTTGTGCCAATCGTTGAGGGCGCGGGCGGACAGATGTGTGACTGGTCAGGTGAGCCGCTGACCGATGCGAGCGAAGGCGATGTGATCGCGGTTGGCGATCCGGCGCGGCTCGACGATGTTATCGAAGCGCTCGCGCATCACGCGCATTGATTGACTGACTTAATCGGCCACGGTGCCGACAACTGCGCCAGCGGCACCGCCAATTGCAGCACCCTTGCCGACATCATTATCCGTAACCGCCGCAGTGCCTGCGCCTGCTGCCGCGCCAATGCCTGCACCACGGAGCGTTGAGCAGCCCGAAACTGCCAGCGAACCAGCCGCGACAAGCCCAATAAGAACGAGTTTCATGTCTGCATCCTTCCTTGCTGAGATAGCGGAAGAATGCGCGAGGCGGCGCGGACGTTCCCGACCGCCGTGATCAGCTGAGCGTGGCGCTCCACTGATCGGGTTTGAAGCCGACCAGCAGCGTCTTGCCGCCCGTGACGACCGGGCGTTTGATGAGCGAGGGATGGGCCGCCATCAGCTCAATGGCCTTTGCAGCATCCAAACCGACCTTGTCCTCATCGGGGAGCTTGCGGAACGTCGTGCCCGCCTTGTTGAGCAGCAGCTCCCAGCCAGCTGCATCGGACCAGCTCTTCAGCTCCGCGCTCGTCGGCGGCTCCTTCTTGTAATCGCGAAATTCATAAGCCACGCCCTGCGTGTCCAGCCAGTTGCGCGCCTTTTTCACCGTGTCACAATTGGGAATAGCATGCAGAATGATTGTCATCGTCTATCCATGATCGGGGTTAAGCCTTGCGCGCTCAGACCAGCTCGTCTTCGCCGACCGTCTCGAACTTGTCGGCCAAGGTCAGCTTGTCCAATATGGCGGCGGTTTCATCGCGCACCTTCATCATGATGCGGCGCAGCTCGCATTCTTCCTCTGGCACGCAGTTCTTGCAGGGCTGGTGCGCATAGCGACTGGCGCAGGGTACGAGCGCGAGCGCGCCATCCGTAAGCCGGAAAATATCGCCATAGCGCACGTCGATTGGCGCGAGGGCCAGCCAATAGCCGCCATCGCGGCCACGGCGCGTGGCGACGAGGCCCGCACGACTGAGCTCGGACAGAATGACGGTCAAAAACTTCGCAGGAATATTTTGCGCAGCCGCAATGTCCGCCAGCTGGATCGGACCTTCTCCATAATGCCGCGCCAGATGCTGGAGGGCCCGGATGGAATATCGCGTGCGTTGCGAAAGCATAACTACCACATTGGCAGAGAATGTGGATCGCGCAAGGGGCTAGGCTTGATCGGGGCATTAAATCATAAAGCCCATCGCAGTCTTCTCGGGCGAGAAGCGTGCGATGGGCTCATGAAGCTCAAACTAAACGATCAGGCAGCGACCTTGCGGCGCTCCGCCAGCTCATCATTCAGCATCTCTGCCAGCAGGAAAGCCAGCTCAAGGCTCTGCGCCGCGTTGAGGCGCGGGTCGCAATGGGTGTGGTAGCGATCAGCGAGGCTCTGCTCGGTCACGTCGATGGCGCCGCCCGTGCATTCGGTCACATTCTGGCCGGTCATCTCCGCATGGATGCCGCCGCCAAAGCTGCCTTCCGCGCGATGCACGGCGAAGAAGCCGCGCACCTCCGCCAATATGCGCTCGAACGGGCGGGTCTTGTAGCCGGTCGCCGCCTTGATGACATTGCCGTGCATCGGGTCACAGGACCAGACAACCGGATGCCCTTCCCGCATCACGGCACGCACGAGCGGGGGCAGCGCGCCCTCGATCTTGTCATGCCCATAGCGGGTGATCAGCGAAATGCGGCCAGCCTCACGGCGCGGATTGAGCACATCGAGCAGCCGCAGCAGCGTCTCAGGATCAAGGCTCGGCCCGACCTTCATGCCGATGGGATTGCCGATGCCACGCAGATATTCGACATGCGCGGAGCCGAGGAAGCGCGTGCGATCCCCGATCCAGAGCATATGCGCGCTGGTGTCATACCATTTGCCCGTGAGCGAATCCTGCCGGGTCAGCGCCTGCTCATAAGGGAGCAGCAGCGCCTCATGGCTGGTGTAGAAGCTCGTTCCGCCAAGCTGGGGCACCGTCTCAGGGCTGAGGCCACAAGCCTTCATGAACTCCAGCGATTCGCCGATCCGGTCAGCCATTTCGCTGAACTTCTTGGCCCAGGGGCTGCGGCCCATGAAATCGAGCATCCAGCCATGCACCTTGTCGAGGCTGGCATAGCCGCCGGTCGAGAAAGCGCGCAGCAGGTTCAGCGTTGCAGCCGACTGATTGTAAGCGCGCACCATCCGCTGCGGATCGGGCTCGCGCCCTTCCGCCGAGAAGGCGATGTCGTTCACATTGTCGCCGCGATAGCTGGGCAGTTCCACGCCATCGATGGTTTCGGTGCCCGCCGAGCGCGGCTTTGCGAACTGGCCCGCCATGCGGCCAACCTTCACCACCGGCAGCTTGCTGGCGAATGTCAGCACGACCGCCATCTGCAGCAGCACGCGGAACGTGTCACGGATGTTGTTCGGGTGGAACTCGGCAAAGCTCTCTGCGCAGTCGCCGCCCTGCAGCAGGAAGGCCTCGCCATTGGCGACCTTGGCCAGATCGGCGGTGAGATGACGTGCTTCACCTGCAAAGACGAGCGGCGGGAAATTGCCAAGCTGCGCCTCTGCAGCGGCAAGGGCCGCAGCATCGCGATAGATGGGCATTTGCAGCCCTTCATGGTCCCGCCAGCTGGCAGGGCTCCAGTTCGCCGTCATATCCTCATGTCTCCAAGCGCCGATGCCACAAGATGGGGTGTGGCAGGCGAGGGGCAAGCCCCTACCCTTTCGGGCGATTCGAAGCAAGGAGACTGGGCGCGCTCAGGCCGGGGTGCGGCGAGTCATTGCATGCGCGGCGAGCGTGAGGAGGATTGCAAGCGCCGCCGCTATCCACAGCGCGCCAAAACCGAGCAGCTTTTGGCTGACAGCGCCACTCACCGCGCCCACCATCAGCCCGAACCATAAGCCGAGGTCAGCGCGCCATGAGCCGACCTCATGCCCTGTCAATCGATTGGCCAGCGCCTGGCCTGCCCGCACCAGCGCGCCGGTCATATAGGTCAGCCCCACCTTGACCTCGCCCTTATCTGCAAGCGCTGCATTCTCCGCCCCCATCGCGATCACCATCGCGCCGAGGGCTACGAGCGGAAGCAGCGGCGCACACATGGCGGCAAAGATCAGCAAAGCGCTCACAAGAGCCAGCACGGCCCCGCGGCGTGCGCTAGCCGCGCGATGCCCCACAACGCCGCCCAGCACGACGCCCGTCACAAAGCCAAGGATCAGCCCCGCCGCCGCAAGCGCCGCGCTCGATGCCTCGCTCAGGCCCACCGCCAGCCGTGTGGAATTACCGCTCATGAAGGAGATGAAGAAGCCGCCCGCGCTCAGAAAGCCGACCGAATCGACAAACCCGGCAAGCCCGGAAAGGGCAATCGCCAGAGCGAGCAGGCGGCGGTCCGAGCGCAGCATGGCGCCGCTAATAGCCCCGTGTCAGATCGACGACATGCTCGAGCGGTTCACCGGCGAGATAATGGCGCAGATTCTTCAGGAAGCGCTGCATGCCGCGCTCATAAGCGGTGGACTGGCTCGCCCCGGAGAGATGCGAGGTGATGAGGATGTTGGGTGCCACCCAGAGCGGATCGTCCGCTGGCAGAGGCTCAGGCGTGGTCACGTCCAGAAAGGCACTGCCGATCTGCCCCGATTGGAGCGCTGCGATCAGCGCGGGCTGATCAATCTGCTCGCCCCGCGCGATATTGACGATGCGAGCGCCCGGCTTCATCGCCGCCAGTTCCTGCGCGCCGATCATCGTGCTCGTCTCAGACGTGTTCGGCGCGGCGATGATGATATAGTCGAACTCCGCCAGCCGGGCGCGCCAATCTTCCGGTCCGATCACGGATGGATCGCTGTCCGCGCTGCGCCGCACGCCGGTCACCTGCACGCCAAACGCCCGTAACCGCGTCCCAATCTCCTTGCCGATCGCGCCATAGCCGATGATCAACGCCTTTGCGCCCAGCAGCTCGAAGGTGCCCGGCGCACCGGACCGGATCCATTCGTGTCGATCATGTGCGCGGACGATCTGGTCGAGCCGCTTGGCCAGCGTCAGAACCCCCAGCACGGCGAAGTCCGCCACGATATCCGGCAGCAGACCAGCGCCATTGGTGAAGATCTGGCCGCGCGCTTGCATTTCCTTCACCGGAAACGCATCGAGCCCCACGACGACGCTGTTGATCCATTTTGCATTCACTGCCGCGATGGGCGCGAGCGCATAGGCTTTGGTCGGGAAGTCATCGAACCAGCCAATCTCGGCCTGCGGGGCGAGATGCAGCGCTTCCTCAAGCGTGGAGAAGCCAAGCACCTCAACACCCTCCGGCACACGCGCCTGCAACTGCGCGCGATAGCGCTCGGGAAAAACGATGGTCGTCTTAAGCGCCATTGAGCCGCCACTCCCAACCTAACGGATCGCCATCCATCACCTCGACACCCGCTGCTGCAAGCTCGTCTCGCAGAAGGTCGGATGTTGCGAAATCCTTTTCCGCACGAGCTGTCTGACGGCGTGCCAATGTCTCTACGATGTCAGCTTCACCGATTGTCGCGGCGGTTGGACGCAGCCGCAGCGCAGATCGTTCCAACGTCAGCAAGTTGAGGCCCAGCACGGCATCCATCGTGGCGACCAGCGTGCGCTTTTCTTCCGCCGGCACCTTCTTCATCGCCAGCGCTTCATCCAGCACGGTCAGGGCGACTGCGCTGTTGAGATCATCGCTGATTGCGGCATCGAAGCGCTCGAGAAGAGGCGTGAGCTTGGGATGCGACACCGCATCAGCCTGCTCGACCGCACGCAGAGGCGCCACCGCCATCAACATGCGCTTGAGGCGGGTGAGCGCTGCGCCAAGATTGTCCCAGCTGAATTCCAGCTCGGAGCGATAATGCGCCTGCAGGCACATCAGGCGATAGGCCAGCGGGTGATAACCGCGATCCATGAGCAATTGCAGGCGCAGAAACTCGCCTGCCGATTTGCTCATCTTGCCCGAGCGATCGATGAGGAAATTATTGTGCATCCACAGGCGCGCGCCGGAATGCACCGCGCAATCCAGCCCGCCATGATGGGCATCATAGCCCATGATCGCTTGATTCTGCGCAATCTCATTGGGGTGATGGATCTCGCGATGATCGATGCCGCCGGTGTGGATATCAAAGGGCAGGCCTAGCAGCGCGCGGCTCATGACCGAGCATTCCAGGTGCCAGCCCGGCGCGCCGCGGCCCCAGGGCGAATCCCATTCCATCTGCCGCGTCTCGCCCGCAGGGGTGCGCCGCCAAATGGCGAAATCGGCGGCCTGGCGCTTGCCATCCACTTCCTCGATGCGCCCCTCGCCCTCCTGCGTCGCGGCGCGGGCAAGGCGGCCATAATCGGCCACGGTCGACACATCGAAATAGAGGCCCGAGGGCAGCTCATAGCAATGCTGCTGCGCGATGCTGCTGGCAAATTCGATCATCTGGCCGACATAATCTGTCGCGATGGACCAATGGGCAGGCTGGCGAATGTTGAGCGCGTCAATATCCGCCCAATAGGCCTGCGTATAATGTTTCGCGATGTCCCAGATGGATTGGGCGCGCTCGGCGGCGGCTTTTTCAAGCTTGTCTTCACCGGCATCAGCATCGTCCGTCAGATGGCCGACATCGGTAATGTTGATGACATGCTTGAGCGCATAGCCCTTGAAGCTGAGGGCGCGGCCCAGCGTATCGGCAAACACATAAGCGCGCATATTGCCTATGTGGGGATAATTATAGACGGTCGGCCCGCAGGAATAGACGCGCGCCTCGCCGGGATGGACCGGCTCGAAAGTTTCGAGCTGGCGCGTCAGGCTGTTGAACAGGCGCAGGGGCGGTGTGTCAGTCATTACTCGCTCTCATCAAGGCCCGGACCTCTTGAGGCGCTTTGCCCGGCCCGTCAATGATCGCGGGCGCGCTTCAACGATGTGACGGCAACGTCAGATGCAGCGGAGCGGGGCCTGCATGCAAGCCCCGCCCGATCAGGCTTATTTCGGCGAGAGAACCATCAGCATCTGACGGCCTTCCATGCGCGGATAGGCTTCCACCTTCGCGACTTCAGCCGTATTCTCGGCCACGCGCTGGAGAAGCTGCATGCCAAGCTGCTGGTGCGCCATTTCACGACCACGGAAGCGCAGGGTGACTTTCACCTTGTCGCCTTCTTCAATGAAGTCGAAAACCTTCTTCATCTTCGTATCGTAATCATGATCGTCGATGTTCGGGCGCATCTTGATCTCTTTGATCTCCTGCGTGCGCTGCGTTTTGCGCGCAAGATTCGCCTTCTTCTGCGCCTCATACTTGAACTTGCCAATGTCGAGGAACTTGCAGACTGGCGGATCAGCGTTCGGAGAAACCTCAACGAGATCGAGACCGACCTCTGCCGCTTGTTCGATCGCCTCGCGCGTGGTCAACACGCCCAGATTCTCACCCTCTCCATCAATGACGCGCACCTTGGGTACGGTGATGAATTCATTGTAGCGGGGGCCATTGAGCGGCTGGGGCTGCGCCATCGAGCGGCGCATCATGGGGGGACGGATAGTTTGTTCTCCTTGGAATTATTGCACGGACTATGAACGTAAAACGAAATGGCAGCAACGAAAAGAGGCGCGCCGCGAGGGCACGCCACTGTCGCGCTGTAGCAACAGTTAAGTTAACGAGCACCCAATCGAGCACCCATTGCCTGCCCTATATAGGATGAAATGATCATCTTTGCGACTCTTCCCGTGCGGGTGCGCGAAAATGGATCAGCGCAGGTCCGGCGGCGTCGCCTCAGCCACCAGTTGGGCGATCAGCTCATCCACCTTCATCACCTTCTGATGCTCATCCGAACCGAGGCGGCGCAGGGCGACCGTGCCCTCTTCCGCCTCACGACGGCCAACCACCAGCAGGTTCGGCACCTTGGCAAGGCTATGCTCGCGCACCTTGTAATTGATCTTCTCGTTGCGAAGATCCGTCTCCACGCGAAGCCCAGCCGCAACCATCTTGGCGGTGACTTCCTTGGCATAGTCGTCCGCATCGGAAACGATGGTCGCAACAACAGCCTGCACCGGGGCGAGCCACATCGGGAAGCGCCCGGCATGATGCTCGATGAGAATGCCGATGAAGCGCTCATAGCTCCCCAGAATCGCGCGGTGGAGCATCACAGGGCGATGCCGCTCGCCATCCTCACCCACATAGCTGGCGTCGAGACGCTCGGGCAGCACCGTATCGGTCTGGATCGTGCCGACCTGCCATGTCCGGCCGATCGCATCGGTCAGGTGGAACTCCAGCTTGGGCGCATAGAAAGCGCCCTCGCCCGGCATTTCTTCCCAGCCCCATTCCGCCGTGTCACGACCCGTGGCCCGCACAGCATCGCGCATCGATTGCTCGGACCAGTCCCACATTTCGTCCGTGCCGAAGCGCTTTTCAGGGCGTAGCGCGAGCTTGATGGCATAATCCGAGAAACCGAGATCCTTATACACCACGTCCAGCAGATCGCAGAAGGCCGAGACCTCCTCGACAAGTTGATCCTCGCGGCAGAAGATATGCGCATCATCCTGCGTGAACTGGCGCACGCGCATCAGGCCGTGCAGCGCGCCATGCGGCTCGTTGCGGTGGCAGCAGCCGAACTCGGCGAGGCGCAACGGCAGATCGCGATAGGATTTGATGCCCTGCCGGAAAATCAGCACATGCGCCGGGCAGTTCATCGGCTTGAGCGCCATCCAGTCGGCATCGTTGGAGACGACCGGGCCTTCATCTTCCGTGTTCGGCACCTCATCGGGAATCACGAACATATTCTCGCGATATTTGCCCCAATGGCCGCTCTGCTCCCACTGGCGCGCGTCCATGATCTGCGGCGTCTTCACTTCCTGATAGCCCGTGGCATCAAGGCGACGACGCATATAGGCCTCCAGCTGACGCCAGATCAGATAGCCCTTGGGATGCCAGAAGACTGAGCCATGCGCCTCGGCCTGAAGGTGGAACAGGTCCATCTCCTGACCGATCTTGCGATGATCGCGCTTGGCGGCCTCCTCCAGCCGCAGCAGATGCGCATCGAGCTGCTTCTTGTTCAGCCAGCCGGTGCCGTAAATGCGCGAGAGCATCGCGTTATTCTGATCGCCACGCCAATAAGCGCCGGAGACGCGCGTGAGCTTGAAGGCCTGCGGATCGAGCTTGCCCGTGGAGGCAAGATGCGGCCCCCGGCACATGTCGAGCCAGTCATCGCCGGACCAATAGACGGTCAGTTCTTCGCCATCATCCAGCGTCTGCGCCCACTCGGCCTTGAAGCTCTCGCCCTGCTGGGTCCAGCGGTCGACAAGCTGATCGCGCGTCCACACTTCGCGGCGCAGCGGCTTGTTCTGCGCAATGATCTCGCGCATTTTCGCTTCAATTGCCGGCAGGTCCTCGTCCGTGAACGGGCCGCGATCGGCGCTCGGCGCGAAGTCATAATAGAAGCCATCATCCGTGGATGGGCCGAAGGTGATCTGCGTGCCGGGGAACAGCGCCTGAACGGCCTCGGCAAGGATATGCGCAAAGTCATGCCGCGCCAGCTCCAGCGCGTCC
>Ga0307414_10000739_pt1 | contig 16736 bp, 18 predicted proteins | sample DK1Ometagenome_FD_203804 | JGI IMG/M metagenome (GOLD analysis project Ga0307414, IMG submission 203804) | Maize rhizosphere microbial communities from greenhouse at UC Davis, California, United States - DK15-O-3 | ecosystem: Host-associated > Plants > Roots > Rhizosphere > Soil | place: USA... | reverse complement strand
TTCGCGCCTTGGCAGGCCGCGCAGCCTTCGGGATCCGACTCGCCGATCACGATCGGGGTGTCCCGCAGCTCCGGATAACGTGCGATCACCGCGAAGGCACCGTCGATGTCGCGGAGTTGGTTGGAGATGCCCATCTGCACCCGTCCGCCCACATCCCGTGGCGAGCCCTTCGCGTGGAAAGAGATGAAATCAATGGGCGTGCCCTTTTCCCCCGTGGCTAGGTTCTTGCCCTTCAAGCAGTGCTCGAGGAAGGCCTTCAGGAAATCGCCACCGGCTCCGCCCGCGAGATCGGGACCTCCCACCTTCGCCTCCGGGATCGCCCTTCTCACGGCTCGGACCGCGTGATCGTGCAATTTGAAGAACTCCTCCCGCGAGCCGCGCCAGTAGCCGATGTTCGGTTCGTTCCAGGTTTGCCAATACCACCTCAATACCTCGTCCTTGCCGTATTTCTCCACGGAATGCTTCGCCCATTGATAGACGAGTTCCTCCCACTTCTGCCAATCCTTCGGCGGGTAGGCCCAGCCGGTGTAGATCTCGTCGTACTTCGCCCGCGGCGTCCAGTGGTGCCGGTATGGCTCCGGCTTCACCGATAGCGCCTGCGGCATGAAGCCGATCTGCACGTAGGGACGCACGCCGTTCTTCAGATAGCTGTCGAAGATCCGGTCCACGATGGTCCAGTCATAGACGGGCTTGCCCTGCGGGTCTTCCGTGTAGGCATTCGTGGAGCCCCATTTGAGCGCGGGCGTCCCGTCGCCCGTCACCAGCAGGCTGTGGGCGCGGAAGAATACCTCCTTCGGCCGCATCTCTCCCAGATGTCCGAGCAGCTCGTCGCCATGCTCCATGTAGGCGTAGTTCGGCTCGTCCGCACCGAAGAAGCGCCAGATCGGCTTGAGCTCGGGGCCGGGCCTCTCGACATCGACGCGGATGGTGACGGGAAAGGAGTCCGCCATGGCGGATCCGGCTACGAAAAGAAGCGCGAGGGTTTTGAAACTCATCCTCGCCACATTGAGGCTCGCCTCCCGGCGGCGCTAGTAGGTTATCACGTCGCAAACATCCTAGTCCGGGAACCTTAGGCGGTGGCATCCGGCACGTTCGGAGCCGGAGGCTTCACCCACGCCGGTGCTTTCGGGGTGGCGTCCGCATAGATGGCCACGAGGGTCATGCCGATCAAGCCGGTGAAACCCGCGAAGCCCACGGTCATCGCCGTGGACATGGCGACGACGAAGGGGGTGAAGACCAGCAGCCCGATAACCATGTAGCTCGGCTTTACCTCGTAGGCATGCACCACCAGCCGCAGCCGGGAACGCGCCAGCGAGAGCCCGAGAATAGTGTAGCAGAGGGTCGCGGCGACTCCGTTCAGATGATATAGCAGCCCGCACTTTTCCGTCTGCATCGCACAGAAAGCAAGGGCCACGGCGCTTGCCGCAGACAACGACGCGGTGAAGAGGATCATCGCGCCGATGCGGCCCATCAGTCCGCGAAAAGACGAGGCTCCGATGGCACCCGCGCTCATCATCGCGGAAAGGGCGATCACGGTGAGCGAGCAGGCCGCCTGGTCGATCGCCTCGATGCCGCCGATCATGTTGAAGCGAACGATCACGTACGGAAGCAGGGACACGAAGGTCAGGAGGCAGAGACCCCACAGGGTGAAGAACTTCCCGCGCACCACCTTCCACCGGTTCAGCTTGGTGAGCAGTAGAAGCTCATGATTCCCTTCTTCCAGTTCCTGCCCCATCAAAACCAAGCCGCCGAGCGGCATGATGAAGGCGCAGATGGTGGCGACCATCACCCAGAAGGGGCCGGCTTGGAAAAGCAAACCCAGATTTAACATGCCGGCATACTTCGCGGAGCTGTAGGCGGCCTCGGTCCGGAGTTCATAGAGCAGCGCCATGACAGCGAAGAGCTGGATGGCGAGGAAGGGATAGATGAAGCTCCCGCGCCTCATGTTCTGGCGTAGTTCCTTCACCAGCATCGCGCCGAAGCGATCGGGCAGGTCGTCTTTCACGGCTTCCACGGGCTGCATGATCCACGATGCCTCCGCTTCCGCAAGCCGGATCAGGCCAGCAGCTCCTTCACCACGTGCCCGTGCACATCCGTGAGGCGGAAGCGGCGGCCCTGGTGCAGATGGGTGAGCGCGGTGTGGTCGATTCCCATCAGATGGAGGATCGTCGCCTGGAGGTCGTGCACGTGGACTGCGCCCGGGGTATAAACGTGCTTGTCGGCGTGGATCGGATTTCCGTCGGCGTCCGCGATATTATACCCGTAGGCGTCCGTGTGGCCGTGGGAAATCCCCGGCTTGATTCCGCCCCCTGCCATCCAGAGGGTGAAGCAGCGGGGGTGGTGATCGCGGCCGTAATTGTCCTTGGTGAGCTTGCCCTGCGAATAGGAAGTGCGGCCGAATTCCCCGCCCCAGATCACCAGCGTATCCTCCAGCAGGCCCCGCTGCTCCAGATCGCGGATCAGCGCCGCGGAGGCTTGATCCGTCTCCCTGCACTGCCCGCGGATCGCGCCCGGCAAATTGTCATGCTGGTCCCAGCCTTGGTGGTAGAGCTGGATGAAGCGCACCCCGCGCTCCGCCAGGCGGCGGGCAAGCAGGCAATTCGCCGCGAAGGTCCCCGGCTTCCTGCTATCCTCGCCATACAAGCGGTAAACGGACTCGGGCTCCCCGCTGAGATCCGTCACGTCCGGCACGCTCGCCTGCATGCGATACGCCATCTCATATTGGGCGATGCGGGATTCGATTTCCGGATCGAGCTCGCTTTCGAATTGCAGGCGATTCAGGGCGGAGAGCTTGTCCAGCATCTCCCGTCGGCCGGAGCGGCAGATGCCGTCGGGATTTGAAAGATAGAGCACCGGATCCTTCCCGGAGCGGAACTGGACTCCCTGGTACTTCGAATCGAGGAAGCCGTTGCCCCAGAGCCGCGCATACAATGGCTGATCCCCCTGCCCTGCCGAGACGAGCACGATGAAGCCGGGCAGATTCGCATTGTCGGAGCCGAGGCCGTAGGAGAGCCACGAACCCATGGAGGGCCGCCCGGCGATTTGCGAGCCGGTCTGGAAAAAAGTGATCGCGGGATCATGATTGATCGCATCCGTGAACATGGATTTCACGAAGCAAAGCTTGTCCGCGATGGCTGCGGTGTGAGGCATCAGCTCGGATACCCAAGCGCCCGACTGCCCGTGCCGCTCGAATTTGAAATGGCTCCCCGCCAGCGGGATCGATGCCTGCTGCGCCGACATCCCGGTGAGGCGCTGCCCTCCCCGGACGTGGTCCGGCAAGGGCTCGCCGTTCTTCTCCACCAGCAGCGGCTTGTAGTCGAAGAGGTCTTGCTGCGCGGGGCCGCCGGATTGGAAGAGGTAGATAACCCTCTTCGCCTTGGGTCCGAAATCCGGAGCCGCCGATGCCAGCGCACGATCATTGGAGAGCGATGCCAAAGCCGCCCCGCCGATGCCCGACGCACCGGCCTTGAAGAAGTGCCGCCGCGTCAGCCCGGCAATGGAATCGAGAGGCGCATTCATCGGTTCCACACGGCGGCGTCGAGATTGAGGATGGCTTGGCAAGTGACGGTCATCGCGGCTGCTTCGACCGGGTCGAGATCGCGGGCCGCAGGGCTGTCTCCCAAGGCGAGGAGTTTCTCCGCCGCTGCCGGATCGGCTTTAAAAATCACGAGCTGCCCGTCCCGCACTTCGGCGAGCAATCTCGCCTCCCGCTCCGTGGGCGGACGGGAGGTGCAGGCTTCGAAGGCGGCGGAAAGCCGGCGCTCGGGGGGCAAAGGCTGCACCTTTGCAACGAGAGCCCGTGCCGCCTCCACGAATTGGGTATCGTTCAGCAGTACCAGCGCCTGTAGCGGAGTGTTCGTCTGCGGACGACGGATCGTGCAGACCTCGCGCGTCGGGCTATCGAAGGCGAGCATGTTCGGCAAGGGGGTCGTGCGCTTCCATACGGAATAGAGCGAGCGCCGGTAGAGATCCGCGCCGTCCGACCGCCGGTAAGCGGGTGACATGGAGTTCGATTCGCGCCACAGATCGCCGCCGGGCTGATACGGGGAGACCGGAGGCCCGCCGCTCTCGCGCGGCTGGAGAAGCCCTGAAGCGGACAAGGCCAGATCCCGGATCTGCTCCGAGGACAGCCGCCGCGCCGGGCCACGTGCGAGCAAGCGATTGGAGGGGTCCCTTTGGACCAGATCGGGTCGCCCCTTGCTATCCTGGCCATAGGCGGCGCTGAGGACGATCTCGCGGCAGAGGTCCTTCAAGTTCCATCCGTTCGAGACAAAATCCCGCGCCAACCAGTCCAGCAGTCCGGGATGACTCGGGAGCGATCCCTGCAGCCCGAAGTTGTCCGCGGATTCCACTAACCCGCTTCCGAAAAAATTCGCCCAGATCCGGTTCACGAAGACACGGGAGGTGAGCGGATGCCGCGGGTCCGTGAGCCAGCTTGCGAGGCCGGAGCGATCTCGCGGCGCGTCCTCCGGGAAGGGGATGAGGATCTGGGAAAAGACATCGCGCGTAACCTCATTCTCCTTTCCCCGCGGTGCGTCGTAAGCACCCCGTGCGAGGACGTGCGCGGGGCGGGTTTGCTCCGCTTCCCTCATCACCGGAATCTCGAGAACCTGCTCCTCGGCAACAACGACTGCGGCCCGCGCCTCGCGCAGCGTCGCCAACGCCGCCCGGTAAGCGGGATCGATCGCAGAGAGCCACGCCTCCTTCAGCGCCATGCGGTGCCCGGCAGGATTGACGGCGGCCGCGGTCCATCTCGTTGGTTCGTGCAAGGCAGCGACTTCGAGCGGCACCAAGGCACGCTTGAAAATCCTCAGTTCATCCACTTCGCCGCCGAGGAAGCCGCGGTCCCGGAACCGCTGGCCGAGAGTTGCCACCCCGTCGCCGTGCGTGCGCACCACGACGGATTTCCAGATCAGGTCCGCGGTGACTTCGGTTTCGAGACGATGGCCGTCCAGGTAGATCGCAAGACCGGCGGCGCTGCTCGATCCGTCATAAGTCCAAGTGACGCGAGCCCACTGTTCTTGCGGGATTTTCCCGACGGTGCGAACTCCAATGGCACTTCCCGGCCAATCCCGGACCACCCGGGCCTCCAGATGCCCGCCGGCCAGCAGGAGTTCCAGCCCGTTGAAGCCCACGTCCGTGCCGAAGGACCGGTGCAGCAGTACCACCGGTGCCGGATTTCCCACCGTATCCCGAATCACCAGATCCACGGTCCAAGGATCGCACCGCTCATACTCCAAGCGTCCCGGCAGGGCGATACCGGTATCGCCATCGAGCTTCACGGCCGCGCCGGATCTTCCGGTGACACGGGGCAAGCCGTGGCCCGCCACGTCGGCGGCACCCGCGGCATCGCGAAGTCCCGTTGCGGTGCCTTCACCATCGAAATCCAGATGAGAAACGAGATCGGCCACCGGCGGAGCAGCGGGGATGCTCGCAAGCCAGGCAGTGAAGTCCGGATCGCTCCCGCGACGACGGCTTTCCAATGCCGCCGTCGCCGCCGCTACCCTTCGCTTCGCCTCCTCCAAGACCTTCTCCTGCCCCGCATCCGGCAGGAGAAGGCTCGGGGAGGGTTGGATGGCCGCGGAGCTATAGAACCCGCGCTCGGGAATCGAATTGAAGAAGGCACCGAGCGAGTAGTAGTCCCGCATGCTAAGCGGATCGTACTTGTGGTCGTGGCAGCGGGTGCACTCCATCGTCAGAGCGAGAAAGACGGAACCGAAGGTGTGGACGCGGTCCGCCATATTCTCCACGAGGAATTCCTCCGCCACCGATCCGCCTTCGTTCGTGAGGCGATGAAGCCGGTTGAAGGTGGTGGCGAGCTTCTGATCCCGCGTTGCGCCGGGCAGAAGATCGCCCGCTACCTGCCAGGTGATGAATTGGTCGATGGGCAGGTTTGCGTTGAAGGACCGCACCACCCAATCCCGCCAAGGCCAGAACGCGGTCAATTGGTCGGACTGGTAGCCGTAGGAGTCGGCGTAGCGTGCTGCATCCAGCCAAGCCACCGCGAAGTGTTCGCCGAAGCGCGGGCTGGCAAGCAGGCGATCCGCTGCAGCCGACTTCGCGGCGGTGAGATCGTTACGGGCGGCAGCTTGGAAGGCCGCAATCTCCGCCGGAGACGGCGGGAGTCCCGTGAGATCCAGCGTCGCGCGGCGGAGCCAGCGCAGGGGATCGGCGGGAGGAGAAGGAGCCAGGCCCTCCTTCTCCAAACGCGCGCGAATGAAGCGGTCGGTGTCGCTTTTTGGCCAAGCTGTATCCTTCGGCCGCGGCACGGGCACGGATTCCGGCAAGGGTTGGAAAGACCAATGGGGCTCGTATTCCGCGCCTTCCCCGATCCACCGGTGCAGGGTCTCTTGCTCCTCCGCGCTCAGGGCCAAGTGCGAGGAGGGCGGCGGCATGACCTGTTCCGGGTCCTTCGATATAATCCGCTGCCATGCCAAGGATTTCTCCGGATCGCCGGGGACGAGTGCGCTTCCGGCAGAATCCTTTAACGGTGCCATGGCACCTTCCGCGGTGTCGAGCCGTAGGCCCGCCTCGCGTTTCGCTGCATCGGGACCGTGGCAAGCAAAGCACTTGTCCGAAAGGATCGGCCGCACCTCATACGCGTACGATACCCGCTCCCCGGATGCGGCAAGAGGCGCGATCGGGACGAGAACGGAGAGGAAACGGCGAAGCATGGGAAAGAGCACCGAACCCTTCCTACGATGGCAGGGGGATGCCGTCTTCCCACTATTTCCAGTGTCGCCTGTTTGGGTGATCCGCCTTCAGCCCGCGAAGCCGCTCGCCGGAAGGCCCTTCACACCCAATCCGCGGATGACGAAAAGACGGCCTCCATCGGCTTCTTCCACGCTCTTATGCACTCCCGTGGTGACATAGAGATCGGCAAGATCCGGTCCGCCGAAGGCACACGCGGTCGTCTCCAGGCAGGGCAGATCCACGCGCCTGAGTTCCTCGCCGGATGCCGGACTAAAACATGCGACGCATGCCCCGTGGCAAAAAGCGATCCAGAGATTGCCATCCGCGTCGATGGTCATTCCGTCCGGCGAGGAGTCGTGATGCGCGGTGGAAACGACGCTGCGGAGATTCGTCAGATGCCCTTCCTGGTAATCGAAAGCGAGCACCTCTTTCCGCGGCGTATCGATGTAATAAACGGTGCGTCCATCGGCGCTCCACACGATTCCGTTCGAGTTCGTCACGGGCCCGAAAACCTCGTGGATCGAAAGGTCGGGATCGAGGCGGTAGAGCCGGGCATCTCCGGTTTTTTTCACCAAGCTGATGGTCCCGGCGAAGAAGCGCCCGTCGGGCGAGCACTTGCCGTCGTTGAACCGGTTGTCGGCCTTGTCCGGCTCCGGGTCTCCGAGCGCGGTCAGCTTTCCCGTCTCCTCATCGAGAAAGTGAAACCCGCGGTCCCCGGCGATCACGAGGCCGCCTGCTTCCCGCGGAACCACGGTCCCGACGCGCTCTCCCGCCTCCCAAGTCCTTTCCTCCCCGGTGGCAGGATTGAAACGGATCACCCGGTGGTTCTCGATATCCACGTAAAGGAGCGAGTCCTTCCACCACAAGGGGCCTTCTCCCCAACGCGCACGGTAGCTGCCGACGGTCTCAACGGTCATATCGGAGACTCTAAAAGCAGGGCTCCGCGAGGAAAAGCGAAAGGACGTCCCGAGGACGGATCCGGTCATTGCTCTGCGACGGATGGCGACTTGCTGCTACTCGCCGGGACCTTTCGGCTCCCACGGAAATGCTCGGTTTCCCGGAAAACGGATTTGTCATACGGAGGAAAATGAGGTAGGGACGGTGCCCTATCGAACCGGGAATCCTTTCAAAAAGCAGCACCCGGATCTCTGCCATCATGCCATCCGCCACCTCAAGATTTCCCCTGATTCTCGCCGTGCTACTGTGGCTCGGGATGGGGGGGCAATCGATCTTGCGCGCGTGGGAGACGAAAACACTCAACGGGCGCGAGTACGTGGCCGTCGAGGGAATGAAGGGCTTCTACGGCTTCAGCCGGATCAAGCGGATCGGCAACGAGGTGACGCTGGAGAACAAAAAGGTGCTCATGAAGCTGCGCGTCGGCGGCCAGGAGTGCATCATGAACGGGGTGAAGTTCGTCTTTAGCTACAAGGTCGAAGACACCGGCGGGCGGGCCTGGATCTCACGCATTGATCTGGCGAAGCTGGTGGACCCGGTGCTGAGGCCGAACTACATCGGCAATGCGGGTAATTTCCACACCGTGATCATCGATGCCGGACACGGCGGCAAGGATCCCGGAGCCGTCAACGGGCTCGGAACCGAAGCCAACTACAATCTGGACGTTGCGAACCGGCTGAAAAGAATCCTCACGGCGCGCAAATACAAGGTTCTCATGACCCGGGAATCCAACCGTTTCCTTTCCCTACAGGAACGGGTCGATTTCGCCAACCGGGTCCGGGACAATGCCATCTTCATCTCCATTCATCACAATTCGGGTGGTGCCGCCGCGCGCGGATTGGAGACGTTCACCCTCTCCCCCATCGGCGTGGCGCACTACGGCCGCGGCCTGAATTCTTCCGACTTCCAGGTAAGGACGGGAAATAGCCACGATTCCGCGAATGTCGCCCTCGCTACCGCGGTCCACGGCTTCGTGTCGCGCCGCCTCGGCAAGAACACCTTCGACCGGGGGATCAAGCGTGCCCGTTTCAGCGTGCTAACAGGTGTCAAGCACCCCTCGATCCTGATCGAGTGCGGATTCCTCTCCCACCCCTTCGAGGCCCGCCTGATCCACAACGACGCCTACCGCAACGCTGTGGCAAACGGAGTTGCCGAGGCGATCGACCGCTATCGGGTCGCGGTTTCCAGGAAGCCTGCGTCCAGTCCCTGACCGGCATCCGCGGAAATCCCGCTCCGGTGCGACTCCCCCTGAGGCGATCGGACTCTATAAGCCTGGAACGCCGCGGGGGCGCCAGGTCAGCAGTTCCGGCTCTCCTTCGGTGATGAGTACGGTGTGTTCGAAATGCGCGGAAGGCTTCCCGTCGCTCGTGACGACCGTCCAGCCGTCGTCCAGAATGCGGACCGAGGGGGTTCCTGCATTCACCATCGGCTCGATCGCGAGGATCATGCCGGGAGCCAAAACCGGGCTCTTCCCCTGGGGCCGGTAATTCGGCACGTTCGGCTCCTCGTGAAGATCGCGGCCGACCCCGTGGCCGACGAACTCACGCACGACGGTGAATCCCAGAGGCTTCACGTGATCCTCCACCGCCCCACAAAGTTCGGCCAGCCGCTCGCCGGAGCGCGCGTGAGCAATAGCGGCGAAAAGCGATTCTTCGGTAGCGATCAGCAAGCGCCGGGTTTCATCGGGCACTTCGCCGACCGCAACGGTAATGGCGTTGTCCCCGATCCAGCCGCTTTTTACGATGCCGACATCGAGCTTTACCACATCGCCCGGCTGGATTTTCCTAGGCCCGCCGATGCCGTGGACGACTTCCTCATTTACGGAGATGCAGATCTGCCCTTTGAAGCCGCGGTAACCGAGGAAGGCGCTCTTGCAATCCCTCTGTTTCATCAGCTCCTTGGCGAGCTGGTCGATCTCAAGGGTCGTCGCTCCCGGCTTCACCGCCTTCACGAGCTCCATCAAAATCTCGCTCGCGGTCTCCCCCGCCGCACGCATGCGCGTGATCTCGTGGGGAGTCTTGATCTTGATCTTATGCCGCCTGGCCATGGGCTTTCAAAGTGCTGACCAATTCCAAAAGGCGCTTCTCCACCTCGTCCGGGGCGCGCGTGGCGTCAAAACGCTTCAGCACGCCTTCCTGCTCGTAACGGGCGACCACCGGCAAGGTGTGTTCCTCATACTCCGCCAGACGGGACCGGAAATTCGCGGGGGTGTCGTCGGCGCGGGGAACCGCCACGCCACCGCATTCCGGGCAACGGCCTGCACCGTTCAGCTCCTGACGACGACCCGACCAGCGGCATTCGGGGCATTCAAGGCGGTTGCCGAGACGCACCAGCAGTTCATCCAGCGGCACTTCCAAAAGAATGGCTGCGTCCAGCTTCCGGCTTCTCTCCGCGAGCCACGCTCCGAGGAAATCCGCTTGAGAGATGCTGCGGGGAAACCCGTCCAATACCCAGCCGCCCTGCTGCTTGCCCAGCCACTCTCCCATGATGGGATTCATGATCTCATCGGGCAGATATTCGCCCTTCTCGAGGATCGGCTCCGCTTGGAGGCCGAGCTTGCTCCCCTCCTCCACGGCCGAGCGCAGCAAGGCTCCGGTACTGAGGTAGGCAAGGCCGAGATCCTCGGCCAAGCGCTTCCCTTGGGTACCCTTGCCGGATGCGGGCGGTCCCAGCAGGACGAAATGACGGGGCATGGGTGGACAGGGGTGAAGCGCGGGCCCTACTTGGCAATCCAAGCCGCGGCCGCGACAACGATAATCAGACCGATGACGGCCCAGAGATAAACAAGCGCCGTGCTGGAGGCGGCATTTCCCGTCTGCGCGAGGCGATCATAGCGACCCTTCAGCTTGCCCTTGCGGAGGAAGCCGTCGTAGTGCCGCTGGAGCAGGTGGGTTTCCACCTGACGCATGATGTCCAAAACCACGCCGACGAGAATCAGCAAGCTGGTGCCGCCGAAGAACTGCAGCACCATCGACCCGGGCGGAAGCTCCACCAAGTGACCGATTGCGGCGGGAAGGATGAAGATAAGGCTCAGGAAGATGGCTCCCGCGAAGGTCAAGCGGGTCATCGTGAAATCGAGGAAATCGGCGGTCGGCTTGCCGGGGCGGACGCCCGGGATATAGCCGCCGTTACGCTTCAGGTCTTCCGAGATCTGGGAGGGCTGGAACATCGTCGCGACCCAAAAGTAAGAGAAGAAGAAGATGAAAATGCCACCGAGGATGTAATACCAGGTGCCGCCCGGGTTCAGTTCGCTCTGGAGCTTCACCGCCCACGGGGCGCTCTTGAAAAACCAAGTGATCATCATCGCCGGCAAGGACAGGATCGCAGTGGCGAAAATGATCGGCATCACCCCCGCGTAATTGACCTTCAACGGCAGATATTGCGTCTGACCGCCGAACTGCTTCCGGCCGACCACCCGCTTCGCATACTGCACGGCGATTCGTCGCTGGGCCTGGGTGATGGCGATGGTTCCCGCGATGACCAGCAGGAGCATGGCAATCATGACGACCATCATTGAGGAGCGGAAGGGATTCGCATCCGCACCGGCGACAAAGTGCTGCCAAGTCTGGACCAGTGCGCCGGGGAGCGCGGAGATGATATTGACGGTGATGATGATCGAGGTGCCGTTACCGATGCCCCGCTCGGTCATCTGGTCGCCGATCCACATCAGGAGCAAGGTGCCCGAGACAAGGGTCACGACCGTCAGTGCCATCCATAGCGTGGAGGCCTGCGGGACGAGTACGCCGTACTTCGCCTCGTCATCGATGCCCGGCATGTAGAAGAGCGTCTCCGGGTTCGCGAGAGTCCGGGCGACGAAGTATCCCTGCACCAGCGCGATCCCGATCGTGATATAGCGGGTGTACTGGGTGATCTTTTGACGGCCTCCATCCTCGCGGGCGAGGCGGGCGAGCTTCGGGACCACCGCCGTCATGAGCTGCACCATGATCGACGCCGAAATGTACGGCATGATCCCCAGCGCGAAGATACCCGCTTGCTGCAGCCCGCCGCCGGCGAAGATCGTGAGCATCGCCCCGAAGGCGTTCCCGCCATCTTTCGACGCGTTGTCCATCCACTTCTCGATGACCGAAGCGTCCACCCCGGGGAGGGTGATGTGCACGCCGAGGCGTACGATGACGATCATGGCGAGGGTGAAGAGAATCCGGTCGCGGAGTTCCGGCACCTTCCAAGTGTTCTTGAATGCGGAGACCATGTGAAAGCGGGGTGCAAAAAGCGACGGGTTTGTAAACGCGGAAAGGAAGCGATCAAGCGCTTCCTCACCGGAGACCCGTCATGACTGGGGTAAACAATGCATCAGGCTTCGGCGGCTGCCTGGACGCTGCCGCCGGCCTTCTCGACCTTTTCCTTGGCGGAGGCGCTGATCGTGCCCACGGCGATGGTGACCTTCTTGGTCAATTCGCCTTGGCCGAGCACCTTCACCACGTCGCAGGAGCGGTTGATGAGGCCCGCCTTGCGAAGGGCTTCTTCCGTGACGGTGTCACCGTCGTTGAAGGCCTTTTCGATCTGGGCGAGATTCACCACTTCGACCTTGGTCTTGAAGTTGATGTTGTTGAAGCCGCGCTTGGGCAAGCGGCGGTGAAGGGGCATCTGGCCGCCTTCGAAACCGACGCGGGTGCCGCTGCCGGAGCGGGCTTTCTGACCCTTGTTGCCCTTGCAGGAGGTCTTGCCGTGGCCGGAGCTTTCGCCGCAGCCCAGGCGCTTGACCCGGTGCTTGGCTCCCTTGTTGGGCGCTAGAGTGTGAAGTTTCATAAGAGACTGAAGATTAGGAGACAGAAGAAAGAAGACTGGAGGAGTGCTCGATAAACCGGAAATTCCTTCAAGTCTTCCGTCTGTCGTCTTGAAGTCTGTTGTCTTGATTAGATCGCCTTTTCCTTCTTCTTGCCGCGGGATCCGAGGATCTGGTCGCGGGTGCGAAGCAAGGAGAGCGCCTTGAGGGTGGCCTTGACCACGTTCGAGTGATTGGAGGAACCGAGGGACTTCGCGAGGATATCACGGATTCCCACCGCTTCACAGACGGCGCGGACGCCGCCCCCGGCGATGATCCCGGTACCCGGAGAGGCGGGCTTCAGGAGCACCTTGCCGCCGCCGAATTCGGCGTAGATTTCGTGGGGGATGGTTCCTTCCACGATGTTCATCGGCTTGAGAACCTTCTTCGCGGCTTCACCGGCCTTCTTGATGGCGTCGGCCACTTCGTTGGCCTTGCCGAAGCCCAGCCCGACCTTGCCCTCGCGGTCACCGGCGACGATCAGCGCGGAAAAGCTGAAGCGTCGGCCGCCCTTGACCACCTTGGCACAGCGGTTGATGAAGACCACCTTCTCGGCAAGCTGGGGACCATCGGATTCCTGCTGCTGACGGTCGTCGCGGCGCGGACCGCGGGGTCCGCGGTTCTGACCGCCATGACCGCCGCCGCCGTAGCCGCCGCCACCTTGATTGCGTTGGCCGTAGCCGCCGCGCTGTTGTGGCTGCTGCGCTTGAGCCTGAGGCTGCTGCTGCGGAGCCGGGGGAGTAGGAGTCGAATCTTGAGTTGTCACCATGACGATTGCGCTGGAATGCGATTAGAATTGGAGGCCGGCTTCGCGGGCGGCTTCCGCCAGCGCCTTGATTTTGCCGTGGTAGAGGTGACCGCCGCGGTCGAAGACCACGGCGCTGACGTTGGCGGCCTTGGCCCGCTCGGCGACGAGCGCACCGACCTTGGCAGCGCAGTCCACGTTCGAGGCCGCGTTCTCCACGCTCTTGTCGAGCGTCGAGGCGGACGCAAGCGTGCGACCGGCGGCATCGTCGATGACTTGGGCGTAAACGTGCTGGTTGGAGTAGTGGACGGCCAGGCGCGGACGCTCCGCGGTGCCGGACACCTTCTTGCGGATGCGCGCGTGGATGCGGCGGCGTCCTTCCTTGCGATTGATCTTGCTCATTTTCGGGAAAGGTTGACGTGTTATTTGCCGACGCTCTTGCCTTCCTTGCGGCGGACGTGTTCGCCGGCATAGCGGACGCCCTTGCCCTTGTACGGCTCCGGCGGATAGTAGCCGCGGACGTCGGCCGCGAACTGCCCGACGAGCTGCTTGTCGATGCCTTCCACCTTGATCTTGGTGTTCTCGTTCACGGTGACGGTGAGACCGGCCGGGATCGGGTGAAGGATCGGGTGGGATTTGCCCAGGGACAGGTCAAGATCCTTGCCCTTGACGGCGGCACGAAGACCGACGCCCTGGATTTCAAGGTCCTTGACGAAGCCTTGGGAGACCCCGGTGATCATGTTGTTCACCAGGCTGCGGACGGTGCCGTGCAGCGCGCGGTGGGTGCGGCCCTCGGTGGCGCGGGCGACGACAACGCTGGAGTCGTCGCTCTTGATGGTGATGCCGTCGGGCAGGGTGAGATCGAGCGTGCCCTTCGGGCCCTCGACCTGAACCTTCCCGGAATCGACCTTCACGCTGACCTTGGCGGGCAGGGAAATCGGCTTGAGACCAACTCGTGACATGGTGGTTTGTTCCTTTCTCGGGTTGGGGATTTACCAAACGTGGCCGATCACTTCGCCGCCGAGCGAGCTACGCTTGGCAGTGGCACCGGTCATGACGCCCTTGGAGGTGGAAACGATGGCGATGCCGAGCCCGTTGAGGACGCGGGGCATTTCGGTGGCTCCGCAGTAAACACGGCGGCCCGGCTTGGAAACGCGCTTCAGATCGGTCAGCACGGGGCGGCCATCGACGTAGCGGGCCTTGACCTTGAGCTGCGGGTGTCCGGAATCGGTGACGACTTCAAACCCCCAGATGTAGCCCTCTTCCTGCAGGATCTTGGCGATGTCGGCCTTGATGCGGGAATAGGGAGCAAGAAATTGCTCGTTGCCGGCGCGGCAGCAATTCTTGAAGCGGGTGAGGAAATCGGAAATTGGATCGGTGAGAACGGCCATGATGGTGGTTCCTTGAGGGTGATCTGGAATCAGGCGGCGGCGCCTTCGGTGGCTCCCTCTGCCTTCTTGGCATCGCGGAAGGGAAGACCCAGCTCGGTGAGCAGGGCGCGGCCTTCGTCATCGGTGCTGGCCGAGGTGACGAAGATGACGTCGAAACCGATGGTGCGCTTGATCTGGTCGAGCTCGATTTCCGGGAAGATGGTCTGGTCGGCGAAGCCTACCGCGTAGTTGCCGCGGCCGTCGAAGTTCTTCGAGGGGATCCCGCGGAAGTCGCGGATGTTCGGCGCGGTGACGTTGATGAAACGGTGGAGGAACTCCCACATGCGGGCACCGCGGAGAGTCACGCGGGCACCGAGGGCTTCACCCTCGCGCAGCTTGAAGTTCGCGACCGCCTTCTTGGAGAAGGTGATGGAGGGCTTCTGGCCGGTGATCTTGCCGATTTCGATGACGGCGTCGTCCACGGCGACCTTGCGGTCCGGGGACTTGCCCATGCAGGAAGTCACCACGATCTTCTCGAGACGCGGGACTTGGTGGGGATTGGCGTAGCCGAGCTTCTCCTTGAGAGCCGGCACGACCTTATCCTTGTAGTGCTTTTGCAGTACGGGTGTGCTCATTTGATTTCAGCGGGTCAGCGCTTTGGTTCGTGCGCTTAAGCGCGGGCGGAGGCCGTGGCCTCAGCCCAGTTTCTTGACATTGGAGATGTGGACGGGACCGTCCTGTTCGATCAGACCCCCGTCGGGGTTCTTTTCGGAGCGGCGGGTCGCCTTCTTGACGGTGCGGCCGCCTTCGACGACGACCTTACCTTTTTCGGCGTCCACGGAAATCACGGTGCCGCGCTTGCCCTTGTGGTTGCCGGCGATGATTTCCACCTGGTCGCCCTTCTTGACGTGAGTCTTCATGGGAAATGGATGAGTGGGAAAGAGACCTTGGGCTCAGAGAACCTCGGGTGCAAGAGAGACGATCTTCATGAACTGCTTTTCACGCAGCTCGCGGGCGACGGGGCCGAAAATGCGGGTGCCCTTCGGGTTGTTGTCCTTGTCGATGATGACGATCGCGTTGCCGTCGAAGCGGAGCACGGAGCCGTCGGAACGGCGGATCGGGAAAGCGGTGCGGACGACCACGGCCTTCACCACGGATCCCTTTTTGACCGAAGCGGTCGGGATCGAGTCGCGGATGTGGGCGGTGATGATGTCTCCGACCTGGGCGGTGCGGGAGCGCTTGCCGAGGACACCGATCATCTTGGCGGAGCGGGCGCCGGTATTGTCGGCGACCGTTACAAGGGATTCCATCTGGATCATGGCTGAAAGGGCGTGAGTGGTGGTTTGATCGGGCGGGCCGGCGGAGGGCTCAGTGCGAGAGCACCTTTTCGAGCGTCCAGCGCTTCAGCTTGGAAAGAGGGCGGGTTTCGACGATGCGGACCTTGTCGCCGATCTGGGCTTCGCCCTTCTCGTCGTGCACGTAGTATTTCTTCGACCGCTTGACGATCTTGTTGAACTTCGGGTGCGGGACACGTGCGACGTGCTCGACCACGAGGGTCTTGCTCATCTTGTTGGAGGTCACCACGCCGACGCGGGTCTTGCGGACGTGCGCGGCGGTTTCCTGCTGGGGCTGATCGCTCATGGAAATGGAGTCGCTGATGGTTGCTGCTGGGCGGCTCAGGCTTGCGCGTTGCGGCGCGCGGAGAGCACGGTGTGGACGCGGGCGGCCTCGCGGCGGACCACGCGGATGCGGGCGGAATTTTCAAGCTGCCCGGTAGCCTGCTGCAGGCGGAGGTTGAAAGCCTCTTCCTTGAGGTCGCGGAGCTTGGACTCGAGTTCCTTCGAGGAGAGCTCGCGGATGTCCTTGATCTTGGTCTGAGCCATGATGGTGGTTCGTTAAACGGTGGAGCCTCAGGCGTGCGGGTTGCGGACGACGAAGCGGGTGGGAAGGCCGAGCTTGTAGGAAGCAAGGCGCATGGCCTCCTTGGCCTGGGATTCCGGCACGCCGGCGACTTCGAAAAGCATGTTGCCGGGGCGGATCACGGCGACCCACGCCTCGACGGCACCCTTGCCCTTACCCATACGGGTTTCCGGCGGACGGGCGGTGATCGACTTGTGCGGGAAGATCCGGATCCAGACCTTTCCTTTACGCTTGAGGAAGCGGTTGATGGCGATACGGCAGGCTTCGATCT
>Ga0307414_10000738_pt1 | contig 16741 bp, 17 predicted proteins | sample DK1Ometagenome_FD_203804 | JGI IMG/M metagenome (GOLD analysis project Ga0307414, IMG submission 203804) | Maize rhizosphere microbial communities from greenhouse at UC Davis, California, United States - DK15-O-3 | ecosystem: Host-associated > Plants > Roots > Rhizosphere > Soil | place: USA... | reverse complement strand
AACGGGAGCGCCGGTGGCCATGTACAAGATTCTTCCCCTAAGAGTCTTGGACAAGAGTACGGCGGGTCCGCAAGCGCGTCAAGAGTGCTCGCCGTGCGAGGGTGTACCCGCCATCGCTCGCGCCAGCAAGATCCCCGGCCGCCAGCCGGCCGGACGGGAGCAGCTGACCCCGTGTCGCTACCGGACCTCGCTCGCCGCCGGGACCAGTCGGCCGACCAGGGTCCGCACGGCGACCCGGTACGCTTCGGTGTCGAAACGGTCCGGATCGATCATCATCTGCACCGCGCATCCGTTGATCAGGCTGACCGCCACCGCGGCCAGGGCGTCCGGGGTCACGGCCGCGCCGGGCGGCGTGTCGTGCGGCAGCGTCTCCTCGGCGAGCGACCGAAACGCCGCCCGATATCGCTCGAGCGCGGCGGCGATCTTCTGCCGGATCGCGGTTTGGCGAACGCCGAGTGCCCAGTACTCGAAGAACAGGCGCATGCCGCGGGGATCGTGCGCGAGGCGCTTCAGCTCTCGGAGCAGGAGTGCGTCCAGCCGATGCGGCGCGCGCGGAGGAAGGCGGCCGGCGTCCTCCGACATCTGGAGAATGGCGGTGGTGGCCAGCACGCGGTCGAGCAGCGCGCCGATGACTTCGTCCTTTCGCTTGAAGTGAAAGAGCACGAGACCGTGGCTGAGCCCGGCCTCGGCCGCCACCGCGCGCAGCGTGACGCCGGTGATGCCGGTGCGGAGGGCGACCTCGTAGGCCGCCTTCACGATCTGTTCCCGCCGCGCCTCCTCTGGTGCTCGCTGTCCCGGCATCTCGCCTCCGCGGCGCAAGACCGGCGCGCCAGTTGTCTATTGACCAATTGGATAATAAAGACTATGCTTTATTCTCCAACTGGTCAATACGGGAGTGGGTCGTGGCCGCTCGCCGCATCGTGCCCGACCAGCGGCTTCAGCTTCGTCCTCCCGGAGGGTGTATGAGAAATTCCCAGTTCCTGGTGCTCGCCATCTCGACCCTGGCGCTCGCCGCGTGCAACCCGTTCCACCGTGATCCCGTCACCGAGGTGACGCGCGACGCGAACGCGAACGCGCGGTGGCGCGCCGCGCTCGTCACGCCGACCGCCCTCGTCGGCGCGGTGCAGATGAACGGCTCGGCCACCATGCAACCCGGCCGCAACAGCGAGAACACAGACTTCGCCCTGAACATCGACAACGCGACCCCCGGGGGCCTCCACCCCTGGCAGGTGCACCGCGGACAGTGCGGATCGGACTACGGCGTCGTCGGCTCGGCGGACTCGTACCGGGCGATCAAGGTCGGTGACGACGGGCGCGGCGCGGCGACCGCCACGATCCCCATGAGCACGCCGACGACCGGCGAGTATTTCGTGACCGTCAGCGCCTCGGCCGCGAATGCCGAGACGGTGGTGGCGTGCGGCAACCTGGCCCCGCCGGCGCAGTAAGGGAACTCGTGCGAGCGCGGCCGCCGGCTCTTCGGCGGCGGCCGCCCGCAGGGGCACGACGGCGCGCCACGTCGGCCGCCCCGTATCTGACCGGAGGGACCGTGCGACTGGCCGACTTCATAGCGACGAATTCCGAGTCCATCCTCGGCGAGTGGGTGGCGTTCGCCGAGTCGTGCGGCGCCGCCGGCTCGACGATGGACATCACGGGCCTGCGCGATCACGCCCAGGCGATGCTCGAGGTCTTCGTCACGGACCTCCGGACGCCGCAGACGGCGGCCGAGCAGACGGCGAAGTCCAGGGGTAACGCGGAGCCCCACGCCCCCGGGGCCGACACGGCGGCGGAGGTGCACGGCGCCGGCCGCGCGGACAGCGGCTTCACCATCGGCGAGATGGTCTCGGAGTACCGCGCGCTGCGAGCCAGCGTCATCCGGTTGTGGACGAAGGCGAACGGGAGCCTCACCGGCGCCGACCTCGAGGACCTGATGCGATTCAACGAGGCGATCGACCAGTCACTCGCCGAGTCCGTCACGCGCTACACGGAGGGAATCGACCGGTCCAGGGAGATCTTCCTGGCGATTCTCGGCCACGACCTGCGGACGCCACTCGGTGCCGTCATGATGGGGTCGCAGTTCATGCTCGACACTGGCGAGCTCGCCGAGCCGCACCTCACGCTGACGACGCGCATCCACCGAAGCGCCACGCGTATGAACCAGATGGTCGGCGATCTGCTGGACTTCACGCGAGGCCGTCTCGGTTCCGGGGTCCCGATCACCCGCGGTGACATCGATCTGGGCACGGTGGTGCGTCAGGCAATCGAGGAGGTCGCCGGCGCCCACCCGGAGAGTGTCATGCAGTTCACCCCGTCCGGAGACCTCCGGGGGCGCTGGGATGCCGGGCGGCTCAGCCAGGTGGCCGCCAACCTGCTCGGGAACGCAGTGCAGCACGGGGCCCCCAAGACGTTGATCAGCGTTACGGCCGAGGGGCAGCACGACGACGTGGTACTGCGGATGCACAACTACGGCCCGCCGATCTCGACGGCCGACCTCCAGGGCCTCTTCAGTCCGTTCAAGCGCGTCCTGTCCGGCGCGCCGGCGGCCGCGCCCCGCGACGCAGGGAATCTCGGACTCGGACTCTACATCGCCGAGCGGATCGTGAGCGCCCACGGCGGCACGATGGACGTGCGCTCGTCCGCCGAGACCGGCACCCTGTTCACGGTTCGCCTGCCGCGTTGAGGGGACGGCGGCCGCCACCAATCGGAGTGTGGTCCTCGCCCGCGCGATCACCCGAATGCAAGAGGCTCCATGGTTGGTCCGTCGGGAACGACGACAACGAAGGAAGGATCTACCGCCCAGGCGGTGTCGGGACCGGAAGTGTCGGGTGACTTCTCCCCTGCGGGCGACGCGGCGCGCAAGCAGACTGCCGAAGCGGACCGCGACGTCGCGTCGTCCCTGCATCTGCGCTTCGCGTTCCTGGCCGAAGCGAGTCGTTGCCTCGCGGACTCGCTGGACTACGCAACGACGCTGACGACCGTCGCGGGGATGGCGCTGCCGCACCTCGGCGCCTGGTGCATCGTGGACGTCGTCGAGAACGGCGCCGCGGGGCCGCTCGACTCTGCGCCCGCGTCGGACATCGCCGCTGAGGCGCGCGACCACACCATCCGGCGTCTGGCCGTCCTGCACCCCGACCCGCAGAAGCAGGCGCGCGCGCGCGCGTTGTGCGAGCGCTATCCACCGGCGCCCGCCGACCTGTTCGGCGCGCCGCGGGTCATGCGGACGGGGCGGCCGGAAGTCGCGCTCACCGTCCCCGAGGCGACGCTCGAAGCGACCGCGCACGACGACGAGCACCTGCGCCTCCTGCGCGAGCTCGGCGTGCGGGCGTACATGATCGTGCCGATGGTCGCGCGCGGCGCCACGGTCGGCGCGATCACCTTCGTCACGGCGGACGACAGCCCCGTGTTCGGGGCGGCAGACCTGCTACTGGCCGAGGATCTCGCGTCGCGATGCGCGAGCGCGGTGGACAACGCGCGCCTATATGGAGTCGCCCTGACCGCGCGGGCGGAGGCCGAGGCGTCGCGAACTGCCGTGCAGGCGGCGAACCAGGCCAAGTCCGATTTCCTGGCCGTCATGAGCCACGAGCTGCGCACGCCGCTCAACGCCATCGGCGGCTATGCCGAGCTCCTCGAGCTCGGCGTTCGCGGCCCGATGACCGAAGCGCAAGTCGAGGACCTCCAGCGGATTCAGCGTGCGCAGCGACACCTCACCGGTCTGATCGAGCAGGTGCTCAACTACGCACGGCTCGAAGCGGGACGAACGCGCTGCGAGCTGACCGACGTGAATCTGGATCAGGCGCTGCTGACGGCCGAGGTACTGGTGGCGCAGCAGGTCAGTGACAAGGAACTGAGCTGCGAGTGCGCGCGCGGCGCGGGAATGACGGTGCGCGTGGACCGCGCCTGGCTCCATCAGATCCTCGTCAACCTGCTCGCGAACGCGGTCAAGTTCACCAGCGACGGAGGCCGCATCGACGTTCGATACGAGGGGCACGCCGACCGCGTCGAGCTGCGGGTCCGCGATTCCGGCATCGGCATCCCGGCGGACAAGCTGGAGGCGATCTTCGAGCCGTTCGTGCAGGCCGGGCGTCGGCTGAACGATCCGCGGCCGCACGAAGGGATGGGCCTCGGCCTGGCGATCAGTCGGGACCTGGCGCGCCGAATGGCGGGCGACCTGCGCGTCGAGAGCGTGGAGGGGCAGGGATCCACCTTCTCGCTCACGCTGCCGCGCGTCTGACGAATTCGCCAATCGCAAGGCTGACGCTCGCACTGCGGCGGCGGAGTCCCGTGTCGGTCACGCCGCCCTGGGAGCGCTGACCACGATGACGCTCGGGCGGGACCGCTTGAACCGGACGCGCCAGAACCAGTAGAGCATGGTCGTTGGTACCGCGAGCACTGGAAGGGCGAGGAGGGCGGGGATCCGGATCGGCTCGGGAATCACCTTCGCCTGGCCGATGAAGAACGACATCGCCGCGATGAAGAGCGCGAAGCTCATGCGCCACAGATGCCGGGCGAGACGGCGCGCGCCTGTCGGGGCGCCCGCCCGCAGCACCCGGGCGTCGCCGGCGCCGGCCAGCACTCCGACGACGCCGAACAGGAAGAACGGAAACGCCGGGATCCCGTTCCGCGTGCCACCGCTCGCGAGCGCCTCGACACCGAACGCGAGCTCCGTCAGTCCCACGCTCAGCGCGACGAGCATGGCGCCGACGTGCAGCCACTTCGACCCCACGAACGCCGGCCGAACCGTGGTCAGTGCGGTGACCACGAGATAAGCGCTGATCACCCCCGCGGGCACGTTGACCTCGACCCACACCCCGCGCACGGCCGCCATCGCTGTCCCGGCGACGCACATCGTCAGCATCGCGTAGACGAACGCCATCCCCGCCCGGCGATGCAGGCGTGCGCCCTTCGTGGCGTAGAGCGCGACGAATCCCGATACGAGCCCGAGGCTGCCCGCGACGACGTGTACCAGTAGCGTCATCCGCACGTCCATCCTCCCGACACGATTCGTGTCCGTGGAAATGCTCGACTACGCCCGCATGGTGATCGCCGGGTCCACGCGCGCCGCGCGCAGCGCCGGAATCCAGCACGCCCCGATCCCGATGACGGCCATCATCGCTGCCACGCCGATCAGCGTGACCGGGTCGTGCGGCGTGACGCCGAAGAGCAGGCCCTCGATGAGGCGGGCGGCGAAGAAGGCGCCGCCGACCCCCAGCGCGAGGCCGAGCGCGAGCAGCACGCCGCCCTCCTTCAGGATCATCCGCTGCACGTGGCCGCTGTCGGCCCCGAGGCTCATGCGGATGCCGATCTCGTTCGTGCGCGAGCTGACCGAGAAGGCGAGGACGCCGGCGATCCCGACCGCGGCGATGATCACCGCGAGGATGCCGAACGACGAGACGAGCGCCGCGTTCTGCCGCCGTGGCGCGAGGCTCTGGTTCTTGATCTGCCGCACGGTCAGCACGTTCTCGACCGGCGTCGTGGGCGCGATGCGACGGACGACGCGCGTCGCCGCGGCGGCGAGCTCCGACGCGCTCCCCTCGGTGCGAACCACGAGCCCGCCGAAGACCGCGAACTCCTGCGCGAACGGCGCGAACACCACGCCGCTCGGCTCCGCGTCCAGCCCGCCGTCCTGCGTGTTGCCGACGACGCCGACGATCGTGCGCCAGTCGCCGCTGAAGGGGGTGAAACGGAGCACCTCGCCCGTCCACGCGATCCGCTTCCCGATCGGGTTCTCGCCGGGGAAGAGCCGGTCGGCCAGGGTCTTGTTGACGATCACGACCTTGCCGGCGCGCGGCCCATCGGTCGTCGTGAATTCCCGGCCGACGAGCAGCGGGATCCCCGCCGCCCGGAAGTACTCGGGGCTCGCCGTCCGGAAGTCGGCGTGCGGCTTCGCCTCGCCCACGGCGAGGGGCTTGCCGTCTACCTTGAGGTCGAAGGCGATCGGCGACTTGCGGAGCGGCATGGTGGACCCGAGCCCCACCTCGATCACGCCGGGGAGGGCGCCGACCTCCCGCTGCATGCGCTGGTAGAGCTGCTTGTTCGCGGCGTCGGTCTCGGGGCTCACCTTGGTCGGGTCGAGGAGCGAGAGCGGGATCGTCAGCGCCTCCTCGGTCCGCAGGCCGGTGCTCACCTCGGAGAGCTGGATCATCGTGCGGGTCAGCAGCCCGGCGCCCGCCAGCAGCACGACGGAGACGGCGATCTGCGCGACGACGAGCCCGCGCTGCAGGCGCTGTTTGCGCAGGCTGCCGCTCATCCGCCGCACGCCCGCCGAGATCCACGACGCGAGGCTCCCCTCGCTCGGCAGCGACGATATGAACGAGAGCACCAGCGCGAGCGCAACGGCGAGGGCGAGCGTGAAGCCCAGCACCGTCGCGTCGAGGCGGATCTCGCTCGCTCGCGGCGAGTACCGCTCGGCGAGCGTGACGAGCAGCCGGAGGCCGGCGACGGCGATCGCCACGCCGAGCAGCGCGCCCATGAAGGTGAGCAGGAGGTTCTCCGCCAGCAGCAGGCGCCGCAGCCGCGGCACGCCGGCGCCGAGGGCCGCGCGGACCACGAGCTCCAGCTCGCGGCGGACGCCGCGCATCAGCGTGAGGTTGGCGACGTTCGCGGCCGAGATGATCATGACGAACGCCGCGGCGCCCATCAGCAGCTGCAGCGTGAGCCGCGCGCGCTCCCCCAGCGCCTCCCGGAAGGGCATGACGGCCACGCGGTAGTGCGCGTTCGGATCGTACACCGCCCCGTGCTCCCGGCGCATGCGCGCGTGGACGGCGGCGACCTCCTTCCGCGCCTGCTCGACGCTCGCGCCGGGCGCGAGCCGCGCGACGACCTCGGTCATGCGGTGCTCGCGGGCCTCGACCATCTGCGCGCTCAGGTGGTGCGGGCTGACCACCATGTTGAGCAGCGCGTCCACGCGGTCGGGGAAGAAGGGGGCCGGCTGGAGCACCCCGATCACCGTCACCGGCGTGCCGTCCAACGTCACCGTCCGGCCGACGATGCCGGAGTCGGCGCCGAAGCGCTTCGTCCAGAACTCGTACGTCAGCACCATCACCGGCGGCACGCCGGGCCCGTCGTCGCTCGGCCGCGTGAGCCGACCGAGGATCGGCGACAGTCCCATCACCTCGAAGAAGTTGCCGGTGACGAGGCCGGCGTCGATGCGGACGGCGCCGTCCGCGCCCTGCATGGTGTGGAACCAGGGCGAGTACTCCGCGATGCCGCCGAGCGACGAAACGCCCTGGCGAAGGTCGCGGACCTCGGGCACCGAGAAGTTGAGGTTCGCCGCCGCGGGCCCGTCGGCCGAGTGGCGCAGATAGAGCAGCCGGTCGCCATCGCGGTGGGGCAGGGGCTTGAGCAGTACGCCGCGGACGACGCTGAAGATCGCCGTGTTCGCGCCGATGCCGAGGGCGAGGGTGATCACGACGACGGCGGCGAACGCGGGGCTGCGGCGCAGCGCGCGCAGCGCGTAGCGGAAGTCGGCGAAGACGTTTTCGATCCACGGCAGTCCGCGCTGATCGCGCACCGCCTCGACCGCCTGCGTGAGCCCGCCGGCCGCGAGCAGCGCCTGCCGGCGCGCCTCGGCCGGGTGCATGCCCCGCCGGATGTTCTCGGCCGTCTCCATCTCGAGGTGGGCCTCCATCTCCTCGCGGAGCTCGGCGTCGGCGCGGGGTCCGGTGATGAGTCCCTGGATGCGCGCGAGCGCGGCGCGAACGTGTCTCATGGCTCCTCCGGGCGTGGTGCGAGAAAGGCGGCGATCAGGTCGGCGGTGCGGTGCCACTCGCGGGCCTCGCGCGCCAGCTGCTTGCGCCCCGCGACGGTGAGCGCGTAGAACTTCGCGCGGCGATTGTTCTCCGACGGGCGCCATTCGGCGCTGACGAACCCCTCCTGCTCCAGCTTGAGGAGCGCGGGGTAGAGCGTGCCGTAGTTGAGCCGGAGGCGGTGCTTGCTCGTCTCCTCGATGCGGCGCGCGATGCCGTAACCGTGGAGCGGCCCGAGCACCTCAAGCGTCCGGAGAATCATCAGGGCGAGCGTGCCCTGCTTCACTTCCAATCGGTCGGCCATGTGTCTTCCTATGGGAATCCAATACGAGAGTATGGTCGCCGGTCGAATCGCGCCAGGGTCGTCTCGAGCGTCGTCGTGACCGAGTCCTCCCCCGCGCGCCCTACGCCGGGCCGAGTACGACGGCCCCCGCGGTGCCGTGACTCGGCCACTGCCGCCCTTCCGCGAACCCCCGGGCGAGCAGCCACGCGATGAGCGCGAGCTGGCTCAGCGACACCGGGATGAGCATGAGGAACACGAAGCGGTAGCCGAGGAGGGGCATCACCACCGCCGTGATGGAGACGAGAGTCGCCGCCAGGCCGAACGCGGCCAGCGCGCGCGGAGGGGGTTCGGGAGAGGCGCGCGACGTTCCGGCGCGCTCGTCGTGGAGCGGGGCAGTGAGTGGCAGGCGCATCGTGAGCGACTCCGCCGGGAGACACAGGCCGGCGCGACGGCGGCACGCATTCTCCGCCAAGCCCGTCCTATGGGATGCCCATACGGTGCCCCGGCGCGCCCGGTTTCAGCGCCGCGAGATGGTCGCCTCCTGATCGCCGAGCGGAGTCCGGCGACGCCCGAAGGCGCTCAGTCCGCGCGCAGCGCCCGCACCAGCTCGTCGACGTGGCGGAGCATCACGTCCGGGTGGACGAGATCGAAGTGGTCGGTGCCGGGCTCGGTCACGATGGAGTCCTCGCGATAGCGCTGGCCGAACACCGGCTCGTCCAGGTTGCGGAGGCGCAGCTCCCGCAACGGCCGGTTGAGCATCTCCGTGTCCTCGAACACGCAGCGCACGCGGCGAAGGCGCGCGCTCGCGCTGCGGTACCACGCCGCGAACGGACTCTCGCCCGTGACGGTGAAGGGCCGCACGATGTCGGCCGAGAAGCGGCGGAGGGGCGCCACGTCGTTCTGAAACTTGCGGAGGGTCGCGACGAGGTACTCGTGGACGAGGAGCCACTCGTCGAGGGTGGCGGCGCCCGCGCCGAGCGAGCGGAGGTCGTCGAGCACGAGCCGCGAGTCGTCGCGGTCCATGCGGGCGAACAGCCGCGTCACGAAGCAGGTCTCGAGCGACAGGTTGGCGCCCAGCGCCAGCACGCCGTCCAGCAGCGGCCGCGCCTCCGCGGCGTCGTCGGCCACCGCGGAGGCGGCGAAGCGCAGGACGACATCTCCGCCGGACGAGAAGCCGACCAGCAGCACCGTCTCCGGACGCAGGCGCCGCACGGCGTCGCGCAGGAACTCGCGGAGAACGACGAGGTGGTCGTCGAGGGAGAGCGCACTGCGGCGCGCCGCCTTCGGATCGAAGCCGTAGAGGGTGGGGGCGAGTCCGCGGTACGGCACGAGCTGCAGGATGCGGTCGAACTGCCCCTGGTCGTACCCGGTGCCGTGGACGAAGCACACGAGTACCGGGGACTCGACCTCGTTGTCGAGGTAGTGCTGGACGTCCCCGATCATCCGCGGGTCGAGCGTCGCCCGATCGAGCTTGCGGCAGACCTCCGCGGTGAGGTGGAACGTCCGCTCCACCGGCTCCTTCGCGCGGACGACGCGCGCCGCCTCGGAGACCGGCACCGAGATGGCGTCGAGCCGGCGGAGCAGCTCCTCGGCGCTTCTCCAACGGTCGGCGGGGTGCTTCTCCAGGCAGCGCATCACCAGCTGCTCCAGCGCGGGCGGGAGACTCGGCCTTCGCCGCGCGAGCGGCTCCGGCGCCTGGGTGAGGTGCGCCGCCATCACGTGCTGCGGCGTCGACCCCGAGAAGGGCGGGGCGCCGGCGAGCATCTCGTAGGCGAGCACGCCGAGCGCGTAGATGTCCGCCCGCTGGTCCACGTTCGGGTCCCCCGCCGCCTGCTCGGGCGCCATGTAGGTCGGTGTGCCGAGCGCGAGGCCGAGCGAGGTGAGCGTGGGGCCGGCCGCCCCGATCCCGGACGTGCCTCGCCGAGCGGTCGCGACCGCCTTGGCGATGCCGAAGTCGGCCACCAGCGCGTGGTTCGCCGTGAGCAGCACGTTCTCCGGCTTGACGTCGCGATGCACGATGCCGCTGCCGTGCGCATAGGCGAGGGCGTCGGCGACCTCGCGCAGGATGCGCACGCCGTCGTCCACCGGCAGCTCTCCCTCGCGATCGAGCCGCCGCCGCAGCGTCTCCCCGTCCACGAAAGGCATCACGTAGTAGAGGAGCCCCTCCGCTCTCCCGGAGTCGATCAGGCTGAGGACGTGCGGGTGGAGGAGCTGTGCGGTGATCTCGATCTCGCGCAGGAAGCGCTCGCCGCTGATCCCCTCGGCGAGCTCGGGGTGCAGTACCTTCACCGCCACCCTACGGCGGTGCCGCAGATCCTCGGCCAGGTAGACGCTGGCCATGCCTCCCCGTCCGAGCTCGCGGCCGAGCCGGTAACGATCGGCGATCGTACGCTGCAGCTGCTCACGAAACTGGGACGTCGTCATGCGCGGCGTTGGGGAGAGGGTGACGAAGCGAACGACGCGGCGCGCCCGCTTCGCGACGCGTGCTCAGTCGCGCATGTAGTGGCAGGTGTAGCCGTTCGGGTTCTTGCGCAGGTAGTCCTGGTGGTACCCCTCGGCGCTGTACCACGTCGAGGCGGGCTCGATGCTCGTCGTGATCGGCCGCTTCCACGTGCCCGACGCGTCCACCCGCGCCTTCACCCGCTCGGCGATCTCCTTCTGCTCCGGCGTCTGCGGAAAGATCGCCGAGCGATACTGCGTGCCGACGTCGTTCCCCTGGCGGTTGAGCGTCGTCGGGTCGTGCAGCTTGAAGAACCAGTTCTCGAGCAGCTCCTCGTAGCTGAGCACGGACGGGTCGAAGGTCACGCGGATCGCCTCGGCGTGCCCCGACTTGCTGTCGTGGGTGTCGTGGTAGGTCGGGCTCTCCAGCCAGCCGCCCGTGTAGCCGACGTCGGTGTCGAGCACGCCGGGCACGGCGCGCAGGATCTCCTCGACGCCCCAGAAGCAGCCGCCGGCGAGCACGGCCACCTCGGTCTGCCGCTCGCCGGCGACGGCCGAGCGAGTCGCTCCGTCTTCCTTCTCGTGCATGTCGGTCCTCCCGTCGGGTCGTGTCGAACAGGCCGTCCGCGGCGCCATGAAGGAGGCACGCGGCGGGCCATACATGAATTACTACACACGAGCGGCGGTCGCCGCATTCGGCAGGGCGCCGGCGGCGGGTGGCGCGCCGCGCGACGGCCCCCGACGCCGGACAGGAATTAGAGGTTGAATTCCAGCCGTACCGTCACCCAGTCCCCGTCGCCCTTCGTTCCACGAGCCTTCTTCGGCACCGGAAGGAGCGTCCGGCCGGACTTCTCCCGCCAGACGGACGTCGGCCACCGGTAGCCGTCGACGGTGGCGACCACGGGCGAGCGCCCCCACGCGTGCCGCACGGGCGGCGCGCGGCGTCGGGGCACCGTGGCGAACGTCCAGCCCCCCTTGCCGGGGACACGGAACAGCCTGGATGTGAACTCAACCGTGATCGGAAGCACCGCTCGTCGGGGCGGGGCGCGGGTAGACGCAGACGCGCTGCATGAGGAGCACTCCTTCGCCGGGGTCGGCGCCGCCGTTCACGCCGGCCATGAGCTCGAAGTAGGCGCGGCAGGCGAGACTGGTGGCGGCCGCCGTCATCGCCGCCTCCGCCTGGGCGGCGTCGGACCAGTGCACGACGTCGGCCCAGAGGCCGCCAGCACCTCGCGCCAGCTCGCGACGCAGGAAGCCCGGCTGTCGGCCGAGGAATTCGCGCTGGATAGCCTCGGCCGCCTCGATCAACTGCGCCTCCGTGGCGCCGTCGCGCAACCGGAATGGGGCCCACTCGATCGCCACGCCCCTGCCAGCGGCATCGTCTTTGTCGTGCATCGTCTTCTCTCCGTGAAGGTGTGCGGGGAGAGTAGTGACAAACGTGACAACGAGCGTCACATTTATGGCCGCCATGCCGATCGTGGACGCCCGCAATCGCACCGACCGCCTCGACTTGCTGGCCCGCGTACTCCGCGACCGGCCCGGCGTCACGGCCGGCGAGCTCGCCCGCGAGCTCGGCGTCAGCGTGCGGAGCATCTTTCGCGACCTCGACGCGCTACGAGAACGCGGCTACCCCATCGAGTCCGCGCGGGGGCGAGGTGGCGGCCTGCGCCTTCACGCCAACTGGGGGCTCGGGCGAGTCCTCCTCTCCAGAGACGAGGCGCTGTGCGTGCTACTCGGGCTGGCGGTCGCCGAGAAGCTCGGGTTCCCGATGTTCGCCCCCGAGGTCGCGCGCGCCCGTCGCAAGATCGCGGACGCGTTTCCGACCGCCGAGCGGCGGCGGATCGCCCCGCTCCGGGAGCGCATCTTCATCGGCGAGGCCGCGTCGGCGGACGTCCGTCGCTCCTACCTCGAGCCCGCGGCGGCGCCGACGCGCCACCTGCAGGTCGCCTTCGTGGAGGAGCGGGTGGTGCGGGCCGAGTACGCGAAGGAGGGCGGCGCGGTCTCCCGCCGGCGGCTCGAGCCTCACGCCCTGGTCATCAACTGGCCCGCGTGGTACCTGCTGGCGCACGACCATCTGCGGGGCGAGTCGCGCACCTTTCGCCTGGATCGCTTCGTCGCCGTCGACATCGAGGCGAGCACCTTCCGGCCTCGGCCGCGGCAGTTCCTCCAGGAGCTGCTCGACACTGGCGGGGTGGTGCTCGCCCGGGTGTGACAGGAGGAGCCGCGGGGTCGGCGCGGTCAGGGGGCGGCCACCCGACGAGCGAACAGGGCGTTCGCCTCGGGCGACGGGACCTGCTCGCGCAGCGACTCGTACGTCCCCGCACGCAGCACCTCGGTCGCAGCACGGCGGATGTGCGCCATGACCGCGCGGGCAAGGCCGGGACCGACACTCACGCGGGCGACGCCGAGCGCGCGCAGCTCGGCCACGCTCGGCACTCCGGGTCCGCCGATCACGTTCAGCGGCGCGCCGACGGCGGCTGCGAGGCGCCGAATCGTCTCGGCGTCCGCGACGCCGGGAACGAACACGCCGTCGGCGCCGGCCGCCGTGTACGACTTCGCCCGGCGCACGGTCTCGGCGAAGCGCTCGCCCTCGTCGCCCACCTTGCGCAGGTAGACGTCGGTGCGCGCGTTGATGAACAGATCGACGCCCGCCGCGGAGGCCGCGGCGCGGGCGGCGGCGATGCGTGTCGACTGCGCCTCGGCCTCGAGGATCGGCGCGCCCGCCGGGCCCGGGGCATCCTCGAGGTTGAGCCCGACCGCGCCGGCGGCGATTACCGCACGGGCCGTCTCGGCGACGTCCTCCGGCGTCCCAGCGCCGTAGCCGCTCTCCATGTCTGCCGTCACCGGCACGTGCACGGCCTCCGCGATGACACGCACCGCCGCGACCATCGCCTCGCGCGTCAGACCCTGGCCGTCCGGGCGTCCGAGGGCCCACGAGATCCCCGCGCTCGTCGTGGCGATGGCGCTCGCACCGGCCTCCTCGACCAGGCGAGCGCTCATCGCATCCCAGGCGTTCGGCAGCACGAGGATGGGATCGGCGCCCGGCGCGTGAAGTTGCCGGAAGCGGGCGGCGCGATCGGACTGTGACATGTCGGGATGCCTGGCGTGGAGGAGGTCCGTGGAGCTGGCGATCGTGCGGCCGGATTGCACGGCGGAGCGCGTTTCGATCCACGCAGCTTGGCGCGCTTCCTCTCGCGAGGCAACCTCGTCGACGTGCGCATGCTCACCGGCGCTTGACAGGGCGTGGCTATTGTAACATTGTTTGTTACATGCCCCGCAGCAGTCGTTTCTCCGTCGCGCTCCACGTGCTCGCGCACCTGGTCGACGCGCCCGAGCCGCAGACGTCCGAGCATCTCGCCGCGTGCGTCGGGACGAACGCGGTGGTGGTGCGCCGGACGCTCGCCGGGCTCCGCGAGGCCGGGCTCGTCACCTCGTCGCGCGGCACCGGCGGCGGGTGGTTGCTCGCGCGACACGCCGCCGACATCACGCTGCGCGACGTGTACGCGGCGCTCGACGAGCGGCTGCTCGTCGCCGTCGACGTGGCGGGCCCCCGCGGGGCGTCGGGCGGCGGCTGCCGGATCCAGCAGGCCGTGTCGGGCACTCTCGACGAGTTCCTGGACGACGCCGAGGTGCTGCTGGCCGCGCGGCTGGGCCGCCTCACGCTCGCCGGACTGGCGGCTCGAGTCCGCGGCGCGACCGCACACAATCACGATTCCCCCAGGACTTCGTCCCATGCCGACTGAAACCACTGACACCTACGATGTCCTCGTGGTCGGCGGGAGCTGGGCCGGCCTCTCGGCGGCGATGCAGCTCGCGCGGGCGCGCCGGCGCGTGCTCGTCGTCGACGCCGGCCAGCCGCGCAACCGGTTCGCGCGCACGTCGCACGGCTTCCTGGGGCAGGACGGGCGGACGCCAGCGGCGATCCTCGAGACGGCCCGCGCGCAGGTGCTGGCCTACCCGACGGCCGAGCTCCGCCGCGACGAGGCGACGAGGGCGGCGCCGCGACCCGAGCCGGACGGTGGCGGGTTCGAGGTCGCGCTCGCCTCGGGCCGGACCGCCCGCGCTCGGCGGCTGGTGCTGGCGACCGGTGTCGTCGACGAGCTCCCCGACGTGTCCGGGCTGCGTGAGCGCTGGGGGAGGAGCGTCCTGCACTGCCCGTACTGCCACGGGTTCGAGGTGGCCGGCGGTCGGCTCGGCGTGCTCGCGGTCGGAGAGTCGAGCGTCCATCAGGCGCTACTGCTCCCCGACTGGAGCGCCGACGTGACCCTGTTCACGTACGGCACCTTCGAGCCGACCATCGCGCAGCGCGACGCGCTCTCCGCCCGCGGGGTGCGCGTCGAGCCGCGGCCGGTCGCGGGGCTGGTGGGCGACGGGGCAGCGCTTGCCGGCGTGCGCCTGGTTGGCCCCGCGGGTGCGCCCGACGGCGGCGAGGTGGTCGGCGTCGACGCGCTCTTCACCACGACGCGCACGCGCATGGCAAGCCCGCTCGCCGAACAGCTCGGCTGCGCGTTCGACGACGGCCCGTTCGGCCCCGTGATCCGCACGGACGAGCGGAAGGAGACGACGACGCCCGGCGTGTACGCCGCCGGCGACGCCGCACGGGCGCGGCACAACGCGACGTGGGCGTCCGCCGACGGGGTGACCGCCGGGATCTCCGCGCACCAGTCGCTGGCTCTCGCGTGAGCGCACTCGCCGACCTCGGCGCCGCGTGATTGATTGGGACGTCGGGCGCGGGCGCCGCTCCGCGCGGGCCGGCGCCGGTACTCGCTCACGGAGAGAACAATGCGAGCAGCAGCTATCGCCACCGCGTGCGTGGTCGTGTCGGTCGCTCCAGCACTCTCCGCGCAGGCGCCGAGCGCATCGCGAACGGCGAACGCGCCCGTCGTCGCGCTGGTGGGCGGCACGCTCGTCAACCCGAACGCCGCGCCGCTGCGCGATGCGGTGGTCGTCGTGCGCGGCCAGCGCATCGCGTGCGCGGGATCGCGCGCGGGCTGCAGGGTCCCGGCCGGCGCGCGGGTCGTGGACGTGCGCGGCGCCTTCGTCGCGCCCGGGTTCGTCGACGCGCACGTGCACTACTCGCAGACCGGCTGGGTGGACGGGCGTCCCGACGTCATCGACGTCCGGGAGGAGCTTCCGTACGAGACCGTGGTCGGCGCGCTCCACCGGGAGCCGGAGCGCTTTCATCGCGCCTGGCTCTGCGCCGGGGTGACGAGCGTCTTCGACGTCGGCGGCTACACCTGGACGTACGATCTCGCACGCGCGACCCGCGCGGCGACGGACGCGCCGCGCGTCGTGGCCGCCGGGCCGCTGCTCGCCACGATCGACCACTGGGTGAACCTGCCGACGATGCGGCAGTTCCTCTTCATGCGCGACGACTCCCTCGTCGTCGCGACGGTGCGGGCGCAGGCCGCGACCGGCGCCGAGGCGATCAAGATCTGGTACCTCGACCTGCCCGACAGCGCGCGCGCGAAGATGCGGCCGCGGCTCGACCTCGCCGGCGCGGAGGCGAAGCGCGCCGGGCTCCCGCTCATCGTCCACGCCACGCAGCTCCGCACCGCCAAGGAGGCGCTGGGTGCGGGCGCCAAGGTGCTCGTGCACAGCGTCGAGACCGACACGATCGACGCCGAGTTCCTGGAGCTCGCCAAGCGCAACGCGACGATCGTCATCCCGACGGTCACAGTTCGGGAGGGGTACGCGGACGTGTTCATGGGACGTTCGCCGGCGGCGCGCTATCCGCTCGACTGCGTGGACGCGGCGACGCGCGCGAAGCTCGCGCGCGTGCTCCCCGAGGCGCGGCGGCGGCGCGGGATGGAGGCCGTGCGCAGCGGCCGCATGGAGCTGCAGCGCGCGATCATCGACGAGAATCTCCGCCGGATGAAGGCGGCGGGGATCCCCATCGCCATGGGGACCGACGCCGGGAACCCCGGCACCGCGCACGGACCGAGCGTCTATCGGGAGATGGAGGCGATGCAGCGGGCGGGGATGACGGCCGCCGAGGTGCTGGCGTCGGCGACGATCGTCGCGGCGCGCGCGATGGGCATCGCGGACGACGCGGGATCCATCGAGGCCGGCAAGCGAGCCGACGTCGTCGTGCTCGAGTCCGACCCGACGGTGGACATCGCGAACGCGCGGCGCGTGCGACTCGTCATGCGCAACGGCGCGCTGTACCGCCGCGCGGCGCTGATGCCCGAGCCCTAGACGTGAGCCGGGACCAAGGCGCGAGTGGCCGCCGCCGCCGCCGCGCCGCCCGCAGCATGCCCGTGTCGATTTCGGGCCG
>Ga0307414_10000737_pt1 | contig 16743 bp, 18 predicted proteins | sample DK1Ometagenome_FD_203804 | JGI IMG/M metagenome (GOLD analysis project Ga0307414, IMG submission 203804) | Maize rhizosphere microbial communities from greenhouse at UC Davis, California, United States - DK15-O-3 | ecosystem: Host-associated > Plants > Roots > Rhizosphere > Soil | place: USA... | reverse complement strand
CCGATCATCGTCAAGAAGATCGTTCAGGAAGCGCACGGCGGCCACCACGGCGGCGCGTGGAAGGTGGCCTATGCCGACTTCGTCACCGCGATGATGGCTTTCTTTCTTTTGATGTGGCTGCTCGGCGCGACGGACGAGAAGCAGCGCAAGGCGCTCGCCGACTATTTTGCGCCCACGATCGTCCAGACCAAGACCGACAGTGCCGGTTCAACCGGCATGTTCGGCGGTGACTCGCTGGTTGCGGCCGACAAATATCCCCATGGCGCCGCGCAGACCGGGACGCGTTCGATGACCATCCCCCGCGATGCGGTGGGTGGACCGAGGGAGGCGTCGGGGCGCGAGCGCGTGAAGGAAAATATGCGCTTCCGGCAGCTCGCCCAGTCGCTGGTCGACCGTGTGCAAGCCAAGGCCGACCTCAAGCGGCTGGCACCCAATTTGCGTTTCACTGAAACCGCCGAAGGGCTGCGGATCGATATTATCGATGACGCCGATTTTTCGATGTTCGCGATCGGCACCAGTCAGCTGACTGCCGACGGCGCGCGCCTGTTTCGCGAGATAGCTGTGCCGATCTCCGCAGCTCCCAACCAGCTGATGATCCGCGGCCACACCGATTCAGCGCCCTGGTCGGCAAAAGCCGGAACCAACAATTGGCGGCTGTCGGTCGACCGCGCGGAAGTGACACGCAACTTCCTCGAGTATCGCGGCATCACCTCAAGCCGCTTTTCGCGGATCGAAGGGGTCGCCGATCGCGAGCCCTATGTCCCAGCCGACCGATTCGATCCGCGCAACCGCCGCATCTCGATCACGCTGGGTTGGGGTGATGGCGGTGGGAATTAGTGCCAATTTGGCAGTAAATGCAGCCCCGACAACGATGTTCAGCGGCTATTGCTGCCAGATTGGCAATAATCCTTTGTTTTGAATGAGTTAGATTTCCGCGAATAATCTTTTGTTTACCAATTTCGTCAATCTGAGGGGCATCGAAAGACGCCCGGGGGGGCGATGGAGACCAAAATGATCGAGGGCGGGCATAACAACGCAGTGACGGCGCTTGAGTCGCTGATTATCGGGCACAGCCCGGCGGCGCAGCATCTGCGCGAGATGATCCGGCGTGTCGCTCGCTCCAACGCATCGGTCATGCTCTGCGGCCCGTCGGGCTCGGGCAAGGAACTGGTCGCTCGCGCGATCCACGACGAAGGCGTCCGTTCGGGCAAGCCCTTTGCCGCGATCAACTGCGGCGCCATCCCCGGCGAACTTATCGAATCCGAATTGTTCGGCCATGAAAAAGGCTCCTTCACCGGCGCCACGGCCCGTCGCCTCGGCCATTTCGAGGCGAGCGAGGGCGGCACCATATTTCTCGACGAAATCGGCGACATGCGTTTCGACATGCAGGTCAAGCTGCTCCGCGTGCTCGAAGACCGGACGATCGTCCGCGTCGGCAGCAGCGAAGTGCGCGGCGTCGATGTTCGTGTCATCTCGGCGACGCACCAGGATCTGGATGGCGCGATCGCCGACGGCAAATTCCGCGAAGATCTGTTCTTCCGGCTCGGCGTGGTTGTGCTGCAGGTCCCCAGCCTTGCCAGCCGCGTCGAGGATATTCCCGCCCTGATCCGCCATTTCCAGCGCAAGATGCCCACCGACGCCAAATGCCGTTTCGACGATGCCGCAATGGTGTTGCTGATGCAGCATCGCTGGCCCGGCAATGTTCGCGAACTGCGCAATTTTGTCGAACGCGCCAGCGTGTTGCATGGCGGCGAGACGCTTGGCGCCGACGATGTCGCGATGCTTTTGAACCCCACTGCCGCTTTCGCCCCGCGCTACGCCGTGCCCATCAGCCTGGTCCCGACGCCGACGGCTGCGAACGAAATGGCCGCTCCGGCTGCTGCGCATGCCAAGGCGCCTGCGCCGACGCCCGCGCCGGGTCGCCCGATCGACCTGAAGCGCGAGATCGAAACGATCGAACTCGAACAGATCCACGTCGCGCTCGACCTCGCCGACGGCATTATTTCCGAAGCTGCGCGGCTGCTGACGCTGAAGCGCACGACGCTGATCGAAAAAATGCGCAAATATGGGGTTCACCAGCAGGCCGCCTGAGCGGCTCTGCTTAGAGTTTCAGCACCCGCTGAAAATGGGGGCTCTGGTCCGCCCCTATCGCCCGGCCGCCCAACCCCACTGGGTGGCCGGGTAACCAGCGGGAGATTTCCTGCCTTACCCGAACGCCATCGGCCCGCGCTGCCATTTCGATGCAGCGCGGGCCGATGGATTTTGTCTGTGCGGGATGCGCCTTAGCTCAATTGCCGCCAGGCCGAACTGATGGTCAATATGCCCTCCAGCAGATCGGCCAGTGCCTCTTCGCTGTTTGCGGCAACCGCTTCATCGAGCTTGCGGCGCATGCTGCGATAGACGCGCGACAGGGCCCCTGCCACATCGCCACCGGCGTCATGATCCAATCCAGCGTCAAGCCCGATCAGGATCGCGCGTGCGCGGTGCGCCGGATCGGTTGCCGAGATGCGCTGCCCCTGGCGCACCATCGCGCCCAAGACGCCAATCGCGGTCTCCAGCTCGTCATAGAGCATCGTCACCAGCTCGACGGGGCTGGCGGTCGCCGCACGGCTTTCGTGCTGCAATCGGCGATAAAGCCCGGTCGCCCGGACAGTTGAAGCGGTAGCTGCCACGGTCAGGGCCCTTAGTCGTTACGCGAGTTGGTCCAGAGTTTGATCTGCTGCTCGAGATAGGTTTGCGTCGCCTTGATCGTCGCGAGCCGCGCTTCGAGCGAACCATATTGTTTCTCGAGCCGCTTGCGATAAGCGTCCTCGCGCACCTCGATCTTCTCGAGCGTTTCGGTCAGCGTTTCGCGGCTCTCGGTCAGCGATTTCGACACGCGATCAATGACCCCGTCGGTGGCAACTGCCTTGTCGCGGATCGCATCGAGGGCGAAGGCGATGCCGGGATCGGTCGCCTCGGTGTGGGTCGCGTCGCGGCGCGGATTGAACAGCGCCTCGACCGCGCCGGCGTCAGAAGCAAGCACGGCGTCCAGCTTTTTGCTGTCGATCGCGAGAGTGCCTTCCTTCGTCGTCGAAATGCCGATGTCGGTCAGTTTGTTGATGGTGCCGTGGCTCGAGAGCACTTTGCTGACCAAAGCAGCGAGTTCGCGCTCCAGCTCCTGCAAGGATTTGGTCGGTCCGGACATTTTGGATGCGGATTCGAGGCTCTTTTTCATCTGGTTATAGACCGAGACGAAATCGCCGACCGTCTGCTTGATCATGTCGAGCGGGCGGCTTGCGCCAATGTCGACGGGCTGGCCGGGGGCCGCCTTTTTCAACGTCAGCGACATGCCGGGAACGACGTCGTCGACGATATTGCTCGTGCGGCTGAACGCCACGCCGTCGATGGTGAATTCGGCGTTCGCGGCGCTTTGCCCCAGGGTCATGCCGCCACCGGGGCCATAGCCAAGCGCAGCAAGTCCGGGCTCTGCGCCGGCGTCGGCCGTCAGGGTGAAGGCGTTGGCCTCGCCTGACGCGCCTTTCAGGATCATGCGATGTCCGCCTTCGTCGGCGATGATCGACGCGGTCACGCCGCTGCCGCTGGCGTTGATCGCCTTGGCCAGTCCGTCGAGGCTGTTGTTCGCGGCGTCGATGGTGATGGTTTTGGCGACGCCCCCGACTGTCAGCGTCATCGTGCCGGTACCGATCGCCGCGGTGCGGTCGGCAACCACGCCGGTATAGGCGCTCTGCGCGCGCGCGAGCTGGTTGACCACGACGGTCGCGGCAAAGCTGTCGGCATGGATGCCGGCGCGAGCGGTCGCGCCGAGAATGCTGTCGTCGGACACGGTCGGCGTGCTGCGGAGCGTGCCGTCGGCAACCATCTGGCTCAGCGAATCGGCAAAGCCGTCGAGATCCGATCGTGCCTGTGCGACCGCGCTGATCCGCGCCTGATTTTGTTGCGCCAGCGTGTTGATGCGCGCGACCTTGGGCGCGCGCGACGCGTTGGACAGGTCGGTGACCAGCTGTTTGATGTCGATCCCGGAACCGGCGCCGAGGCTGTTGATGATTGAGCTCATGGTAAATTCCTTCGCACCTCTTAACGGCAGCGCGAGGACGGCATTAAGCGGATTCAGCTTTGACGACGCCCGTCGGGGTCGAAGCGGTGCGATGCGGGCACATCGACGCTGGGCGGGGGCGTACCGTCGGCGACCGCGCGTTCGAGCCGGAAGACGAAAGCGAGCACCGTCGCCACCGCGACGAACAATTCTTCGGGGATCACGCGCCCGGCACGGGCGGTAAAGTAGATCGCACGGGCGAGCTGCGGATATTCGAGAATCGGGACATCGACCGTGCGTGCGAGTTCGCGGATCGCCAGCGCGACATCGCCGCGCCCGCGCGCGACGACGACCGGCGCGGCGTCGACCCCCGGACGATAGCGTAGCGCGACCGAGAAATGAGCGGGGTTGGTCAGGATGACGGTGGCGTCCGACACCGCCTTGCGCGCCGATCCGCTCATCATCTCATGCGCGCGCTGGCGCTGGGCCTGTTTGAGTTCAGGGGCGCCGTCGGACTGGCGCATCTCTTCCTTGATTTCCTGCTTGCTCATCATCAGCCGCTTGTTGCGCTGGAACCATTGTACCGGCACGTCGATCAGCGCGATGACGACCAGTCCGCCGGACAGGGTGAGCATCGCATGGCCGAGCGCCTGTCCGGCGAGGCCGATCGCGGAGGTGAGGTCGCTTGCCGCCATCGACATGATCGCGGGCAGGCTGCGCGCGACGAGCCAATAGCCGATCAGGCCGAGCAGAAGGACCTTGGCAATCGCCTTGCCGAGTTCGGCGAGGCCCTGCGTCCCGAACATGCGCTTCAGCCCGGTCAGAGGGTTGAGGCGGTTGCCCTTGAACGCCAGCGCCTTGCCGCGCCAGCCGAAGGATCCAAGCAGGGCCGGCCCCGCGATCGCGGCGCCCAGCGCCAGCGCGAAAAGGCTGCCGAGCGGCAGCAAAATCTCGACCCCGTTGCGGAGCAAGGCTTCGGCCGGGGCGAAGTCGGCGACGTCGGCGGCGGTCAGCGTCAGCCCGCGGCGCAGCAGGTCACCCGCCGACTGGACGAACCAGCCGCCGGCGGCGATGATCCATCCGGCCGCGGCGAGCATCATCAGCGCGGTCGCGAGCTCGCGCGACATCAGTACATCGCCCTCGCGCGCGGAATCGGCGCGCTTCTTGGGTGTCGCCTGTTCGGTTTTCTGGTCTTTTTCGGTCTGGCCCGCCATGGCTCAGCCGCCGGCGATCCGGCGCGCGGCGTCGAGCGCGTCCGACAATATGCGCGCGATCGCCTCCGCCATCACCGGCGTCCCGATCGCGAGCAAGACGACGCCCGCGAGCAGGGTCGCGGGGATGCCGACCGCGAACAGGTTGAGCGCCGGGGCCGAACGGCCGATCACGCCCATGATGATCTGGACCATGATCAGGACGAAGCCGACGGGCAGCGCGATCGTCAGTCCGGCGGCGAACATCAGGCTGCCGAAGCGCAAGATCCCGCCGATCGCCTCGAAAGACAGGCCGCCGCCGCCGGGAGGCAGCGCGCTATAGCTTTCGACGATGATATCGATCAGCAGCAAATGGCCGTCGGCGGCGAGGAAGAGCGCGGTCGCGAGCATCGACAGGAATTGACCGATTGCCGAGCTCATCTGTCCGCTCATCGGATCGGCCATCGCGGCGAAGCCAAGCCCCATCGCGTTGCTGATCGCCTCGCCGCCGAGCAAGGCGGCCGCGAGACCCATTTGCAGCACGAAGCCGATGCCAAGCCCGATCATCACCTCGCCGATGATGAACAACAGTCCGGGGACCGAAACAATGCCCTCCGCCGGCAGAGCCATCCCCGATGCCGCGACCGCGGGAACGCCGACCGCGAGCGCGATGACGAGGCGCAGCTGCACCGGCACATTGGAGGCGCCGAACACCGGCGCTGCGAGAAAGGCAGCGCCGGGGCGGATCATCCCCAGCATCCACAGCTGAAGCATCGCCTCGACATTCGGGATGTCGGCGGGATTCATCCGTGGCTTACTTCACCAGGGCCGGGATTTGCGCGAAGATCTCGCGCGTGAAATCGGTGAGCAGCACGAGGATGCTGCCACCGAAAATCGCGAGGCAGATTGCGGCGACGATCAGCTTGGGGACGAAGGTCAGCGTCTGTTCGTTGATCGAGGTCGCGGCCTGCACCATGCCGAGCAGCACGCCGATGACGAGCACGGGCAGCAGGAGCGGCGCCGACGCAAGCGCGAGGATCCACAGCGATTGCTGCGCGACCCCGATGAAATAGTCTGCCTCCACCGCGCTAACTCACGAAGGAGGAGGCGAGCGAGCCCATCGTCAGGGCCCATCCGTCGACGAGGACGAAAAGCAGTAACTTGAAGGGCATGGATATGATCATCGGCGACAGCATCATCATACCCAGCGACATCAGCGCGGAGGCGACGATCAGGTCGATGACGAGGAAGGGCAAAAAGATCAGAAAGCCGATCTGGAAGGCGGTTTTGAGTTCGCTGGTGACGAAGGCGGGCAGGAGGATCGAGAAGGGAACATCCTTCGGGCTCGCATAGCTTGGCGCCTTGGCGATCTTGGCGAACATCATCAGGTCGGATTTGCGCGTCTGCTTCATCATGAAGCCGTGAAGCGCGACGCCGGAGCGTGACACCGCCTCGCCAATGTCGATCTGTTCCTGGCCATAGGGTTCGATCGCGACGCGATTCACCTCTGTAATCACCGGCTGCATGATGAACAGCGAGAGGAAAAGGCTGAGCCCGACGAGTACCTGGTTCGGCGGCGTCTGCTGCAGCCCCAGCGCGTGGCGCAGGATCGACAGGACGATGATGATACGGGTGAAGCTGGTCATCATGAGCAGGAGCGACGGCAACACCGTCAGCAGGCTCATCATCACCAATATTTGCAGCGACAGCGACAGCGGGCGGCCATCGCCGCCGATATCGGCGACGGCGCGGTTCAGCCCGTCGGTGGCCTGCGCATAGGCGGCGGGCGCGGCGACGAGCAGCGCAAGGCCGCCGATCAGTGCCGCGCCGCGCAGCCAGCTGTTTCTGGAGATCGGGCGCCGATCAGTCGACATGGAAGTCGCCCTGGCTGTCGTCGTCGGCGAGGCGGGTGATGCCGTTCCGCGATACCGCGATCAATATTTGCCGCCCGCCGAATTCGACGACGGCGAGCTTCGACCCCGGACCGAGGGGCAATATATCGACCATCTGGATGGCGCGCTCCTTGGCATTGCCGCCGACCAGCGGCACGCCCATCTGGACCCGCTTCCACAACCACAGGCTGCCCCACGCCAGTCCGCCGATCATCGGCAGCAGGATCAGGAGGCGGAGGATATATTCGAGCATTACTTCCTCCGGTCGAGGCCGCCCAGACCACGGTCGGGGGCGACGACTTCGGCGACCTGAATGCCATAGCGGCCGTCGACGCTGACGATCTCGCCCTTCGCGATCAGCGTACCGTTGGCGTAGATGTCGAGCAGGTCGGTGGCGGCGCGGTCGAGTTCGATCACGCTGCCTTCGGACAGGGCAAGCAGTTCGGCGAGGGTCATCGACGTCGATCCGACCTCGACCGACACCCGCAGCGAGACGCCGGCGAGCAGGTCGAAATTGGGCGAGGCTGCGATGTCCTTGCTATCGCGGCGTTCGCGTCGCGCGGCCGCGGGGGCTTCGCTGGTGTCAGTCATGGTCCGGTCCTTCTTCGATATGTTCGATCATGATGGCGGCGTTGCCATTGGCCTCGCCGATGCTGCCGACGGCAAAGTTGCGGCCCGCAACGGTCACGGGCACATGGCGCGGCATGGTGAAGGGGATGACGTCGCCGACTTCGAGCCCAAGCAATTTCACAAGGCTGATTTCGGGCCGTGCGAGAACCGAGCGGACGGGCAGGCGGATATCGCGCAGCGCCTTGTTCAGCGTCGCGCTCCACACGGGATCGGCCGAATGCGTCTCGCGCACTTCGGGAACGGGTTCGGCGCCGGCGATCCCGCGCAGCGCCGCAAGCGGATAGGCGCACAGGACGGTGCGTCCTTCGAACGGCGCGCCGCGCAATATGAAGCGCTGGACGAGCAATTCATCGTCGGCGCGCACCGCCGCGAGCTTGCTACTGTCGCCAGTGACGCAGTCGAGTTCGGGTTCGATCGGCAGCTTGTCACCCCAAGCGGCGGCGAGCTGGATTCCCATGTCGCGGCCGAGCCGCGCCGCAAAACGCTCCTCGGCATCGGTCAGATCTTCGCGCTCGCCCGAAAGCTTGCCCTTGCCGCCATAGAAAATGTCGACGAGTTGAAGGATCAACGGCCGCGCCGCGGAAAGCAGCACGGGACCCTTGAGCGGCGGGGCGTGATAGCGCCAGAAGATCGCCGGCGCGGCTTCAGCGGCCCAGTCGGCAAAGCTCATCTGTTCGGTGCCGGCGCGCTCGACCTGAATGGCTGGCGCGCCGAGTGCACGCAGCAGGTCGCGCAGGCTGCGCCCAAACTGGTTGGCGATGGCATCAAGCGCCGGAAAGGCATAGCTGCCCTCCGTCTTGCGAAGCAGCAGCGAGGCCTTGGCGTCGGATGCATCCGACGCCTCGAGCTTTTTCGCTGCCGGTGCCTTGACCGCCTTGACCGGTTTGGCCTCAGCTTTCACTGGACCACCAGGCTCGTGAAATAGACATTATCGATACCCCCAAAGCCTTCCTTTTCGCGCAGAACCCCATTGACTGCGCCGGTCAGCTGACGCTGTAATCGCTGTTTTCCTTGCGATGTCGAGAGTAAAACCGGATCCTGTTCGGCGAGTACCATAAGCACAACCGAGCGGATCGGCACCGCCTGCCGTTTGATATTATTGATAACCTTGCCATCATAAAAGGTGGAAAGGCTGATGCCTATTTGCAGGAAACCCGACCCGTCGGCAAGGTTTGTCGTGAAGGCATCGGCGATTGGATAATAGGTGACTTCATATTTGCGCGGATCGACCTTGAAACGGTCGTTGGGGACCTTGACGGTGCCGATTTTCAGCGGCGCCTCTTCATTCTTGTCGGCGGCGGCGGGCGCCTCGTCCTTGCTGCTGCGTTCCACCAGTTTGGGATAATTATCCTCAGGCTTCGGGGGCTGTGCCGCCATGCCGACGCCGAAATACATACCCGCACCGGCGCCGGCGCCGATCAGCACCGCGGCGCCGATGACGATCAGCATCAGCTTCTTGAACTTGCCCTTCTTGGGCGCGGCTTCGACTTTATCCTTGGTCATGACGGGATCTTTCCTGATCAGGCGAAGCGGCCGCGGCGGTCGGCGGCGCGGTCTTCGTCACGCGGCTCGGCGCGTTCGGTGGCGGTTTCGATAAGATGGGCGGCTTCCTGAGCGGCGCCGCGGCCCTGGCCCTGCTGCGACTGGCGGCCGGTTTCGCCCGGCGTGCAGGTGACTTCGGCCCCGGCAACACGCACGCCCTGTTGGCGCAGATCCTCGACCAGGCGGGTCTGCGCGGCGGTGACGATGACTGCGGTTGCTTCATGCTGGGTGTCGAGTTTCAGCGATACGCCCTCGTCGCCCATTTGCATCGCGACGTCGAGGCGGCCGAGGTGGCGCGGCATCAGGCGAAAGCTGACGTCGCCGGTCGTCGATTTCGTCGCTGCAATATCGTGCGCCAGCTGTTCGATCCAGGCGTCGTCGGAGCCGATGTCGAGCGTGCGTTCGGTGACGATCGCAGGTTGCACCGCTTCACCAAGCGGGGTGGCGCCCTGCGTACCCGGCTGGGTGAACAGGACCGTCATCGATGCGCCAGCGTCGGCGGGCGCGGTTTTGGCAGCCGGGGGTTCGACCGAAAGGGCGGCGAGGGTCGGAAGCGGCGCGGGAACCTGTTTCGCGGTGGCCAGAACCGGCGACGGCATGCCTTCGGCTGTGGTCGAGCCCACGTCGGCGCCGGCCGGCTTGACGGGTTTTCCGGCGGGGGGCTGCGCCGCGACGATCGGCGACCAGGTCGCCACCGGAGCGGCAATTTCGGCGTCGGGCCCATCGCTGACTTCGGCTTCGGCCTCCGGCGCGGTCCCCGCAGCCTGGGTGGGTGCAGGCTTCGCTCCCGGAACAGCGGCACCTGCGCCCGCGATCGCGATCAGCAGGCTGGCGGCGGTCGCAGCCGCGGTGTCGGCGGGCACGGCGTCCTTCGCGGCAACCGGTTTTGCGGTGACTTCGACGTCGATCGCTTCGGTGGTGGGCAGGGTGATGCCTTCGACGCCCTGCGGCATTTCGGGCTTGGCGATGACCGGAATCGGACCATCGCCCAGCGTTGGCTGGGGCGTGGCGGCGAGCAGCTGGCTGAAGCTGCCGCCTTCGCTGCCGGTGGCGGGTGCCTGACCGATCGCAGCGAGAAAACTTGCAAGTGCGGGCGAGGCCGCAGGCTGGGGCAGGGCGCTCATCATGCCGCGCCGCCTTCGATCAGGCGCAGGCGCATGCCGACGCCCGAGCGATACGGGCGGTTGGCGTCGCTGCGCCGTTCCTGTTCGACTTCGGCCGCCTTGCGGCTGCGTTCGTACAGGCGGACCGCCGATTCTTCCTTGGCCAGCGCGCTTTGGGCCAGCGCGCCCATATGGTCGCGCCGCGCGCTGGCGTTGCTGAGCGGTGCGGTCAGATTTTCCTGCGCGATGTCGAGCCGCATCGCGAGCTCGCCGATCGTGTTGAGTGCGCCGGCGGCGACGGCGCCCTTGGCCATGGCCAGATCGACGCGCAGCGTTTCGAGGCGCCGCGCGAGTTCGACCAGGCTCGCAAGTTCGCCATTGGCGCGCGCGAGATTGGCTTCGGCCATCTGATGTTCGACGGAGCGCACGCGAATGATCCGTTTGCGGCGTTCGGTGCGGGCGTTCATGCGGTATATCCTTCAATCAGTGTCTGGCGCGAGGCCTGGAAATCGACCTGGGCGGCGGCGGGTTGTGAAACGAAAGCGAGCTGGTCGGCGCGGCGGGAAATGGCTTCGTCGAGCACCGGATCGGTGCCGGCGACATAGGCGCCCATCAGCATCAGATCGCGATTCTCTTCATAGGCCGACCACAGCTGGCGAAAGCGGGCGGCGGCGGCGGCATGGGGGGCATCGACCGAATCGACCATCGTGCGCGACAGCGATCGCGCGACGTCGATTGCGGGATAGACGCCCTGTTCGGCCATGGTGCGCGACAGGATGATATGGCCGTCGACGATGGCGCGGGCGCTGTCGACGACCGGATCGTCGATATCGCCGCCATCGGCGAGGACGGTGTAGAGCGCGGTAACCGAGCCGCCGGTTTCGCGGTCGATGCCTGCGCGCTCGCAGAGCGAGGGGATCAACGCGAAGACCGAGGGCGGATAGCCCTTCATCGTCGGCGGTTCGCCGAGCGTCAGGCCGATCTCGCGTTGCGCATGCGCGACGCGGGTCAGGCTGTCGATCAACAGCAGTACCTTTTTGCCGTCGGCGCGAAACGCCTCGGCGATCGCGGTCGCGCGCATCGCGGCGCGCAGGCGAAGCAGTGGCGGATGGTCGGCGGGAACCGCGACGACGACCGCCTTCTTGCGGACCTCGGGCGGCAGCTTGGTTTCGACGAAATCGCTGACCTCGCGGCTGCGTTCGCCGATCAGGCCGACGACGATCACGTCGCATTCGGTGCCGGCGATCATCTGGCCCATCAGCACGGACTTGCCGACGCCTGACCCCGCGATGATCGCGACGCGCTGGCCTTCGCCGACGGTGAGCAGGCCGTTGATCGCGCGGACGCCCATGTTGAGCGGCTTGGTCACGCGCCCGCGGCGCAGCGGGTTGGTCTTGCGTCCGGCGAGCGGCCACTGGAATTGCGATTTGACCGGCGGGCGGCCGTCGAGCGGATGGCCCTGCGCGTCGATGATGCGGCCGAGCAGTGCCTTTCCGCATGCGACCATGCCCGATGCGCCATGCGGTTCGACCGGCGCGCCGGTGACGAGCGGCATATTGGCGTCGAATGGCAGGACAAGGCTGCGGTGACCGCGAAAGCCGACGACTTCGCCGTTCACATATTCATTGTTCGCCGACTTGATGCGGACATTGCTACCGAGCGGCTGGGGAAAACCCGACACTTCGAGCATGATGCCTTCGTGCGAGACGAGCGTGCCGATGCGGCGCGGACTGGCGTCGGTGAGATCGATCGGGTCGAGCAGCTGACGCGCCGACAGGGACAGGCGGCGGGTCATGCATTGTCTCCGGCACCGCCGAGGGCGGCGCGCAGTTCGTCGAGATAGACGGCGCGGCCATGTTCGATCCAGCCTGCCGAGGTTTCGATGCGCACCGTACCGCGCTTCATCGTCGCGTCGGCTTCGACCGGCAGACGGAGCGGGCAATCGACGAGTAGCGCAGCGTCGGCGGGGTTTACCCACAGGGTGCGCGCCTTGTCAGCTTCGGCGACGAGCGCCGCGGCGGTTTCGGCCTGCGCCTGCAGCCAGGCGGCGTCGATCGGCGCGGTCTCGACGATCTGGCGGACCAGTCGTTCGACGGTTTCGGCGATCAGCTGTGCCAGTTCTTCGCTCGGTTCGTCCTGCAGCGCTTCGGTGCCTGCCAGCAAGGCGAGCAACTGATGGCGTTCGGCGGCGTAAGCCGACTCGGCGAGCCGCTGACCTTCGGCGAGGCCGAGGGCATAGGGATCGTCGGCGACGACGGCGTCGGCAAGGTCATGCTCGACATCGGCTTCGGGCGCCTCGGGCGCGAAGTTCAGCGGACGAAAGCCACCCTTGCGCGCCATCGCATCGCCGAGTGCGCCGGCGGCGAAGCCGGTTTCGGGGAAACGATCAGACATAGTCGTCGCCCCCGCCCGCGATCATGATTTCGCCCGCGGCCGCCATCTGGCGCACGACCAGCATGATCGCCTTTTGCGCTTCGTCGACGTCGGTGCGCTTGACCATCGTCATTTCGGCCATTTCGTCGCGGATCGTTTCCGATGCGCGCTGCGACATGGTGGCGAGGCACAGGTCGACCATTTCTTCGTCGGTGCCCTTGAGTGCAATCGCGAGTTCGGCGGCTTCGACCGAGCGCAGCACCGTGCTGAGGCTCTTCTTGTCGAGATCGCGGAGATTCTCGAAGATGAACATTTCTTCCTCGATCGCCTGTGCGAGCAGCTTGTCGGTCTTTTTGAGCGCGCGGATCGTGCGTTCCGAAAGCTGCTTGGGCATTTTCTTCATGATCTTGGCAACGTCGCCCGGACCGCCGATCGCCTGCTTGACGACACGCTGGCCGTCGGCATTGGCACTGGCGAGGACCGACTCCAGATCCTCGATCGCCGCAGCGGGAACCGAGGTGAGCTGGGCGGCGCGCAGCACCAGATCGGCCTGCAGCACCTCGTCGAGCGTTTCGATCGCGCGGGCGGCGACATCGGGAATCAGCACCGACAGGATCAGCGCGCCGACCTGCGGATGCTCGCTGGCGAGCAGGCCGCTGATCGCATCGACGTCCATCCAGCGCAGCATTTCCAGCGACGCGGCGCTCGACTGCGGTGCAACGGCGGCGAGGATATTGTCGGCGCGGACGTTGCCGACCGCCTCGTGGATTACGGTGCGGATGCGGGTGTCGGCGCCGATTGCGAGCGCGCTGACGTCGCGGCTGCGCAGCACAAAGCGGTCGAGCGCCTGCTCGATCTGATGTTCGCTGGCGTTGGCGGTGTCGAACATCGCCTTGGCAAGGTGGCGCACTTCTTCGGGGGCGAGCTGCTTCAGGATCGTCGCTGCTTCGCTTTCGTCGAGCAGCATCAGCAGGATGGCGGCGGCGGCCGATCCTTCGATGGCGGGCTTGGGCTTGGCGGCTGCGCCCAACAGGGTGTCGGCGGCGTCAGGCACGGGCGCCCTCCTGCATCAGCTGGCGAACGACCAGCGCGGCGCGGGCCGAGTCCTGACGGACAAAGGCGCGGACGAGGTTTGCGCGGGCTTCATAGCTCGGTGCGGCTTCGATCATGTCGAGGGTGATTTCGCGGCGGCCATTCTCGAGTGCCGGACGGCCGCTGGTTGCGGTAAGCAGCGTTTCCTCGATCGCGGCGGTCTGTTCGGCGCGTGCGGCGGCGCGGGCCTTGGCAGCGCGGATCATCGGACGGCCGATGAAAAGGAAGACGAGCAGCGCGGCGAGGAGCGCGCCGACCTGCGTGATCAGCGGCATGAACCAGGGTTCGTCGTAAAAGGCGGGGGTGGTATCCTCGACCTTGGCAAACGGGCGCTGGCTGATCGCGACCTGATCGCCGCGCGCGACGTCGAAACCGACTGCGCCCTTTACCAGGCTGTCGATCTTCATCATGTCGGCCTGCGTCAGCGCCTTCGTGCCCTGATTGAGCGCGACCGCGACCGAAACGCGGCGGACGCGGCCTTGCGGCTGGTGCGTTACCGAAATCTCGCGGCCGACTTCATAGGCGCGCTGGGCATTTTCGTTGCTCTGGGTTTCGGGGGCACCGGCGGGCGCCGGAACCGGGGCGGTCGCGCTGACCGTCGTCGCCTGGGGCGGCTGGTTCGACAAGGCGCCGGGGATGCCGACGGCGGGCGGCGGCGTCTGTCCGCTGACCTGACGCGTGATCTGTTCGCTGGTCAGCGCGCGATCATTTTCGGGGAAGCTTTCGCGCGTCGCCTGGCTTTCCGACATGTCGACATCGGCGTGAACCTCGACGCTGTAATTGCCGGCGCCGAGCATCGGGCCGAGCAGGGTGTCGAGAGCGCGGCGGAAGCGATCCTCGATCTGGGTCTGAAGCTGGAAAGCCTTCATGTCGGTCGAGGTCGCGGTGTCGGACAATAGGGCCCCGCGCTGGTCGATCACCGATACCTGATCGGCGTTCATGCCGGGAACCGACGAAGCGACGAGGAAGCGGATCGCCTGTACCTGACCTTCGGAGAGCGAGCGGCCGTTCTGCAGCGTCAGCATCACCGATGCGGTTGCGGGCTTGTCCTCGCGGACGAACAGGCTGGGTTCGGCGGCGGCGACATGGACGCGTGCGCTTTTCACGGCATCGATGGTTTCGATCGTGCGCGACAGTTCGGCCTCGCGCGCGGCGCGGAGCGTTTCGCCCTCGATCGCACGGCTCGACCCCATGGGCAGCGCCGCGATCAGGCTGTCGCCATCGGGCTGCGCCTTGGGCAGGCCCTGTCCGGCGAGCGCGATGCGCGCCTGATGGAGCTTGTCGGCGTCGACCGTCAGCGCGCCCGTCACCGGGTCGATGCTATGCGCGATGCCCGAGGTCTGGAGCGCGTCGGCGACCGCCGATTTGTCGGCGTCGGCCAGCCCGGCGAACAGCTGGGCCTGCGGTGCCGACTGGCTGAGGAAATAAGCGAGGGCCGCGATGCCGATCGCGGTGGAGGTGGCGATGGCGGGCAGCGCACGCTGCACCGCAGGCTGCTGCGCAAACTGGCGCAGCGGCGCCAGGCGATCGCCGAGCGTCGTGCCGGGCATGCGGTTGGCATGTCCGGCATCGATCGGGGTGAGCATTTGTGCGTCGGCCATCGGATTATACCGGCATGTTCATGATGTCGCGGTAGGCGGAGAGCAGCTTGTTGCGCACCTGCAGCGTGGTTTCAAAGCCGAGCGAGGCTTTCTGCCGTTCGATCATCACGCTGACGATGTCGTGAGTGTCGCCGCGCTCATAGGATTCGGTCAGCTCGCTCGCCTTGCTCTGCTGGGCGTTGACCTGTTGCAGCGCGTTGTTGATCGCGACGCTGAAATCGGGAGCGCCCTCGGCGCCTTCGCCGCCCCCCGCCGCGCCGCGGCCAGCGGCGCGTTGCAGCGCCACATTCTGATTGAGGATTGAACTGCGCATCAATAACAGCCGGCTCTGGTCAATCGTGCTCATTATCTTTTCATCCGTTCTAAGGTGCAGCTGTTCGCCGCTCGCAAAGAACAATGCAAAGGCCGTGCCAGAATTCCTAATGGCGCATTTTCAACGATTTTAGTGGGGGCTGACCCGGCGCTCACGCGTGCCCGGCATTTTTTTGACGGGCAAACTTAAGCGCTGCCGCGGTGCGTCGTTACTGATCTCGTGACCGCTCCTCGAGCCCTCACATTACGGGAATGGCCATCGAGGCCGGAAAGGATCATTATGACCGTCATCAACACCAACGTGAGCGCGCTCCGCGCCCAGAACAACTCGCGCGTCGCCAACAAGATGCAGTCGCAGGCGATGGAACGCCTGTCGAGCGGCAAGCGCATCAACAGCGCGAAGGACGACGCCGCCGGCCTCGCCATCGCAACCCGCATGGACGCCAATGTTCGCGGCCTCAATCAGGCCGTGCGCAACGCCAACGACGGCATTTCGCTGTCGCAGACCGCCGAAGGCGCGATGGGCAATATCTCGAACATCCTCGTTCGCATGCGTGAACTGGCTGTTCAGTCGGCCAACGGCACCAACGGCACGACCGATCGCACCGCGATCCAGACCGAAGTGACCGCACTGATCGCACAGATCGGCGATATCGCGACCCGCACGACCTTCAACGGCACCAACCTGCTGTCGGGCGGCACGTCGATCGCCATTCAGACGGGCGTCAACTCGGGCGAGAGCGTGACGATCGCGATCGGTAACCTTACCGCAGCCGGCCTCGGCGTCGGCGCGGTCGACCTGTCGACGGCAGCGGGCGCCGGGACCGCTTTGGGTCTGCTCGACACGGGCATCCAGACGGTTGCGACGCAGCGTGCCAACCTCGGTGCGCAGCAGAACCGCCTCGAAGCGACTGTCGACAATCTGACATCGACCGTCACCAATCTGGCAGACGCCAAGTCGCGCATCGAAGA
>Ga0307414_10000736_pt1 | contig 16762 bp, 18 predicted proteins | sample DK1Ometagenome_FD_203804 | JGI IMG/M metagenome (GOLD analysis project Ga0307414, IMG submission 203804) | Maize rhizosphere microbial communities from greenhouse at UC Davis, California, United States - DK15-O-3 | ecosystem: Host-associated > Plants > Roots > Rhizosphere > Soil | place: USA... | reverse complement strand
GGCATTAAATCTGCCGTTAACGGTTTGACAGCCAGTTCTTCAATCACCTCATCGGCAATGTTTCTGGCAAGCAAGTCGTCAAAGTAATCTTTCAACAAAGTAACCTTTGCGTCCAGGTATGCGTTCCGGGTCGAAACGTCCTCCAGTTCGACTGCCAGTTCGGGATTGTTCATGCGAATAAAGCACCATAAGTAACCTTTCGCCCATTCGCTCAGAGAAATTTGCATAGTCAAATTGTCTTAGTTTACACCTATTTAAATCAAGTTGTGAAAACTTAAAGGCGGCCGGTAATTGATATACGTTTCGCCTTTAAGCATACCTGGAATGCGTTAGAGCCCAAAGAAAGACTGCAGCACCGTCGCCACGACGACCAGGAAAATGCAGCTGCCAAACCATGCGGCGGCGACTTTACCGGTATCCTGGTCGCCGGCATTCCATTTCTGGAAAACCTTAACCGCGCCCACCAGGCCTAATACTGCACCAATGGCATACATCAGGTTGGTACCTGGCTCAAAGTAGGATCTGACCTGCGAATCGGCCTCCTGAATACCTGCGGCCCCGTCCTGAGCCCATGCGATCGTGGTAATAAGGCCCAGAGCCAGTGTCAACGAAAGGGCACAGCTCACCCCTGGATTCTTTCTCCTGATTTTCATACTCCTCTATCCGTTTAAGTTGAACATACTTGTTAGTTCCCTCCGTCTGACACCCTTCCGAAGAATCGGAAGGGGCCAGATCGTTGGGCGGGCTCCATCACATCATCCTCCAAACCTGACCTTTATCACCCTCGCTGAGATGTATGGAGCCGTATTTTGCACATTCCAAATCGATGCGCTTGTTGACCGCAATTTGGAATGGAGTGCCTTTCAGCGCTTGATATTCTTGCAGGATCAGTTGCATCATCTGGATCAGATCCTGCCTGTTGTAGTTTTTCTGATGGGCTTCCTCAATTTCCGAGGCCAGGTGTTCGAACAGATCTTCCATTTGGGCAGAGAGCGCTTGGTTTTGCGAGGCTGGCTGCTGGTCTTCTTCCTGCTGGCCGGAGCCCGATGTTTTCTGAGCTTCTGTGATCAAAGTGCCAGAATCCAACTGCCGTTTTTGGGGTTTGCTTCGAAGCAAGCTGCTGATTTCGGTCCGAAAATATTTCCACCCGACAAAAACGTAGTAAATCAGTAGGGCTCCGGTAGTAATGCCTACATAAACAGCCCAAGGTTTTGAAGTAAACATATCCCTCTTACGTTTGCGTTTGAAAGTGACCGGCCTGTGTTGCCGGTTAATTTTTGTTACGCTACAAAGTAAGTTGCGGCGGAGGGGTACAGAAAAGTACAAGTTTTGTTGTACCTTTTTGTACCCTTTTATCGCGCATTCTTCTCGGTAAAAGCTTTTAGTTTTTTGACAAGCAAACTTCACTTATGGATGTTGCACATTTCACCTTCACGGCAGAGATTACTGGATTTAAGATCGATGACTATATTCCGCATATGGGCTGGATAAGTAGCAAGCCAAGTCCGATAAAGGTTTATAGAAGTGACGCATCGCAAAATTACTTTTTGCATGACCAGACCCTGGATAAACTATATGAGTTTGTCTATCACAGTGAAACACCGTTGCAGCAAAAATCGGAATTTGAGAATGCGATTGAAGCCTATTATCGGAAATATCCGGAAAATCGGAGTTGAGCCGAAATTACATGGTTAGCGACGTGATTGACTTGGAGCAATGAGATATCCGCTATTGCTTCCCTTTTTTGACAAGCTCGCGTTCTTTTTTGGAATTGAGTTCTTTTTCAAATTCAACCACTTCTAACTCCGATGCTTCATCATACGCTACCCCGAACTGGGTCATTGATGAACCTAGAACGTCCAGGATGTGTAGCAAGCTTGTGACGGATGGAGCTGAATCACCGTTGAATATATTTGAAATGGTTGCTGGTCGCAACCCTGTTGAACTGGAAACTTGCGAAAGATTATGTACAAGTTCGAGGTCACTCAAACCATTATTCAAATTCGAAGCATACCGAGATTTGTTCTTATCGAGGAGCCGATTAAGAATCAATGCACACTTTAATCGAATAAAAGATTTGTCTTGGCCATCCATATCTGCAAAGAATGGCGATGAAGAAAAAATTTGTGTTACGGTTTGCCGTAACACAAATTTTTTTTATTTTTGACGATGTACTCGAGGTGACAACCAAAAAGTACTTTTTTCGCGATACTTCACAAGAAATTTGAAGCATTCGCTTAGAGTCTCACATTAGAAAACTGGTAATTTTTGGAACGAGACGACAAGCAGAATAGCTCACGACCTAGGCGTGGGTTTTGCTTATTCGTTCCAGGGTATACCAGTGCCTCTAGTGTAAATAAGTTGAGATCCACGCCTTCAAAGGCCCCTTGCTTTCCTTCTCAACTTTTCTGAGGCTTTTCTGTAACAATCGTATGTTTCACTTTGACACCATTAATTGTTATGAAAAGTGCCCTTATTTTTCGGCTCATAATCCGTAAGCCCCAGTAGCCTTTCTTTCGGCTGACATCCTGATTTCGATCTGTGGCCACAGATCGGGTAGGAGAGGTGTGCCCCATCCTTACTGGTAACTATTTATTCACTCCAAAAACCTATTGCAATGAAATTCGTTTATTGCTCTCCTGGGAAAAGACTGTCCTATATTCTGTATTTGCTCTTTGCCTACTATCTGTTGGTCATGTGGAGCCCGGCCCGTGGACAGGCGGCCAGACCTTTACAGGTCGGCGACCGGCTGCCTGATGTTCGCCTGAACGGGATCATGGATTATACAACACCAACGGTTTCACTTTCTGATTTTAGAGGTAAGCTGCTGATCCTGGACTTTTGGGCTAGCTGGTGCGGGCCCTGCGTGAAGATGCTGCCGGTGCTGGATTCGCTCCAACGCCAGTTTGACGGCAAGGTGCAGATTTTGTCGGTTACCTACCAAAGCGAAAAGGAGATCCGGTCGTTCTTTTCGAAATATGACCGCCGCAACCCCAAACGTATAGGCGTGCCCGGTGTCACTGGTGACACGACCTTATCGCGCTTGTTTGAGTACAATGCCGTTCCGCATTATGTCTGGATCGACGGCTCGGGTGTGATCCGGGCGATTACGGGAATGCAGGAGCTGACAGGGGGTAATATTACAAAGATGCTTTCGGGCACCGTGCCTGTGATGGCGCAGAAGGCCGATGAAAAGAGGATTCCGTACAGCCCTTACTGGCCGTTGATGCTGGACGGAAATGGTGGGGACGGTTCAAATATGCTTTACCATTCGCTCTTCACAGGATACACGCCCGGCATCGGTTTCGGGCATTCGATCCTGCGCGACAGCACATCCCATTTTCGGATTACTGTCCGAAATTGCGAAAGGGCCTGGTTTTTTAAGATCGCGCATGCCGTGAATGGTGTACCCTTCAGTGAAACCAACACCATTTTGCACGTCCGGGATAAAGGCCGGTTAACCTCTTCGCTGGTCGGCGGGCCCTATGAGAAGTGGTTGCAATCAGGCAATGGCTATTGCTATGAGCTCGCGGTCGGCCTTGATCAGGAAAAGCAGGCGTTCAAGCTCATGCAGCGGGACCTGGAATTGTTTTTTCCCGAATACAGCTCGGCAATCGAAAAGCGCGATACTGCCTGTCTGGCCCTGAAACGCATTTCAACAGCCCGGGCCCTGGCCAGCAGCGGAGGGAAAACCGTTCTTGACCTGGGGCCATACGAATGGAAAGTCTCCAACGCCTCGATTGGGCAAATCATACGCCGCTTGAACTACTTTCAGCGGCTAAACACGATGATTGTTGACCAGACCGGATTTACCGGTAAAATGGACATGCTGCTAACCGCGGGATGGTCTGATCTGAAAGCGCTGAATTCAGAGCTGGCCAAATATGGATTTGTGCTCGAGCCGGTCCAGGCGCCGATCCAGGTACTGGTGATTCGTGATCGACAATAACTTAGGCCCTTCTGCTATGAGACGATCTATATTTATTCTCGTTTGTTTTTTGATCCCTGTTGCAGCTTGGGCGCAAAAAGCTGGTGAAGTTACCGGCCGGGTCCGGGGTGCAGATGGGGTCGCGCTGCCAGGGGCGTCTGTCGTAGTCAAAGGCACGCACCAGGGAGTCATGACAGACTCGCTGGGCAGGTTCCGGCTTGCTATTGGATCTGACTCGGCAACTTTGACGGTATCATTTATTGGCTATCTCACAAAAGAGGTACGCGCTGGCTTGGGCCAGAACATGGAAATTGTGCTGGAGGCGAGCAGCAGCCAGCTCAGTGAGGTAATTGTCTCGATCGGCTACCAGCAGCTGCCCAAAGAGCGCGCGACTGGTTCATTTGCCCAAGTAGACCAAAAACTATTCAACCGCAGCGTCGGGCCGGATGTGATCAGCCGGTTGGCGGACATCACGCCTGGCCTGATCTTTAACCGGGGGATCGTCAGACCAGGCAGCCAGACCAACATTTCAATCCGGGGACAAAGCACGATTTTTGCCAAAGCGGACCCGCTGATCGTGCTGGACAATTTTCCCTATACCGGCGATTTGAATGCGATCAATCCCAACGACATTGAAAGTGTCACCGTGCTCAAAGATGCCGCTGCCGCTTCGATCTGGGGTGCCCAGTCCGCAAACGGGGTCATCGTGATTACCACTAAAAAGGCGGCCTATGAGCAGCCGCTTCGGGTGAGCCTGAATACCAATATGACGGTCACCCGAAAGCCTGACCCGTTTTACCTGCCGAAGATGTCCAGCTCAGAGGTAATTGATATGGAGCAGCTTTTGTTTTCAAGAGGCTACTACAGGACTGCCGAAAACAGCCCCGGCAAGCCCGCGCTCACGCCGGTGGTCGAGCTTTTGATCGCTGCGCGCGATGGAAGGATAACCCAGCAAAGCGCCAGTGCACAGATCGATGCGCTCCGAAGTGTTGATGTCAGAAATGACTTTGGCAAATATCTTTACCGGGACGGCGTCAGTCAGCAGTATGCGCTCAGCTTGCAGGGTGGGGGAAAGACCTCACGGTTTCACCTGTCGGCCGGTTACGACAAGGGGCTCTCCTCGCAGGTTGGTAATAGCTCGCAGCGCGTAACGGTGAGCGCAAATAACGATCTGACGCTGTTAAAGGGGAAAGTCGAGCTCTCTGCTGGACTCTATTTTACGCGGCAAAGGGTGGCTGACAACGCCTTGGGTCTATCTTATTTTAATTTGACCTCCACCAGCGCAGTCTACCCGTACGCCTCTTTCACGGACGGCTCGGGAAACCCTGCCAGGCTCAATCACTACTACCGTAATGGCTTTTTGGATGATGCAGCCTCGAAGGGCCTATTGGACTGGGGCTTTGTGCCCCTGGATGAAATGGGATACCGCAACTACCAGAATAGGCAGCTCGACTACCGCATCAATACCGGGCTTCGTTATAAGATTTTTCAGGGGTTAAGCGCCGAGGCGTTGCTGCAGTATACAGGTGGTAGTTCCCGCGGCTGGCGGCAGCAAAACCAGAAAAGCTGGACGGTACGTGATCTGATCAACCGTTTTACGATTGCCTCCGAAAACGGGCTGGTGCGGCCGGTCCCACTCGGGGATATTCTTGATCAGTCTGCGATGGATGTTTCGGGCTACTTCGCTCGGGCGCAAGTTAATTTTGACAGGCAGGTGGCAGAAAAGCATCAACTGACCGCAATTGCCGGGGCCGAAGTGCGGGATCTTGCGACAAAGTCAAATGGATGGCGCAGGTATGGCTATGATGATGCGCTGGGCAGCTTTCAGCAGGTCGACTATCTATCTACTTTTAAGTCCTATGTGAATCCTGCCTCTGCGTCGAACCGAATTCCGCAGTATGGCGGGATGAGCAGCCTCACAGACCGTTTTGTTTCTTACTATGCCAATGCTGCTTACACCTTTGACGGCAGATACATGATCTCGGCCAGCGGTAGAAAAGACATGTCTAACCTTTTTGGGGTGAACGCCAATCAGCGGGGTGTGCCGCTTTATTCAGTGGGCGCGGCATGGAATGTGCACAATGAGAAATTCTTTCAGTTTAAGTGGCTACCTCAACTGAAACTACGCGCCACCTATGGCTATAACGGTAACATAGACCGCACGCTTTCTGCTTACACTACCGCCTACTATAGCATCGCTTCGCAGACTGAAATCGGTCTTCCGTACTCGCTGATTCGCAACCCGCCCAATCCTGATTTGCACTGGGAGCGTGTCAGGATGATGAACTTCGGGCTGGACTTTAAAACCGCGGCGGGACGTGTGTCCGGAAGCATTGAATACTACCTTAAAAAAGGGTTTGATCTGATAGGGGATGCCCCGCTTGCCCCGCAGACGGGTTTGACCAGCTACCGTGGCAACACGGCCAATACCAGTGGGAAAGGAATTGATGTGGTAGTAACCAGCAACAACTTTCAGGGCAAGTTCGGCTGGCAAACGCAGTGGATGCTCAGCTATGCAAGCATTAAGGTCAGCAAGTACCTGCCCAAATCAAGTAACCTCAGGGGTGACTATGTCGTCTCGGCAAACGGGTATCCGACCCAGGGCCGCTATCTGACCGGAATGTACAGTTTGCCATCGGCCGGGTTGGACCCCGAAAACGGGGACCCCAGGGGCTGGCTTGACGGGCAGGTGAGCAAGAACTACGCGGCATTGCTGGCCGTGCCGGATTTGAATTCGCTTGTTTACCATGGCTCTTCCCGGCCGCTGGTTTTCGGCGGCTTGCGTAACACGGTCAGTTGGCGCAATTGGAGCTTGTCTGCCAATGTCAGCTACCGGCTGGCCTATTACGTGCGGTTACCTTCTGTGCTGTACTCGCAGGTACTGACAGGCGTCACCGCTCACGGAGATTTTTCAAAGCGCTGGCAAGTACCTGGTGATGAGCTCAGAACCCATGTTCCTTCAATGCCTGCCGCCACCAACACCAACCGCGATCTGTTCTATACCGGCTCCCAGGATCTGGTTGAAAGGGCAGACCATGTCCGCTTGCAGGATATCAGGGCAGCCTACTCATGGAACGCCGCGGGCTCAGGTAGCTTCGTCCGCGATTTTGAGATTTATGCATATGCGGCAAATCTTGGGCTGATCTGGAAAAAAATGAAGGGTGGGCTTGACCCTGATTTTGTCGATACCACACCGCCCCAGCGAAGTATTTCCCTGGGCATCCGCGCTAACTTTTAAAGCAGAACACCTATGAAGAAATATTTGATCTGGCCTGTGCTGGCCATGCTTTGGGGCTGCGAGTCGTTTCTGGATGTCAAGCCCGACAAGGCGCTGGTCGTTCCGAGCACTTTGGCCGATTACCAGGCCGTGCTTGATAACTTTGACAGCATGAACTCTCCGGGGCTCAGCCTGATTGCAGGGGACGAATTTACGGCAAGCATCGAGCAGCTTCAGTCCTGGGAATATGTCGAGCGGCAGGCCTACCTGTGGGCCGACGATCTGTACAGTGGCGCAGGCTCAGTTGACTGGGACGTGCCCTACAAGGCCGTTTTTGCCGCTAACTTGGTCTTAGAGGGGGCTGCCAAACTTAGCCCGGGCGTCGAGCTATCCAACCTGATGGGGTATGCTTACTTCTACCGCGCGAATGCTTTTTACGGGCTTGCCCAGCAATTTGCGCCCCCATATGATGCAGGCAATGCGCGCTCGCAGTTGGGAATCCCTCTGAAATTGACGACCGTGGTTACCCATTCCGCCGCACGTGCAAACCTTTTTGATACCTACCAGCAAATCCTGGCTGATCTACAACAGGCCGCCGGGCTCATCACATCCGAATCTGTTTGGAAGAACAGACCGTCGCGGGCGGCTGTTTTCGCGCTGATGGCGCGCGTCCAGCTAGCGATGGGCGATTATGAAAACGCTGAGAAGAACGCCTCGGCGTCTTTGGCCCTTTCCGGCAAACTGGTAGATTTTAATGATCTGGATCCGGCCGCCAAGCTGAGCTTTCCCCATTCGCCCAAAGATGCCAATCACGAAGTGCTCTATTATAACCGGATGAATTTTTACCTGTTTTTCTTTACACCTTACTATCAGGTGGACTCTTTGCTCTATGCGAGTTACGGCCCGGGCGATTTGCGCAAGCAGTGCTATTTTGATACGCTGGCTGACGGTATGGTATTCTATAAGGGAAGCTACGCGGGCAGCTTTGGTTTTTTCAGCGGTTTAGCAACAGACGAGCTCTATCTGACACGGGCTGAGTGTTATGCCCGGCGGGGCGCCACAGGTCTTGCGCTGGCCGATTTGAATACGCTGCTGGAAAAGCGTTTTAAGAAAGGGATGTTCAAGCCTTTGAGCACCAGCAGTCCTGAGCAGGCGCTTCGGCTGGTGATCACTGAGCGGAAAAAAGAGCTCGTCGCTCGTGGTCTTCGGTGGGCAGATCTACGTAGGTTAAACAAAGAGGAGGCATTTAAGACCACCCTTAGAAGAAGCCTTGACGGAAAGGAGTATGTTCTTGCCCCGGGTAGTCTTAGGTACACATTCCCTATTCCGTCTAATGAGCTTTCCGGCAGTGGTATAGAGCAAAACCCAAGGTGAAATCGAGCTGACCAGTTTATTCAGGGGCGATTTATAATGTTTTAATTTCTTTTAACTGCGATATGCGGCGTGTAGTGTCATCAAGTATGGAAAATCCCGCTGTGCTTGCCAGTGATGCAGCGCAAATTTATCAGACGATCATGGACAGCAGTTGGAAAGTCTCCGGTTGCGGGCTAGGACAGGGGGCGCTCTCCTGCGCGCTGTTTTTGAGCCAGTATGCAGCCAGCTTTGAAAAGGTTGATCTTACCGCCAAAATTCAGGAGCTCTTTGACCGGGGCTGCCATAGCGTCGTCTCAGGAAAGACCTGTTGGCTGGATTTTGCGGATTTGGCGCTGGTTACCCCTAAATTGTCGGCGCAGGGTTTTATCCAGATCGAGCAGGAGCATTTTTTCGAGGATATTGATAAGCTGGCCCTCGCGGCCATCAAGCACCCCGGCCGGATCGCGGGATTCGAAAACTCGGAGATGGGCGCGGTGCTATATGGGCTTAGGCGATTTAACGCCGGAGCCGCGCATTTCTCCAGGCCAATCAGGCAATTCGCCTCAGCGCTAGCCGACGCGGCTGACCTGACCTTTGGGGCGGCAGAGAACGAAAATGAGAATCTTCGAACCGGGCTCTCAGCGCCTCTGCTGTGCGCATCAGTATTCGCAGAGATCGGGTTAATGGACGAAATGGAGGGGATAGCCGGCGTCGAAACGCTTGCCCGAAGGGTTTGTGAGAATGTGGATGGTTTGGCTAGTGTTCAAGTCAACCCTGGATTTCAGACAGGGGAGCTTGGTAAGGGATACGCGCTGTTGCGAGCGGGAATGTGTTTTCAGCAGGGCGAATGGATGACGACGGGCCTACAGATCGTGATCGACTGCGCGTACGCAGTGCTCGATCAGGGCATCAGCACACTGGACATGGCCTCGGGCGCGGCAGGTGTCGCGCTTGCATTTGATAAGCTGTACCGACTGAGCGGCTACGAAATTTTTAAAACAGTCGCTTCCAAGGTAAGATGGTTGAGCTTAAAAGCCGGGGTGATAATCGATGATCGGCATATTGATCGCGGGTACAGCTTCTATCATGGGCTTTCCGGTATCGGGCTGGCGACCCTTTATTGGCAGCAGGGCCCGCCCGAAGAGCTCGACGATTTTCTCTGGTTGTTGTAGTTAGTCATCCAAAGGCTGAAATATGGTCCTGAACTCTTCTGTACATTTCTTCTTCTAGCGCCATAGCATTCGCTAATCTTGGCATAGGCGTTTCATGTTCCTCTGATGACCATGGTTGTATTTGTATCAAAAAATTGATAATAAAAATATCAAATTTTGGTGCATATTTGAAAACCATTTTTTAATTTTGGTCATCAAGATTTTTGAGCCTGCGAGCAGCGACCCCGCTGGAACCTGGTGGGCATCGGGTACGTGCGTCCATTTTCGATGTGATTGGAAATTACGGAGTAGAAGTTAGTCACCATAAATTCATCAACAACTATGAAATTCGAAACGACAAAAACCAGGGCAGGGGAAGAATTTGACGAAGACAGCCTTGAAGCAGCGGAAAAAAGTCTGCTCGCTAAGTACACCGTTTGGCAGCAGGAATTTAAGCAAAAGATGCAGCCCACAGTCTACCCGGCTCATGCGTGGGTAGTTTATGCCGGAACGGATACCCACAGGCCACAGGCGGCGTTCACTAACCGGGAATGCGCTGACCAGCTAGTTCTTTACATGCAGAATGCGATCGAGCCGATCCTCAGAGAGCGAAGCGAGATAAAGGCAATGAACCTGGTGGTAGACAAATACAAACAGCAGGTGAGCCTGGGTAAAATGCCCTATGAAATCATATTGAATAACCAAGGCGAGGTCTTCGATAGTTGGGGGCCGGGTGACGGAATACCTTCCATCGAAGAGCCAGTGATCATGAACGAGAAATTGCATGCACTGGCAGGCACCTTCTGGGGATGGACAGGCAGCGAAGCTATCGCAAATGCCCAGAAATTGTTTCGGTCATTGAGAGAAAAAGGGGAGATATAGCGATGAGAGCCAGATTTGTGCAGCACTACGTGCCCAAACCGGTAGACCTGGACCGCCTTACTACGCCATACACTCCGGATTTTTTCAAGCAGTATGGAGCTATACTTTATCAGTTCCTGCCAGCGGTAAAAGGCAGTGATTTGTTGCCGCGAGAGCTTAAATACGGTTACGAATTTTATCTGTCGGACGATCCAGGCAAGGAAGGCGAGTTTTATTTATCGTCCCATAAGGATATGGATACATTGAAATCACGATCCAAATTTTTGTCCAGGGTAGAGATGGAAATATTGAAGGTGGCGTGAGCGATCTCGTTTTTTAGCAGTCACTATATCAGCACCCCACTGGCAGGGAGATGCCTGCTCTGACGATGTTTTCCGTCTGGACAGCAATGTTCAGTTACTCATTAGGAAGTAAGCTGATCGCAGTGTTTGGGAATCGCGCGATCAATACTTTGGTTATTGGGCGAAAGCTTTACAGATCCAAATGAATTTTGAGGGCGTCTCCGGTGGCCGACTTTCTATTTTCAAGCAGCTCTTCCGGGGTGCCTTCAAAGATTACCTTACCTCCGAATTTACCCGCGCCTGGCCCGATATCAATAATCCAGTCTGCCTGTGCGATGATGTCCAGATTATGTTCTATCACAACAAGCGTATTGCCATTGACTACCAAATCATTCAGATAGCGTAGCAGCTTTTTAGTGTCACTGGGGTGCAAGCTGTGCTTGGTTCATCCAGTACAACTATCGCATTACTTTCCCTGAGCTCTTTGACGAGCTTCAGCCTTTGCCTTTCCGCACCTGAAAACCCGTCAAGCCTTTGGCCCAGGGTGAGGTAATCCATCCCTATTTGCTTAACAAATCGAATTCATGATCGAATTGAGCGCCGATAAAAAAGCTTTCGGCTTCCATAACAGTCATCTCCATTATCTGGGTGATATTTTTACCGTGATAAAGATATTGTAAAACTTCTGGCTTGAATCCTGATCCCCCGCAGACCTCGCAAGGTTGCTCAATGCCATCCATAAAGGCCAGGTCGATTCTTTCAACGCCAAGACCTCTGCAATTTTGGCACGCACCATCGCTGTTTCTGCTGAAAAGCCGGTCTGATACTTGATTGGCCGAGGCGAAAAGCCTTCGCATTGCATCTGATAAATTCAGATAAGTCAGCAAAGTCGACCGGGAGCTTGCCACAAACATCGATTGGTCAATGATCTTCACCTCAGGGTAATGCAGCGGCAATATTTTGTTGATGAGTGTACTTTTCCCTGAACCTGCAACCCCGGTAACCGTAGTCATAACAGACTTGGGAATTTTAACACTGAACTTGTTTATTGGCCTTTGGAGGGACGATTTTGTTCGTTTTTACATGCTGAGTACATCTTAAACTGTAATTTTATCTCTTGTTCGGAATGCCCATACAAGTATGTATCTGGACAGATAATCAGCTACAGCCGCCGCAAAATTATTCAGGACGCACCCGGGTGACTGAGGGAAGCAAGTCAAATTCATCCCTCGGAAAATGAACTTCATCGGAAAACCAGCACGGTTTACTGATGATCTGCCGGTAATCTTTTACATTTCCGCCTTCATCGATCACGATACTGATGGCGCGTCAAATAAGCGGTCTAAATTTAAAGCATATTTTCATTTTTATCTTTTCATCGCTGCTGTATGCGTTATGCCAGATGCTGCTGAGCAATATCGTGATGCAGGATGATTTATGGAAAAAGTTTGCCGTCCAGCTAACGGCCCATTATGTGGTGGTGGTCACGATGTGTGTGGCAGATTATAATTTGCTGTTGTTTTTGAATAAACACATTCCCTATTCAAAAAATGTATTGTACCGCATCATAGCCGACCTGGTGGGACTGACTTTGATATGTTTTGCGCTGCTATGGGTTTTTGATTTGATGATTTACAAAATATTGCTCGTTCCCGCAGCGGGATTGCCACCGTTTACAACAAAGTTTGCATTGGGAATGCTTACCAATGCGCCCATACTACTGGTCCTTGAGCTGATCCATTATTTTCGGTCCGAACAAAAGGCTATTGCCGATTCTGAAAAAGCGAAGCGTGAAGTGCTGTTGTTTCAGCATGAGACGTTGAAAGCACAGATCAACCCACATTTTTTGTTCAATTCACTCAATGTGCTCTCATCGCTCATATACCTGAACCCGCAGAATGCCAACAAGTTTACCAAGGCTCTTTCCAGAAGTTACCGGTACGTGCTTTCCCTGAACCAGCAGCCTGCCGTGACGGTCGCAGAAGAACTGGAAGCGCTTGACTCGTATATTTTTTTGATGCAGATGCGGTTTGAAAACGCTTTCACTTTTATTGTTCATCAACACGGTATGTCTGAAAGTAATAAGATTATCCCCCTTACCATGCAGCTTCTGTTAGAGAATGTGTTCAAGCATAATATTGCCACCGAGGAAGCGCCTTTGGCTATTCAGATTACGATTGGAAGCGAATATGTTACCGTGGAAAATCTGGTACGGCCATTCAATAACGCCGACAAAAGCGGCATCGGGTTAAAATACCTGAAAAAGCAGTATCAGCTATATGGGAAGGACATCGTCGTGGAGCATACCGGTAGTCAATTCATCGTGAAAGTCCCTTATATCGAATCATGAAATACCTGATCGTAGAAGACGAACGATTTGCCGTCGAAGAGCTGAAACGCATGATGAGTGCATTGCGTCCAGGTTATGTTTTAGAGAAACGGGCCAAGAGTGTTATTGAAACCATAACGTTCCTAAAAACAACAAAGGTTGATTTAATACTATTGGACATCAGGCTCGCCGACGGCAGTTGTTTTGAGATATTCAATCATGTTGAGGTGAAAACTCCGGTTATATTCACGACTGCTTACGATGAACATGCGATCAGAGCGTTCAAGTTAAACAGCATCGACTACCTGCTCAAACCTTTTGAAGAAACGGAACTGGAATCGGCACTCGTTAAATTCGAACACATTTTCCATAACCATTCATTTCAACCGGACCCCAGCAGCTTCCAACACCTGCTGCCGGCCAGTACAAAGAACCGTTTCCTGATCTCAAAAGGGGAAAACTATCACTATATCGAAACAACCGATATCGCTCATTTTTACAGCGAGGACGGCGTGGTTTTCCTGCATACATTTAACGACAAACGTTACATTGTCAACTATACTTTGGATCAGATTGAACAGCAGCTCGATCATCAGTTGTTTTTCCGAGTCTCGCGAAACTGCATCGGCAATGTAAAAGCCATTGAAAATGTCGTCAAATATTTCAACAGCCGCTTGCAGATTTCGTTTTCACCGGCATGCCCGCATGAAGTGCTTGTGAGTCGCGTGCGCGTGCCGGACTTTCTGAAATGGATGGACGGCATTCTTGAATAACTGATGGCCGGCATTCGATATTCCATTTCCTGTATTCTGCACTTGAACCTGCCCATTCTGAACCCGGTGGTTTTTGACTTTTGGTGTTGCTTCATTCGACTCACATTTGCTGAAAAATGAAACAATTTAAACGCCAGTTAAGTCTAAGTCATGAAATCAGCATCATTATTTGCAGCAATGCTCGGGTCCTTGCTTTGTCTGAAAGCAAGCGCGCAACAAGCCTCTTTTAAAACCGAGTTTATCGGTAATTCAGGTTACTGGTTTTTGCCAAACGGGGATAAGCCGAAAGAAAAGATCGGTGATAGCAAAGGGTCTTCCATTGTATACCAGGGCGCGGTGAATATTCCGTTGTCAACCAAAATCAACGAACATAACCGCCCGACCGCCTGGGGTGTGGGGATAAGCGGTACCTACGCATCCCTAAACAATGAACGTTTCACGGGCGAGATGGTATCCGAGATCATGAACCTGCAAGCGGGCATTTATCACCTGCGGCCGCTAAATGAGAAATGGTCCCTTAGGGCAAGTGTGGGTATGGGTGTATTCACTCCTTCGCCCGATTTTTCGAAGATCAGATTCAAAAACGTGCTCGGAAGTGCCGGCGTTATTTTTATCCGCCATTTGAAACCAAATCTGTCGATTGGAGGCGGTCTGGCGCTGAACAGTTCGCTGGGCTATCCGATGGTATTTCCGGCCGTTTACGTGAACTGGAAACACCATGGGAAGTTCAATGTGAGCGCAGAATTGATTGATGGTCTGGACGTGGCAGCCAGCTACAAGTTGAACGACCACGTGAAGCTTTCGTGGGCATTGGAAATGAATGGACAGGTGGCCCTGCTCGAAAAGGAGGGTAAAGATGTGATATTTTCCCATCAGTACATTGTCACCGGGCTGCGCCCCGAAGTGAAGCTGGGTAAAACCGGGCTTACGGCGACGGCCATGGTCGGGCTGAACCTATACCGCCCGGCTACGTACAGCGACAGGACTTTGAAGGGGATGTTTGCATCCAACAATGACTATTACTTTTCTGCATCTCCCTATGCGTCCATTGGCCTGAAATGGGATTTGAAACGATGAAAGTCAAGCGCGCATTGGAAGACTTCGGGTACCGGAGCGCCTATGGTTTGGCGTATGTATTGAGCCTGGCCCCGATGTCGCTGCTGTACGGGATAGCTACGCTGGCCTTCATTTTGGCCTATTACATGCCCGGATACAGGAAAGCGGTGGCGGTTCAAAACGTAGCCCGCTCCTTCCCGGACATGCGGTATGGAGAGGTGATCGGCATTGTTAGAAAATTTTACAGATGTTTTACCGCCTATCTCGCCGAAATCCTGAAAAGTATTTCGGCGCCGGCAGCGGTGCTCGGCAAACGGATGGTTTTTGAGAACACAGAACTTATCAGCGCGCACCTGAATGCCGGAACGAATGTCATTATCTGCCTGGGGCATTGCGGTAACTGGGAGATGCTCAGTTTGATGCCCTACAAACTTGGCCTGGAGATGTATGCCGTGTATAAGCCTTTGCGTTCGCAGGCCATCAACAAGCTCATGATGAAACTGCGGTCGCGGTTCGGCATGAAGCTAATACCCGACAAGCATGTTACGCGGCATATCCTTTCCAGGGGACCGGCACCAGGAGTGTATTTGTTCCTGGCAGATCAGTGCCCATCCGTTGGGGATGATAAGATCAGGCTCGACTTACTTGGCCAGCCCACCTATGTCATTTCAGGCATGGAAAGGCTGGCCCGGCAGAGCGGATCGGCGGTGGTGTTCCTGCATGTGACACAGCTTTCGAAGGGATATTACAAAGTGCGCTGCCTGCCGGTATGTGCCCAGGCGCAATGCACTAACAAGGGAGAAATCACGAGTAAATATATCTCATTGCTTGAAAACAACATCCTCGCAGAGCCGTATGGCTGGTTATGGACCCACAAACGCTGGAAAAGATAGGCGTGTAGCCCCTTGATCCGAACATGAATATGTATCAATATCCCGATGATAAGCCTTATCAAAATGAGTGCTTTTCTGATATCACAGATGTATTTACCGGTGGATTTTCCAGTATTATAGACTTGGCATTCTAATGAGGATGCAACATTCGCAGAAGAGAGCAGTGACCATGACCAAGCGAATATCGGTCATTCTAAACGTTATCAAAGGCTTGAGAAGGATCATTTGTATTTACGAGGATAGGTCCGGGGTCAGGAATAGCACTACCTGTCATTTTGAAACGGGGTGGCATCGACTACGAAGTTGCAAAGCACATTTTTACCGTGACGATATTCAACTATTCTGAGGGGGGTAGTTGGTTATGAGTTGGCAATGGAGGTGGAAGCGCCCAAAGAGCCATACACAGGCAAGGCCAGAGGGAGAAAACCGAAGACAAACGAACAAGAAATCGCCATATAAATGATCTTCTGGTAGAAAATGGAATTAAAAGGGCATGTATAACTTATACATCCTTTTTATGTCGCAGGAACAGCTTTGTTAAATTATGCGTATCCCACTCGTTGACCTATGGACTCTTTGGAGTTCAGGGGTTTGGGACGCAAAAATTCGGCATTTGTGAGTCAAATTTCCAGTGCACCTAACTGCATAATTAACGATAGATTGTCAACAATGCCGTACTCACGGACAACCTTACCACCATTGATATCAAGGATTGAAAGCCCGCTTACAGTCACTCTCTTTTCCGCAGGATCAACCCCGAAAAGTGTGTTGTTTTGTATCCACCCAAGAAAGTGCACCTATTTGCTTTATTCAAACTCACTGCGTAGACCGATTTTCTGATGGATGAAATATCTCTACTCTGTCGATGCTAGTATCTTTGTAGGATGTCAACAGTAGGG
>Ga0307414_10000734_pt1 | contig 16783 bp, 11 predicted proteins | sample DK1Ometagenome_FD_203804 | JGI IMG/M metagenome (GOLD analysis project Ga0307414, IMG submission 203804) | Maize rhizosphere microbial communities from greenhouse at UC Davis, California, United States - DK15-O-3 | ecosystem: Host-associated > Plants > Roots > Rhizosphere > Soil | place: USA... | reverse complement strand
GCATGGCGGATGACGCACTGACGGCGGGGCGATCCGTGGACGAGCTCGGCGCGCGGATCGCGCAGCTTTCGCGGCGCGTGCTGGGCGGCTGAAAAAGCCGATTTGCCGTAATTGACGTACAAGAGATGCTCCATTCGCGAATCGTGGAGCCTCTCCATAAAAGCTGAACCTAAGTTGAGGTAAAGCAAATAATCGCGAGGTGACGGGATAGCCTCGCGATCACCGGCATATCGCGCTGGTCCGCTTCGACGTCGAATGGCGGTGCACAGAGGCCTGGGCGCTGCCCAAGACCATATTGGAACGCGTCGCGCCGATGAGCATTTCTGGCGGCGGCTTCCGGTCCGACGGCAGCTTGTGGCTGTCTGGGCACGATCCTCCCGAACTTTATGTCGTTCGCCTTCCCCAAGGGCGCGCGACACTCGATCATATCGCGACGGTCGCAATGGAAGCCGAAGGTCAGGCGATCGACTGGGACGAGCGCGGAAACGAACGGGTTCCAAACGGGCCAAAAGCGACAAACGAGTTCTTGCGAATAATTCTCAACTGCGCTAGCGGCGCGGCCGAAAAGGGGAAATGAGAATGATTCGCAAGATTGCGCTGGGCTTGTCCGCTTCGGCTGCCGTAATGGCGTCGACCGTTTTCGCTGAAGAGGCGGCGGAAAATGCGGGGGACGAGATCATCGTAACCGGCCGCGTGTCGAAGCTCTACCGGGTTGAAGAGACGGCCAGCGGCAAGATGCCGACCGAGCCGCTGGCATCATCGCAGTCGATTACCGTTCTCACCGCCGACTTGATCGAAGACCAGGGCGCTCGTGATGCGCAGGACCTCTATCGGAACATTTCGGGCGTCAGCTTCTTCTCCTACGCGGGCGTGACGGCCCGCGGCTTCCGTCAGCAGGAAAATTTCTATGACGGTCTGCGCGGAGACCCCTATATCGGGTTTGCCGTTCCGCAGCTCTTTAACATCGAGCGCGTCGAGTTCCTGAAGGGGCCGGCTGGCATGCTTTATGGCCAGACCGCACCGGGCGGGCTTTTCAACTATGTGACCAAGAAGCCGTCGCAGACCTTCTTGGCCTCCGCCAAGCTCGTTGCGGGGACCGAAGATCGTTACGGCGGGCAGGTCGAGGTGACGGGGCCGGTGAACGATGCGATCTCGCTGCGCGGCGGTGCCTTTTTTGAGGATCGCAACCTGCCGCGCACCTTTGCGGGCAACCGCACGCTCATACTCGACGGCGGTGCCGCGTTCGACCTCGGATCCGCCAAGCTGACGGTGCAGGCCCTGCGTATTGAACAAGATCTGGCGGCCAACCGGCTTCGCGGCATTCCGGTCGACAATGACGGCCATTTCCTCGCGCCGCGACGCTGGAATCATAATGAACCGACCGACTTCCTCGATCTGCGCTCGACCTCTTTTTTCGCAAAGTTCGAGGCCGAGCCTCTCGAGGGCCTGAAACTGGACGTCAGCGCGCGCCACATCGATTCCGGCGAGACTCAGCAATATCATGAAACCTACCTGCTCGATGCGAGCAACCAGCGGGTTGATGTGAATGGCGACGGGATCACCGACGGCGTTTCGCGCGAGTTTCGGGACCAGTTTCGCGCGAGCAAGATCTGGTCGTTCGGCGGCAATGCCGTCTGGTCGCATGCCTTCTCGGACAGGGTGACCAACCGGGTCCTCGCCGGCTTCGATTACAGCACCGATGATTCGCTGGCGCTTGCGGCGTCGCTGCGCGGCCGGGCTACCCCCAGCGCAGGACGGCCGTGCCCGCTGAGCTTCTTTGACCCGGTCTACCGGGCGTGCAATTCGGCAAATTATGCGATGCCGGCCAAGACCCGCACGATTACCGAGACGCAACGCTATGGCTTCTATGCTCTGAACGAGCTTACCATCGGCCAGGTCGTCCTGACCGCGGGCATCCGTACCGATACGTTCGACGACACCTCGATCGCCAACAGCGGGGCCGTCACGCGGTACAAGGGCAGCGACGAAAGCTATCGCGTCGGCGCAGTCTGGCGCGTGCGCGACGATCTGTCGTTCTTCGGCCAATATGCGACGAGTTTCGAGCCTCAATCGGCTTCGGCGCAGGACCCGCGTGCCGGCGGGCCGTTCCCACCGACGACCGGCGACATGTTCGAGAGCGGTGTCAAAACCGCGCTGTTTGGCGGACGCATTCAGAGCGGCCTCTCAGTCTACCGGATCAAACGGCAGAATCTGCTGCAGGCTGATCCGCTTGGCGACACCAATACGCCCGCCGACGGTATCAACAACAATATCGCCTTCGGCGAAGTGACCTCAAAGGGCGTCGATGTCGATATCGCCACCGACATCACCGACAATTGGGTGCTGACACTAACCTACGCCTATAATGACACGAAGGTCACCAAATCGACCACGGCAAGCAATGGCGGGATCGGCAATGTCGTCGCCGGCGGCCGTTTCGCCAACGCGCCGAAGAACAAGCTCGGCTTCTGGACGCGCTACCAGATCCCGAGTGCGGGTTTGGCTTTCGCCTTCGGCGGCGACTATGTTTCGAAACGGATCAGCCTCTCGAACCAGCCGGTGAACCCCTATTTCATATTCGACGGATCGGTGAACTGGACGCGCGGTCCATGGGATGTGCGGCTGCGGGTCGATAATATCTTCGACAAGACCTATGCTGCCTCCGGCTTCAACGACCGTGGCGGACATTTTCCGGGCGAGCCGCGATCGGCCTTCGTCGAAGTGGGATATAAATTCTGACCGCACAGGCCGCCAAATTTCCGCCGAAGAAATCGGGTGGGCGCCGCCTTTGGTGGGCCGTCCACCAATGGGTCGGGCTGAAGCTGTCGCTGTTCCTTGCGTTCGTCCTCTTCACCGGGACGCTCGCCGTGCTCAGCGCCGAGATCGACTGGCTCATTCATCCGACGCTCCGCGTCGATCCGTCGACGGTCGAAGGACCACCGCGCTGGGACGTGATCGCTGAAAATGCGGCGCGCTATCCCGGCGTGGCCACGATCAACTATATCGGTCGTCCAACCGCGAGCGCGTTCGCGGCGAGGGTGGCGTTCCAGCGCGCCGACGAGAGCCGCGGCTATCTCCATGTCCATCCCACGACCGGGAAGGTGCAGGGGGAGCAGAGCTTCGTCGACGCCCAGCGCGTGCTGCGCAATCTTCACCGCCATCTCAACCTGCCCACCAAATATGGCATTCCGATCGTCTGCTCGATGGCGATCCTCTTGCTGATCAGCCTCGTCACCTCCTTCGTCGTCTATCGCAAATGGTGGCGCGGCTTCTTCAAGCCGATCCGCTGGCGCGATGTTCGCACGGCCTGGGGCGATTTCCACCGACTGGCAGGGGTCTGGAGCCTGTGGTTCGTCGCGCTGATCGCAATCACGGGCCTCTGGTATCTCGTCGAACAGCTTGGCGGTGACGCACCCGATCTTCCGGAACCTGCGAGCGAAATTGCCGCTTTGCCGTCAGGGGCTGCGGCCTTGGGCGCGGCACGGCGGCTGAATGCAAGTCTGGCGGCAGCGACGAGAGCCGACCCGGCGCTTGCCATCGAGTCCGTTCAGTTTCCGGATGAAAAGTCTGGCGCCTTCGTCTTTCAGGGCCAGCGAAGCGCCTGGCTGGTCCGCCCGCGTGCCAATGCCGTGTGGGTCGACGCGGCGTCTGCGCGCGTCGTGACGGCCAGCGATGGCGGCGACCTCGGCGTGCATCAGCGTATTTCCGAGATGGCCGACCCGCTGCACTTCGGGACTTTCGCGGGCTATTGGACCCGCATTCCCTGGTTTATGTTCGGCCTTTTGATGACCGGCCTGGCCTTGTCCGGCGCCGCCATTTACTCGCACCGCATCGCCCACGGCGCTCGTGTCGCTGTCGCTCAAAGGCCGATTATGTCCGGCGTTTGGCGAGGCATGGGGGGGTGGCGATGGCTCTCCCTTGCGCTTGTCCTGACCGGCGGCGTCATGATCGGCTGGATGTTCTACAAGGGCTGAATGCGTTGAGGTCGGCTTTCGCGATCGCCTATTCCGACGCTGCCAGTCCCGCGCCCGGGTCAGATCGATTGCGCTTCCCGGCGACATGATGGGCAGATACCTACAACTTCAGCGATGACGCGTTCGCGTTTGAAGCCCCCCCTGCTGCAAATCCGGTCGAGCGCCTTATCGATTTCCAGATCCAGTGCCGCGGTACGCCCGCAGCGGCGGCAGAGCGTGATCATGCCGGGGACCCCGGGCGCCTTCACATAGGCGTTCAGCGATTCGACACGGCGGATGCGCGGACCTAGTCGCTCGAGGGCGCGATAAACCTGGTTTGGCGCCATCGGTGCGCCGAGTGCGCGCGCCTGCCGCGCGATGGCGTAGGCACCGAGCGGGGCGTGGCTGGCGCAGAGGATAGAAAGAACGATCGCCTCTAGGATCGCGGACGTGCGCTTTCTTTCCGATCCGTCCGCCTCGGCGCCGTTCGCTTCGCCTGTCGGCGATCGGCGCTCCCGATCATCGGTCAAGGGACCGGCGCAAGCGCCAGTTGGCGAGGCCAAGGCACCACGCTGAAATCGCTGTTATTTTGACGAGGCCGGCCGTTGTCTGGCGCCGGGCAAGGCGTGCGGGGAGAGCATGCATGAAAGAAAAAATCCCTGCCGGGGTTGTGGTATGAGATAACGTATCATATACGGCCGCCGTCCAGATAGGAAAGGGGTTTTTGTGAAATTTCGAGTATTTTTGCTGTCGGCTGCGGTTCCGGCAGTCGTCCCGCATATGGCCTTCGCCGCCGAATCGCTTCCGGTAACGAAGCCCGCAACGGCTCCCCACGCGGGGTTCATTCAGGCTGGCAGCACCGCCAATCCCGAGATTATCGTGTCGGCCAATGTGCTCGGCCTTCGAGCCGATGAGACCGCCACGCCCGTAATCACGCTTTCGGGCGACGAACTCACCCACCGCCGTCAGGCGACGCTCGGCGATACGCTTGCGGGTCAACCAGGCATTAATTTCGACAATTTCGGCGGCGGCGCGAGCCGGCCGGTCATTCGCGGACAGACCTCGCCGCGCGTTCAGGCGCTGTCCGACGGTGCCAGCGTCCATGACGCTTCGGCAATCTCGCCCGACCATGCGGTTACGACCGAACCGCTGTTGCTGCGCGGGATCGAGGTGCTGCGCGGTCCCTCGGCCCTGCTCTATGGCGGCAGCGCAATCGGCGGCGCGATCAATCTGCTCGACGAGAAGGTTCCCACGTCGATCCCCGACGGCGGCATCGCGGGCACGCTCGAGGGCCGTTTCGGCACCGCGGACGATGAGCGGTCGCTTGTCGGCGGGGTCACCATCGGCGGGCAGGGGCTGGCGCTGCGCATCGAAGGCGTCCATCGCTCGTCCAACGATTACCGCGTACCCAAGGGGTTCGGCGAACGCCATGTCGACGGGTCGTACAACGACACCTCGACCTTCACCGTGGGCGGCTCATGGGTCGGCAGCGGGGGGTATCTGGGCGTCGCCTATACGCGCCAGCGCAGCGAATATGGCCTGCCCGGCCACAGTCACGATTATGAGGGATGCCATCCCCACGGCAGCAGCCTGCACTGCGGCGGCCACGGGCATGACGACGAGGATCATGACCACGACCATGATCACGACCACGAACATGAGGAAGTGCCGTTCGTCAAATTGCGCAGCGAACGCTTCGATATCCGCAGCGAATATGAAGACCCGCTGCCGGGCTTTGAGAAGGTGCGCTTCCGCCTCTCGTTTACCGATTACGAGCATGACGAGATCGAACATGACGAGGTCGCGACGACGTTCAGCAACAAGGCGCACGAACTGCGCTTTGAACTGGCGCACAAGCCCATCGGCCCCCTGCGCGGTGCGTTCGGCGTCCAGCATTCGGAAAGCAAGTTCAGCGCGGTTGGAGAGGAAGCCTTTCTGCCCGAAAGCGAAACGCGCAATACTGCGCTCTTCCTGATGGAAACGCTTGATGCCGGTCCGGTCCGCCTCGAACTCGCGGCGCGGCAGGAATGGCAGCGGATCGAGACGACGCTGAACCGCGAGGTCCGTCACAGGCCTTTCTCGATCTCCGGCGCGGCGATCTGGGACATCGCGGGCGACTATTCGCTCGCATTGTCGCTCGCGCGATCGCAGCGCGCGCCCAATGTGCAGGAATTATATGCGCGCGGTATCCACCTTGCCACCAACACCTACGAACTCGGCACCGCGACGCTGGGCAAGGAAACGGGCAAGTCGGTCGACCTGACCTTCCGCAAGACGAAGGGGACGACGACCTTTACCATCGGCGCTTATCATCAGGATTTCGACGACTATATTTTCGCGAGTACGCTCGACCAGTTCGAGGATTTCCGCCTTATCCGCTACACCGCTGCCGACGCGACCTTCACCGGTGTCGATGGCGAGGTGCGGCATGACTTCGGCGCCGTCGGCGTGTCGCTATTCGGCGACTATGTGCGTGCGAAGCTGAAGGGTGGCCTCGGCGATCTGCCGCGTATCCCGGCCGGACGGCTCGGCGCGCGGGCCGATGGGCGTTGGGGGCCGTTGTCGGGCGACGTCGAATTTTACCATGTGTTCGAGCAGGGGCGGATCGCCGCGTTCGAAACACGGACGAAGGGTTATGACATGCTCAACGCGACGCTGGCCTACAAGCTCGCGCTCGGGCCAAAGGCTGACGCCGAATTGTTCGTGCGCGCGACCAATTTGACCAACGAACTCGCCTATAACCACGCATCCTTCATCAAGAATGCGTCGCCGCTGCGCGGGCGGAACTTCGTCTTCGGGCTGCGTACCAGCTTCTAGGCCAACGGGGGCGGCCGGAAGGAGGGGCATCTAGTCCCGCGCCCCTCCTTCCCCAGCCGGCGGATCAGGACGGTTCGGCGGCGAGAATATAATCGAATCCGTGGCGCAGGCTTCCCTCGCGCTTGATATGCGTTAGGGCTTCGACGCGTAGCATCTCTCCGCGCGCAGCGAGCGACGTCGCCAGTGCCCGATCGGCGATCTTCGCAAGGCGCGGGGCGCACATATCGATCTGGCTGTTCACGAAACGCTGTTTGTAGCGATTGGCGAAGCGCTTCGCCGCGATCACCCGGTATCCCGACGCCTCGAGATGATCGACCGCCCATTGCGCCGGATATTCGCGATAAGGCTGTTCTCCCGCGAGGAGCAGGCATGCGTCGCGAAAGCGACCGATCTCCCAGACCAGTCGGCTCGGCGGCGTTTCGGGCGCCCCGGTGACATAGGGTTCAAGGCCCACAACATAGAGGCGCCGTTTGACGAGCGGGCGCAGCCGTTCGAACAGGCGATGCTGAAAATAGGGTGCGAAACCGTCGATCGCGCCGAGAAGATAGTCGGCAAGCACCGTATCATAGCTCTCGCCGGCGAGCAGGTCCGGGTTGGCCCAGTTGCCGACCACGATACGGTCCCGGGGACGCCGGGTTGCGGCGACTGCGTCACGAACCTGAATGGCATGCGCCTCGGCGCCGCTCACCGCGGTCCAGCGGTCGGTCGCGAGGGTGCTGATCCAGCCCATGGAATTCGTGCCGGTTCCGGCATCGAGAAAGCTCCCCCAAGCTTTGCCATCCTGAAGTCTCTCGACCTCTTCGAACAGGGTTGAAAAGGGGGCTGCATTCTGTAGGGGCATAGTAATGATATAGAGTATCATTACGCTGAATGGAAAGGGCCTTTTATGCTGGTTGGAAATGTCAGTTACGGGCCGCGAAGCCTATGGCCCACTTCGCGGCCCTTTTTCCTGGAATCGGCCTCTCCCCACAGGCCAGAAGCGGCCGTGACTTGTGTCGATAAGACTGGCCTTCGCGGGATCAGTAGCGCGCCCGGACCGTCGCAAACAGGGTGCGTCCCGGCTCCGGGAAACCGTCCGTGAGGCTATATTCCTCGTCCAGGATATTTCGTGCGCCGATGCCGATGTCGATCTTGTCGCCAATGGAATATTCGATCCGGATCGCGGCGCTCACATAGGATCCGGTCCGGACATAGCGGGCCGGCTGCGTCGTCGGCGTGGCTGTGAACAATGTCCAGCGACTGGACGCGAGCTCGACGCTTGGCTGGATATGCAGTCCGCCGAGCGGAGACCAGTCGGCATAGACAAGCGCCTTGTGTGCGGGCACGCCGGTTGGCCGGAACGCGGGATTGGCGGCATAGGACAGGTCGCGCTTGGTGAGCGTATAGTTGGCCCCGACTTCGAATCCTTGCGTCAGGGTCGCCGTGACCGAGGCTTCAGCGCCATAATATTCACCGCTGCCGACATTTTGGCTCTGGGTCAGATTTCGGAGCGTACAGCCGGGTGTCGGCGTTGCCGGGGGAGTGGTTGAGGCAGTGCATGGATATGCGGGCGTTAACACGCCGAAAATTGCGTCGTCGATCCAGCTGTAGAAGATTGCACCGTCGAGCCGCACGCCGCCGCTTGTCCAGCTTCCGCCGATTTCGGCATTGGTCGCGCGCTCCGCTTTGAGCTGCGGGTTTGGAATGGCGGTGTTGAACCGCTGGCTGAACCGCTCGAAAATCGTCGGGAAGCGCGCACGCGACGACAGGCTGGCGTGCAATGTCACGGCGTCGCTCGCATCCCAGTCGAAGCGCCCCTGAAGATTCCAGGTCTCGGCATCCTTCCGTGGATATTGATAGATGACGGACGGTGTTCCGGAGGTGCCGAGCGGCGATCCGAACTCCTCCGCGCGCTTGAGATCGCGCCAGTCGAAGCTCCCGCTGACCTTGAAATGCAGCGCCGGGGTGATCGCCAGTTCGTTTTCGAGCGCGAGTGAAAATGTGTTTTCGGTCTGCGTTTGCGGCGGCTCGGTCGTTCCCACCCCTGCGGTCGAGAAGCTGGTCTGCGCCTCGACATGTTTGTCGTGGCGATAGTGGAAGGCAAGGCGCAGCGTGTCCGCGTCGCTTACCCGGAAATCCAGCTGGGTCGATCCGCCCCATGCCTTGTCGAAATAGGGGCTGTCGAATGCGAAGGGACGGCTTTGCGTCGTCTGGGTGCGGTCGTTGAACGAACGCAGGATCGAATCGAACTGATTATAATAGGCGCGCGTCTTGAGCGTCGCACGGTCGCCGAGCGCGGTCGTCGACAGGAAATAGACGCTTTCGATATCCCAGAAAGGCCAGTTCCAGAATCGCGGCGTCGTGACGAGATCGCTGACGTGAAGCGGAGCATTCTTCGCACCTTCCTGCCGCGTATAGCTGATCGCATATTCGTCGGTGTCGTTGGGCGTGTAACCAAGCTTCACGTTGACGCGCCAATCGCGGGTGCGGGAGAAATCGCGTTCACCGCCATCTTCAAGTGCCGGAACGATCGGCGTGAAACTTTTCGGCAGGTCCCAATGGTCGGTGAAGCTCCGCGCGTAGCTCGCCTGCGCGTACCAGCGGTCCTGTCGTGTGCCGATAAGCGCGGATGTCGAATAACCGGCATATCCGACATCATTATCGAAATTGACCGTGCCGCGCACATCGATGTCGAGCGCCTTGGTCGGTCGCTGCGTCACGAGGTTGATCGCGCCGCCCATCGCGCCGGGGCCGTCGAGTACCGACGCATAGCCTTTGGCGACCTGTACTTCGGAAATGTCGGTGGTCAGGAAGCGGCCATAGTCGAGCCGGTTGTCGGCAGGCAAATAGACACGAATGCCGTCGATCGACAGCGGCACCTGAAACCGGTCGAAGCCGCGCACGAAGACCAGCCGTTCATTGCGCGTGCCGCCGCTGTTACCCGCAACGACGCCCGGCATCAGATTGACCGCATCGTCGAGCGACGTGCGATTGAATTTATAGATCGCCTCGGACGACAAGGCTTCTCCGTCGATTCCGATCCCGATCCCCTCGCTGCGCGGCGCGGTGACGACGATCTGGCCGAGTGCGAAGCGATCGTCTTCCGATAACGGGTTTCCGCCGTCTTGAGCATAAGCCTGCGGTGCAAACATGCAGGTCGCGCAAAGCAGGAATGAGAGGGTGGGCTGCATGAATTTCCCCTTTTTTTATCGCCGAATCTCTATATCCAGCGGTATATAGTGTTTGATCGAAAGGAAAGCCGCTGATGCCTCGCTTCGCTCTTCTGCTAGCGTGCGCGCTTCCGGCGTCGCTTGTCGGCCCGCCTTCACAAGCCCGGCAAGCAGAGGCCCCGCCGGCCTGCACCGCGCCCGCGGAGCTTCCCGCGCCGCTGACAGGATGGGCTGCCCCCGGCACCATGAAAGCGGCGGCCAACGCCAAGGGAAGTGCAACGGCCCGGTTGATCCCGGGAAGGGCGATGCAGCTCAAATTGTTGCCGACGCCGAAAATTGCCTATCCGCTGCGGCCCGAAAAGCCGGGTGGGAGCGTAAGCTTTGGCGGACTGGCCAGCTTCACCGTTGCGGAAGAGGGCATGTGGCGGGTGGCGCTGAGTTCGGGTGCATGGATCGACGTCGTGAAAGATGGCGTTGCATGGCCATCGGTCGCTCACGGGCGCGGTCCCGACTGCTCGGGCATCCGCAAGATGGTCGATTATCGGCTGACGCCCGGCACCTACATGCTGCAAGTTTCCGCGAACGGGACCGACGCTTCGACGCTTCTGGTTGCGCGTCTTCCGTGAAGGCGTTGCTCGGCGCGGCAGCGTTGCTTCTGACCGCGGCGACGGCGCCACCCTGGTCCTGGAACCTGCCTGCGGGCGTCCCGCCGCCGCCGGTTCCGGGTGAGAACCGGATGAGCGATGCCAAGGTCGAACTCGGGCGGCGGCTTTTCTACGATGCCGACCTGTCGCTTGACGGTACGCTCGCTTGTGCCGGTTGCCACGAACAGAAGCGCGCTTTCGCCGACGGCAATGCGACACGCCCTGGCGTCCATGGAGACCCCGGCCGCCGCAACGCGCCCGGGCTTGGCAATGTGGCGTGGCTGCCGCGGCTGACCTTCGCCGATCCATCTGCAACCTCGCTTGAAGTGCAGGCGCTGATCCCGCTGCTCGGCGAGAATCCCGTTGAGATGGGGATGACAGGCAAGGAGATGGAGCTGGGTCGGCGGCTCGGCGCGGACCGCTGCTATCGCCGCATGTTTGCAAAGGCCTTTCCGGAGCGGCAGGGGCGGATCGATGTGCCGAACGTTGCGGCGGCGCTCGCCGCATTCCAGCGGACGATGGTCGCGCTCGACAGCCCGTATGACCGCGCCGCGCGGGGCGATCTGGTCGCGCTGACGCCGCTTCAGATTGAGGGGCAGGGCGTGTTTCAGTCTGCCGGATGCGCTTCCTGTCATTCGGGGCCGCTGCTTACCGATGCGGCCTATCATCGCCTCGGCGATCCAATCGGATCTGATCGTGGGCTTGCCGAACATACGGGCCGCGAGGCCGACGAGGGTTATTTCCGCACGCCGCCGCTGCGTAACGTCGCCGTGACCGGGCCATGGTGGCACGACGGGAGTTCTTCCACGCTGGCCCATGCTATCCGCCGACATCGCGTGGCGCTTTCCGACACGGAGATGGCGCCGCTCCTCGCTTTTCTCGAAGCTCTGACCGACAAGCAGTTTCTGGTGGAACCGCGCCTCGGGCGTCCCGACTGGGCTTGCGGCAAGCGGTTATGAACTTCTGGCAGCATCCGGTGCTAACGGAACCTCCCGCACTTTACGGCCCAGCTCCCGATACGCGTCTCCATGGACCGACTGGAGTGCCGACCTCTGGATTTCCCGATACGCCGCGAGTATTTTCTGTCCGGCATCGGTGACCCGGGCGCCGCGTTCTTTTCCGCCGCCGGCTATCGTCTCCACCACCCGTTCCGTCCAGCAGCGATTCATGGCATCGACGAGGAGCCAGCTACGCCGATAGCTCATGCCGAGCGCGCGTCCTGCGGCCGAGATGGAGCCATGCGTGTGAATGGCGTCGAGAAGGTCAGCTTTCCCGGGCCCCATCGCGATCTCGTCGCCACACAGCAACTGGACTTTCAGTTTCAGAACGGGGTCGGACATGAGCGTAAGATAGGCTCCTCGCGCCCGGAGTAAGGCCTTATTCCCACTCGATGGTTCCGGGCGGCTTTGACGTATAGTCATATACCACGCGGTTGATCCCTTGCACTTCATTGATGATGCGCGTGGCGCAGCGGCTCAGGAAGCTTGCGTCGAACGGATAGATGTCGGCGGTCATGCCGTCGGTCGAGGTGACGGCGCGCAGCGCGCAGACATTGTCGTAGGTGCGATGGTCGCCCATCACGCCGACGGTCTTGACCGGCAGCAGCACGGCAAAAGCCTGCCAGATCGCATCGTAGAGCCCCGCGCCCCGAATCTCTTCGAGATAGATGGCGTCGGCCTTGCGCAGCGTGTCGCACGCGCCCTTGGTCACTTCGCCGGGGATGCGGATCGCAAGGCCGGGACCGGGGAAGGGGTGGCGGCCGACGAAGATGTCGGGAAGCCCCAGTTCCTTGCCGAGCAGGCGGACCTCGTCCTTGAACAATTCGCGCAGCGGTTCGACCAGAGCCATCTTCATGCGCGCGGGCAGGCCGCCGACATTGTGATGGCTCTTGATCGTCACGCTGGGACCGCCGGTGAACGACACGCTTTCGATCACGTCGGGATAGAGCGTGCCTTGCGCGAGGAAGTCGGCGCCGCCGAGCTTCTGCGCTTCCTCGTCGAACACATTGATGAACTCGCCGCCGATGAACTTGCGCTTCTTCTCGGGGTCGGTGACCCCGGCGAGGCCCGCCATGAAGCGCTCCTCGGCGTCGACGACGACCAGCGGAATATTATAATGGTCGCGGAACAGGCGCTCGACCTGCTCGCGTTCGTTGAGGCGCAGCAGGCCATGGTCGACGAACACGCAGGTCAACTGCTCGCCGATCGCTTCGTGGATCAGCACCGCAGCGACTGCACTGTCGACGCCGCCGGACAGGCCGCACAAGACGCGCTTGTCGCCGACCTGCGCACGGATGTCGGCGATCTTGCTGGCGCGAAATTCCGCCATCGTCCAGTCGCCCGAACAGCCGCAGACATGGCGGACGAAGTTCGCGATCAGCTTGGCGCCATCGGGGGTATGGACGACCTCAGGGTGGAATTGGGTGCCGTAATAGCGGCGCTCGTCGTCGGCGATCAGCGCAAAGGGCGCGCCATCGCTGATCGCGACGATACGGAAGCCGGGGGCGAATTCGGTGACCTTGTCGCCGTGGCTCATCCAGACCTGATGGCGTTCGCCGACGTCCCACAGGCCGTCAAACAGGACGCAGGGCTCGGTGACGGTCAGGAAGGCGCGGCCGAATTCGCCGTCGCGCTCGCCATCCTTGCCGCCTGGTTCGACCTGGCCGCCCAGCTGCTGGCTCATCACCTGCTGGCCATAGCAGATGCCCAGGATCGGCAGGCCGCTGTCAAAGATCGATTGCGGCGCGCGCGGGCTGCCGTCGGCGGGGACCGAGGCGGGCGACCCCGACAGGATCACGCCCTTGGGCCGCATCCGTTCGAGCGCAGCCTCGGCGGCGTTGAAAGGAACGATCTCGCTATAGACGCCGGCCTCGCGGACGCGGCGGGCGATGAGCTGGGTTACCTGACTGCCGAAATCGACGATCAGGATGGATTCAGGGGCGAAGGACGTGTCTGGAGTCGGCATGACTGGCCGATAAGGGCATGTGTCCATGCTGTCCAGCGGTCGATGCCCGACGCCCGTCGAACTTCGCGCGCCCTGCCACATTGTTGCGACAAATCGCGACTAGATGAACCGCGGGGCAAATAGAATGTCAGGACGGGTTCAGCCGGCCGACCGTAAGAAACAGCGATAACAAGAATAGAAGAAGGCGCCTCTCCCAATGAATAAGACTCTCTCGATCCGGGCCGTTTTGCTTGCCGCGACCGCCATGGCGGCGACGCCGGTGCTGGCGGCCGACGAAGCCGGCATCGCCGCGTTGGCGGTTTCGGCCGCTGCCGACCAGCCGACGGACGGCGCGCCGGCCGCGCCCCGCGACGATGAGGATTATGACGAGATCGACGGCGAGGAAATCGTCGTCACCGCGCCGCGCCTGGCGGGACAGCTCGACACCAATATCTCGGCCGAGGTCGAACTCGATGAAACCGCGATCGCCAGCTATGGCGCTTCGTCGATCGAGGAGTTGCTCGACGCGCTGGAACCGCAAACGCGCTCGGGGCGCGGACGCGGGGGTGGACGCCCGGTGATGCTGGTCAACGGGCGCCGCATTTCGGGCTTTGGTGCGATCCGAAACCTGCCACCCGAAGCGATTGCGAAGGTCGAGGTGTTCCCCGAGGAAGTCGCGCTGCAATATGGCTATGCGGCGACCGAGCGCGTGGTCAATTTCGTGCTCAAGCCGAATTTCCGTCAGATTTCGGTCGAAGGCGAAGCCGGCATCCCGACAAAGGGCGGCCGTATGCAGAGCGAACTCGAACCCGCCTTTGTGGCGATCGGACAGAATGGCCGGATCAACGTCAATGCCGGCTGGGAGCATAAGGGGCTGTTGCTCGAAAGCGAGCGCGACATTGCCTATGACGATCCGCTCCGCGCCGAGGAGGCCATCGCCCGCAGCCTGCTCTCGGCGACCGACGAATATGTTATCGACGGCACGATCGTTCGCAATATCGATAAGGTGACCGAGGCATCGCTGAGCGTCCGGTTCGACCAGACCGACAGTTTGAGCCTGCTCGGCCCCGGTCTTGGCGGTCCCGGCGACCCGCGCCGCCGCGACAATCGCGCGCAGAATCTGACGACGTCGGCGAGCGTCAACGGGATGTTGGGCGACTGGCGCTGGTCGACAACGGGCAATTATGCCGATTCCGATACGCGCACCTTCACCGACCGCGAGGGTGGCACCCGCGACCGTTTCGACAGCAGTCAGCAAAGTTTCGGCGCCAATGCCAATATTTCTGGCAGCGTCATGGAGGGATGGGCAGGACCGATCCGTGCATCGATCACCGGCGGCTATAGCGGGCTGCGCTATGACAGCGAGGCCGACGGCGCCGTCACCCATTTGTCGCGCGACACGCCCAGCGTCTTCGGATCGCTGACCATCCCGTTGTTTGACCCCGAATATGAGGTCGGCAATTTTGGCCGCGTGTCGCTGACCCTGAACGCGCAGGCCGAGCGGCCGAGCGATTTTTCTGCCCTGAAAAGCTGGGGGACGACGCTCAACTGGGGCGTGACCGACAATCTGTCGCTGATCGCCAGCTACAAGAATGACGAAGCCGCACCCAGCATGACCCAGCTCGGCGCTGCGCCGCTGCAGACCGAGGGCGTGACCTATTATGACCTCACGACGGGCGAAACGGTCCAGATCACGACGATCACCGGCGGCAATCCCTTTTTGCGTGCCGAACAGCGGCGTGACCTGAAAGTCGGGCTCAACTGGGAAGTTCCGATGATCGAGGGGCTGCGCTTCTCGATCGATTATAACCGCAACCAGAGTTACGACACGGCGAACGGCTTTCCGTTGCTGACCGATGCGATCGAGACCGCCTTCCCGGACCGTGTGACGCGGGCGCCCGACGGCACTTTGCTCTCGCTCGATCAGCGGCCGATCAATTTCGACCGCGCGACCAATTCGCAGATCCGCTGGGGATTCAACTTCGGCAAGAGTTTTGGCCAGAAGGAAGCCGAAGCCGGTGAACGCGGTCGCGGCCGTCCTGATGGCGAACGGCGCGGTGCGCGCGGCGGCGAAGGCGCGGCTCCGCCGCCCGGCGGTACCGGCGAAGGTGCGGCGCCCGCAGCTGATGGCGAGCGTCCTGCGGCAGCGGCGGGCGAGCGGCGGCGCGGGGCCCCTGGTGGCGGTCCCGGTGGTGGATTTCGCGGCGGTCGTGGTCCGGGCGGCCCCGGTGGCATGATGGGCGGCCAACAACAGGGCGGTCGCTGGCAGGTTTCGCTCTATCACACGCTCAAGCTGACCGACAAAATATCGATCGGCCCCGGCGTGCCCGAACTCGACCTGCTAAACGGGGCGGCGACGGGCGACGGCGGCAGCAACCGCCACCTCGTCGAACTCGACGGCGGCCTCTTCTATCAGGGGATGGGCGCGCGCCTCAGCGCGAAATATGACAGCGGCAGCCGGGTGGTCGGCGGGGCCAATGGCGATCTCGATTTCGGCGATCTCGCGACCTTTAATCTGCGCTTCTTCATGGACTTTAATCAGAAGCCCAAGCTGATCGAGGCTGCGCCTTTCCTCAAGGGATCGCGCCTGCGCCTGTCGATCGACAATCTCTTCGACGCGCAGCGCAAGATCACTGACGGCAACGGGCGGGTGCCGCTCAATTACCAGCCGGGCTATATCGACCCGCTGGGCCGCTATATCGAGCTGGAGTGGCGCAAGACATTCTAGGCCGCGAGGCGCGGAGCGGCGACGCTTGTTTCGGATGATGAATCGGCGGGGATGAAGGTCAGCGCTTTCATGAACTGCGCGGTGCATCCCGGCCAGTTATAGCGCGCACCGAGCGCGGCGGCATCGCGGCGTTCGCACGCCAACGCCGCCGCAATCGCCGCGTCCAGATCCTCGTCGAGCGCGCCGGCGCTGTCGCGGACGATGTCGGCGGGCCCCGGAACCGGAAAGGCGGCGACCGGGGTGCCGCAGCTCAGCGCCTCGATGATAACCAGCCCGAAGGTGTCGGTGCGACTGGGAAAGACGAAGACATCGGCCCCGGCATAAGCGGCGGCGAGTGCCTCGCCCGACATTTTGCCGGGGAATACCGCTGTCGGATGCCGGGTCTTCAACTCGGCGAGTGCAGGACCGTCGCCGATGACCACCTTGGTTCCCGGGCTGTCGCTGCCCAGAAAAGCATCGATATTCTTCTCGACCGCGACGCGCCCGACATAAAGCTGGATCGGGCGCGGCAGTTTGGCAAACAGCGGATGCGGCGCGCGGTCAGGGAGA
>Ga0307414_10000733_pt1 | contig 16787 bp, 19 predicted proteins | sample DK1Ometagenome_FD_203804 | JGI IMG/M metagenome (GOLD analysis project Ga0307414, IMG submission 203804) | Maize rhizosphere microbial communities from greenhouse at UC Davis, California, United States - DK15-O-3 | ecosystem: Host-associated > Plants > Roots > Rhizosphere > Soil | place: USA... | reverse complement strand
CGAGATCCCCAATCTTTGTCCGAATACGAAATATGAGTTTGCGGCATGGATCAACAATCTGCTAGTCAATCAAGGCATCAGGCCTAACGTAAGATTTTCGATTGAAACCATAAATGGCGCACCCCTGGGTGAATCTGAAACAGGAGAAATACCGGAAGGAAGCGCTGACAACTGGATCCAATATGGAGCTACTTTTACCACAGGTGCTAACGATACACAGGTGATATTGAAAATAGGGAATGTAGGTTTAGGCGGCGGTGGAAATGATTTTGTGATCGACGACATTACTTTCAGGCCATGCGGACCAATTATCATGAATTCAATCAACGGGGTGAACAAAGAAGAGGAAAATCTCTGCGTCGGTGATACAAAAAACTTTACATTAAGTGTTGAAGTTCAGCCGGGTGCCTACGTAAATCCTCAATACTTATGGCAGCAAAGGGATGAAAACGGCAACTGGACTAACTTAAACAGGACTACTGCAGATATACAGGTACCATTTAGAAATGCGCAGACGGGAACATATGAATACCGTGCCCTGATATCTGAACTGGGAAATATTACCTCAGTCAACTGCCGGTCCAGCTCCAGAACTTTTACAATTAAAGTCAATCCTTTTCCTGATCCACATATTTCCGCAGCGGATAAGGTCTGTATCGGAGAAGCTATTTTACTAAGTGTGGATCAATCGGGTTCGTATCTTTGGCAGGGGCCTAATGGATTTACTTCAACGGAAAGACAACCTGTAATTGAGCCTGCGGACGATCGTATGACAGGAACGTATAAAGTAACCGTTACCAGCGCTGCAGGATGTACCGTATCCGATTCTAAAGTTATAACTATTGTTCCAAAACCATCTGTATCGGTCAAATCAGTACCCCCGATCTGCAGAGGCGGGTCCGCACAGCTTGAAGCATCCGGGGGCATTAGTTTTCGTTGGATTCCGGCCACAGGCCTGTCTGCAACCGATATCCCTAATCCCATTGCTAATCCTAATGAAACGACTACTTATACTGTTTTTATAGCTGACGGAGCCTGTGAGGTAAGCACTCAGGTGGAGGTTGTGGTACTAGAGGACGCGCTGTCAGATGCCGGTCCGGATAAAAAAATGGTAAAAGGAAGACCAATTATCCTAAATGGAAAGTCATCGGGTGAACAGGTCAGATATTTTTGGACACCTGCAGATTATCTTGATGATCCTAATAAACTTAATCCCGTCGCCAATCCACCTTTTAGCATGGTTTACACGTTAAATACCGTATCCGAAGTGGGCTGCATGCCGGGCATCGACGAGGTTTATGTGACTGTATATGATAAGGTGGTTGTTCCAAACGTATTTAGTCCTAATGGTGACGGTTCAAATGATGTCTGGAAAATTACAGCTATTGATGCCTTTGACACACCGAAGGTCCAGGTAATGAACCGCTATGGTGTACTCGTTTTTGAAAGCACCGGCTATGCTGTCCCATGGGATGGTAAGCACAAAAATGCAGATCTCCCGGCTGGCGTTTATTACTATCAGATTAAATTGAGCAATGACCTGCGGCCCTTAAGCGGCTCTGTCACCCTCATCAGATAAATAAACTGCATGCCTTATTCTCATTTTGAAATACTATTTTTGACCTGATGTATGTTATTAAAGTAAAGGGCATAGCCAAAATACCAGACTACGTTCAATTGAGGGATGACAAATTTACTTTATTGGCGTATTTTAGGGTCGACAGGCCTGATAAGTCGCTGGACAAGCTTGGCCTTGGTGATAAGTTGCCTTACATTATGAGTTTTGTAAATGATCTTCCCTTTGGGCAGATCGCTAAAATTGATATTTAAAAATGAGTGGAAACGCAGTTATAAATTTAAGAAAAGTCGATGTATTTCAGCAGAAGCATTTGGTCTTATCAGATGTGAACCTGAATATTGACAAGGGTGAGTTTGTTTTTTTAATTGGCCAGACCGGATCCGGAAAAAGCAGTCTGCTTAAGATCATATACGGCGATCTTCATATTGGTAACGGTGATGGCCTGGTAGCGGGTTTTGATTTAAAAAACCTGGCCATAAAGGATGTGCCTTATTTGCGCAGAAAGCTGGGAATCGTCTTTCAGGATTTTCAGTTGCTTACTGACAGGACCGTTGAAAAGAACCTTGAATTTGTATTGAAATCCACTGGCTGGACCGATAAAAACTTAATCCAGGAGCGCATTAAAGACGTTCTTGAAAAAGTAGGATTAAGATCCAAGATCAGGAAAATGCCACATGAACTTTCCGGCGGGGAACAGCAGCGTGTGGTTATTTCACGTGCATTGCTGAACAATCCTGAGATCATTCTGGCAGATGAGCCTACAGGGAATCTTGATCCTGATACTTCAGAAGAAATCGTGCTGTTGTTAAAACAGATCAGCCAAAGCGGGACTGCTGTACTTATGGCCACTCACGATTATCACATTATCCGTACCATGCCTTCCAGAATTATAAAATGTGAAGGTGGCATAGTGCATGAAGATGCACAGATCGTCTAACCCGAAAATCTGACAAAACATTCTTTTTCAGTCATTCTGGTCAGTATATTTTATTTAAAACTGACAGCATGACTGAAAAATACTATTGGCAAAACTTTTGAACCTTCATCCAAAAATTCTACTATACCATGTTTAGCAAGAAGAAAAACAATACCAAGGAAGACCCTACTGTGGAGAATAATAACGAAGTGAAAGCAGAAGAGCGCACAGAGAACGTGGAAAGCGTAGAGAGCAAAGAAAACGAAGTGACAGAAGAAACTGTCCCGGAGCTTTCTCTGGAAGAGAAGTTACAGCAGGAAAATGCTGCCCTGAATGACAAATACTTACGTTTGTTCGCCGAATTTGACAATTTCAAACGCCGCACGCAAAAAGAACGTGCAGAACTGTTGCAGACTGCCGGAAAAGATGTGATCGTTTCGCTGCTACCGGTCTTAGACGATTTTGACCGTGCAAATAAAGCCATAGAAAGTGCTACTGACATCAATCCGATACGGGAAGGAATTTCACTGGTGCACAGCAAGCTGAAAAACCTGCTGGCCCAAAAGGGATTAAAGGAAATGGAGAGTATCAATACACCTTTTGATACTGACAATCATGAGGCCATCACTAAAATCCCTGCTCCTAATGAGGAGATGAAAGGAAAAGTGATCGATGAGCTGGAAAAAGGCTATACATTAAATGATAAAGTGATCCGCTTTGCTAAAGTTGTAGTGGGTAGTTAATATTATATGAGTAAAAGAGATTATTACGATGTGCTTGGTGTAGCCAAAAACGCATCTGCCGATGAGATTAAAAAGGCTTATCGCAAACTTGCTATAAAATACCATCCTGATAAGAACCCGGGAGATAAAGCAGCTGAGGACAACTTCAAGGAAGCAGCGGAAGCTTACGAGGTATTGAGCAACGCTGAAAAGAAACAACGATATGATCATTATGGTCATGCTGGGGTTGGTGGTGCTTCTGGTGGATACGGTGGCGGCGGCATGAACATGGAAGATATCTTCAGCCAGTTTGGTGATATCTTTGGTGGTGGCGGCAGTCCGTTTGAGAGCTTCTTTGGAGGAGGTGGTCAGCAATCCCGCGGTGGCCGCCGGGTAGCTAAGGGTACAAACCTGCGCATTAAAGTAAAACTCTCTCTCGAAGAAATTGCCAATGGCACTGAAAAGAAAATAAAAGTCAATAAGCAGATCACCTGTAAAACCTGTGATGGTACAGGCGCCAAGGACCGTTCATCGGTAAGTACCTGTAAAACCTGCGGCGGAAGCGGTGCGGTACGCAGGGTGACCAATACGATACTGGGCCAGATGCAAACTACATCTACCTGCCCTACCTGTAACGGAAGCGGCCAGCAGATCACTGCAAAATGTAACTCTTGTCATGGTGAAGGCACTGTAAGAGGTGAGGAAACCATTACCATTAACATCCCTGCAGGTGTGAGTGACGGTATGCAATTGAGCATGAGCGGCAAAGGTAATGCTGCCCCTAATGGTGGTATTCCTGGAGATCTGATCATTCTGATTGAAGAAATGCCTCACGAAACACTGAAACGTGAAGGAAATAATGTCGTTTATGACCTGCATGTTTCTATAATAGACGCGGCGCTTGGTTATAGTGCGGAGGTACCCACCATTGATGGTAAGGCGAAGATCAAAATAGAACCTGGAACACAAAGCGGGAAACTGCTTCGTTTAAAAGGTAAGGGCATACCTGAGATCAATTCTTACCATCGCGGGGATCAGATCATCCACGTGAACATATGGACTCCTAAAGCATTAAGTTCTGAAGAAAGGTCGATGCTGGAAAAATTAAGGGAATCTCCTAACTTCAAACCGCAGCCCGGTAAAAATGACAAAAGTTTCTTTGAGAAAATGAAAGAGTATTTTGAATAATTAATTAAAAATAAATAAGAAGAGGCAGTCTGGTTAGACTGCCTTTTTTATGCCAAAAACTTTCTTTCTATATTGTTGTTGTACCGTAAAGAATGCTTTATGGAAAAACTTCAGCGCAGTATCTATATCCTTTTGTTTTTCTTCATCTCTTTTGCAGGCTTGTATTTTGCAGCAAGCTTTTTGATTCCGGTTACACTTGCGGCAGTATTTTCTATGCTGTTCATCAGACTTTCCAACTGGTTTGAAAGCAAAAATCTAAGCAGGGTTGTTTCTTCCCTGATTTGTACCCTTATTTTTCTAAGCGCCCTGGGACTTATTGTTTTCCTGCTGTCGTGGCAACTGCAGGGCCTCGCTGAAAACATGGGTGCTATGAAACAAAGACTTATCACAACATTATCTGATTTTCAGCAATGGCTGCAGGAACAAACAGGTATTAACAAAACTACCCAGAAAGAGATTGTCAAATCTCAAAGTCAGGGCTCTGAAGGTATGATGGCCGGCTTTGCAAACAGCCTCTTTGGCGTTCTGGTCAATACTGTTCTTGTCATCGTATACATGTTCCTTTTTCTATGTTACAGGAGTCACATCAAAAAGTTCATATTGAAAATTGTACCCGGCGACGAAAAGACAAAGGCAGACAACGTTGTTCACAAAGCCGGCAAGGTTGCCCAGCATTATTTAAGTGGCCTGGGCGCAATGATTGGCGTATTGTGGATCATGTACGGAATAGGATTTACACTGGTCGGCGTGGAAAGTGCGATCTTTTTTGCGGTTCTCTGCGGCATACTGGAAATCATCCCTTTTATCGGCAATCTGACAGGCACTTCTATAACCCTTCTGGCAGTAATTGCTCAGGGCGGGGACAGTAAAATGATCATCGGGGTGATCATTGTTTACGGATTGGTTCAATTTATTCAAACTTATATCCTTGAACCACTGATTGTCGGCGAACAAGTCAATATTAATCCATTGTTCACCATCATGGTAATTGTACTGGGTGAAACACTTTGGGGCGTTGCGGGAATGATATTGGCTATTCCCTTGTTAGGAATTATAAAAATTGTATGTGATCAAGTCCCGGATCTTCAGCCTTATGGTTTTCTAATTGGCACTGAACATCAGCGCGGTAAAAAAACAGGGGTGATCGACAAAATAAAAGAACTTTTAACCCATCATGACTGACTGGAGAATTGGCTGTTCGGGCTTTTATTATAAGGAATGGAAAGATATTTTCTATCCGCCGGGATTGCCGCAAAAACAATGGTTTAAATATTACTGTCAGCATTTCAATACCATAGAGATCAATTCATCTTTTTACAGACAACCTGCTCCAAAGAGCTTTCAAACCTGGTATAATGACAGTCCGGATGATTTTTTATTTAGCATAAAAGCTCCTCGGACCATTACACACTATAAGAGGTTCATTGACGCAAAGGAGGAGCTGAATAGTTTTTATGAAGTCATAAATGACGGACTCAAAGAAAAACTGGGCTGTGTGCTATTTCAGGTACCCCCTGGTTTTTTATATTCCGAAGAAAGAATGGAATTGGTATTGAACAGCATGAAGAAAGGCTTTAACAATGTATTTGAAGGCAGGCAGATCAGCTGGTGGAACCCTGTTGTTTTACAGGAATTTAAAAACCATAACATCACTTTCAGTGGAATAAGCTATCCCTCTGCTCTCCCGGATGATGTCATTCAGGATATTGACCCCGTATACTACCGTTTTCATGGCAAACCCGAATTGTATAAATCTGAATATTCTAAGGCCCAGCTTAAGGATTTCGCAGATGCCATTAAAGATTCACATAAGCAGGTTTACGTATATTTCAACAATACCTGGGGTGGCTCTGCATTAAAAAACTCCAGGCAGCTGATTGAAATAACAGCAGACAAATAACCCATAAATTAATAGCTTTACGGTCAGCAAACCAATCCTGAATGAAAGCTGCCGTTATAGACCTTGGAACCAATACCTTTCACCTGATCATTGCAGAATGCCTGGGTTCTGATGTTCAGGTTCTTTATAAGACAAATGTCCCCGTCAGGCTAGGTCAGGGACGCATCAATGAGAATATCATCATTCCTGAAGCTTTTGAAAGAGGTATACAGGTGTTAAAAGATTTTAAACTTCAGATTGACCGGCACCAAGTGAGGGTGATCCGTGCCATAGCCACCTCTGCTGTGAGAAGTGCTGATAATGGTCAGGATTTTGTCGATGCGGCAAAACTGGCAGGCCTTGAAATAGAAGTGATCAGCGGCGATCAGGAAGCAGCATATATCTTTGAGGGGGTGAAGGCGACCGGAACGATCAAAGCAACTTCATTGATTATGGATATAGGTGGCGGAAGTACGGAATTTATCATTTGCGATGAGGAAGGACTGATCTGGAAAAAAAGCTATAATATCGGGGCAGCGCGCCTGATGCAGGCTTATTTCAAAACAGATCCGATCAGTGAAGAAAACCAGGCTGCGATCATAACTCATCTTGACAAAGAATTAGCTGATTTAAAAGCAGCCTGTAGCAAGTACAAGCCGCAGACCCTGGTGGGCTCTGCAGGTGCATTTGAAACCTTTGCGCTATTGTTAAATGAAGACACAGACCTGCAAAACACCATTTCTGCAGAACTTGATCCCGAAGCTTATCAACAACTAGCCGGGCAATTGATCAGATCAACCCATGAAAAAAGAAGGAACATCAAAGGATTGATACCTTTGAGAGTCGATATGATCGTAATCGCAGCTATACTCACTAATTATGTAATTAAAGAGCTTGATCTTACCTCCTTACATCTCTCTACCTACGATCTGAAAATGGGGGTCCTTTACTCGGTCTGTCAATCAAATGGCCAGTAATGCCTGATAAAGCTTTTCAGTAGGTAAGCCCATGACATTGGTATAAGACCCTTCGATCTTTTCAACGGCTACCATGCCAATCCAATCCTGTATGCCATACGCACCAGCTTTATCTAAAGGATTGTAATTTTCCACATAATAATGGATCTGTTCTTCCGATAAAGTTCTGAAATAAACTTCGGTAAGGTCATAAAAAGATACTGTATTTCCTCGGTAACTCAGGCTCACTCCGGTGTATACCTCGTGCTTTGAACCGGATAATTTTTTGAGCATTGCAATCGCATCTTGTTCATCTGCAGGTTTACCCAATATTTCGTTGTCATAAGCCACTATGGTATCAGCCGTGATGACAATGGTATCTTCGCTGTCGGCCAAAAAAGCTGCGGCTTTTTTCCCGGCTATATAAACAGCTATTTCCGATGGCGGCAGGTCATCAGGATAGCTTTCATCCACATCTTTAAGCATTACTTTAAAATCAAGATCCATTGATTTCATCAGTTCCTGTCTGCGAGGGGATTTTGAGGCAAGGATAATAGGGAGGTTTTGCTTATACATTCTAAAAATTTGTGCTAAAATAATAAAAGCGACTTAGAGTCGCGTTTTTTTTTTATTATCATTTGAAACTACTGGCCATTTCCGTTAGCTTCCATTCTTTTTTTCATGGCTTCCTTGCGTTCTGCAACCCAGGTAGCAAATGCTTTTTTCTGATCATCATTCAATACTGCATTGATCTTTGCTTCAGCTTGCTCATTGCCTTTCACCATCGCCCCTCTCCAGGCAGTTCTGTCATCACCAAGCGAATCACGCATTTTCCTCATTTTTGCACCTTGCTCCAAATAGATTGCTGAAACCTTTGCTTTTTGATCATCGCTTAGTTTTAGCTTTTCAGCCAAAGTTTCAGTTTGTCTTTTGGCCCTTTCTTCAGGAGTACCGCCACGGCGGCCCTGGCCGTCCTGTGCATTTGCGAAAGTTATTACACTGAATAACAATCCACAGATCATCAATAATTTCTTCATGTTGTTTTATCGTTTTGTAGAAATTAGAGGGCTAATGCCAGCAGAAGTTTAATAGCCCACAGTAACATACTTGTTGCAATTGCAGCGATTGGATCATTTACCTGAATCGGCTGCAGAAGGATGCTCATCAAGCCATTTGTGCTGCACCCTGAGTACCTTTTCAATGATATCCCTAACGGCCATCCTTCCCCCGTCATACGGAGAAATGTACTGGGAAAGGGCTTTAATCTCCGGCACTGCATCGGCGGGACAAGTTGGTAAACCTACTACCTGCATTATTTTAAGGTCAGGTATATCATCTCCCATATATAAGATGTGGTCTGCGGTAACCTGGTATTTTAGCAGCAGGCTATCCAATATTTCTACTTTATCAGAAACACCGAGAAAGATCTCCTGGATCCCCAGTCCTTCAAAGCGTTTCTGCATGGCCTGTCCCCTGCCTCCGGATATCACACAAACCAAATATCCTCTCTTTACCGCAAGCTGCAATGCATAACCGTCTTTAATGTTAAAAGTACGCAGAAACTCACCACTGTCTGAAGCGATGATATCGCCATTTGTCAGTACGCCATCTACATCGAAAATAAACGTAGTGATCTCTTTAAGCTTCTCCAGGAACATTAGTTCTGATTGTCACGCCACTCATATACCCAGGCAGACTGGATCTGCTCCAGATGGCCTTCATTACTCTCCTCACGGGTACCTTTAAAATTGGGGAGTTCAAGCACCCACTCGATCAGTTCAGTAAACCGTATCCTGTATATTTTAGATTCATTAAACTCATCACCAAATTTCTCGTAAAGCTCCTGGGCAATGTCTTCGTGATCATTCCAGTATATTGGCAAAGCGAATTTATCCTGCATATTATCGTTATTTATTCATTAATGACCTAAAAACTCGGACTGGTCCGGTATTTTAACCTCTATATCTCCATTGATTACCACACACTGGCAACCCAATCTGGAAGTGATCCTTGGGCGCACCGCCCTGTCAATGAAATCTTCCTCCTTATCAGAGATCTCCTGAATGTTGTCCATGCCTTTTAATACATAAACATGACAGGTGCTGCAGCCACATACACCACCACAGTTGTGTTGTAATTCTATTCCGTTATCCAAACAGGCATCCAAAACCGATTCACCGCCAGCGATTGGCAATTCTATTGGTTCCTTTCCAGCCTCTTCAAAATTTATCTTTAATTTAAAAATACTCATAATCGTGTTCAAAAATAACAACCAAAAACCGCAATCTAACTATCAACTTGTTTTTTTAATGCTTTTGCTCAATGTTTGATAGATCTCCTGCAAACCGGGTTCACCATCGAGCAATTTCAGATGTTTTAATATAGTCTGCTGATCATCACGCACCGCAGGTCCGGTTTGGACATTCAGCGGCAGATCATGCTGGACCTTTTCAGCGGTCTCTAATATCAACGGCCTTAACATTTCAAAGTCAAGACCATTGTCCTGAAGTACCCGATTGCCCAATTCATAAAGGTGATTGACAAAATTACAGGCGAAAACTGCAGACAAATGCAGGATCTTCCTCTGGTCACTAGTCGCCTGATATATCAATGGACTCAGCCTGGAGGCAATAATTTTTAACTCATCCAGCACCGGCGGGTTATTCGCCTCTATAAATAAAGGAACCTTATTAAAATCTATAGGCCTGCTTTTAGAAAAGGTCTGCAAAGGATACAGCACTCCATAATTTGCAAAAGAGGAAAGGACATGAAGATCAGTTGCGCCTGAAGTATGGACGACTAAAGCCCCGATACCTTTCAAAGCGTTACAGACTTCTGCGATAGCGTCATCTTTTACTGCTATTACGACTAAATCTGCGTTAGTGTCAATTTCAGACAGCCCAGAGACAGGTCTGGCTCCTACCAGATCGGCCAAAGCAGCAGCGTGCCCAATATTCCTGCTCCAAATCTGATCAATAAGGGCTCCTGCCACCTTTAATGCAAGCGCCATATGTGTTGCCACATTTCCCGAACCGACAAAAGTTACCTTCATCAAACCGTTCCAATTTCCTTTTGTCTTCTGAAAATAGACAACAAAAAGCCGATCACCATGATAATGGTCCCTAACCAGTATAAATTGATATAAGGAAATTCTATGGATTTAAAAACAACCCAGTCCTTAGCTTGCTGAGGTTTTTCATAAACCTGCAATTCTACTTTACCCTGGTCGGGAAGTACTTTTGTAAAGCGGACCCTCAGTCCCAGTTCATCTATATTACGGGCAAAGTCAAAGACATTATTGCCTTTTACCAGGAAGATCGGTTCAGTTTTATAAACTTTACCGCTTACCTCAACTTCCAGCGGCAAGCCCACAGCCAGATCTCCTTTGGCGAGAACCAGGTTTTTTGCTTCAGGTTTAGGATTTATTGCTTTTACAGTTAATATTCCGCTGCTGGTATGTAATGTATCCCCTACACTTACATTAACTATCCTTGGTGCTTTATAATTTTCTTCCTCACTATGTCCTTCATGAGCCTCGTGATCCTGCTCCTCTTTTAATGGGGCGCTCGTAACATGGGTATAAATATCATAAGTAAGATAATGTTTAGTATCCGGCGATGCGATCAGGCCCATCTTTTCGTTTGACTGGATGTGAGGATTAAGATCAAAGTCCTCCTCGATTGAACCATCCTTTTTATTATAGACTTTAAAGTTCAGTTTATAAAATGTATTCGGAGCAACCGTTGTATCACTGATATAAGTCACAGTATACCGGCCCATCTTCTTAGGCTCATTTTTATAAAGCACAATGTTCTCACCTGGCTTTTCGGCTTTTTCGAAGTCCTTCACAGGAATAAAATTCGAAGCATTTAATGAGATCGGTTTATTGGTCGCCGCGGCGACCAAGGCGCCCAGTAGCAGTAACGCAAAACCTATGTGAGCTACTGCAGCCCCCACCAACTTCTTTTTACCTCCAAATGCCAGTCCAAGGACCTTTGCGTTAGACATGATCGCAAATACGCAGCTAAAGGTAAGCAGGATGAACATAAGGTTCTGGTAAACATTGGTAATGTAAACAAATCCAGCCGTGATCACTATAGAAAACACCACTGTGGCGATAAGACCGCTATAAAACTTACGCGGATCTGTCCGCTTGTATTTCATGAACTGTGAAAAACCTGATATAATGGTCACCAAAATAGCAAATGGCGCCTGCCATTGATTATAATATTTAACAGCGTCTATAGGAGGTGCAAAGTTGGTGCCGAAAGCCGCATTAAATACAGGCACCGAGGTCACAAAAATAACCTGTATACAGGCAATGGTGACCACCAAAGAACCAATAAACATCCAAAATTCCCTGGAGTAAGTCTCCTCATCCTTATTGGTGATCGGCAGTTCTTTCCAGCGGGAAATCAGTAAAATCACAGGAATGAGCAGGAAAACAACATTATATAAGATCAGGTGACCAAACATTCCCAGATCTGTAAAAGAGTGAACCGACGTTTCGCCCAGTATCCCGCTTCTGGTCAGGAAAGAAGCATACAGTACTAAAATAAAACTTAAAAAAACCAGCACTATCGCTGTAAAATAAGCATGCCCGGTATTTTTAAAAGCGATCATGACATGTATCCCCGCGATGAGGGTCAGCCACGGTATAATTGATGCGTTCTCCACCGGGTCCCATGCCCAGAAGCCCCCAAAGTTCAAAGCTTCATACGCCCAGAAAGAACCCATTATAATGCCTGTACCCAATATCATCACGGCAAACAAGGCCCAGGGCATTGCAGGTTTGATCCATTCCTTATATTTTTTTAACCATACCCCGGTAACAGCATAAGCAAAAGGCACCACCATACTTGCAAAGCCCAGGAATAAAGTCGGTGGATGGATGACCATCCAATAATTTTGCAGTAAAGGATTTAAGCCCCTGCCATCTGTAATAAATTTCAGGTAATTCTTAAAATTCTCAGGATCAGCAAATACCACCGGAGCCATTTCTTTTAAATTTACAGCCTCTCTCAACAATATAAACGGCGAACTTCCGATCCTTTCTCCAAAAATCTCGACACCCAATAACATTGAGGTCAGAAATACCTGAGAAAATGCCACCACAGTCATTACTCCGTTTTCCCAGCTCCTTGCCTTCCACATCAAAACCATTCCCAGCACAGATTGCCAGAATGCCCAAAGCCAGAAGCTTCCCTCCTGTCCTTCCCAGAAAGCAGAAACAATATAATAAACAGGAAGTTCTTTGGAAGAATGTGAATAAACGTAATAATATTCGTTATAATGGTTTAATATCAGGAAAAATAAAGTGGATCCAATCCCGATGATACTCAGCCAGTTTATAAAAAAAGCAACACGGCCAAGGCGAGTCCAGGACTGATCTGAAAGATCCTTATTTTTTGCTGCGAAGAAATAAGAAATCGTCGATAACAGGGAAGCCCCAAATGCCAAAACAATAAAGAACTGCCCGATTTTACCCGGAAGGAGGTTTTCTCCAATAAATTGTATATCCATTAAGATTAATTGTATTTTTCTGCTGTACCGTCCTGCTTCACTTCTACAAGATCATTATTGTATTTAGATGGACATTTCATTAATATCTTAGAGGCATAGAAAGTTCCGGTTTTCATTTCGCCTATAAGCACCAGCTTCTCAGAACGTTCAAAATCCTGCGGTTTGGTTCCCTTGTAAACCACTTTGTTCACCACGCCATTCTGATCTTTCATAAAAAAAGAAAAATGATTGGCATCTTTTTGAGGGTCATAGTGTGTACCTTTTGACTTCTCCCAATATCCCATGACATGAAATTCCCTGGAATCCTTCGCAGCCTCGGTAAAATTTGAATAGCTGCTGGTATCTGCATTCAGACTTACCAAAAAGCACACACAAATAGCTATTGTAATTAAACCAATAATTGCACTTTTCTTCATGTTCGTATTTAAGCTTAAAAGAATGGTACAAAGATAAAAAATATAAGTACCTAAAGGCTTTTAGGCCAGTCCAATTGAGTGAGATGACAGTTTATTGATAGTTCTCTGACAAAAACAACATCAACTCAGGTGTTGTGAACGATTGTACCGAAAAAAAACATTAATCCTTGTATTCTGGTTTAATCAGTTCCGGCATCGTTTTCCTCAGTTTTATCACCTTAGGCCTGGAGACATTCCTGATGTAATAATCCCAGGAATTCCTCCTGTAATAATCCTGATGATGGCTTTCCGCAGGATAGAAAACTTTAAAACCGGTAACCTCAGTAGCTACAGGAGTTACATATCCATTTAAGGAATCCAGCTCGCTGATCTTGTTGCGGATGATCCTCTCCTCCGCTTTTGAGCGGTAAAAAGCTATAGAGCGGTAGTCAGTTCCGACATCCGGGCCTTGACGGTCCACCTGTTTAGGGTCATGGGCATTAAAGAATGCAGCAGTCAGTCTTTCAAAACTGATCACTTTGGGATTATAATAAACCTGTACAGACTCTGCATGGCCTGTTTTTCCGGAAACTACCTGTTCATAGGAAGGATCCGGAGTAGTACCACCAGCATAACCGCTGATGACTTTATTCACACCTTTTAGTTCTAGCAGACATTCCTGCATAGCCCAAAAACATCCCCCTGCATAGGTAGCAACAGCCTCTCCCGGCTTTGCCGGAACAACCACGGCAAAGCCGTTTTTGCTTTCCAGGTGCTGCCGCTCATTGCAGGCACCCATCAACATGGCAAACACAACTAAAAGATGCTTACACTTCATAATCCTAACTTTAATGCAAGATACGTCTATGATTGCACCGGGGTTTCCGGGGACTGCTTTAATAGCAAAATTCTGACAAAAAAAAGGGTGCCGGGCAATAAAGCCCTGACACCCCCCTAATACTTTACGAAAAAATTATGGCCAGATACCAAGGCTCATATAAGAAACTGCAATTTTATCAATAGAACCCACAAAAGCTGCCGTCCTTAGTGTTTGGACACCTGGCTTGGTGATCAGGTTCTCCCTGATCTCGTGATAAGAGTGGATCATGGTGTCCTCAAGTCCGGAATTAACCAGTTCCAGTTCCGAAGCACCTTTAACGATCATCATCCGGTTCTCCGCGGGAATTTTCTTTCCGGTCAGGCTTTCCATGGTATTGATCAGGTTGGCATTTGAATTTTCGGCATACCTGTTTTCCATACGGCCAAAAGCAACATGAGAAAGGTTCTTCAGCCATTCAAAATAGGAGACCGTAACCCCACCGGCATTACAATACATATCCGGAATGATGATCCCGCCCATCTCCGTAAATATCACCTCAGCTTCCGGCGTACACGGTCCGTTCGCACCTTCCGCAATGATCCGGGCTTTGATATTACGGATGTTATTTTCTGTGATCTGGTTTTCCAAAGCAGCAGGAACCAAAATGTCACAGGGCTGCTCCAACCCTTCCATAGAATTTTTAAAGTCAGTAGCCCCCGGAAATCCTAAGATCGACCCGGTATTTTTACGGTGCGCAAATACCTCATCAATATTAAACCCGTTCGCATTATAGATTGCACCTTCAAACTCACACAGACCAACTATGGTCGCCCCAAACTCTGAAAGGAACTTGGCAGAATGGTAACCCACATTACCAAGACCCTGAACAATGACCCTTTTATCGCCCAAACCAGCCTTAAAGCCGATCTTGGCCATATCTTCGGCCACGTTTACACACTCTTTTACCGCATACGCAACACCACGGCCCGTAGCTTCCTTCCTGCCGCGGATACCATGCAATGCAATGGGCTTTCCGGTCACACAGCCGAGCGCATCCAGCTGCCCGGGGTGCATAGTCATATAGGTATCGGCTATCCAGCTCATTTCACGTTCTCCGGATCCATAGTCAGGAGCCGGCACATCGATACCAGGGCCAATAAAGTTCTTTTTGATAAGCTCCGTAGTATACCTCCGGGTAATGGTCTCCAGCTCAGCCACCGAGTAATTTTTAGGGTTGATGCAAATACCGCCCTTAGCGCCCCCGAAAGGAACATTCACTATCGCGCATTTGTAGGTCATCAGTGCAGCCAGTGCCATTACCTCGTCCTCATTCACCATATCTGAATAACGGATACCGCCTTTGGTAGGATTCATGTGCTGAGAGTGTTCCACACGCCATGCGTCGATCACTTCAAAACCATTTCCTCTGCGAATGGGAAACTGGAAGCGATACACACTGTTACAAGCTTTGATCTGATTTAATAATCCTTCCGGATGGGAAGTAAATTTTGCCGCACTGTCAAAATTTTTGCATACGTCTGCAAAAAAATTTGTCTCGTTTGCTGAATTAGCCATTTTAGTTTTTTATGAATTTGAAATAAGTTGTTAGTCTTATGGTGCAAAATTGCATTAAAAAAAACGATTATTACAAACACCAGCTCCCTTAGTGTATACGGCACACTACGGCATTTGGAGCCTAAAAACAACGATTAGACGATTTAAAATTAGTTTTTAGCCTAAGATTTTTTCTCGATTTTTTTTAATCTTTTATCTAAGGAGAATAGATAAATAAGCAAGCCCGCCAGAATTATCACAATACAGATCACCACGACATAAATTTTACCATTGCTTCTCATGGCATCAGCCATCTCTATCTGGTCTGTCTGGGCAAACAATTGTACCGAACTTAACAGCATCATTAACGCAAATACGATCTTCTTCATCTTATGGAATTTTGTTTGTTTTCTAATAAACGGATCCTGAACCTGATGGTATATACCCAATACCCTATTAATATCCAGCCCAGGCATGCAGGATAAAAAACCAAACGCATGTTGCTGTCCAGGTCATAACTATTAAAACCCGGGTTTCCGCCATTTCCCGGATGCAGGGAATCCTGCAAACGCGGCAAAACGAACAGCAGCACAACCATCATCGGAAAAGCGAAAATATTATAGATCGCCGAGATCTTGGCCCTTTTCTGCTCTTCATCGATCGCATTGCGAAGCACAGAATAAGCAAAGTACAGCAAAATGGAAATGGCCGCAAAGTTCTGTTTCGGGTCAAAACTCCAGAACTGGCCCCAGGTATATTTGGCCCAGACCGCTCCGGTCAGCAGTCCCAGCAAACCAAAAATGATACCGGCATTCACACTCTCTACCGCCCTGATGTCATCATTTCTGTCCTGTCTGAGCAGTGATCTGACACTGTAAAAAACAGATATAGAAAACAATACGATCATGGCAAACCACATAGGCACATGAAAATACAGGTTCCTTATCGTTTCATTCAATATGGCCAGATGCGGCACTTCAAGCAAAAGGCCAGCAACAGCAGTATACACTACCAATACAGAAGCCAGAATTTTCCACCAGGTTTTGTTCATATGTTGATTAGCATTTAATCGGGTCAAAGTTAGCAATACATTTTTTTATTCTCATCAGCCGTCCGACAAACTAGTCCCTCCATAAGTAAGGAAACAAAAGCAGAGAGACCGAAACGACCAATACATTGACGACCAGAACCATCCCGATATCATCCCAGCTATTTTCCCATGGCAGCCCGTCGACTGCATTTTTTGCAAGCCTGA
>Ga0307414_10000732_pt1 | contig 16787 bp, 12 predicted proteins | sample DK1Ometagenome_FD_203804 | JGI IMG/M metagenome (GOLD analysis project Ga0307414, IMG submission 203804) | Maize rhizosphere microbial communities from greenhouse at UC Davis, California, United States - DK15-O-3 | ecosystem: Host-associated > Plants > Roots > Rhizosphere > Soil | place: USA... | reverse complement strand
ATCAGTGCAAGCCAGGTCCGGATGCATGCCGCCCTCATGGCGATAAGCACCGGCAGAGACTCGCCTTTGCCACGCCTTCAGCATGACGCCATCGCTGATCGCCATTGTCTTTCGCATAGCGGGATCAAAGTCACTGTTAGTTTTTACAGTCGAACTCGCAAGCTTGTGGCAAACCTGGCAATCAGACGAAACCGGCGCGATTCCCGAATCAGCGTTGTGACATGTGAAACAGCCTGTATGACTGGTCGGAATGGTCTTGAACGTGCCCTTCTTCAACCAGAATGCATCACCCAGATTCTTCGGCGGCTTGGTTACGTACTCTTCACTCGACTCCCCTTGCGGCTGATAGGTTTGATGACAAATCCCACAGTTCGCGGGCGGTTTCTTCTGCTGTTGGTTTTTCCAGGAAACAGAAACAAACCGTGCAGTCCAGTCTCTTTCGAGGGACGGAAGATTGCGACCGACTACCTCAAGATGTGTTTGGTGTGGAAAATGAACTGCAAACTCGCTGTCGCGGTCCCGGAGTGGTCTTACCGCATCAGTCACGTCGCCCAGACTCGGAAATAGGAATCGCAAAGTATTGCGTGGCGTTACTGCGACGTGGCAATTCGAACAGATTTTTGGCGCCGGTCGCTCGCGTGCGAAGAACTGCTGACGGTGGCAGTTCAGGCAGGATGCGTGTTCCGGGAACTCGGCTATATCCGGAAACGCAGCGTCGCCTTTGCGTACTTCTTTCCAGTTGGGAGTAGGGAACCTATGGCACGAATCACATGCGAGTTTCTGTTTAGTGACGTGCGTGGTATGCGAAAAGTTGGAGTAGTCAACGCGTGGTTGTGCGCGTCGTTGGGCTTTAGCCGCAAGACCTGAAAGAGCGACCGCCATAAATACAAATGTTACTAGTCTTAGCACGCGCCAGGTACGACAGTATATCGTTACATGATGATAAACCTACTCCCTCCGGCCGAAATAGAAGCGCAACGATGTATAAGGCAGATGCGCATGGTAGTTTTGCGGCCGTGGTCCAACTATCGTGCTTTCGTTGTAGTTGTAGTACTGATACCCAACATTCCAATCGAGCCGGTGATGCAGCTTGATGGCCAGCCGCGCTTCCGGCGATTGATAACTCATTGGATACGACGCGATCAACGTTCCGGGATTGCCCGTCGGATCAGCCACTCGATTTCCCTGGCCGTTGTCCTTATTAATTCTATACGCGGCAAACAATGTCGCCCGTGGAGCAATTCGCGCCACGGTCTCTACAAAGAAGAAATTGTTCCTCACGATGTAGAGGCTGTTGCCGAACGGATGCTGCACGCTGTTGAAGAAATAGTCAACGATCGCTTTACTGTTTATCCAATGGTAGTTGTAGCCGGTGCTGATCGAGAATCTCGACGCCGGGGTCCAATCAAGTGACGAGGTAAAGATTCGTGATTTTATGTTGACTCCGAAATCCTCGATTGAGACACCGGCGATCTCGGAGGGATTCGAGTTGTCTTTGGTGATCAGCGCAAGATTGAAACCCACCCGCGAGGTTGGTTTGTACCGGCTCTTCGCCCGAATGTTGGTGTAGTTGTAATTGCCGATTCGCGTGAACACATTGTCCGCGGTACCATGTTCAGCGTCGAAGTAGAGGGTCCATTCGCTGAACGGCCGTGCCTTGAAGCCGCCCAGTACGGCGTGTGTGTTGTTGTTCTCCGTGAAACTATCAGGCACGAGCGCAGTCGGAGCATTGGTGCCGAGATTGAAGCCGCTGATGGCCTCTTCTATGCGGCGGTGCGCGTATCGGTAGCCCAGGTGAATCGAGTAGCGCGGGTTAAACTGATAGTCACCTTCGATTGTGTTCTGGTATTTCCGGTACTCCGTATTTGTGAGCACGTCACGATTGCTGAAGCCTATGGTGTCTGTCCTCGTGCCGCGCGTGAGAGAAAAGAAATCACTGAAAAGCGCGGAGCCGGTGATCTCGAACGTCTCAACTCTGAACGTATTTGAGATCCGCAACTTGTCAGTTGCCATCCACGTCAGGCCCAGATCGCCAAGCCAGTTCGGTCGTTCAGAGGTACCCGTCAAATTGTATTGACCAAGGTTGAGAATATTTGGCGTCGCTCCTGGCGGGCTCGGAGGAAAGCCCGTGATGCGCGGGTTCCAGTTTCGACCGGTGAAGCTCTCGAGAAGAGTATAGTTCTGCTCGGCTTTGCTGTAGATGATTCGTCCGGTGATGTCGAGTTTCTTCGCGATGAGTGTTTGTAAACTGAAACGCGTGTAGTTAACGCTGCCACGTGCCGGTTCATTGCGATCGAAGCCGGTCAGGTTTGCTGCGGCCGGATTGAGATTTATTCCGGGTGTCACACCGAGATCGATTGAACTATCGTCGCGAAAGCGCCGGAATCCTTGCAGGAACGAAAAGTTCAGCGGGCCGAGTTTGCCGTCGGCCCCCACGCGGAAATCATTAGCGCGGGTTCTGATCTCTGAAAGAAGATTGAATTCGTTTCCGCCGGCGTGATAGTTCGTGAACGCTGGTCCACTGTAGCGTTCGGGTGAGTATCCGACGTTGAAACGAATACGTTCATTCTTCGGCAGGAGAGTAAGGTCAAAGTCTCCTAAGTGTATTCTCGTGTCCTGGCCGTGCTCTCCGGTCGTCAGCTTGGGGGGAACGCTGAATTGGGCCGGACTGAACACCCAGTTTGGATTGGCAAAGTTGTTAAGGAAACGGAAGTATTTGAAGCGACGATAAGTGGCGTCGAAGCGATACCATTCCGGTTGTTCGACGGTCGCACGCAGATTACCCTGCGGATCGGCTCCCCAGCCCGTCGAATTAACCAGCAACGTCTCGAACAGCGCGCCTTTGCCTTCAGTCGATCTAAGTAAGAACGAGCTGTCGAAGAGTCGCGGACCAGCCTTATAGTTCAGGTCACTCTGATACTTATTGAAATCACCATCAACGCTGAGGCCGCGGTATCCGAACTCCACACTCGAAATAACGGTGTAATCCCCGGCTTTTTCGCCGGCTTCCGTTGGAGCGTCGGGGGAATCTGACTTCGTCGGCGAAGGCGAAGGTGACGGCTGTTGCGCAACTGCACCAATCGTCACGCTCAGGACCATCACCAATCCGATCAGTTGCAGCGATATCTTTTGCTTCGTGCTCATGGCCCAATCCTTATTCACTGAATGTTTCGAAACCGGATGTCACACTCTAAATTTCATCAACGGAAAAAGACCGGACTAGTTCGAGACCCATGGATCTTGATATGACAATTCGTGCAGTTCGCGTATTGCGCGTTCTGGTTGTGCTGCGGACCCGCCGGTTCCTCCGCGCCAACACCATGCGCCACGCTGTGACAGGTCAAACAGAGTTGTGCTACTCGGCTTGTAATTAACAAACGCGGATTAGATGAACCGTGCGGGGTGTGACAGGCGACGCACCCTTCGGTCTTAACCGGAGCATGTTCATAAACAAATGGACCTTGCTTATCGACGTGACACTTTATGCAAGTTGCGTCGGCGCCGGTTGCCAGTCTCGTTTGTTTTAATTCAAAACCGCCGTGCGGGTTGTGACAATCGCTGCATTTCATTGCCCCTTCGAGCACCTTATGATGGAACGGCAAATTAAACTGGTGCTTCACCTCACTATGACAGCTCAGACAAAGTTGCGGCTGGCTGTTTTTGAGCAACTTCACAGTCGATATACCAGGCTTCTGCGCGTTTGCCGGCGAGACGAATACGTTTGAGGCCGCCAGTTGCCGGCCGGTTTCCGGAGAGTGCGCTGTGTGGCAGTCCATACAGCCGATGTCATTACGCCAGTGTTCGCCGCGACGGAAGTTGTTGTGCTCCTCTCTGCCCGCGTGACAACCCAAACATGTCTCGGAAGTTTCCTTCGGCGATTTGTTCTTGAAAGAAATGATCTTCTTCGGATCGCCCTCTTCGATGTGGGCTTTGCCGGGACCGTGGCACGATTCGCAGCCGGTCACTTTGCTTTTCCAACTCGCGAGTGTGGTGAGCTGGGCGTGAGAAGTGTGTGAGAAATTTTTGAACTGATCTTCGTGGCAGTCTTTACAAGCGTCGCTGCCGACGTAGTCATCAGCATTGTACTTCGCGACTTCGGCCGGATTGATCGGTGCTGATTGCGACGAATTGTTGTAGCTGAGCCAACCGAACATGCCTACAACCAGGACACAGATCAGGAGTGCTTTAATGAATATACTCATCTTTAGCCCCACGTGTGGTTCCGCGATTAACTGACCTTGAACTAGAGCATTTTAGGTTTTCGCCGCGTGTGAAGATGTGATGGGCATCACATCTCAACCGACGGCGATCTTCTGCAAAGCCGCGCGATCGGAAATCAGGATACTGTCCGATGTTACGCGAATTATACGGCGTCTGTTAAGACCAGCGAGCAGACGCGTCACTGTTTCGCGCGAGCAGGATATCATGTGTGCGATCTCTTCGTGCGTAAAACTCTTTGTAATCGTTGGCCCGTCTTCACTCCACTCCAGCAACAATTGTGCGAGCCTCGCGTTGGCGGTTTGGGGAAGCAGCAACAATCTCGCGCGATCTGTGAGTTCAGCTACCTCGCGGCCCAATAGCTGCGCTATTGCCTGGGCGGTTGGCTGACTTCTTTCCATGAGATCGATGAGCTCCCTGCGTGGAATGAATTCTGTGCGGCATGGCTCCACCGTCTTTACGGTTGTGTTATAGGACGCGTGTCTTAGGACGGAGTTCAGGCCCAGCACGTCACCAGCTTGAGCTATCCGCAGGATCACGACTCGTCCTTCGCTTGATGAAATAGAGATTGTTGCGCGGCCTGTTCGCAATATAAAGACGCCGCGAGCAGACTCGCCTTCAACAAACAGAACCTTGCCGCGTGGGTGCACTAAACTCAGATTGCTGATATTCGACGCGTGAATCGCCTGCAAAAGCGAGCGGAAGTCTGCTCCGTGCCGGCCCATCGCCGCCTCGTCTATCTCTTGTTTTTGCGCGCTCGGCATCGTGAGACTCCGTTGAACTATCAGTCAGCGCTCTGCAAGCGCAACGCTTATGCCAGTCAGCAGGTGCCGCTATCGAGCGTTTCCGCGGCGGCCCAACGGGTGATAATCCGCACGCGAACGTGTTGCTGCGCAAGATTCCTCAATCGCGAGCGTTGCTTCAAAGTCGGAACAGAGCGCCAAAGGCGCGGAATATGAAAGCCAGGGGCAAGCGCGAAGCGCATCGCCCCTGGAAGATACGAAGATGCCACGGCCTTGTGCCGTGGAGACTCGCGTTGGTCGCTACACCGATGGTCTCAGCGATAAAGACTGGCATCTGGAAACTTTGTTTTTGATACTGTTAGCAGCAAACATGAAATTCCACGGGACAAGCCCGTGGCATCTTTTTGACTTTTTGTGCAGGCCTCGCTCGCGCGTCGGCCCCTGGAACATACATCAAAAGAAGGCCAAGGCCTGAAAGGCCGAAATAGTATTACGCCCTTTCAGGGCTGGAGGCGTCCTTAATTTTGGTACCAGGGGCGACGTGCTCGCTTCGCTCGCACTTGCCCCTGGCTTTCATATTCCGCGCCTTTGGCGCTGCGATTCATATCGCTTACTACTTGAAGTAAAGCTAAATTGCCGCTAAGCACCGGAAGTATGTGCTCGGCTCTTTACTCGTTCCGTGGTGGTGAGGTGCTGGTGGAAGAGCTTGGCCGTGGCTTCGAGGAAGTCGTAGGAGGTGATGATGCCGACTAACTGATCGCCCTCGATAACCGGAAGGCAGCCAACACGATTGGTGCGCATGAGCTCCATCGCCTCCAATGACGAGGTCGAGGGAGTGACAGTGACCGGGTCGGGTATCATGATCTCGCGTACGGTCGTTACCTCATCCGCATTGTTAATCATCATTCGCAGCAGCCCACGGTGAGTTATCAAACCTACTAACCGACCTTCCTGATCTTCAACAGGCACGTGCCTGATGTGCCGCCAGTCCATCACGCTTGCGGCGAGATCGATCAAATCATCCGGGCTGACAGTGAAAAGATCCGTCGACATGAACTGACCGACCGTGCGATAGCCATGTTCCCACTCATCCGAACCTGACTCTTCGATCACTGGCCAACGATGAACCGGCTCACCTCGCTTCTGATTTGCCAAAATCTCAGAAGTCAGTTTCGAAGCCGAATTGCCGGTCGCTGAAAGCGACTTCATGATCCAACGTGCACCTGTTTGCGCACATCGCGCCCGTTCTTCAATGATCCCGAGATACTTATCCATGTCTTTACTCGCTATATTTGCATCAATGAGTCCCTGACGTGCGAGGGGCAGCAGATGGTCCAGAATTAGGGAAACTGCGCTGTGGGATTGTCCATCGATCCACTCGAATTGCGCATCGAGCCCGTGCCTGGCAGCCGCGAAGAAGTTTAACTTTGCAGCGTCAAAGGGCATTCGTGTTGCAATCTCGCCATATGCTTGCGGCACTGCGAGCATCAAGCCGCCAAAGAATGCGGCATTTGCAATTTCGTCGACGATTGTTGGACCAGAAGGCAGGGCGCGGTTCTCGATCCGCAGGTGTGGAACACCGTTGTGCACGCCATAACAGGCGCGATTCCAACGCCAAACAGTGCCGTTGTGCATTCGCAAAGCTGAAAGCGAAGGCGTCTCACCACGAGCCAGCACAGCAAACGGATTCTCGTCCGGTTGCGCAATCATGATGGGACGAAAGCGTGTGATCTGATCGTGAAAGAGCTCGATGACCGAATGTTGCAGCCAACGATCACCGAAACTGACGCGCGTCGGCTGGTTGCGCGCGAGTTGCGGACGCGAGCGTTCGTCCGTTGAATGTTGAAACAGGGCCACGCGTGTTTCCTGCCATAAACGCTGGCCAAACAAGAGCGGGGAATTGACTGCGACAGCCAGCAGAGGCGCGGTTATCGCCTGCGCAATGTTGTAATGATTGGCAAACTCTGCGGCGTTACTCTGGAAATGGACCTGGAAACTCGTGTTGCACGACTCCATCATGATGTTGTCATGCGTAAGTTGCAGCTCGTCCAGTCCTTTGATGTGAATGGAGAGCGGGCCGCCACGCATCCGAATTACGCCTCGATCCAATTCATGGTAACGCACGACAGGAGTGAGATTGTCGAGCGTAAGATCTGACTTTTGCAGCGTTGGCAGAATTCCTGCGAGCAGAACGTCGGCGTTCTGAGTAGCGGCGCTTTTGCGTGCAATCTCGATCACTTCCTTGAGCTCGTGTTCCAACCGGGTGAAGCAGTCGTTCTCGAGTTCAAGGGGCGTGAGATTCGCTTCGAGATTGAATCGGGCAATCTCTGTTGTCAGCCGTGGATCATTTGCTTGTTTCAGAACTTCGAGTGAAACAGGAGCAGGACGCAAGTAGTGATCGATCAGGAACATCTCCTGCTCCGCACCGATGCGCGCGACACCGCTCTCGACCCGTCCCTCCGCGAGCATGAACGCCAGTGCGCGCAGGTCTTCGAGTAGTGCCTTCATGAAGGCCTGAGCCTTCTTCTCATCTGCGTATTGTTCAACGTTGTGTTCGCCCATGTGAATCCAGTGTTCTAAGAAGCCAGCCTGTTCAAAACTCTCGGTCGTAAGGGACGCGCAACCAGAACGGGGCAAGGTGCCTGGCGCAGCACGCGATCCACATTCGAGCCAAACAACGCACGCATTCCAAAACCGGCGCCGTGTGCGCCAACGCTAATCAAATCGATCTTATTCTTCTCCGCGTAACTCAGGATCTCTCGATATGGATGTCCTTCACTGACGGCAGTTTTGACGTCGCACCAAAGATGGACTTCAGGCGGTACAACTCTTTGCAGCCGGCGCGCGGCAGTGTGATAAGCGGAGTCGCCTCCCTGCGGATACCAGGCGATCTCAGGCTCGTTCATTGAGCGAGGCGGCAACACATGCAGCAGATGAAGTTCGGCCTGGTGCTCCTGCGCGATAGACAGGCCATACTTCAAAGCCAGCTCCGAGTAGTCAGAGAAGTCGTAGGCCACCAGGACTCGTTTCACATCATTGCTGACAAACTCCTGCTCATCGTTGTGCATAACCAGCACCGGACATGGAGCGTTTCGGGAAACTGACTCCGCCGTGGAACCGAGCAGGGCTGCGCGATGAGGGCGACGTCTCGAGCGCATCACTATCAAGTCGACATTCTCAGCTTGCGCTTCCATCATGATCGCCTCGCCAATGTCATCGGCAGCCGTGACGATCAAACGCGCGTCGGACGCGCCAATGTGCTCCGACACTAACGCTTTCAGTTTTTCTTCGGCATCAACTTCAGGCGTGCAGTGGAAGAACATCAGTTCCGCTTCATGAGCGCGTGCAAGCGCCAGTGCGTAGCGCATCGCTTTTCCGGAGAGAGGCGACAAGTCGATAGGGCAAAGAATGCGTTTGATATTGATCATGGGTCTCAATCCACTAAGGTCTAATCGCTACTTTCATTACACCGTCCAGTCGCTCGCCAAACAGATCGTAAGCCTGGGCGATGTCGTTCAGAGCGAAAGTGTGCGTAAGTAGGGGTGTGAGATCGACGCGGCCACGCCGCACAACCTCCATCAATCTGCGCATGCGTTCTTTGCCGCCAGGGCAAAGCGTCGTGACGATCCGGTGATCGCCAATACCTGCGGCAAATGCTTCGTAGGGAATCGCGAGCTTGCCTGAGTAAACGCCAAGACTGGACAGTGTCCCCGCTGGACGCAGGCTCCGCAATGCACTCTCGAACGTCTGTTGTGTGCCCAGTGCTTCAATACTGACATCGGCGCCGCCACCGGTCAGACGTTTTATTTCCGCCACAACATCAACATCGCGATAGTCGAGCGTGACGTCGGCGCCCATACGTTTCGACATCGCCAGTCGATTCTCATCACCATCGACGCCGATGATCAGCCCGGCTCCCATGAGCTTTGCACCCGCAGTCGCGCACAACCCGATCGGACCTTGAGCAAACACAACCACTGAGTCGCCAATCTTTATTCCTGCTGACTCGGCGCCGCTGAAGCCGGTTGAAGCAATGTCAGCAAGCAGGACCACCTGCTCGTCCGTAAGCTCATCAGGAATCTTCGCAAGGTTCGCCTGCGCGTAAGGCACCTTGAGATATTCAGCCTGTGCGCCGTTGATAGTGTTGCCGAAGCGCCAGCCGCCGAGTGCTTCGTAGCCTTCACCATGACCGCATTGTGACGAGTGGCCTGATAAGCACCCGCTGCATTGACCACATGGTGTGATGGCTCCGACAAGTACACGATCGCCGACCGCGTACCCCGAAACGCCGTCACCGAGCTCCTCGATCACACCAACCGGTTCATGACCGATCACGAGACCAGGCGCAACCGGATATTCACCTCGCACGATGTGCAGATCGGTTCCGCAAATCGTGGTGAGCGTGACGCGTATAACTGCTTCGCCCACTCCGGCTCTGGGTTTGTCTACCTCTTCAACTCGGATCTTGTTCTTACCGAGAAAAACGTTGGCTTTCATCTTTAATTACCTTTCGCGATCAACCGATCGAGAGCGTCGTCCACCTTTCGCAAACGCGTTTGCAGTATCTTGCGGTGGTCTTCGGTATCGTCTTTCAAGAGTCGCTCGCAGATCTCTTCGCGTTCTCCATGCAAGCGGTTCCACATAAACCCTTCTATTCCGCCAATGGGGACTTCGATTAAGTGAATATTGCGTTGTTCGCGCATGATGCCTCCTTTATCTATCGAACTAATGAATGCGAAACTTCCCAATACTTTTCATGTACTCGTTTGGCCCAACTCCAGAAATGACCTTGCCTGACGCTCGCCGGCCTGTCTGTCGGAAGATCTTTGTGCACGTAAAGACCAATCTCATCGATCACGAATCTCATCTGGTGCTGGTAATGAGAAAAAGGTGCGCGCCCGTCGATCTCCGCCGCCAGGTTAGTCGCCGCAATCTCGGCCTGGCGTATGGCCATGTGGCCCATCTTGGGACCGTCGAAGTTTGTGCAATCGCCAACGGCATATATCCGCTCCGTACCGGCAACACGCATCGTCGAATCCACGTTGATGTAACCTTCTTCGTTTGTGATCCCGAGGTGTGAAGCTGCCGAAGAGCCGCGAAACGGCGGCACCAGCATCAGGAGATCGAAGTTGATTGGATCTCCACTTCTCGTCATGGCTGAGTTGCGCGTCAGTGATTCGATAGTGCGGTTGGGCAGGAATTCGATTTGATGTTCGTCGAGCGCTTGCTTGAGTGCAGCGGCGCTCGCAATATCCCCAAGCTCTGATTCGAGTGTGGTCGGACTGACAACTGTTATTCTGGCGCGTTCGCGTCCGCCTTTTTCCTCGAGCTGGCGCGCAAGCGCAAAGGCGCTTTCGTAAACCGGCACCGGCAAGCGGGCGCCTGAGCATTGACCAAAAACAGCACTTCCTTCCTGAAACTTCTTCGCTGCTTTACCGAAACTGATCGCTTTATCGACGTTCAACAGATGATGAGCGTGCTCGTAGAATCCGGTGATGCGCTCGGTTGCGAGCCGCCGTCCCAGTGCAAATACGAGATAGTCGTAAGCTAGCTTTCCTTCAACCTGGCCGTGCGCAATAGTGACGTTTCTTTCAGAGGGATCGATGTAGGCAACTTCGGCTTCGATGAAGTTGATTCGCCGGTTTAGGAGTGTATGTCTCAAATCGAATGAGACGTCGGCCGGCTCAGCTTTTCCGAAAGCGAGCCTCACAAGTGCGGGGTAAAAAACAAACTGGCGGCTCCGCGATACGAGCGTGATCTGATGCTCATCGCCGAGCTGTTCGGCGAGACGCTCTGCGGCAACGACACCGGCAAACCCACCGCCAAGAATTAATACCTTCGCCATTACTAAGTTCTCCCGAAGCGGGGCAGTGCATGACGCGTACCATCTTGTGTTTTGAGGGTTTAGCTATTGATTTAACGTTGATGTTGCGGGGTATTACCCAACTCGCCGGAAATTTCCCGCAGGGCCAAAGGCTCGGGTAATTTTGATCCCGTAGCTAGAACAACCACTAAAATTCCCCCCCGTAGTTGGCGCTGGCTAACGCCGCAGAACTTCCGCGAGGGTCTTGAGTAGTTTTTCGGCTGTGTAAGGTTTGTTGAGGAAGACGGAGACGCCTTCGAGTGTGCCTTCGCCGGCGTGGTGTCCCGTTCCTAAACCACTGGCAGCGATGATTTTTACTTTGGGATTCATTCGCTGGAGCGCGCGAATCGTCGCCGGGCCGTCCATGAACGGCATCACCATGTCCGTCAGAACCACCGCGATGTCGTTCTTCTTGTCTGCGTAGAGGGCGAGTGCTTCAGTGCCATCGCCGGCAGTCAGCACGGTGTATCCAAACGTCTCGAGCGTGCCGCGCGTTATCTCGCGAATCGATTCTTCGTCATCAACTACCAGAATCAACTCGCCATTGCCAAGCGGAAGATCCGTTTGCGCGGCGGCTGCATCGAATGCGCCAGGCATATCGAGTGCAGGAAGGTAAACAGCAAAGTGACTCCCTTTATGCAACTCGCTGTAGACGTTGATGAAGCCTCCATGACTCTTCACGATCGTCAACGCAGTCGAGAGGCCCAGGCCCGTTCCCTTGGTCATTTCTTTGGTGGTGAAAAACGGCTCAAAGATCCTGCTTTGGATCTCGGCGGTCATTCCCGGTCCTGTATCCGAAACGCTGATTACGACAAAGCGTCCGGCTTTAGCCTCGATATGCATACGCGCATAGTTTTTATCGAGGAAAACGTTTTCGGCTTTGATTGAGATTGACCCACCTTCAGGCATTGCGTCTCGCGCATTCACACAGAGATTCATCAGCACCTGGTGAATTTGCGTCGCGTCAGCGGAGATGATCCAGAGATCGTTAGGCACCTGGAAGTTGATCTCGATGGACTTCGGCAGCGTTTCACGCAGGATCTTTACGATCTCTTTGATGAGATGCTTCGGCTGCAGCGCCACGCGCTCACCTTCGACGCCCCGCGCGAACGACAACACTTGTCGCACCATACTTGCGCCACGCTCGGCATTCGCTCGCATGACTTCGAACCACTTCTTGCTGTTCTCGTCAGCGACTCTCAACTGCAACATGTCGATCGCCATCAGGATCGGCGAAAGAACGTTGTTCAGGTCGTGAGCGATGCCGCCGGCAAGGGTGCCGATAGACTCCATTCTCTGAGCTCGCAGAAACTGCGACTCCATCCGTTTCTTTTCGGTGACGTCGGTGTTGATGACCAGGATTGATTTGGGTTTTCCCTGTTCGTCACGAACGAGAGTCCAGCGACTCTCGACGATGATCTCACTGCCGTCTCGGCGTATCTGGTGTATTTCACCTTTCCATTCGCCGTTTTGAATGATTGCCTGGCGCGCTGCATCGAATTGCGCCGAACGCTCTTTGAAAAGGAGATCTACGGCGTTTTTGCCAATAACTTCTTCAGCCGACCAGCCGTAGATTTTTTCGGCGCCTTTGTTCCAGAACAGAATATTCTGATCGAGATCTCGTACGAGAATGGCATCCTGTGCCTGGTCCAACAGCGCCGCCTGTTCGCGAATCTGCTCTTCGGCGCGTTTGCGCTCCGTGATGTCGCTGCGAATCGCGACGTACTGGTAGGGTTTTCCTTCGGCGTTGAGAAAAGGAACGATCGTTGTGTCTACCCAGTAATAGTTTCCGTCTTTGGCGCGATTTCTTATTTCTCCGCGCCAGACCTCGCCGCTCGCGATCGTGGTCCACAGATCTCGAATGAATTCTTTTGAATGGTAGCCTGAGTTGATGATGCGGTGATCCTGACCGAGCAGTTCTTCACGCGAGTATTTGGAGATCTCGCAGAACTTGTCGTTGACGTAATTGATGATTCCACGCTGGTCAGTGATCGCAACGATTGCTGATTCATCAAGTGCAAACTTGATGTCAGCGAGCTCCTTCTGCGAGCGCTCCAGCGCTTCGTTAGGAGTCAACTCACGGTCAACGTTAATAGCGGTCATTATCGATTAAGAATCAGGACTGGCGACTTGCGCTTCTTCGAGTTTCTTCAGACGGTATCTAAGCTGATCACGCGAGATGCCTAAAAGTTCCGCTGCACGCGTTTGATTACCACCACTCCGCTCAATCGCCTGCTTGACAAAAGAGAGCTCAGCTTCGTCGAGAGATATGCCTTCCTGTGGTAAGACAAAGCGCGTCATGGGTTCAGCGTTCCCGCCGGCTGTCACAGCTTGTGCAACACGCGCCGGCGCCAACAGTCCGCCAGGCAGGTACTCGGTAGTGATTTTGTCGGTATCCTCAAGAATGAGAGCACGTTCGATCACGTTGCGCAGCTCGCGAACATTGCCGGGCCAGTCGTAGTTTCTAAACACCTTCTGCACTTCAGGGGATAAGCCGTTGACTTTATTCCGCCTCAGTCGCGCGCCGATCATATCGATGTAGTGTTGCGATAAAAGCAAAACATCGTCGCCTCTTTCACGCAACGGTGGAATATCGATCTGGATGATCGACAAACGATAATAGAGGTCCAAACGAAAGCGTCCTGCTTCGCTTTCTGTTTTCAAATCGCGATTGGATGCAGCAAGCACACGCACGTCGAGCGGGATGTCTTTGAGACCACCAACACGACGGAAGGCGCCTTCCTCCAGGACGCGCAACAGCTTCGCTTGTAACGAGAGTTCGAGCTCGCCAATCTCATCGAGCAAAAGCGTTCCGCCTTCAGCCTGCTCGAAAAGTCCTTCCTTGCGCGCCTTCGCGTCAGTGAATGCGCCTTTTTCATAGCCGAAAAGCTCCGACTCGATGAGCGTCGCGGGAAGAGCAGCGCAGTTGACGGCCACGAAAGGTCCTTCGGCTCGTTGCGAGCCATAATGGATCGCTTTGGCAACGAGGTCTTTGCCTGTTCCGGATTCACCCTGAAGCAAAACTGATGAGACTTCGCTCTCCGCGACTTTCGCTGCAAGTCCCAGCATCTTTTTCATCGCGGGCGACTCGCCCACAATCTGACTGAAATTAAACTCGCGCGCTCGTTCCTTTCTGACTTGCGCAACTTCACGTCGCAACTGTCGAGTTTCGATCGCATTGCGAAGCGTGACGCGGAGTTCTTCGAGATTTATGGGTTTGCCGATGAAGTCGTATGCTCCACCGCGCAAAGCCGAGATCGTGCTATCAACCTTAACATTCCCCGTGATCATGATCACGATCGCTTCCGGATTTTCGCGTTTGATCTCGCGCAACACATCGAGGCCGGAACCGTCGGGCAGATCGATATCGAGCAGGACGCCGGCGGGCAGTTCGGTCTGAAACTGTTTTACAGCCTCTGCCGCCAGGCCTGCTTCAACTGTCGCGAAGCCCCAGCTTTGCAAAGCTTCGCTAAGCGTCCAGCGAATAACCTGGTCATCATCGACCACGAGTATTACTTCGTTTGTGTTCTTAGGGGACATGTTTTCCGTCGAGGTACGCGGATTTGATTATATGCGCTGTATTTGTGAATGAGAACTAAGCTTACGGCGATACCTTCTCGACACCTAAAAATCTCAATTTAATCGGCTTAGCGCGTCCGGAAATATTGATGCTTACTTTAAGGAAAGATTTCGCCTGATTGATGCCCTCAACTTTGCCTGTAAAACAGGCAAATGGCCCGGATTTGATGCGCACAGTATCGCCCAATCTCAATGTGAATTTTGAGGGTTTACCCGGTAGGCCTCGCAGGAGCCTCTGGATTTCATCGTCTGTCATACGATGGAGTGTAGCTGATATTCTTATCCTTCTGAAACTCCCGTAAGACGCTCAATCTTGATCCTGAAGACGATCACTTCCGGTGAGGAACCGTCGATCGCGATCGCTGACTCGACGGGAGTCAGCAGCGGGAACCTGCGGAGGAGTTTGGTCAGGATGTCTGCACGTTCGTTGGATTTAGTCACTTCTTCAAACGTGCCGAAAGCGATGGCGCTTTTCCAGCGCAAGTCGCTCTCGATCTCGTCAACCTGGACACAGGCGCGAGGGTTCTCACGCAGACCGGCGATCTTCAGCCCGTACAGTGAGTGGCTGTACAAGTAATCGCCTTCCAGATGACAGTTAATCGGGACGACATACGGTTCGCCATTCACAATGCAACCGAGTCGAACAACGCGTGCTTCGTGAAACAAATGGCGCGCCGCTTCATCGCTAAGCATCTTCATCATGTGCGTTCCCTCCCGAAAGAATTATGCGCAAGCATCATACCGAGACTGCATTGCGCATTAAAGACCAGGAGTTGGGCCAAACTGTGGACTTTTTCTCATCAGGTGGGAAAGCTTACTCACAACTCACAGTTGACGGCGCCGAATAACTCTGTAATCGAGGTGGCATGTTCTTTGCGGTTGTGGTCGCGGGAACTGAGGACGGAAAGAAAAGGAGGTCTAACGCCATGACTAAGGATGAGCGCGATATTCTCGAACTCCTCAAAGATGAATTGGACTTCATTGAAAAGGGAGGATACGGACGATCAGTTCGTACGCCGTGGCGCGGCAAATCTACCTTTCAGGATTCTCTGTCCTGTATTAACTACGGTTACCCATATCGCGCTCACCCTTGCAATGAATGCCATCTGCTCGATTTTGTTAGCCCGGAAAACCGGACACAGGAAGTTCCCTGCCACCACATTCCTTTAAACGCTGATGGGGACACCATCGAGGATCTGGAGTTGCAGGACAACCAGGCGAAGCTCGAGCGAGAAGTAAGTGCATGGCTTCGTGCGAAGATCGCAGAGATCGAGCACCAAGCGTAAGCCTAAGAAAGACGCATAGGGCACGGAATGAGATTGATGCCCCCCGCTCAATCTCATTCCGTTTTTTTGTTTGTAAGCGCCGATGTTGAATTAGCGCCCCTGGTAAACAATCAAAAGCGTCGCCAGCCCTGAAAGGGCGTAATCCGGTTGTGGGTGTTTCGGCCTTTCAGGCCTTGCTTTTTTTAGGGGCCCTAACCAGGGGCGACGTGCTCGCTTCGCTCGCACTTGCCCCTGGCTTTCATATTACGCGCCAGCTTTGCCTCAAAAGTCAGAAATCGATCTTGGATACAGTCAGTACCACCTGCGATAGCGGGTGGGTAGATGATCAGTATGCGAAATTCCTATTGATTTTGAATCCTAACGATTTACCCACCCGCTATCGCAGGTGGTACTGACTGTATCCAGCCAAAGTTTTTGACTCTTGAGGCAAAGCTTTACGCGCCTCTGGCGCTTGATTTGCTCCGTGTCCTTTTAATGAATCACAACTGCGAAGGAATTCCCAACTAATGAGACAAAAGGTAACGATTGACGGTAACGAGGCGGCGGCACACGTCGCTTACAAAACCAATGAAGTGATCGCCATCTATCCGATCACACCTTCATCTAACATGGGCGAATCTGCCGACGCCTGGGCCGCCGCCGATCAGAAAAACATCTGGGGCATGCGGCCGATTGTGCGCGAGATGCAATCGGAAGGCGGCGCTGCCGGCGTGGTCCACGGAAGTTTACAAACAGGATCATTGACAACGACGTTCACGGCGAGTCAGGGCTTGCTGCTCATGATTCCAAACATGTTCAAGATTGCCGGTGAGCTGACGAGCACAGTCTTTCACATCGCCGCTCGCACCATCGCAACACACGGCCTCTCGATCTTCGGCGACCACAGCGACGTGATGGCGGCAAGAGCGACCGGTTGGGCCATGTTGTTTGCCAACTCAGTGCAGGAAGTGATGGATTTCGCAATGATTTCGCAGGCAAGCACCCTCGAAGCGCGCGTTCCATTCCTTCACATTTTCGACGGCTTCCGCACCTCACACGAAGTCATGAAGATCACAAAACTTTCTGACGACGAGATCGAGGCGATGATGGACCAGCAAC
>Ga0307414_10000730_pt1 | contig 16818 bp, 8 predicted proteins | sample DK1Ometagenome_FD_203804 | JGI IMG/M metagenome (GOLD analysis project Ga0307414, IMG submission 203804) | Maize rhizosphere microbial communities from greenhouse at UC Davis, California, United States - DK15-O-3 | ecosystem: Host-associated > Plants > Roots > Rhizosphere > Soil | place: USA... | reverse complement strand
TTAAAATGAGCAAAATTGGAATAAACGGCTTTGGCCGCATCGGCAGACTGGTTTTTAGAGCTGCTTTAAAAAGAGGATTAGATGTTGTAGCAATCAATGATCTTGTAGAGCCGGATTACATGGCTTATATGTTAAGATATGACTCTACACATGGTAAGTTTGACGGCACCATTGCTGTAGAAAACGGACATCTTGTGGTAAACGGTAAAACTATCCGTATCACTGCTGAAAGAGATCCTGCAAATTTGAAATGGAATGAAGTTGGTGTTGAAACCGTTATTGAGTCAACTGGTTTGTTCTTAACTCAGGCAGATGCTGAGAAACACATCGCAGCAGGTGCTAAAAGGGTAGTTCTTTCTGCTCCGGCCAAAGATGATGCTATCCCAACTTACGTAATGGGTGTAAATCATGATCAGCTGACTGCAGATCAAACTGTAGTTTCCAATGCATCATGTACAACCAACTGTCTGGCACCAATTGCTAAAGTATTGCATGACAACTGGGGCATTGCTGAAGGTTTAATGAGTACTGTTCACGCTGTGACAGCAACTCAAAAAACTGTTGACGGCCCGTCTGCTAAGGACTGGAGAGGTGGACGTGGTGGTTTCTCTAACATCATCCCTTCTGCAACAGGTGCTGCTAAAGCAGTAACTAAAGTAATTCCTGCTTTAAAGGGAAAATTAACAGGTATGGCTTTCCGTGTACCGGTAGCTGACGTTTCAGTAGTTGATTTAACTGTACGTTTAGAAAAACCTGCTACTTACCAGCAAATTAAAGACGCTATGAAAGCTGCTTCTGAAGGAGCTTTGAAAGGTGTTCTTGGATATACAGAAGATGAAGTTGTTTCTTCTGACTTTATCGGAGATGATCACGCATCTATTTTTGATGCAAATGCGGGTATCGCATTGAATGATAACTTCGTAAAAGTTGTTTCATGGTATGACAACGAATGGGGCTATTCTTCAGCATTGGCCAAATTCGTAGAGTACTACTCGAATTTAAAATAAAACCCGTTTCATACAGGTTTATATTTGGTTAGATAAGGGATGACGTGGATGCGTTTCATCCCTTTCTTTATTGCAGCCTGTTGCGCTCTACCGGCAAACAGCGGTATCAGATCTTAGTGAAGAAATTTAAAAATTCCTGTTTCTTTGTGCGGCTCAGGTTAATGGACGCATTATTGGTCATGATCACCTCACCGCCTTCACCGCGGATATAATGTTTAATAAATTCGAGGTTGATGATAAAGGACTTATGGGCCCGGAAGAAAGAATGGTCGTTTAATGCTTCTTCAAAAGAACACAATGTTTTACTGACCAGATGGACCTGACCATCATTCATCACTATATTGGTATAACAACTGGTCGCTTCCAGGTATAGTATATCTTTGATCTTAACAAAGTGAAGACCCTTGCTGCTGGAAAGTGCAAGCGTATCCATCACACCAGACTGGGTAAACTGTTTGGCCATTTGAAACTGCTTTTTTGAAGCCGTAGTTTCCCTGCGGGTAAATCTGTCAATTGCATCTCTTAACTCTTCACGGTCTATAGGCTTCAGCAGATAATCCAGCGCATTCAGCCTCAATGCCGCTATAGCATACTGGTCATAGGCAGTCGTAAAGATTGTTTGAAAATTAAATTCATCAAACTGGCTCAGCACATCGAAACCGCTTAATACCGGCATTTCAATATCCATAAAAACGATATCCGGCTGATGATCTTCAATGATCCGTTTGGCGTCAGTGCTTTTCTGGCATGTTGCAACCACTTCAACCATTTCACAATACTGACTGATCAAATGCTGAAGTGTTACGAGACCGTGTTTTTCATCATCAATGATGACTGCTTTGATTAAACTCATAGGGCGAGATTTAGATGTACAAGTATGGTATCAAATCAGCTAAATTTAATTTAATATTTCCTATAATATCAAAATTATTTAGTGAATGGTGGGTTTGAGCCATTGAACGGCAGATACTGGCCCTCAATTCTTTATGTCCAGGTTTAAATAAATATGGACAGCCGTACCGGCGGGCTTATGGTGTTTGTCATACAAATCTTCGATTGCAATACTGCTTTCACTGCTCAGCAGCCTCAGGCGGCTCGAGGTAATGTCTACGCCGTAAGATTTGTGCTTAAACTGGCTGACCATAAACAGGGCGGCAGCTTTTCTGCCTATCCCGTTATCTTTAATAATGATATGAAGCGTATTTTCATCTTCGAGAGAAATGAGGATTTCCAGCAGCCCCTTCCCTTCCTTATTTCTAAGTCCATGCCAGATTGCATTCTCCGCAAATGGCTGCAAGATCAGTGGGGGGACCTTCAATGTTTCCTGCGAAATATTTTTATTCACTTTAATGTAATAATCAAAAATATGCTCCAGTCGTGTAGCTTCCAGGCTTAAATACAGTTTTAACGTCTGCAGCTCCTTATGAAGTGGAATACTGGTGTGTTTGGAATTGTCCAGAATATCCCGCATGAGTCTGGAAAAAGTGGTCAGGTACTCACTCGCAGCATCGGTTTTGTGTTCTATAATGAAACTATTTATTGAGTTGAGCGTATTGAACATAAAATGCGGGTTCATTTGTGAACGCAATGCCTGCATCTCTGCTTCTTTTAACTTTCTTTTATATTGTTCTTCCACCTTATGCTGATGGAGTAAATAACGATATACATAAATAATCACCAATACAATTGCAACAAAGATCAGGAGTGTAAACCATTGTGTTTTATAAAAGGGAGCTGGCAGATACAGGGATACCTGTAAATCTTTGGACTGCCAGTTTTCCAGATTATCCCCTGCCTCGATTCTGATGTTATAATTTCCCGGTGCCAGATGCCTTAGTGACAGTTCAGGTTTGTTTCCCAGATAATTCCACTCTTTCTCTTCGGAAAATCTGTACCTGTAAATGATCTTTCGCTTGTCTATATAAGTTAATGAAGAGAACAATAACTCCAGTTCCGTTTCGCCTTCCTTAAGCCTGATGTCAGTATTGCTCGTATTGATGACTTTCCCGTTGATCTTTACAGCGCACAGCTCCAGTTTGTTTACCAGTTGCGACCTGACTATCATATTTACATCTACAATTGACAGTCCGTTTTCAAATCCAAGTGCAAGATTTCCATTGTTTAACTTTCTGAATCCATGGATCAGATCATCAGCCGGCAATCCATCTATCTGCGAGATTCTGATCACTTTATCAGTATTGTTATTGTAAACGTGCAGTCCTTCTTCAGTTGCAAACCAGATTTTCCTGTTGTTGTCTTCTTCTATTCCTTCGACCCTGTCATTGGCTACTTCATATTTTTTTGTATTCAGCTGCTTTTTTACTATGCCGTCCGGGTTCAGCAGATTCCAGCCCCCGTAGGCAGAAACCAAAATGTCGCCGTTACGTGTTTTAGTGATCCGGTTATAATAATCACCTACAAACAAGGATTGATTTGCGTTTGCCTTCAGTTTACTTATTTCATTAAAGTAACGCTTTGAACGGTCATAGGTTGCAATTCCAAAACTTTTTGGAGTCCACCCGGCGAGCCATACTTTTCCATCATCATTGCAAAAAATATCATTCCAGACATTGTCCTCCCAAAATCCTTTATTATTAACGACCATCTCAGGTTTCAGAATTAAACCAGGCCATGAATACACTTTTGCCGCCTGTCCGGACGACAGTACCCAGAGATTGCTGTCCAGATCGACAATGCATTTTTTAACGGACTGATTATCAGCATCTCCTACCAGGGAAAGCTTGCTGATCTTGTTGTCTTTTAATATATAAACGCCCTTGTTTGTTGAGATCAATATGTCGGCACCTGCCGCATGCAGGCTTTCGGTTCGCACACCCTGATCTCCGATTGCGAGTTTTTGCCAGCCGGCAGATTTATTATAGATCCAGACCAGATTATTGTTGATGCAGCAGTAAATATTTCCGTTTGAATGCTCCACAATATCTGTGATCATGTTTCCCGGCTTTCTGTCTTTGGCAGGGAGCATTAAATTGCGTACCGATGAATAGGGATAAAATAGTTTGATCAGTCCTTTATTCGTGGCGACCCAGGTAATATTTGTCTGGTGATTGACGATCACTTTATTGATGGACTGTTCCTTTGTCTGATAAAAGAGCGTGGTATGTTTACTGCCGTCATTCCTCAGGTAAATATTCCCGCTGGAATACAACAAAAGGCCTGACTGTCCGCCTAAGTTCATCTTTTCAAAACCTATTACCATTTCATTGCCCGGCAATGGCGGTAAGGTCTCTGTCTCCGAATTAGAGATATTGTATTTTAAAATCCGCCCCTGCTTTGTTCCAAGAAGCACCTCATCTTTATTAAGCAGGGCAACGGCCGAAAAATTATAGTCCAGTCCCGCATCCTGATGCTTGCTAAGCCTGTTGGTTTTCACAGACCAGGTAAATATGCCTTTTTGTGTGAAGATCAGGATTTTCCCTTTTACCGGCTCCATAAAAGCAGTATAGCGACCGCCACCGTCTGTATTTTTATCAATTACAAAGGTTTTATTTCTACCTCCCTTAGTTGTAAAATACTTCACATTATTCATATCACTGCACCATATCCGTCCACCAGAGTCTACAAAGATATTGTCATAATGATCGTTATTAGGATCAGCATCATGGTACTTGTTGGCCGCGATAACTTTGGGAACACTATAGAAATTTCTGAGCATACACAGACCGTTGTATACATCATGGTAATAAATGGCTTCATCTTTAATGGCCAGACTGCTGATATTGGCCGAAGCATTGGCATGGTCTAAAAACCTGTAACCATCATATTGAGACAAGCCACGCCTGGTAGCCAGGATCAGGTATCCTCTGTCATTAAGGGCCAGCTCCTTTACAAAATCCGATGGCAGGCCATCACTGAACCTGATAATTTCATCCTTTAGCTGAGCATTTGTCTCTGTAGCAAGCAGATGAAGACAGAGAACCAAACTCAGTAAATATTTAATCATGATCTGTCTATTTTGAAACCGGAGGTTTCACTTCGGTAGTATCTTTAGCTAATGTAGGTACAATATAACCACCAAAATCCAGATTCACTTTAGGGAACATTTTTTTTAACCGTCCCATATCATTTTTATTCACAGCGGATTGATACAGGTAAAGGCTTTTCAGCCGCTCAAGATCCTTAAGCTGTTCAACGCCGGCAGCGGTTACTTTTGTCGCAACAAGATTAAGATATTGCAAATGTTTCAATTCTTTCAGGGATGCCATCCCCTGATCGGCTACCGCATTATTGCTCACGTTGATGCGGACCACAGCATTTAAGCCTGACAGCATTTTCAGCCCTTTGTCATCAAGCCCGGCGCCAGAAATGTTCAGCCACACCAGTTGCTTTTTTAATCCGCTCAGAAGTTTCAAAATTTCAGGTGTCGCCTTTGCAGTAACAAAACTGGCAGACAGGTAATTGCTGTTACCTTTTACAGGGATCACCACCACACCGGCTTGTTTCAATTGTGCGATCAGGGCTGCATCGGCTTTTGTTACTTCTTCAACAGGGACATCGCCCGGCGCTTCGGCGGTTTTGGCCGCACCGGTCTGAAAGCTCAGCAATACTGGCTTTATCTTCTCTGATTGCTTCAGTTCCGCCACTTTTTTATTAAAATCTGCCCCTTCCGTTATCCACCAGGTCAACAGTTGTATTTCCTCCTGTGTAAGCTGTGGTTTTTCTTTAGGTGGCATGTGGTCCTCGTTGGACGAAGGCAGCAGCAGTCTTTTGATCAGCTCGCTTTCTTCAGCACTGCCCGGCAGTATCGCTTTACCGTCCTCTCCTCCTTTTAAAATAAACTCCCTGGTGTCAAGGCGGAGTTTTCCTTTCTGTTTATCTGCTCCGTGGCAGCTGTAGCAGCGGTTTTTCAGCAGCGGCTGGATCATGTGCGTATAAGCAACGGCTTGCTGTACATTTGGTACAGGCGGAACAGCGGCTTTTCCCTTCCCCTCATCATTTAATGCCGATGTGATGTAATCTGAACCATGGGTCAGCGAACCGCCGTAGTGCCCTGTCAGCGTGATCAGAACAATTAAAACCACTGCGGTCAAATTGAGTAAAGCTTCTCTTACTTTTTTTCGGTACATGAGGTATACCCCCAGTGAAATAATGGACACACTAATGCCCAGCCACTGGTGTATCCCAACCATATCAACATCATAATCTCCACTTTGGGACAACAGATAGCCGGTTATTGAAGAAAAAACAGCACCAAGCCCGCCCAGAAGATAAACAAAAGGTACTGAGGCCCGCAATGCTGCGTACCTGCTATTTATGGTCAGGAGTTGAAAAAGGCAGGCCAGTAACAAAATGCCAATAGGCAGATGCACCAAGACAGGATGGAACCGGCCGATAAGATCGGGTATTGATAACAATGTCATTCCTTACAGTTGATAGCGCTTACGCAGCAGGTTCATCATATAAACATTTATTGCCCACTGGTCTGCTACCGGCTGACGTGTATAAGGCAGAGTTTGCAGGTAGTCCGGCGGACCAAATTCTGTCAGAATGGTGATGCGCTCGCCTTTCATTTTTTTCCGCTCAATTATTTTATCCCACCAGGCAAGGTGTGCTTTTACAGCAGGCTCCCATTCGGGAGCCCGTGGGTCATTGACCTGGGCGCCTTGCTGATGGCCTATTCTGGAGTGGATATGACCAACCCTTTCCAGCGCAAGATCAACCGTTTCCTGTTGATCAGCCAGCAGGCTTTCATGGACCACACACCAGTGAGAGATATCCAGTGTGAGCCGCAAAGCGGGATTCTTCTCTATGAACTGTCTTGCTACTGCCGCTGAATAAAGCATCCGCCCGCGATGGGTCTCATGATAAACGGGGATGCCTGTTTCCAGGCTTTTCTTTGTCGTATAGTCTATAAAAAGTTTATTCTCCTCGTAGCTAAAGTAGTCTTTACCTGAATGGCAATTGATGTAAAGCGGTTTCTGAAAGGCATTGCCAGTGGCGGCGTCCAGGTTTTTCTTAAAAGCAGCCAGGTGTGCTGTTGCATCAGTTTGGCTGCCCGCGCAGAGGAAACCCACCTGCAGGCCATACTTCTTTAAAGCGGCAAACAAATTCTCCTGTGCTTTGGCATTATCAGGCCACCAGACCTCGATACCTTCATATCCCTCTTTTTTTGCCGCAGCACAAAAGTCGTCTTGTGTACCTTTAAAGCCCCAGTCGGTCGCCATGAATAACAATTCATAACCCGCTTTTGCGCTTACCGGTTTAATTTCACGTGCGGCCATTTCGCCTAAAGGTGCCAATAGCCCGGCCACAGTTGCGCCAGCTGTAGTTTTTAAAAAATGTCTTCTGTTTTGGTGCATTTATAATTGCAGTAAAGTTCCCCGGGTTCAAATTAATTAGGCGACAATATCATGAATCACTTTCCCTGCCACATCAGTGAGCCGAAATGGCCTGCCCTGGAAAGGATAAGTAAATTGTTCATGATCAAAACCAAGCTGGTTTAATATCGTGGCCTGAATATCAAAAGCATCAACTTTGCCGCTGATACCTGAATAGCCGATCTCATCGGTCTCACCGTGCGTATATCCTTTTTTGATACCGCCTCCGGCCATCCAGATGGTAAAGGCATCGGTATGGTGATCCCGTCCGTTATAAGGATTTTGCACACCATTCCTGTTTTCCATCATCGGGGTACGGCCAAATTCACCGCCCCAGACGACCAGCGTCTCCTCCAGTAAACCGCGCTGTTTGAGATCCAGCAATAAAGCAGTTACTGGTTTATCAATACTCCTGCATTTATTTTTCAGCCCGATATTCAGGGAATTGTTCGGCCCGTCACCATGGGCATCCCATCCCCAGTCAAATAGCTGCACGTACCGCACTCCTTTTTCGACCAGTTTACGGGCAAGCAAAACGTTGTTGGCAAAGCAAGCTTTGCCAGGTTGCGTTCCATACATTTCATGGATATACTGAGGTTCATCATTGATGTTCATGACCTCCGGCGCAGAGATTTGCATGCGGTAGGCCATTTCATATTGTGCGACACGCGACAAGATCTCGGGATCGTTATAGTTGGCATATTCCTGTTCATTGGAAGCGTTGATGGCATCGATAGAGGCTTTACGCAGGTCACGGCTCATGCCGTTTGGATCTTTAATAAACAAGACCGGGTCTCCTTCACTTCTGCATTGTACACCCTGGTAAACAGAAGGCAGAAACCCGCTTCCCCAAATGCTCTTACCTGCATCCGGAAAACTGCCGCCGCTGGTCAGCACCACAAATCCCGGCAGGTTCTGGTTTTCAGTACCCAGGCCATAAGTTGCCCAGCTGCCCATGCTCGGACGTCCCAGACGGGGGCTGCCCGTATGGATCAGCAATTGCGCCGGTGCATGGTTAAACTGGTCCGTCGATACCGCCTTCAGAAAACTCACATCATCGACCATAGTCGAAAAGTGCGGCAAATTTTCACTGACCCAGGCCCTGCTCTGTCCATGTTGCGCAAAACTGGCCTGTGGCCCAAGCATTTTAGGCACACCGGTAATGAATGCAAATTTCTTCCCGGCAAGCAGAGACTGCGGGCAATCCTGACCGTCCATTTTCATCAGTTCAGGCTTATAGTCAAATAACTCCAGCTGAGAAGGCGCACCAGCCATATGCAGGTAAATCACACTTTTAGCCTTTCCTAAAAAAGGAGGTGACTTTGGCAATAGCGGGTGGGCAGGATCATAAAGTACCGGGTTACTGCTTTTGGAACCAAAATTACAGCCGCCAAGCAATGAACCGATTGCCAGTGCGCCGAGTCCCATGGCACTCTCTTTTAAAAAATGCCTGCGTGTAAATGACCTCAATTGTGTTTCCTGAGCTTCTTTTATCAACCGGTGTGCATTTAATTCGTCTCTGGTCATCTCAATTTAGTTTTTCGTGATTACTTCATCCAGGTTCATCATGGCATTGGCCACGACCACCATTGCAGCGGCCCCGGCATCCTTTACACCATCTCCCGGTAGGATTTCAGTTATTTTGGCCGGATTGGCCTTATAGTCTTTCAATGCCGTCAGGTACAGTTTGTTCAGGATCTTCAGTTTTGGTCCGGCAATAGGCTTATACATCATTAGTTCGTAACCCTTAGCGATCTGTGCGTCCACCTGTTTACCTCCTTCTTTTTGCATCCGCCTGGCAAAATGCCGGGCCATGTCGATATAAGCTTCGTCATTTAGGGTGACCAGTGCCTGCAGCGGGGTATTCGTCCGGATTCGCCTGGCACTGCAAACTACCCGCTGCGCACCATCAAAAGCAACCATAGAAGGATAAGGAGCAGTCCTTTTCCAATACGTATAAACAGCCCTGCGGTATTGGTCCTCGTCGGCAGAAGTATTCCATCTGGCACCGTTGTACGGAGAATTCCAGATCCCCTCAGGCTGCCAGGGCATTACACCCGCACCATACATTTTCGCACTGAGCATACCGCATACAGAAAGATGCTGGTCACGCAGCTGCTCCGCACTTAACCTGATCCTCGGCGCCCTCGCATAAAACTTGTTAAACAGGTCTTTCTTTTTCATTTCCTCCGAAACCTTTGAATCCTGCCGGTAGGTCGCACTCATGACCATCTCCTTGACCAGTCTTTTGAGGCTCCATTTATAATCGTGCATCAATTGCCATGACAGATGGTCGAGCAATTGCTGGTGTGTAGGGTTCATGCCTTGTGTACCCATATCTTCGAGGGTCTCTACTATCCCTGTTCCGAAAAGCTGCTCCCAAAGACGGTTCACTATGGTTCTTGACAAAAGCGGATTGCGTTTATCAGTGAGCCACATGGCCAGTCCTACGCGGTTTTTAGGTGCACCTGCGGGCATGGCATATGCCAGTGACTTAGGCACCCCTGCTCCCACCTCTGCGCCAGGAGTTGTCCATGCACCGCGCTTAAATACAAACGTTTTCCGGGACCTGTTCGCCGGATTTTCTACCATCACCGGCAATGCTTGCGGGTTGCTGTTCAGCAAAGTCCAGAACCGTTCCTTATTTTCCTCATAACCAGTTTTGCCAGTTCCGGGAAACTGTGTTCCAAATCTGAACCAGTCAAAATAAACCACTACCTCATCTTTGTTTGTTGCAGTTGGATTCTGGTACCTCAGGTAAACATCGTGAATACCTTGCTGCACTTTCAGCCCAACCGGCAGATTCCGGTATCCAGGTCCCTCCGGCACTTTCCAGCTGGCCAGCAAAGGTCCGTCAGGCCTGTCCATGTGCAATTGCATGGTTCCCCCGGCTTTGCCGGTAGCGTACCTGTAAATCAGCTGATCCACGTTATTAAGATCAACACTGGAAATCCTTGCGACCGCATTGTTCTTGAAAAATAAGGCAATATTGTTATTTCCAATAACGGCGTTCTTCAGGCTATCAGCAGTGGTCGAATTGATAACAGGCTGTCCGGTCTTCAGGAATTTATAGATCTCTTTGGATTGCTGCAGGGAAACATTTTCCTTCAGCCAGGTGGTCAGGGAGTCGAGTTTCTTAGCAGAGGCCTCATCGTACTGCCTCAGCAAAGGGTATTCCGACTGGATGTCCTCATCCCTGGTGTTGTTGAAATAAGCCATGAACTTATAGAATTCATCATGTTTAAATGGGTCATAGGGATGGCTATGGCATTGTACACAGGCAAATGTAGTACTCAGCAATCCCTCCCATGTCGTATTTACCCGGTCCAGCACTGCGGCCACCCTAAATTCTTCGTTATTTGTTCCCCCTTCATCATTGCTCATCGCATTGCGGTGGAAGGCGGTCGCAATGTATTGCTCATCAGTAGCATCAGGCAAAAAATCTCCTGCTATCTGTTCTGTAATGAAACGGTTGTAAGGCATATCCGCATTAAATGCCCTGATCACCCAGTCCCTGTACTGCCATATGTTTCTGCCACCGTCAGATTCATACCCTTTCGTATCTGCGTAGCGTGCAATGTCCAGCCACATCGACGCCCATTTTTCCCCGAAACGCGGGGAGGCCAGCAAAGAATCCACCAAAGCTTCATAAGCTTTGTCATTGTCTTTGGCAGTCAGGTATTGTTTTGATAATTTTTCCGGTGCTGTCATCCCGATCAGGTCCAGGCTCGCCCTTCGCAACAAGGTGGCCTTATCTGCCATCTCTGAAGGTTTCAGGTCATTTTCCTCCAATTTCTCAAAGATAAACCTGTCTATGTTATTTTTAGCCCAATCATCACCATCATCGGGCACCCCGACTTCCTTAACTGGAAGATAAGCCCAGTGATCGCCCCATTTGGCACCCTGTTTTATCCAGCGTTTAAAAATATCGATTTCCCCGCTGCTCAGCGCATCGTGCTTGTACGGCATGCGCTCTTCCGGATCTTTGCTTTCCAGTCTTTTGATAAACTCACTCCCCTCGGGATCGCCAGGAATGATTGCAGGCTTGCCGCTTTTGGTAGCCGCAAGCGCGTCTTCATGAAAAAGCAGACTAAACCCTGCCTGTTTCTTCACACCACCATGGCAGGAAATACATTTTTTGTTGATGATCGGTTTGACCTCAGTATTAAAGTCTACAGCTTTATCATAGGACATCAGCAGCGAGCACAGGATGACCACAAAAAAAAGGACAAGCAAAACAATTAGCTTCTTGTTGCGAAAGAATTTCATAAGGACATTACTATATCTGGCTTCAATGTGTTGATGTAACTTACTAAATTTTTTATATAAAAACCTAAGGATCAACTTAAAACTTTTTAACACCGACCACTCAAAACAGCAAAAAGCCCCCTTTAAGAGACAAAGCAAACCTTTGCGTAATTTTTAACCACAAACCCGCTGCACTCAAAAAACCGGAAAAACCAAATTAGAAAATCACAATCTGGTTCTTTGGATCCGGACCGCATTCAGAATAGCGAGCAACGCAACACCCACGTCAGCGATGACGGCTTCCCAAAGGGTTGCCACCCCTCCAGCACCCAAAACCAGTACAATAACTTTTATGGCCATCGCAAGGATGATGTTCTGCCATACCACATTCCTGGTGATCTTACCGATCATGATGGCCGTTACTATTTTTGAAGGCTGATCATTTTGGATCACAATATCGGCAGTTTCAATAGTAGCATCGCTACCCAGCCCGCCCATGGCAATTCCCGCATCGGCCAATGCCACAACCGGAGCGTCATTTACCCCGTCGCCAACAAAAGCCAGTCGTCTTCCTTCCTGCTTCAGTGCCTCTACCTTTGCCACCTTATCTTCCGGAAGAAGGTCGCCAAATGCCTTATCCATGCCCAGCAGCCCGGCTATGCTATCTACTACACTTTGCTTATCACCGCTCAGCATTACCGTTTGAATGTTCAGCGCATGCAGATCAGTGATTGCCTGTTTCGCATCGGCTTTGAGCTCATCTGCGATGCTGATGTATCCCGCATACCTGTTGTCCACAGCCAGCGCTACTATGGTGCCAGCTTCACTGTCAAGACCCGGATCATAACCGATGCTAAACTTTTTCAGCATTCTGGTATTGCCTGCCAGAACCATTCTGTCACCTACCATTCCCTTCAGACCATACCCCGCTATTTCTTCCACATCAGCGGCAGTCATGAGTTCTAAATCCGCTGCATAGCGGACTATGGCCAGCGCAACCGGATGTGTAGATTTACTTTCCAAAGTGGCTGCGAGCGTCAGGAGCTCTCTTTCATCAAAGTTATGCCCCACCACTTTCTGAACATTAAATACACCTTTGGTCAGCGTGCCTGTTTTGTCCATCACCACCATGTCGACTTTGGTCATGACATCGAGGAAATTAGCACCTTTAAACAGGATACCATTTTTGGATGCCAGCCCAATCCCGCCAAAATAGCCCAGCGGAATCGATACTACCAGGGCGCAGGGGCAGCTGATCACCAAAAATACCAGTCCCCTGTACAACCAGTCACTGAATACATAATCAGTGACTAACAGATAAGGCAGGCCCACAACCAATACCGCCAGCAGAAAAACAATGGGTGTATAAACTTTCGCAAAGCGGGAAATGAACAGCTGCGTCCGGGATTTTCTGGTTGTAGCATCCTGTACCATTTCCAGGATCCTGCTCAGTTTGCTGTCTTTGAACAAAGCCTTCACCCGGACCTCAGCTAGCTGGTTCAGATTGATCATGCCGGCGAGAACGGTTTCACCCTTTGTTTTATTATCCGGCCTGCTTTCACCTGTTAAAGCCGCAGTATTGAAGGTAGCCTTATCCGAGATCAGCTCACCGTCCAGCCCCACTTTCTCACCGGGTTTGACCTGGATCACGTCACCTATTTGTACCTGTGAAGGGTTAACATTGGTAATCTGCCCGGCCCTCAGTACATTGACACTGTCCGGTCTGATGTCCAGCAGCGCTTTTATACTTCTCTTTGCATTGCTCACCGCCGCATCCTGAAACCATTCTCCTATCGAGTAAAAAACCATAACCGCTACTGCCTCGCTGTAAGCACCTATTGCAAAAGCGCCCAGCGTGGCAACGCTCATGAGAAAAAACTCATTGAAGAAATCAAGGCGCAGGGCCTTTCTTAATGCAAGTCCCAGCACGTTGTATCCCGACAGCAAATAAGCAGGTATATAAATGCCTAGCTGCAATAAGGTACTGAAACAAAAATGGAACGCATATTCGAGCAGCATCATGACCATAATGATGACGAGCGCAGTCAGTAAGGGCCAGTGGCCCAGCCAGCCTTGTGGCGCTGCGGCTCCATGATTGTGTCCATCATCCTCATGAACATGCTCCTTCTGCCCAACCGGCGTATCGTGACCATCGGAACAGCAATGCTGATGTCGATTTTCTGGTTTCATATTACAATTTCAGCAATATATTTATATTAATGGCCATGTCCCTCTCCTTCTTCACTGTTTTTTGCTTTACTCAGTAAATCATAGGCCCCGTTCACCACTATCTTTTTATTTTCCCTGTTAAAATTTTCCGGCAGCTCAACAGCAACAAACCCAAGTTCGGCAACACCTGTGCCCACTTTCAGCATCTCAAAATGCAATTGCCCCTCTTGTACAAAAATGTATTTCTGCCCTTCAAACTCGACGATTGCTTTTTCGGGAAGTGCCGCCACCAGCTTGCTGCCACCCTCGACCAAGGCCTGAAGGTACATTCCCGGCAGCAGTTGTCCATCTTCCTGGTCAAGATGGCAATGGACCTGGACCGTCCGTTCATTACTGATCTCCCGCCCTACCAGATAAATAGTGGCCATACGCTCCCTGGTTTCATTGGCCAGGGTAAACCTTACCTTCTGACCAATCTTAAGTTTAGGAACGTCCCTTTCATACACCGTAAGTTCGGCATGCAAATGATCTGTATTGGCTATTTTAAACAGTACATCAGCAGGATTTGCATAAGCTCCGATATTGGTATTGACCTGGGTCACATATCCCGATATCGGTGAATAAAGTGTAAGGGTACTTTGCAGTCTCCCCTTTTCCAGCGCGGCCATGTCAATGTTCATCAATCCAAGTCTGGACCGTAAACCTGCTACTCTGGCCTGCATACTGACGTACTCACTTTTGGCCCGCTGCAGAGTTTTTTTAGCATTTACAAGATTCGCAGCCAATTCCTGCTGACGCTCATACTCCAGCCGCAAAAATTCGAGCTGGCTTTTGTAATCGAGGTAATCCTGCTGTACCTGGATGTAATCAGGATGCTGGAGTACGACCACGGGCTGGCCTTTTTTAACTTTCATGCCCTGCAGCATTTCCGTACTTTTCACGGTCCCTTCAAAAGGTGCAGAAATAGACACCAGGCTTTGCGGGGGAAGATCCAGTACGCCATTTACCTTTACGGTGCCACTCAGGGATTTCATTTCCACCTTTCCCAGTTCTATATTAGCCACCTGAAATTGCTTTTCGGTCAGTTCTACACCATCTTCATGCTGTTCGTGCACCTCTTCCTTCTTTTCTTCCTCAGTCACTTTCTTTTGCGTATCCTGGCCGCAGGAGACCAATGCGGTTCCCAAACAAATGAGGCCTATTACTTTATATATTGATTTCATCTATTTATTGTTAATAAGAGTTACTTTCACCATTCAGGTATTCCAGCGTATAAACACTCTGGTTATTTTGCAGTATAGCCATCAGGTAATTTTCTTCAATGGCACCGGACTGTTTCATGCTTAGCAAAAAATCATGGTAACTCATCTCCCCTTTATCATAAGCGATCCTGCTGGTCTTCAATATCAATGCCGCGTTTGGCAGGGCAGAAGATTTATAATAAGCTATACTGGCCTTATTCTTAAGGTATTCCTGCAGCCATTGCTGGTACTCGCCCTGAAATTTTTGCTGCTGGGCCTCAAAACTACCTGCCGCGATCTGCTTGCTGACTGCCGCCGCCTTGATTTTAGCGGTATGGTTTCCAAAGAACAAAGGCAATGAAAGACCGACATTGAAGCCCTGAAACCGTTTGGAACGGTCAAAAAATACCGGTTGTCCGTTTACCTCCTGAGTTCCGGTCAGAGACTGGTTAAAATAACCAACGGTAATATCGGGCAGCGCTTTCCCGGCTTCCAGCTTGCGCTGTTTTTCAGAAATTTCAATTTGCTGTCTGGCCAGTGCCAGTGAAGGGTTGTGCTGCAGGGCACTGGTCAGGTCCGCAGGAGTCAATACCTCTTCTTTCAGTTCCTGATCTGCAATAATGACTTCCTCCTTCGACCCAAGTAATGCAGACAGTTTAGCGGAATAGATCTTAATATTGGACGCATTCAATGTAAGCTGGTTGGTCAGTTCATTTTGCTGCGTTGCCGCAGAGGTCTGCTCGAGCATAGTTCCTTCCCCGGTCTTATACCGCAAGGCGGCAACCTTGAGAAAGCCCTTACTGATGCTGTCCTGCTTCAGCAGCAACTGCCTCAGCTGATACAGATACTGGAGGTTCAGATAAGATTGTCTGATCTGATAGATCAATTCATTTTTAGTGACGTCAGATTTCAGTTCACCACCTTTAACCTGTGCATTGCCGAGGGCAGCATAGGCACCAAATACAGAGGGAAAGGGAATGGTCTGTGAAACTGTGAAGTTGTTGTCATTCTTTATCGCGCTGTTGTATTGTCCGTACAACAGCCCCAATTCTGTTTTTGGAACTTCCACCGCAGCCCGTTTCTGTTGTTTCAGCATGCTGATCTCCATTTCGGAAACCGCAATACCCGGATTATTCTTTAATCCCAGTTCGACGGCCGTCTTCAGAGAAAGCGGTTTTGCCTGCGCCCCGGCGCTGCCAGACCAGATCATTGAAGTAAAAATCAAGAGCAGGGCTGTTGGTTTAACAGATGCAGGCCTGATCCTTTCAGACCAGATGTAAAGCACAGGAAGTACAAGTAAAGTTAGCAATGTTGCAGTAAGCAGGCCGCCGATGACCACCGTAGCCAATGGCTTTTGCACTTCTGCCCCGCTTCCTCCGGACAGCGCCATCGGCAAAAATCCAAGGGAGGCAACTAAAGCAGTCATGATCACAGGTCTCAGCCGGACGGCCGTTCCTTTTTTAACAATAGCAGTCATATCCGTTAATCCTTCTTTTTTTAATTTATTGAATTCAGCAATCAGTACAATTCCATTGAGAACGGCTACGCCGAATAAGGCAATGAACCCGACTCCGGCAGAAATGCTAAACGGCATTCCCCTTAGCCAAAGTGCAATGACGCCTCCGACGGCGGAAAGCGGAATCGCTGTAAAAATGAGTAAAGCCTGCTTTACCGAAGAAAACGTGAGGTACAACAGGAAAAAGATCAGCAATAAAGCCACAGGCACAGCAATACTAAGCCGCAGATTGGCAGCCTGCAGGTTTTCAAAAGTGCCGCCATAAGTCGGGTAATACCCCGGTTCAAATTTGATCTGCT
>Ga0307414_10000729_pt1 | contig 16820 bp, 10 predicted proteins | sample DK1Ometagenome_FD_203804 | JGI IMG/M metagenome (GOLD analysis project Ga0307414, IMG submission 203804) | Maize rhizosphere microbial communities from greenhouse at UC Davis, California, United States - DK15-O-3 | ecosystem: Host-associated > Plants > Roots > Rhizosphere > Soil | place: USA... | reverse complement strand
CGGGACGACCGACCTCAAGGATCTGCAATATTCGGTACCCGGTCTTTCGACCTTCGAATACGGCGTCAGCCGCCAGTTCGTTCAGCTGCGCGGCATGGCGACGACGATCGGCTCTTCGACGGTCGGGGTCTACCTCGACGAAACCCCTCTCGGGCTCGATACGCAGGGCGACCCGATGAACGTTCGCCTCTATGATATGGAGCGCGTCGAGGTGCTGCGCGGGCCGCAGGCGACACTTTATGGACAGGGGTCGATGGGCGGGACGATCCGCTATATTCCCGCGGCGCCGCGGCTCGACGCGATCAGTGGGTCGTTCGAAGGCGAATATTCGTCCACCCGTTATGGTGACAGCAATTACAAGGCTGTTGGCGTGCTCAACCTGCCCATCGCGAGCGACAAGCTCGGGGTGCGGCTGGTGGCGGGCTATGAGCGGATCGGCGGTTTCATCGACAATGCCGCGACGGGCGAGGACGACATTAATTCGGCCGACATCTATACGCTGCGCGGTACGCTGCTGGCGCAGCCCACCGAGCGGCTCAGCCTGTCGCTGATGGGTGTGTATCAGAAATCGAAGCAGGATAATCAGGATTTCGGCATCGATTATCAGACCACAGCACTGCTGCCGCAACCGATCAACGACCGTTATACGCTGATCCAGGGCAAGGCGAGCTACGACCTTGATTTTGCGCAGCTCAGCGCATCGGCAAGCTATATCGATCGCCACAACAGCGGCGCGTCGGACGTGTCGGGGGCTTATGTTCCCTTTCTCGCGCTCCTGGGTTTTCCGCCCGGCTTCATCGACCGCGTCGGCCTTGCGAACGACGCCGATTTCCGCATCTATAACGGCGAAATCCGGCTGGCCTCGCAAAGCGACGGGCCGCTCGGCTGGCAGATCGGGGCGCTGTATCGCGATTCCAAATCGCATCAGCTTTCGGAGGCTTTCACCGAACCCAATGATGCACCGCTCATACTCTCGTCGGCCGATGTGCTGTACCGCAACAAATCCTATGCCTTTTACGGCGAGCTCAATTACGCCTTCACCCCGCAGCTCAAGGCGATCGTCGGCCTGCGTTATTTCAACGAGCACAAAAAGGCGGACATCGACAGCACGAACTTCGGTGCGTCGAAGGTCGATATCGGCGACGACACCTTTGACTCGCTCAATCCGCGCTTCAACTTGAGCTATGAATTCTCGCCGAACGCGATGGTCTATGCGAATGTCGCCAAGGGCTTCCGCAGCGGCGGCTTCAACGCGACGTCGGCGGGCATCGGTATCCCGCCGACCTATGACTCGGACGAAATCTGGACATATGAGCTTGGCACCAAGCATCAGCTTTTCGATAGCAAGCTGACCCTCGACGCCAGCGTTTATCGAAACTCATGGTCGAAGGTGCAGTCCTATACCTTCGTGCCGGGCACCGTGCTCGCGGCGGTCACCAATTCGGGTCACGTACAGGGCTGGGGCGTCGATCTGTCGGCGATGGCGCGGCCGACGCGCGACCTGACACTCTCCGCCACCTATGGCTGGAACAACCTCAAATTCGATAAGGCGACGATCGACAAGGCGGTCGGCGATCCGGTCGACGGCGCCGTGCGCGAATCCTGGTCGGCGTCGCTCGATTATCGCCCCGAACTGACCGCCAGCATGACCGGCATCTTCCGCATCGACTATCAGCACGCGGGCGCATCGCAGATTACCTTGCGTACATTCGCCGTCCCGCCGGTCATCCCGCGGCCCGGCCGCGATCTCGTCAACCTGCGCCTCGGTGTCGGGGTGGGGCCGGTCGAGGTCGCGCTGTTCGCGAACAATCTGTTCAATGAAGACGCACCGAACCTGATCGGTCCGCTTGGTACGATAGCTGAGAATATCGAACAGCGCCCGCGTGTGATCGGGATCAGTGCGAACGCGAGATTCTGAGCGGCGGCTTGGGACGAGCGCCGGGCGGCAGCTTCTGGCAAGAAGGCGCCGCCCGGCCGTTCAGGCCGCGCGGGCTGTCCATGTTGCACGCGCCTCGGCCAGGGCCTGCTCGCCGCAGAGAATGTTGATGTAATGCTCCGCATTCCGGCGTCGCTCGGTGATGCTCTGCCGGACGCCGATCGCGTAATAGCCGATCTGGTGATAGTAAAAGACGCGGGCGCGCGTTGCGGCCTGCTCGCCGCCATAACCGATTGCTTCGAAAAATTTCTGCAGGGTTTCGATCCGCTCGCGATCGGCGCGCTCGATCGCCCATGCGACGCGCGTATCGCCGCGAGCCCATTCGCGCACCGCGAAGTCGAAATGATGGTCATAGCCATCCGACCCGATGAGGCGCGTGATCGCGCCGTCGAACCACGCAACCGCCTCGGCGGGCCGGGTGGGTGGGGGCGCCTCAGGCAGGAAGCGGCATGTCGCCTCCCAATGCCCGACAAGCTGGTCGAGGAATTCGTCGCGGTTGCTGAAATGATGATAAAAGCCGCCGCGCGACACGCCCAGCCGGCTGGCGAGCCGGTCGACCTTCAGCCCGGCGATGCCTTCGTCAACGAGCATCCGCTGCCCGGCGTCGATCCAGTCGCTGGCGGTGTTCTTGGGTGTGCGTCCAGCCATCGGGGTTCACGTCCTGCCTGTCTTATCGAGCTAATGTCATCCCATCTTTTCGCTCCGTTACAAAGCGCTGGAGGGCGTTTGGAGCGGCCGAGAACGCACTTCGCGACGATGGCGAAACCTTTTTGTCCGGTGACGAAAGTCGATGAGAGGCCGCCCTAAGGGCGGACAAGCTCATCGTAGAAAAAAGTCAGCTCCTCGATGTCGCGCTGGATCAGCAGTTCGCTCGTCATCTGGTTGTGACCGGCACCGCCGCGCACCCGGATTCGCGCGCGGCGTCCCGAGCTGCTTGCTGCCTCGACCGCCGCGACCATCTTGCGGCTGTGCCAGGGCGGGCAAAGATTATCGTCGGCGCCAGCATCGCACAGCAGCGCTGGATAGGCCACGCCGGGTTTCACATTGTGATAAGGCGAATAGGCGTGGAGGACGGGCGCATCGACAGGGTCTTCGGGATTGCCATAATCGGCCATCGCGATGCCCAGCGTCGCCGGGTCTTTGCGCATCTGCATCAGGTCGAGGATCGGCACCTGCGCGACCGCAGCGCCGATCAGGTCGGGGCGCTGCGACACCGCCGCACCGACCAGCAGGCCGCCGTTCGAGGTTCCCCAGACGCCGGTACGTTCGGGCACCGCGAAGCCGCGCGCATGCAAATCCTCGATCACCGCATAGAGATCGTCGAACGTCCCCTGCTTGCGGTGCATGCGTCCGGCCTCCCAGAACGCCCGGTCGCGGTCGCCGCCGCCGCGCAGCTGGCTGTGGATCCAAATGCCCCCCAGTTCGGTCCAGGCTGCGGCCATCGCCGTATAATGCGGGATCTCGGGCGCGTTGAACCCGCCATAGCCCATCACGATCGTCGGCGCCGATCCGTCGAGCGGGGTCGATGCCTTGCGCATTGCCCACCAGGATACCGTCCCGTTCGGCCCTTCGGCCTCGAAGCGCTGGACGTCGCGGCCCGGCAGCACATGCGCCGGCGCCTCCAGCTCCTCGATCGACAGGTTGGCCAGGTCGGCGCGGTAGACGCCGGGGCTGCGGTCGAAGCCGCTATGGACAAATGTGCAGCCGTCGCCGTCGGCGGCGACGATCGGCATCGCGATCCCCATGATATAACCAAGGCCGAACAGGCCGAAGGCGCCATCGCCGGGCAGCGCGACATTGCCGCGATCGATGCCGTCGAGGTCGATTGACTTCATCTGCATGATACCGGACTCGATGATCGAGAGCGCGACATAGTCGCCGCATTGCGAGATCGACAGCAGCTTATGATCTTCCCGTGCCGGCAGGATTTCGCGCCAGCTTGACCGGTCGCCCGAACCCTCCAGCGGAATGGCGACCAAGCGGCACCAACCCGATACATCGTCGGTGATCGCCCAATATTCGTCGCCAACGATCGTGCCTTTGACCATCGCCGTCTCGTCGGTCAGGAACGGCGTCCATTCGCCGCCGTCCAGCCGGCGAAGCCAGCGCGGGCAAGGCGCGACCTGGCTGGTGCGGATCGCGGCCCAGCGGCCATCCTCCGAAATCAGTGGGAAGGCGGCGGGATGATCGAGTTCGATCTGTTGTTGTTCGGCTTCACCTTCCAGCGGCTGCCACCAGACCTGGGTTTGTCCAATGACCTGGCCGTCGGCGTTCGTCGTGATCGCCATGGTGGTGAAGAAGAAGCCCCGATTGTCGGGCGTCCACGCGCATAAGCCGATGTTGCTGAACTGCCCGAAATCGTCGCGAAGGACGCTGCCGTTGGCGACGTCGATCACCCGGTAGCTGTATATGCCGTTGTTGACGATCCCGGCGAACAGAAACGATCCGTCGGGCGAAGGGAAGGTCGACGAAATCATCGCATTGGCGCCGTCGCCGCTGGGATCGACAAGCACGCGGCCCTTGCCGGTCGCGCTGTCCGATATTTCGAACATGACCTGCGTGCCGCCCGGCGGCAGAATTTTGCGAAACCATTTGTCGCCGAAACGCTCGGGCGCGGTGCACATGATGATGTCTTCGAAGGTCGCGCGGACTGCGGCCGCAACGGCGGCGGCATTGGGCGAGGAGGCCAGTTCTTCGACCGTCGTCGCATTGGCTTGCTTTTGCCACTCGGCGACCTTCGGGTCCGTATCATCCTCCAGCCAGCGGAACGGATCTTCCACGGTCACGCCGCCGATCACTTCGGTTACCACATTCTGTCTCCTGTCAGCCGCGGATCGCGGCGATCGTCTTGATTAAGGGGCGCCGGGCCATCGACATAAGGATCGCAGCGACGATCCACGCGGGCAGGCCGACGATGACCATCGCGGTAATCAGGCCGCGGTTCGGATCGAGCAGGCCGGACATCGCGCCCACCATCATCGGTGCCAGCCCGCCCGAAATGGCGGCGGCAATGCCCAGCAGCGAAAGCAGGCGTGAACGCAGGTGCGGCGGCGACAATTGCTGCAGGACGCCGGGCATCAGCGCGCCCGTCGCGAGCAGGAGCGCGACCTGCACACCGACGGCGGCATAGATTTGCCATGGCTCCCATGCGAACAGGATGAGGAAGGTCGGCAGGATTGCGACGGTCAGATAGAAGCGCGCCGTCCGCAGCGGCTTGAGGTCCGGATCGCCGCGTAGCAGCTTGATTCCGATCGGCGCCATGATCAGCCCGGTGATCGATCCGATTCCCATCGCGATCCCGAGCTGCACGCCGACCGACGACGCATCGATCCCCTCGAAAGCCCGCGGCATCGCGACGGGCAGCCAGGCGCCCACCGCGCCGAGAGGCAGGCTGTAAGCAAAGATCGCACCATAAATGCATGCGATTGTGCGCCAATGCTCCCGCAGGAAGGGGACGATCTTGTCGAAAGCGGGCTCGGCGCCTGCGGTAATTTTTCCGCTGTTGCTCGTCATCCGGATTGTCGTCAGCAGCAGGACGAACAGCGGCCCGGGCGCGGCGACGATGATCAGTGCGACGCGCCAGCTTTCCATGCTCGCAAAAAACGCCGGCAATGCATCATGGTTCTTTGCGAGCAGGTCGAGCGTCACGCCGCCCAGCGCCAGGCCGAGTGCCGCGCCCAGCAAGGCAACCGCAAAGAAAATGAAGTTCGCCGTGTTGCGCTGCCGCTCGGGAAACAGGTCGGGCAGCATCGAGAAGATCACCGGCGTCAACGCGGCCTCCCCGATGGCAATCCCGGCGGCGGCGGCGAAGATGCCCGCAAAGCTTGTCTGGAACGCGCAGGCCGCGGTCGAGATCGACCACACCATGATGCAGCAGCCGAGCACAAGGCGCCGGCCATAGCGGTCGGACAACCAGCCGATCGGATAGGCGGCGAGGCTGGCGAAGAAGGCAAAGCCGATCCCCTGCAACATACCCAGTTGCAAATCGCTGATGCCCAGATCGCTTTGCAGCGATGGCGCGATCAGATTGATAATCTGGCGATCGACGAAGGCGAACAGCGTCGTGCCGATCAGGATCGCGAGCGCGTACCACGCCGACGCGGGCGCCTTTTCGGCGGCTGTCGTGGCACGGCCGGTGTCATTGCCGGGCGGTACGCCGGTGCTGGCCAAACTGGTCATGGCTGTCGCTCGCCTTCCTCAAACAATGTTCATCGCCTCTAGCTTATACGGTTGCAGCGTTCCGGCATGGGGAAAACGCTGCAACCGTTGCGATCTGATTTAGAATCGTCCGCTGGCGCTGATGCCGATCACGCGCGGGCGTTGCTCGACATTTTCGAGGATCAGGCCGAAGGGGCCGACCACGACCGGTGCATTCTCGTTGAACAGATTGTTGGCGAACAGCGTGACCTCGACCGGGCCGAACGCGGCGCCGACGCGCAGGTTGACGAGATCGCGTTCCGGCCGCTCGACGATCAGGGCCGGGCTCAGGTTGCGCAGCGTGAACTGGCCGCGGCTCGCATGCTGGTAGTCGACCCGGACGATGCCGTTGACACCGTCTGCCAGCGCGGGACGCCAGTCGGCCGAGGCCGACCAGCTTTCGCGCACCGCGGCATCGACCGGATCGCCGACCGCTTTGTCGGCGGTTGCCTCGTCGAACTTCAGATTGTTCCACCCATAGGTTGCGCTTAGTGTCAGATCGCTCGTGGGACGCGCGGCGGCCGACAGGTCGACGCCCCAGCCCGACACATGGCCCGAGTTATTGACGATGGTGATGACATTACCGGGAGCGAAATTGTTCGACTGAACGTCCGACCATTCGCTGCGATAGACGCTGGCGTCGAGCGTCAGCTTGTTTCCGGCAAAGGCGTGCTTGGCACCGAGTTCATAGGTCCAGATCGAGTCCGGTTTATAGGTCGGTGGAACCGTAATGACGCCGCCGCCAGCCGAAGTCTGGTTGAAGCCGCCGCTACGGAAACCCTTGGCGACGTTGACATAGACCATCGAGTCCGGCGTGAAATCATAGCTCAGGTTGAAGCGCGGATTGATCGTTCGATAGGTCTTGTCGCCGGGGTCCACCGACGTCAGGCCGAAATTCGTGGCCGTAATCAGACGCTGCTTATTCTCACTGAACCAACGCAGACCGGCGGTCGCGCGCAGTTCCGGCGTGAGGGCGTAGCTTGCTTCGCCGTAGATCGTCCATGCCTTGCTGCGGCGGCGATCCTCGCTCTCGATAATCGCGAAAGGCAGCGTGCCGGGGGCGGTGTCGGTCCCGCCGAACTGATGAACCTTGAGGTCGTTATGCGCGACGCCGAGCTGCCAGGTGAAGGGGCCCTCGCCTTGCGACGTCAGGCGAAGCTCGCTGTTCCAAACCTTGAATTCTGTGGTCGCCTGGGTGGGGACTTCGGTGATCAGGCCGGCCGGCAAGCCCAGGCCGAGCGGCGGCGGCAAGGTCAGCAACGGCACGAACAGCGCCGACAGATCGAACTGCGTGAAGTTGCGGCGATCGATATAGCTGCCCGAAGCGCTGAGTTCCGCAAAGCCCAGATCATAGCCCACCTTGCCCTGGACCAGCGTGTAGCGATCGTTGAGCGGAGAGGGGACGGCCATGACCGTCTGATAATCCGTGCCGATGTCCTGGCTGGCCTGCTTCGATTCCTGATAGAGACCGAGCAGCGAGATCGACAGATTTTCGGTCGGTTCGACGAGCAGGCTGCCCCGAACCGTATAGATGTCGGCGCGATTAATGTCCTTTTCGCCCGTCGCGGCATTGTCGATGAAGCCGCCGGTGCGTTCATAGGCAGCGGCGAGGCGCACGGCGGCCACGTCGGTCACCAGTGGCAGGTTGATGACGCCGACCGCCTTATATCCTGCCTCGCCGTGGCGGGTCTGATTATATTCGATGTTGGCCGACCCGCTTACGGCGTCGAGCCGCGGCGCGGCGGGGATGTAACGGATCGTGCCGCCCATCGAGCCATTGCCGTACAAGGTCGCCTGCGGCCCGCGCAATATTTCGACGCGCTCAAGGTCGATCATGCGGACCATGAAAGAATCGCCCGTGGTATCGAGCGACAGCGGCGTCTCGTCATAATAGATGCCGACGGTGGTCGAGCCGATCGACGTGGAAATGCCGCGGAGCTGGATGCTCTGCTTGCCGGTGCCGACTTCATAGATCGAAAGGCCCGGTACGGAATATTGCAGGTCGGTCAACGCGGTGACGCCCCGGCCTTGAAGCTCTTCCGCTCCGATGACGCTGATCGACAGCGGGACGTCCTGCAGCTTCTGTTCGTAACGCTGCGCCGTGACGATGATGTCGCCCGGCCGGCTGTCCGCGCTTTCGTCGGACGCAACGCGGGCGGCGTCTTGCGCATAGGCTGCCGCCGGAAGCGCGGCGGTGCCGGCCATTAATATCGCGATCCATTTGGTCATACATAACTCCCCAACATTTTATCATTCTTGATCGATCGACCGGGTTTTCGGTCACAGGCTAATCTTCGGCCGGTCCCGCCGCTTAGCCGAACGTGCAAAACTGTTCGGCGCGCGGCGAAATTGGCGTGTTTCTAGGTCTCGAGTCCAAGCTGTTCGGCAAAGAATGCCAGGTTGTCCGCCGACATGCGGATCTTCTGTGCCTTGCCGACCGCGCCATGGCCGGCGTCGGCGCGCACGCGGAGCAGGATCGGCAGGTCGCCAGTCGACGCCTGCTGCACGCGCGCGGCGAACTTGCGGCCGTGCCACGGCGGGCATCGCGGATCGTTCGCACCGCAGTCGATCAGCAACGCCGGATAAGCCATCGCGTCGCGCACATTCTGATAGGGCGACCAGCTATGGATCGCCACGGCCATTTCCGGATCGGCCGGGTCGCCATAATCGAGCGAGGACACCATCGTGACGGGATCGCGAACGCGCGCGAGTACGTCGGTGATCGGCACGACCGGAATGCTCGCGCGATACAGATCCGGGCGCTGCACCGCGACCGCGGACGCCATGACGCCGCCGTTCGAACCGCCGGTCACGCCGAGCCGGTCAGATGCCGTGATCCCGCGCGCGATCAGATCCTCGGCGATCGCATGCACGTCGTTGAAGCTGTTCTGCTTCAGCTTCATCCGGCCCTGTTCGAACCAGGGCGTGCCATGCTCGCCGCCGCCGCGCAGATGCGCGAGCGCGACGACGCCGCCGGCGGCGATCCACGCCGCCCATTGGGTGCCGAGCCAGCCCGGCGCCACCGTCACGTTGAAGCCGCCATAGCCCGTGATCACCGTCGGTTGCGGCCGCGACAGGTCGAGGTCGGCGCGTGCGACGACATGATAGAGGACGCGCGCGCCGTCGGCGCTGCGGCAGTCGAGGTCGCGAACCTGGACGTCGAGCTTGTATTTGGGTTCGCTCAACCGCGTCGCTTCGCCGGTCGCCAGGTTTGCGCTGTAGAGCGCTGGTGCTCGATCGAAGGCGGAGAAGACGAACAATATTTCGCCATCGGCGCCGCGCGCCATAGGGTCGACCATCGTGGGCAGCACCATGTTCGCGCCAAAGCTGTTCACCATGCCGCGACCGGGGAGGGCGATTTCACCCTCGAAGCTGCCGTCTTTGCCGATCACGCGCAGACGCGAATAGGTGTCGACCCATTCGAGCAACACCGCGCGCTCGCCCGTTACCAGCACGAACGCGAGTACATTGTCAGAGGGAGGTACGATCTCCTTCCACGTCTCGCGCTGCGTCGGCGTCGCGAGCGGGATCGAAACGAGCCGGCCGCGCGGCGCGCCGTCGTCGGTGATCGCGAGGAAATGATCGCCCAATATGTCGCCGCGAAAGACGCCCGGAATGCCCTTCAGGAACGGCTGCCAGCCCGCGTCGCCCTCGGTATCGAGGATATAGTCGAGCCGCGGCGCCAGATGATCGAGCGCGAGTATGATATGCCGGCGGTCGGCGGACAGGATCGGCCGCGCGACGGGATGGTCGACGGCCACGTCTTCGGCGGTCACGGCGGCCGGATCGGCCAGATTGACGCGATAGAGCGAAGGCTCCCCGGCCAGCGCAGCGTCAAGCGCAAGGTAGATGAAGCCGCTGCTGTCGGGGAGCCAGGCGAAATTCTGGGGCTTGCGGTGCGGAACACCGCTCACCAGCACTTCGCCGCTGTCGATATCGAGAATTTGAAGATCGGGTTCTTCGCGGCCACCCGCGGTCCACGAAAAGATTGCCTTGCGACCGTCGGGCGAGGGCAGGAAAACTCCCAGGCTCAACGGTTCGCCGGCTCGCATCGCGTTGAGGTCGATGAGGCGGCGGCCGGGCGCGGTCGGGCTGTCGCCGACCTCCACCACCGCAAGATCCTGACCATCGGGGACATAGCGTTTGAACCAGCGTCCTCCCGCGAAGGTCGGGATTGTGACATCGTCGGTTTCGCCGATCGCGGCGATCCGCCCGGCAAAGCTTTCGGACGCGGGCAGGGCCGCGAGATAGGTCTGGGCAAGCTTGTCCTGCGCGCGCTGCCATTCGGCGACGGCGGAATCCGCATCTTCTTCGAGCCAGCGAAACGCGTCGTCATAGCGCACGGTGCCGAATTCGACGGCCTCGGGGCGCTGCTCGGTCGCGGGATAGGCCAGAGGGGCGGTGATATCGGTCATGTCATTGGCTTTCATCGAAGGTCGGATCGTCGCTCAGCTGTCGGCCAAGGCCTGCTCGCGCGCCCATTGGTCGAGGCTTTCCTCAAGTACGGGAATGGGCAGGCAACCCTGGTCGAGGATCGCCTCGTGGAAATCGGCGAGGTCGAATTTTGCCCCGAGTTGCGCTTCGGCTTTTGCGCGCAGTTCACGGAATTTCAGGCAGCCCCAGCGATAGCATAGCGCCTGTCCCGGCAAATCGGTCGCATAGCGCAGGATGTCGCTCGTCACCTGTTCGGGCTTTTCGAGCGTGTTCGCGCTCATATAGGCGTGCGCTTGATCGAGCGTCCAGCCGAGCGCGTTGAGCCCCGTGTCGACAACAAGCCGCTGCGCGACGAAGCGCTGGTGCGACAGGAAGCCGTAATAATCATAGGGATTGTCGAACAGTCCGGCCTCTTCGCCGAGGCCCGAGGCATATTCGGCCCAGCCTTCGTTGAACGCGGTCGAGATCGGCATGTTGCGGCGAATTTCGGGGAGCCTCGCATTTTCCTGCTGGCGCGCGAGATGGACGTGATGACCGGGAACGAGTTCGTGGAAGATCAGCGCCGCGGCATTCATCTGCATCCGGTCGGGGATGCCGTTGCCGCTGTAATAATAGACGCCCTCGGCGCCGACTTCGGCCGGGGCTTGATAATAGCCGAAGGTCATTCCGGCTTCGAGCGGCAGTGGCAGGCGCTTGACTGCGGCGGGCGACTGCGGCGCCTTGCGGAACATGCGGTCGAACACCGGCGCCATCCGGTCGAGATGGCGGGCATAGGTCGCTTCCAGCGCTTCGGCCGAAGGTGCCTTCGCCTTCGGATCCTGCCGCAGCCGGTCGTGGAACGAGGCTTCGTCGCCATTGTGGCCGAACTGCTCGGTCCGCACCCGCTCCATTTCGGCGGCGAGCATCGCCACCTCGTCGAGCCCCAGTTGGTGAAGATCGGCCGGATCGAGATCGGCGCCGAGATGATAGCGCAGCCATATACGATAGGCTTCCGCGCCGCCGGGCTGATGCACCATGCCGGCCGCGTCGGGCGCGGCGGCTTCATAATCGGGTCCGATCGTATCGAGGAGCCGCGCGAAAGCAGGCTTCAACTTGCCCTCGACGATCTGCGCGATCGCCTCGCGCACATCGTCGCTCGCGGTCCGATCTTCGGCGAGCAGAACCGCCGCGACCGTGATCGACGCATTGCCTTCGAGCGTCTTGCGCGCGTTCGGCAGCGCCGGCTTGGGCAGCCGCCAGCCGCGTTCTGCCTGCGCCAGCACCCGCTCGCGCATCGCGTCGACGGCATCGGCGAGCTGGGCGGCCAGCGTCAGGTAGCGTGCCGCCTCTGCGGGGTCGGTCAGGTCGATCGAGGCAAGCAGCATGCGCGGGACCAGCGACAGCCACATCCCCGAATAAGGCGCGATCCCGAAGCCGGTCCACCAGCGTTGCGTTTCGTCCATTTCGATGCAGAGCAAGTGGCGTATGAATCCGGCGGTCAGTCGGTCGGTGCGGTCGAGGTCCGAGAGGTCGATGCGATCGAGCCGATCACGGCGCTCTCCGGCAGCGGCAGCGGTCGTCTCGGCTTCGGCGAGGTCGCCCCGGCCGAATGTCGTGATCTTTCGGCCCACGGCGCTGGCCGTGTAGGGATCGCGTTCCAGAACCGCTTCCCAGACTTCGTCGACCAGCGCGTCCAGCGCCTGCTTCGCGGAATCGATCATCATAGTCTGCCATCTCCCGGTGGATTTGTTGCAGCTTAACTGCGGACTCGACCGACGGCTTAGCTTAACGTACAAAACTGTTTGGAATGCGTCGGAATCGATGCAAGCGGAGAGATGATGCGATGGAATCCTTGCGGGCTCGCAGCAGTTTGTCGAAGCAATTGGCGCCGCTTTCGGCCGCCTTGCCTGCGATTCGCAGGCGCAAGCTCGCGTCAGGCGAGGTGCAGGCGAGTGTCGCAGAATTCCGTCGCTTCACGATAGATGGCGACATACCGGCGCTGGCGCTCGATTATAATGCTTCGGGTTGGGGTTTGCCGGAATATGAGGAATTGCCCCCGGAGATCGATGTGATCGAGCCCATGGGTGACCCGTGCCACTACCGATTTTATACATCTAAGGAATTCGGGAGCGGTCATGTCGAATGTTGCGTGCTCTCCGACGGTTTCCTTGTCCATTTCAACGATGTCACGCACGACCGTCCAAACGCGATGTCGGTGGCGGCGCCCGACATGCTGCGCGTCCGGATCGCGAGCGACGGCGACGGCGAATATGTCACGGCGCGCGGCGATCGGATCGATTTGAAAGGTGCGGGGTCGGCGATCGTGATCGAGCCTGCGGGTATGCCTCCGGGCAAGGCGGTATTCATCGGTCATAGCCGGACGGTCACCGTCTATATCCATCGCAGCCGGTTACAGGACCTCTACGCCGATCGCGCGCATGAACTGCCGGGCGCACTACAGGCTTTCATCGCCGGGAGCCTCCGCCACACCGTTGCCCAGCGCCTGCCGCTCAATGCGTCGCTCCTGCGCTGCCTTGAAGATCTTCATGGCTGCGATCTGGACGGCCACAGCCGGCGGCTCTTCATCCGGTCGAAGGCGATCGAGATATTGTGCCACGCCTTCAAGGTCATGGTCCACGACGACGAGCAGGTCATGCTCGATGCATCGGCGCAGATGACCCGCGGCGTGATCAAGGCACAGCAGCGCCTGATGGAGAATTTCGTCGCGCCGCCATCGCTCGACGATCTCGCCCGAGACGTCGGGCTCAGCCGCAGCAGCCTCTGCGCAGGCTTCAGGCAAATCGTCGGGCAGACGGTGTTCGATTATATCGCCGACCTGCGAATGCAGCAGGCGTTATCGATGCTGAACGAACGCGCGGCGTCGATAACCCAGATCGCCTATGCCGTAGGCTACAGCCATCCATCGAGCTTTTCGCTGGCTGTCCAGCGCCGGTTTGGCACGACGCCGAGCGAATTGCGTCGTCGCGGCTTGCCCGACGCTTAGCCCGCTAGCTTCACCGATCGAAATATCCGGCGATCCGGTCCATCATCCGGCGCCGCGCATCGGGGTGCGAATAGGCGAGATGGCCGTAAGAAAAATAGTGAAAGCGCGCGTCGGGATTGCGGTCAGCAAGGACGAGCGCGAACGGCGCTTGCGTGTCAAAGGCGCCGCAATAGAAATCGAGCCTGGTGGGAATATTGAAGAAATCGAAGCCCCAGTCCGATGCGGCCCATTTCAGTTCGGCCAAGAGCGCCTGCTTTCCTGCGGGTTGCTCCATGACACGCCACTGATATTCGCCCACATCCTCCTCGATACCGGGTGGCGGGCCGAGCAGATCGAGCGGGCTGAAGCCATCGCTTGGCGGTGCTGCGTCGCGTTTGCGGCGGAGTCGAACCGCCGAACCCTCTGCCGCTTTGACAACCAGCCTGGGGAAATATTTCATCAAGCGGTAGCCGATGGCGGCCAAACGCGGCGAGACGCTCCGTGCCAGCGGATCGAACCAGGGAACGGTCGGATTGACCGGCACGGCCCCGATGACGCGCGGCGCCATCGTCGCCGCCACGGCGAGCGTCACCATGCCGCCATTCGATTCGCCGATGCATGCGAACTGGTCGATTTTCAAGCTGTCGAGCAACTCGTTCAGATCGTTCGAATAGGCGGCGACAGGGCGGCCGGGGCAAAGCGTCGAGCCGCGCGCACCCGGCCGGTTTGTTGCGATCAGGCGGATATTTCGCTGAACGGCCTCGCGATGATATAGCCCAGCCTCCAGACTGACGCTGCCGCCGCCGTGAAAATAGAGAACGGGCCGGCCGCCAGGCACGCCGAATTCCTGCCACGTCAATTGCCGGCCATCCGCGAGTTCGAGCGACTGCATCGGCGGATCGATCAGGTCTATTCTATCCATTGCACACCTTTTGGCGGGAGCGATGAGCCTGTCCATCCATTACGCGGCCCGTTTCCCGGTCGCTTAGGATCGCGTGCAAAAAAGTGCGGCAATCGTCGAAAAGAGACGAGACGGCCTCGTCAGTAACGCGATCATCCCATGCGATGCACATCTCCCGGCCAGACCGGCAATGCCCCTAGCCTTGCCTCTAGCGTCTTCCGCGATAGGCAAGCGTGTCTGTTTCCGACGGGCTTGGGCTAAAACCGACAGTCGGGGAGAGGCCAAAAGCCGCCGTTTGTTACGCTACGGAATTGGGACGTCACCGCCAGTCATGCGTGCGAGAATATCGTCGCTCCACCAGAAGCGGTGCAACACTACCATGGCGATATGCCCGACGATCAGCGCGAGCAGCGTCCAGGCGAGCAGACCGTGGACGGCGTTCGCCGGTGCGGTCATCCACGCGATCTCTTGCCCCGTCGGGGCGGAAAGCTCGACGCCAAACAAGGTTATGCCTTTGCCATTCCCCGCCATGCGCAGGATCGCAAGGCCCGGGACGGCGATCATCAGAATGTAGAGAAGGGAATGACCTGCGCGTGCGGCCTTGCCCATAAAGCTGAACTGATAGCCGGGGCGTCGATGCCGCTGGCGAAACGCCCAAAATGCGCGCAGGATGATGATGGCAAACAGAAGCACGCCGATGGATGCGTGCGTTCCGACCCAGAACTTCATCAACGGTACGCGGCCCAGCACATTTTTCATGATCATGCCGCCCAACTGCCAAAAGAGCAGCAGGGCCACGGTCCAGTGAAAGAGGCGCGTGACCGTTCCATATCGGTGTGATGTGTCCGTCAGCGGCATGGCAAATATCTTCTTCTGGCTAGAGTTTCGTTGACGACGCGAGGCGTAGCGCGCGGGGAACGGCGGCCGACACGATCGATGCATGATCCTCTTCGGCAAGAAGCCGGTACTGGACCTTGTCCGCGCCCAGCCGCCCGGCCAGCAGGTCGGCAAGCTCATGGGCGCGGCGGACCATCTGCCGGTCGGCGCGCCGTTGCCGGACGTCGTCGCTGTCGGGGCGGGCGTTCTGCCAAGGCGGCAAGGCATCCTCCCACTCGCCGACACATAGCAAGAGGTTCCGGATCGATAATGGTTTGTGGGCAAGGGCATTTTTCAACGCGTCGGCGTCCCACCAGATCGACGGGCTGATCGCGGCGGCGGCAGCGAAAAGATGGGGGCGATGCGCCAGCATCCACAAGGTGAAATAGCCGCCAAGCGAATGGCCGAAAAGCGTCAGCGCCGATTGGTCGAGAGGCACTTGCGCGGCGACCGCCGGCAAAAGCTGTATTTCGATGAAATCGGCAAAATCCGATGTTGCGCCGCGCGGGCCAAAGTCGCGCTCGCGATTCCGTGCCTGCGGGTCTCGCACGGCGGCAGACAGGCCAATCAGGACGAGCGGTTCAGCGCCGGTGGCGTCGGGCCGGCGGCTCATACGCTGCAGCGCCTCGACCGCGGTTTCAAAACATCCTTCGCCATCGAGCATCAGCATTGCAGGGCGGCGGGCAATGTCGGTCTCCGCAGGCACATGAACCTCGACGCGATAAACCTCTCCCCGATGCTCGAGCGTCAGCGACAGGCGCCTGGCGTTTTGGCGGTTTTCGGTTGAGGCAAAGGAAATGATCGGGCTCCGATTAGGGCTGGAATTGCGAGTGATTTTCAATAAGGGGATGGCATCGATGCGTTTTTCGATCAACCCATGCCTGTCCCGGGGAAACAAAATGTCATGATCCAGTCGGCCGGACTCTCTCCGACCATGGAAGCCATGTTGACCGATTATCGGCGCACGGTGCGACGACGGCTGGTCGTGATCGCGGTCATCGCGGTGATTGCCGCGGCCGCCTTTGTTGCCGATCTGGTGACCGGGCCCTCGGGAATGAGCGCGGCGGAAGTGCTCTATGGCATCATCCATCCCGACCGGATCACGGCGGGCCAGCGGGCGATCATCTGGGACGTGCGACTGCCCTATGCGATGATGGCGGTGATGGTCGGCGCGGCGCTGTCGCTTGCGGGCGCGGAAATGCAGACGATCCTCGACAATCCGATGGCGAGCCCGTTCACGCTCGGGGTGTCGTCGGCGGCATCCTTTGGCGCGTCTCTCGCGATTGTGCTGGGCATCAGCCTGCCGTTCGCGGGCGGCTGGGCGACCGACTGGATGGTGTCGCTCAACGCCTTTCTCTTTGCTTTTCTTGCGATGATGCTGCTCCAGGCGGTGTCGCGTCAACGTGTCGGCGGCGCGCAGACACTGGTCCTGCTCGGCATCGCGCTTGTCTTCGCCTTCAACGCGCTGACCTCGCTGGTGCAGTTCCTCTCGTCACAGGAAGCGCTCCAGCAAC
>Ga0307414_10000728_pt1 | contig 16847 bp, 17 predicted proteins | sample DK1Ometagenome_FD_203804 | JGI IMG/M metagenome (GOLD analysis project Ga0307414, IMG submission 203804) | Maize rhizosphere microbial communities from greenhouse at UC Davis, California, United States - DK15-O-3 | ecosystem: Host-associated > Plants > Roots > Rhizosphere > Soil | place: USA... | reverse complement strand
TTCCTGAGGAACGAAGCCAAACTGACTGCGGTAATGGTGCAGGTTCAGGTTGCCAATTGCTGTGCCGTCCATTTTTATTTTTCCCTGATCCACATCGTACATGCGCATCAGCAGATTGGCCAGTGTTGATTTTCCGGAGCCCGTGCGGCCAATAATGGCGACAAACTGGCCTTGTTCGATCTCAAAATTAATGTCTTTTAAAGCCTGGATTCCAGTGTCCGGATACGTAAAACTTACGTTTTCAAAACGGATGTTTCCGTTTAAAGGAATAATTTCGCTGTTGCCCGAAACGATATCCGGCTGAAGTTGCAGGAACTCATTGATCCTTTTCTGAGAAGCGGAGGCGCGTTGGATCAGGGTCGTTACCCAACCCAGCATCGATACCGGGAAGGTCAGCTGATTTACATATACAATAAACTCCGCAATGTTTCCCGCGCTGATCGATCCTTCGATCACCTGTTTCCCACCAATATAAACGGTAAGGATGGTACTCAGTCCAACCAGTAACAACATGGTCGGATAAAATAAGGCCTGGACTTTTACCAGCCCCATGGCATTGTCTTTATAACCCTGGCTCTCTGCCGCAAATACATCTTTAGTATGGTTTTCCCTTACGTACGACTTAATCACACGGATCCCGGAGAATCTTTCCTGAACAAAACTACTCAGTCTGGAAAGTTGTTCCTGGATCTGTTCACTTCGTTTGTTGATCAGGGTGTTGACAAAATAAATGATGACCACCAGAACCGGGAGCGGAAGTAAGGAGAAAATCGCGAGTGTACTGTTGACCGAGAACATGGCATAGATCACGAGTATAAAGAGTACTGCGGTGTTGATCGTATACATGATTGCCGGACCTACATACATGCGGACCCTGTTGACATCCTCCGTTGCACGGTTCATTAAATCGCCGGTATTGTTCCTCCGGTAAAAGCCAAGGCTCAGTTCCTGATAATGGGCGTAGATCTCATTTTTCATGTCATATTCTATATGTCTTGACATTAAAATAATAGTCTGACGCATGAAAAACAGAAAAAGACCCCTCATTAGATAAAGTACCAATACCAGTAAACCGAAATAAAATAAGCTCGTGCTAAAGATATCATAGATGATGCTGCGGCGTTCGAACCCTTCAAACAGCCCATAGATTTGTATGTTTTCTGTAATTAGATTAAAGGCATGCCCAATGACCTGGGCGGGTATTACACCAAAAATATTGGAGATTATTACAAAAAATACCCCCGGAATAATCCACCATTTATATTTATAGAAGTATTTGTTTAAGAATCTAAGGTGTTTCATGAGTTGGTAAAGTTAGCCAAATGAAGGTAATTTTTTTTAAGACTTTGGTTAAAACAGTGTAAATAATGTTTTTTTTATGCTAGTTTTGCGACATATCTGATAAACAAAATTATATGCCTGATAATAGTTCTCTTGTGAATTCAGTTTTAGACCAATTAAGTGCCGCAGGGCATAAAAAGGTCGTTTTTTGCAATGATCCCGATACTGGCTTGAAGGCAATTATAGCCATTCATGATACCACGCTTGGTCCGGCTTTAGGCGGAACACGCATGTGGAATTACGTTACAGAGGCTGAAGCATTGGAAGATGTACTCAGATTATCGAGGGGAATGACCTATAAAGCTGCGATCACAGGCCTGAATATTGGTGGTGGTAAAGCAGTAATTATCGGGGATTCCAGAAAAGGAAAATCGGAAGCGATGATGCGCAGCTATGGAAGGTTCATTAAAAACCTGAATGGAGAGTTCATTACGGCAGAAGATCTGGGGACGACCACAAAAGATATGGAGTATATCCGTATGGAAACAGGTCATGTTACCGGAGTTCCTGAATCTTTAGGTGGGGCAGGTAACCCGGCACCACATACTGCAAAAGGCGTTTTCCTTGGAATTAAAGCTTGTGTAAAGGAAGTATTTGGAACAGATATGCTGGCAGGACGCTCAGTAGTAGTGCAAGGGATAGGAAATGTAGGAGAGCACCTGGTAGAGTTATTGAGAGCTGAGAATGTAGAAGTATATATCAGTGACATCAATGAAGAACGGTTACAACATGTAGCACGTACTTATAAAGCGAAACCCATCGCTGCGGATAAAATCTTTGGAATTGATGCAGATATTTATGCACCATGTGCCTTAGGAGCTACCGTAAATGACAAGACCATTCCTAAAATGAAGTTTGCGATTATCGCGGGTTCTGCAAATAATCAATTGGCAGATGAGCAGATCCATGGTAAACTGTTATTGGATAAAGGGATCTTATTTGCGCCCGATTACCTGATCAATGCCGGCGGATTAATCAGCTGTTATTCTGAATTAACCGGTTTCGGTAAGAAACGGACGATACAGCTAACAGAGAACATTTACAATGCCACGCGCGACGTGATTAAAATGTCTAAGAAAGACAACATCCCAACGATATGGGCCGCGAACCGCATTGCTGAACAAAGAATCATCGACATCAAAAAAATAAAATCATCATTTTAATAAACAATTTTAATAAACCGGTAATTTACCACTCGTTCTTACATTCATGTTAAACAGAAGGCACTTAAGAATTAAAGCTTTGCAGAATATTTTTGCATGGCAGATGACAGACAAGAGAGATTTAGCTTCTTCAAAGAAAGCATTAATGCAGAGTATTGACAGCGTGTACGAAATGTACATCTGGATGCTTTCGCTCCTTGTTGAGGTCACGGAATACACCAGCACGGATGCTACAGAAAGGTCAAATAAACATTTGCCTACAGCAGAAGATCTCAATCCAAACATGAAGCTGCTCCACAATAAGTTTGCGGTTACTTTGAAAGAGAACCCAGCCTTTATTGACATGGTCAACAAATACCAGATCAACTGGTTGTCTGACCCGGAATTTGTAAAAGGTATTTTCAATACCTTGAAAACCACTCCTGAATACCTGGCTTACCTTAACGATGAGGACAATAGCCTGGAGGAATCCAAAACCATTATCAAATACATTTTCAGAAAGATTATTTTGAAAAGCCACAACATCATTCAGGCTTTTGAGGATAAGTTTATCAACTGGTCTGTAGATAAAGAAGTGATGCAGGGAATGGTGGCTAAGACTTTGAAGAATTTCACCTCTGAAGATCCCCGTAAAAATCAGCTGACACCCATCAGTCAGGATTGGGATGAGGACAAAAAGTTTGTCGAAGATCTTTTTGTATATACCTTGAAAAACAATAAAGAATATCAGGACCTGATCGCAGAACGTACTAAAAACTGGGAATCGGAAAGGATTGCTTTAATGGACACCATTTTGATGAAAATGGCGATCTGTGAACTGTTAAACTTCCCGTCTATACCCGTTAAGGTAACGATTAATGAATACCTGGATCTATCAAAAGATTACAGTACTCCGAAAAGTAATTCATTTATTAACGGTATCTTGGACAAAATTTTAGGTGACCTGAAAAGGACAGACAGCATCCATAAAATCGGTCGCGGACTTATAGAAGAATAACGATTATGAAACAAATCTTGTTATTGGCAATTGCAGCGATGACATTTGCATCATGCCAGCAAAACACAGCAAAAACTCCTGCAGAAAACACTGCAGTGGCAGGTACAACAGCCACAACTGAAGCTTCAGCAAACCCTGTTGCAGCAGCAGATGCGCCTGTAATTACCTTTGATAGCGGAATCTATAACTTTGGTAAAATAGCTCCGGGAGAAAAAGTGAATTATAGCTACAAATTCAAAAACACAGGTAAAAGCCCGCTGATCATCAGCAATGCGACTGCTACTTGTGGTTGTACGATTCCTGAGCCTCCGAAAGAGCCAATTCCACCGGGTGGAGAAGGAGTGATCAAAGTTGTATTTGATAGCCATGGTAAATTTGGGATGCAGGATAAAGTGATCACGGTGACTTCAAATGCCAATCCATCGGTTGCAGAATTGCACCTGACCGGAGAGATCAAAGAAGTAAAATAGGCAATACAAAAATCTTATAAACAACAATATGATATCAACAGTAATCTTACAAGCAGGTGGCAGCAATATGCTAGGTACCCTGGTACCGATGGTTTTAATCATGGTCGTATTTTATTTCTTTATGATCAGACCACAGGTTAAAAAAGCAAAAGACCATAAAAAACTGGTTGAAGACTTGAAAAAAGGCGATAAAATCGTAACTACTGCCGGAATTCACGGAAGAATCGTTGATATGAACGATACTACGTTTTTAATCGAAGTAGAAAGCGGTGCTAAAATCCGTTTTGATAAAACTGCGGTCTCTTTAGATGCAACGAAAGCTGCAGCTCCTAAAGTTGATCTTGCAAAAACTGACGCTGCTAAAGCATAGGTTTTCAGCTATACTGGTAAAAGCCGCATCCTTGTTTGGTGCGGCTTTTGCATTTCAGTATATTTGTTTACTTTACCACCATGCCAATCATCAAACTCACAAAAGTAGAGCAAAAGCGTTTTCTGGCGCTGGTCACCTGTCTGTTTCTGGCAGTTGGTGCATGGCTGTTCATGGCTTTGAACAATAAATATGTCTATACTGCAAAGACGGTTCTGGACTATAGGAACTTCCCTCAGAAGAAAGCTTTCCATCCTCTACAGTCGGACACCGTAGATTTACAGGTAGAAGGGACGGGATGGCAGTTGCTGTTTGCCCGCCTGCGGATTAAGCCTCAATCGATCTCCATCAGTCTGGAGAAGCTAAACAACAGGAATTTTGTGCTGTTTTCTGAGCAGCTGTTCAATGTGAACCGGCAACTGGAAACTTCTCAAAAGATCATTTCTGTAAAGCCCGATACCCTTTACTTCGATTTTTCTGAAAGAAGGGTAAAACGTGTGCCTGTAAAACTGGTTTCTAACCTGCATTATATGCCACAGTATGGGGTTTCGGACGAGATTCAGATCAATCCCAGTTATGTGACCATTTCCGGCCCCGAGCAGGACATTAGAAATATCAACGAGTGGAATACTGATACCCTGAAAATAGACAAAATTCAGGCGACAACGGTTGCGAGGATCGCGATGATGCAAAATAAGATGAAGAATGTGAACATCTTTCCGACGAGTGTAGATGTGAAACTGCCGGTCGACGAATTCACGGAAAAAGTGATAGAAGTTCCGGTTAAAGTCATCAATAACAAAGAATATTACAATGTTAAGCTTTACCCTAAAAAGGTGAAGATTACCCTGCTGGTTGCCCTTTCTAAATATACTCAGGTAAATGAAGAGTTCATTGAAGCGGTAGTAGATATGAATGAGTGGAAAGTTTTTCAGCACAATGAACTGACGGTAAAGCTCATCCGGTTCCCGGAATATTGCAAACTGGTGCAGTCGCAACCGGCAAAAATTGATTTTATCATAGAAAAATAATGTTAAAAATAGGAATAACAGGGGGCATAGGAAGTGGGAAAACCACGGTGTGTAAGGTGTTTGAATGCCTGGGCATTCCTGTCTTTTATGCAGATACAGTAGCGAAGCAGATTATGGTCAGCGATCCGATCCTGGTCGCAGGCGTTAAAGCAACTTTCGGCGCAGAAAGCTATGCTGCTGATGGCAGCTTGAATAACAAACACATTGCAGGTATTGTCTTTAATCAGGCCGAAGAACTGGCGAAGTTGAATGCGCTGGTACATCCTGCGGTATTCCGTGCATTTGAATATTGGGTAAAAGACATTCCGGCAACGGTCCCTTACGTGCTGAAAGAAGCAGCCTTGCTTTTTGAAAGCGGTTCTTACCAGATGTGCGACCGCAACGTATTGGTTGTCGCCCCTTTAGCGCTCAAATTACAGCGGGTGATGCAACGTGACGGGGTCACTGAGGCACAGGTTCAGGCCCGGATGGATAAACAGCTCTCCGATGAGGAGAAAGCAAAAATGGCGGATATGCTGGTCCGCAATAATGAAACAGATTCTTTAATTATACAAGTGATGGAACTTCACCATCAATTTTTAAATATACTCCCTTAATGATATTAGATGATTTTATAGTTGCTACAAAAACAGGTTTATTTTGTAGATATGGTGATTTTTATCTGGATCCTAAGGAAATTGTAAAATACGCGGTGATTTCCCATGCCCATGGGGACCATGCCATAGGTGGAAACCTGAACGTATATTGCACGGAAGCCACTGCACTTTTTATGAAACACCGGTATAAAAAATTTGCCGGGGGGGAATTTTTCCTTAAAGCTTACGAAGAAACATTTGTTTTAAACGGCGTGAAGATCAGTTTTATTCCTGCCGGGCATATTCTGGGTTCTGCGATGATTCTGATGGAATTTGAAGGGATTAAATACCTGTATACCGGAGATTATAAACTTCAGCCTGATGATACCTGTGAACCTATTGAATATGTGCAGGCGGATGTGCTGATCACGGAGACTACTTTTGCCGATCCGAATACCCGGCATCCCGCAGCGGAGGAAGAAATTCTGAAGCTGAATGCGACACAGAGCAACATCATGCTGGGTGCTTATGCATTGGGGAAATGTCAGCGTCTGATCAGTCTGATGAATAAATATTGTCCGGAAAAACGGATATTGGTACATCATAGTATGATGCCTTTTGTAAAGATTTATGAGCAAAAGGGGGTAGACATGGGTAAATATGAGATGTACGACAGAAAGGTGATGAAAAATAACCATACGAATATGGTTTACCTTGTGCCGCCGATGGTATTCCGGAGCTATTTCCGGGCGATCAATGTGATCAGGGTGTTTGCGACAGGTTGGAAACACCTGCAAAACAACAATGAAATCCAGTTGTATGTTTCTGATCATGCCGATTGGGAAGACATCATTTATACGATAGGGCAGGTTAAACCTACGCAGGTCTGGACCAATCATGGGGATGGTTTACAATTAAAAAAACATTTTGAGAACAGTTTGGTAGTTAAATTGCTTACTTAAAATGGAAGAAGGAGTAGACTATTATCTTAATGAAGATGGGTTAATGGTTTTCACAGCAGCTTATCATTTGAAAAGAGGCTATTGTTGTAAGAATAAATGCAGACATTGCCCCTGGGGATTTGGTAAAAAGAAGCGCAAACCAGAAGAAGAGAACGATATTTAATGAATAGATTGGAGATGCAGTTGCAGAAAGAAACAAAAACGTCAGAATTTGAAAACATTTACCAGCAGGCCATTGTAAATGTGGTGTTTACCTATAGCTGGTGTAATGAGCATTTCAGGCAGATCATTCAACCTTATGAAATCACACCGCAACAATTCAATATTCTGAGGATTTTGAGGGGGCAATATCCTGCGCCTTCAACCATCAACCTCCTGAAAGAGCGGATGCTGGATAAGATGTGCGATGCTTCCAGAATTACAGAGCGTCTGGTTCAAAAAGAACTGGTAGCCAAAAAGATAAATCCAAACGATAAACGGGCCGTGGACATTCTGATCAGCGACAAAGGACTCTCTTTATTGAAAAAGATGGACGAGGAGCTTGACCTTTCTGCACCGGTTTCCGAAAACCTGACCGAAGAAGAAGCTACGCTTTTGAATAATTTGCTGGATAAAATGCGGGGATAATTCCCTGCCTAATGACTATGTCCGCCGGCAGAGAAATAACCGATCAGGGCGATCCCTACACCACATAACACCGCAATCATTTTCCGCTTACTGACTTTATGATCTACACTGGATTCGAACAGAATGGTGGTAGAGATGTGAAGGAAGATCCCGATCACAATTCCCATGATCTTGTTGAAGTAGTTTTCTACGCCTCCAATGGTACCATTGCTCAGTCCATAACTTACATAAAAACCAAGCGGGGCCATAATCGCGAAAATGCTGATGTAAAAGAGCACGCTGTTTCTGTTGAATTTACTTTGCATCAGAATGCTGGCCAGTGCGAAAGCTGCAGGGATATGGTGTAATGAAATTCCAAAAATCAAGGCATTGTGCTGATCTTTTGCCAATGGCATTCCCTCCAGAAAAGCATGCAGGCATAAACTGATCATGATGCCATAAGGGAAAGCTTTAGAATCCCCATGTTTATGAATATGCCCGTGTTCTACGCCTTCGGAGAACTGTTCCAGCAGGATCTGCAATAAAAAACCAATCAGGATAAAGATGCCGATTTCTGCATGGTCCGGACCGCTGTACGCGTCAGGGATCAGGTGTAATACGGTAATGGCAAATAAATAGGCCCCACTAAAAGATAGGATTAACTTCAGCAGCTGCGACTTATCGCTTTTTACCAGAAAGATGGCAGAACCTCCCAAGAAGGCGCTAAAGAATAAAATAAACAGCTTCCAGACTTCCATTATACTTGCGGTTGTATTTTTTTGTAGATAAACGATGTTGCGATACCGATGGAACTGCCGAGTATTGCACCAGCCATGGTATCAATCGGGTAATGTACCCCAACATATATTTGTGAAAAAGAAATGATAAAAGCCCAGATCAATGCAATGGGCAAAATAGGTTTCCATTTGTCGTAAAAGACAAAAATGAGAAAGAGGGCGATGGCGAAATGGTTAGTGGCATGTGCGGAGGGGAAGCTATAGCCGCTTCCACAGGGCACACGACGGATCAGTTCATCTGCCAGACTGAGGTCATTGCAGGGCCTGATGCGTGCAACCAGGGGTTTGATGACCCTGGAGGATAATAAATCGCCTATAGCTATCGTAAATAGCAACATACCGATGATGTACCAGCCTTTTTTTTGATACTCCTTTACGCAAAAAATGATAATAAACAGGTAGAGCGGTGCCCAAAAATAACGGTTCCTCATTAAAGGAAGCAACCAATCGAAAAATGGATTGGCGAGACCTCTGTGGATTTTAAGAAACAATTCGACATCAAACTGCTGCAGGCTTTCTATCATACTTTTTTGCAGATTAAGATCAGGCGGTCGGACTTGGTCTCGTCAAATGGCTCCAGGCCATAGCTTCCGAAAGTCTCGGTGATCTGCAGGCCGCTCTTCAGGAGCATTCTTTCAAAATCTTCCAGTTGGAAGGCCTGTACCCGCTCTTCAAAAGCAAAGGTTTTGTTCCTGTGTTCAAAATTGATGTGTTTAATGATCTTTCCTTCCGACACAAATTTATGGAGGTGGAATTCTATACCTTCTACGGTTTTTGTTTCCTGCTGCGTTAGGTTTTTAATGATTTTCTGGGTATTGAAATAATCAATAACCAGTGTTCCATCAGCCTTGATTCCCTTTCTGAAGGATTTTAGCGCATTCACATGGTCTTTTTCCGTATCAAAATAACCAAAGCTGGTAAACAGGTTCATCGCAATATCAAAGTAATTGATGAAAGCGAGTTTACGCATGTCATGAACAAAGAAATGAAGGTGTTTTTGTTCAAACTGCTGCGCATATTTAATGCTTTGTTCGGATAGATCAATTCCGGTCACATCATACCCCTTTTTATTCAGGTAAATGGAATGACGGCCTCTGCCACAGGCAATGTCCAGAATTCTGGAGTTTGCTGCAGGTTTTAAATAAGCAGAAAGGTTGTCGATTAAGAATTCTGCCTCAGCGTCATTACGTTGACTATATAAAATATGGTAATAGGGGGAGTTGAACCAATATTGAAACCATTTACGCTGCATAGAGCCAGAATTTTTGATGTTTAGGAAAAAGACAAAGATAGTATTTTCAAATGCAACAAAGAGGATTATTTAAGCTTGATCTGCAATTTTAATGATGTTAATTTTACGATTGAGGGCCTTAAAAACCATTCATTCTGTTCTTTTTTTGCTATTTTTGAAAAAAAAACCGAATAACTTGACACTAATAAAATCTATCTCTGGAATAAGAGGAACCATCGGTGGAATTGCCGGTAATGGTTTGACTCCTATTGATATCGTGAAATTTACGGCAGCTTATGGCTCCTGGATCATCAATAAAACGAACATTAAAAAAATTGTTGTCGGTCGTGACGCCAGGATCTCCGGAGAAATGGTGAACCACCTCGTGATTGGCACACTTCAGGGTCTGGGAATTGAAGTCATTGACCTTGGCTTGTCGACTACACCAACTGTCGAAATCGCTGTTCCACTGGAAAAAGCGGGTGGTGGGATCATCTTAACGGCAAGTCACAATCCTAAGCAATGGAATGCTTTAAAATTACTCAATGAAAAAGGGGAGTTCATCAGCGATGCAGATGGAAAGGAACTTTTAGACATCGCTGAAAAAGCAGAATTCAGCTTTGCAGATGTCGATGATCTGGGTAAAGTGACGAATAATGATACGTATTTACAGAAACATATAGATGCCGTTCTTGCCCTGCCATTGGTAGACGTAGAAGCGATCAGAGCAGCCAATTTTAAGATTGCGATTGATTGTGTAAACTCTACTGGAGGAATTTTTGTGCCTGCTTTATTAAAGGCTTTGGGGGTTGAAACCGTTTATGAATTGTACTGTACCCCAGATGGTCATTTCCCTCACAACCCGGAACCATTGCCGGAAAACCTGACTGAAATCTCCAAACTCGTAAAAGAGAAAAATGCCGATTTAGGAATTGTGGTCGATCCGGATGTAGACCGTTTGGCCTTTGTTTGTGAAGATGGTGGCATGTTTGGAGAAGAGTATACCCTTGTTGCAGTAGCGGATTATGTCATTAAGAACACGCCAGGTAATACCGTTTCGAACTTATCTTCTACCAGAGCATTGAGAGATGTGACGGAAAAAGCAGGAGGGGAGTACCATGCTTCTGCAGTTGGAGAGGTAAACGTGGTGAATAAAATGAAAGAGATCAATGCCATTATCGGTGGAGAAGGAAATGGTGGCATCATCTATCCGGAATCTCATTATGGCCGTGATGCGCTGGTTGGAATCGGATTATTCCTGACCCATCTTGCGAAGTTTGGTAAGTCAGTTTCTCTTTTGAGAAGCAGCTATCCTGCGTATTACATCTCTAAGAATAAAATTACCTTAACTCCTGAAATGGACATTGATGCACTTTTGCTGAAGGTTCAGGAGAAATATAAAAACCAGCCTACCAGTACAATTGATGGGTTGAAAATAGAATTTGATAAAGAATGGGTTCATTTGCGCAGGTCAAATACAGAGCCGATCATTCGTATTTACAGTGAGGCCAGCAGCGAAACTGTTGCAGAGAACCTTGCTTCGAAAATCATATCAGATATTAAAGAAATTTTAAAGTTGAACTAATGCAGACAAACAGGATCTATTTGGATAACGCGGCAACGACACCTCTTGATGCAGAGGTGATCGCAGAGATGGTGAACGTGATGACTAATTATTACGGAAATCCATCTGCAATTCATGCTCAGGGCAGAGAGGTACGTACATTGGTGGAAAAAGCAAGAAAAACGGTTGCCGGTCTTTTAAATGCGACTCCTGCAGAGATCTTTTTTACCTCTGGAGGTACAGAAGCAGACAATACCGCGATCCGTTGTGGCATTGCAGCCTATAATATCAAACATGCCATCACTTCGAAAATTGAGCACCATGCAGTAGAGCATACCTTGACAATGTTGTTGAAGCAAGGGTTGATCGAGAAGCTGAGCTTTGTAAATATTGATGAAAAGGGAAATGTAGATTATGCACATCTGGAAGAGTTGTTGAAAGACAATGAACGCAGTTTTGTATCTCTGATGCATGCGAATAATGAACTGGGAACGCTAACGGATATTGAACGTGTAGGAGAGATCTGCGAGCAGTATGAGGCGATCTATCATTGTGATACAGTTCAGACCATGGGACATTATGTACATGATGTAAGGAAACTTAAAGCGCATTTTATCGTTTGCGCGGCACATAAATTACATGGGCCAAAAGGAGTAGGTTTTCTTTTTGTAAACCATAATATCAAGATCGGACCATTCATTCATGGTGGTGCTCAGGAACGGAATATGCGTGGTGGAACAGAAAATGTATATGGTATTATTGGCCTCGCAAAAGCTCTGGAAATCGCTTATTCAGAAATGGAAAGTCACCAGCACCATATTCAGGAACTGAAAGATTACCTTAAAAACAGGTTGAGTACAGAAATTGCAGATATCAATTTTAACGGAGAAACCGATGCGGATAAAAGTTTATATACCGTATTGAATGTTTCTTTCCCGGCGATGGACATGTCTGACATGTTGCTGTTTAACCTGGATATCAATGGCATTTCTGCTTCTGGTGGCAGTGCCTGTTCTTCCGGCTCCAACATTGGTTCACATGTACTGAATGGCATTAATGCCGATCCAAACCGACCTTCGGTAAGGTTCTCTTTCAGTAAATACAATACTAAGGAAGAACTGGATATCGTGATTGATAAAGTAAAACATATTGTAAGTCAAAACGTTACTGCATAAATTAATCTTTCTATGCAGTTTCAACGCATCACGTCGGTAAACGATCCGGCGCTGACTTTTATAAAGACCTTATATGAGGATGCCTTCCCTCCGCATGAGCGGAGGGACTGGGCTACTCTTCTTCAACTGCTTCCGGATGCCGAAGAGATGCACCTTGATTTGGTGTATACCGCTAAGGAAAACATTGGTTTGATCACCTGGTGGGAAATCGGGGATTGCTATTTCATTGAACATTTTGCCGTTGATTCCAGCCTTCGCGGACAAAATTATGGTGCCCGTGTGCTGGACCACTATAAGGAACAGTTACCGGGAACGATTATCCTGGAAGTAGAACATCCTGAAGATTCTTTTTCCATTAGAAGGATCGCTTTTTATGAAAGATTAGGCTATCATATCTTGTCGCTTCCTTACCGGCAGCCTGCTTATGGTAACCCTGAAAAATCTTTTCCTTTTCTGTTGATGAGTAACAGGATGTTGTCCGATCAGGAGGCCAGTCCGCTTGCCGAAAAGATCAAAAATAAAGTCTATCTGGGATCAGCTCGTTAAGCCGGCTTTAACACACATTGTATCTTTTTTTAAACTGCTTTATGCCCGCCTGGAAACAAGGTCGGAAACCACTTGTTTTATACTCCATATTTACGCGATGCTTACCCGCCTTTAACACGCTTTCAAGCGGGTGTGCACCGAGTATAGACCGAGGTTAGAGCGTGGTCAGAGCCTGTATAGCTGGAGCCGTATTAAGCGCTGTCCTGAAGCTGCACCTGGGGTAAGTTTTATTCAGGAATAAAGCACTTTATTTTACGTCATCCCTGTCTGAATATGAGCCTGGTTTTACCTTTTTTATACTTGATTTTAAGTCCTATCAACTCAATAAATAAAACGTTTTACTATTTTCCGGCCTCTTTAACTAAAATGTTATACTTTTTATTTAGTTATTCCACAAAAATCTATTACTTTAGAGCTTAGCTAAAACGTTTTTTAGGTGAAGATAGGAAGGGAATACAAAACACAAATTCCTCCATAATGACATTGGATTCCGGCTTTGTGCCGATTTAGTAGATGAGAAGCAAGATTTTAAACCAAATATTATAATTTTATTATTCAAGACCACAATGATGAAACGATACCTAACCGCATTATTAATTGCAGGCTGCTCTTCAGCGTTTGCGCAAACAGTGGGTAAACTGAGCGATCCTGTAGAATGGATCAATCCATTAATGGGAACAGCCAGCAAGCCTTCTATGTCTAACGGAAATACCTATCCCACCATTGCTTTACCATGGGGGATGAATTTCTGGACCCCCCAGACCGGTAAAATGGGCGACGGCTGGGCTTATACCTACGATGCAGATAAAATCCGTGGTTTTAAACAAACCCATCAGCCATCTCCATGGATGAATGATTACGGGCAATTCTCTATTATGCCGGTAACAGGGAAAAAGAAATTTGAGCAGGACGATCGTGCCAGCTGGTATTCTCATAAAGCAGAAGTTGCAAAGCCTTATTATTATAGCGTTTACCTCGCAGATGCTGATGTGACGACAGAAATTACGCCGACGGAAAGAGCGGCTCAGTTCAGGTTTACTTTTCCAAAATCCGACAGTTCTTTTGTAGTATTGGATGCTTTCGATAAAGGATCTTACATTAAGATCTTCCCTAAAGAAAGAAAAATCATTGGTTATACCACCAGACATAGTCATAAGTTAACTCCGGAGAACTTTAAGAATTATTTTGTGGCTTATTTTGACAAGGACTTCAGCTCGGCAAATGCCTGGAAAGGTAAAGAATTGTTGAAGGACGAGCTGGAAATCAAAGCAGATCATTCCGGCGCGATTATCGGATTTAAAACCACAAAAGGAGAAAAGGTGACCATGAAAGTGGCTTCCTCTTTCATCAGCTTTGAGCAGGCAGAACTGAACTTAAAGCGAGAGTTGGCAAATGATTCTTTCGATGCGACTAAAGCAAAAGCAAAAGCAGTCTGGAATAAAACGCTGAGCAGGGTAGCGGTAGAAGGTGGAACCGTAGATCAGACCAGAACCTTTTACTCCAGCTTTTACCGGACTTTATTCTTTCCCAATAAACTGTATGAATTGGATGCGAGCAATAAAATTGTACACTGGAGTCCTTATAACGGAAAGATTTTACCTGGTTATATGTTTGCCGGAACAGGATTCTGGGATACTTTCAGGGCCTTATATCCCTTCCTGAACCTCGTATATCCTTCGATCAATAAAGAAATGCAGGAAGGACTGATCAACGATTATAAAGAAGGTGGATGGTTACCGGAATGGTCAAGCCCGGGATATGCCAATGTGATGGTAGGAAACAATTCCGCTTCTGTAGTGGCTGATGCTTACATTAAAGGTCTTCGCGGTTACGACATCAATACTTTGTACGATGCATTGACGCATGGTGCCAATAATGAAGGTCCTTTGGAGGCTGTAGGACGGGCAGGAGTGAAGTATTACAATGAATTGGGATATGTACCCTATGATGTGAAGATCAATGAGAACGCGGCGCGTACTTTAGAATATGCTTACGATGATTTTACCATTTATCAATTGGGTAAAGCATTGAAAAAGCCAAAAGCGGAACTTGATTTATACGCAAAGCGCAGCATGAACTATAAAAACCTGTTCGATCCTTCGACTGGATTGATGAGGGGTAAAAATAAAGACGGTTCTTTCCAGTCGCCATTTAATCCTTTCAAATGGGGTGATGCATTTACAGAAGGAAACAGCTGGCATTATTCCTGGTCTGTATTTCAGGATATCGACGGATTATCGAAGTTAATGGGTGGTAAGGAGAAGTTTGTCAACAAACTTGATTCTGTTTTTAGCTTACCTCCGGTATATGACGAAAGCTATTACGGAAGTGTGATCCATGAGATCCGCGAAATGCAGATCGCCAATATGGGACAATATGCACATGGTAACCAGCCGATCCAGCACATGATCTATCTGTATAATTATGCAGGAGCACCATGGAAAACGCAATATTGGGTAAGAGAAACAATGGACCGTATGTATAAAGCTACTCCGGATGGTTATTGTGGAGATGAAGATAACGGGCAGACTTCTGCATGGTACGTCTTCTCTGCGATGGGCTTTTATCCGGTAACGCCTGCAACAGACCAGTATGTACTTGGTGCGCCTTTATTTAAGAAGGTAACTTTGAATCTGGAAAACGGCAAAACGGTAACGATCAATGCGGCCAATAACAGTGCAGATAACAAGTATGTTCAGGGCCTTAAATACAACGGTACTGCTTATCCTAAAAACTGGTTGAGCCATTCAGCGTTAACCAAAGGGGCGACCTTAGACTTTAACATGTCTGCGACACCGAATAAACAAAGAGGAACTAAGGAAACAGATTTCCCTTATTCTTTCTCTACTGATCCGAATAAATAACGGAAATAAAGGACATAAAAAAGGCGGGAGTTTTGCTCCCGCCTTTTTTATTGAGTAAAATTTTATTAGTTGTTGAGCATTTTAAGGAAGGCAGCTAACTTAGCTTTCATCGCCCTGCGGTCAACAATAAAATCAAGGAAACCATGCTCCTGCACAAATTCTGCAGTTTGAAATCCTTTAGGAAGATCTTTCTTAATTGTCTCTTTAATTACCCTTGGGCCTGCAAAACCGATTAAGGCACCTGGTTCAGCAATATTAATATCGCCCAGCATCGCATAGGAAGCCGTTACACCACCTGTTGTCGGATCTGTAAGTAAAGAGATGTAAGGGATTTTTGCCTGGCTTAGCAGGGCTAATTTGGCCGAAGTTTTAGCCATTTGCATTAAAGAGAATGCGGCTTCCATCATTCTGGCACCTCCGGATTTGGAGATCATCAGGAATGGGATTTTGTTTTTGATACAGTAATCAATGGAACGGGCGATTTTTTCACCTACTACTGATCCCATAGAACCACCAATGAAATTGAAGTCCATACAGGCAATCACCAAGTCCTGACCTTCGATTTTACCATGTGCAGCTCTGATGGCATCTTTTAAGCCGGTCTTAGCCTGACTTTCTACCAATCGTTCTACATAAGGTTTACTGTCTGTGAAATTCAAAGGATCACCTGAAGTCAGGTTCGGGAAAAGCTCTTTGAACTCATCGTTATCAAATAATACCTGAAAATATTCTTTTGATCCTACCCTTAAATGAAAGTCACAATATTGGCAAACGTATTTATTTTCAACCAGATCGGCACTGTGGAGTGCTTTTTTACAATTCGGACACTTGTTCCATAAACCGTCTGGCGCTTCTTTTTTTTCTTCTGTCAGTGTACTGATACCTTTTTTTTCTCTCTTAAACCAAGCCATGTTATTTGTTGAAAAATGCGAGTACAAAGAAACAAAAAAAAATTAGAACAGAAGCTCTTGTTTCTAACTGCCTCATACTTTATGATGAGGCAGTTAAAAAAGAGGTGCTTACCAGCCAAATATTTGTTTCAGATTAGGATTTAAAAGTACTTGTTGTTGTGGAACAGGGCGGTAATAATACTTAGGTTCTTCAAAGTTACGGGGTACGGATTCGGTAACAATGTTTCCTCCGGCATTGCCATTTTTT
>Ga0307414_10000727_pt1 | contig 16878 bp, 14 predicted proteins | sample DK1Ometagenome_FD_203804 | JGI IMG/M metagenome (GOLD analysis project Ga0307414, IMG submission 203804) | Maize rhizosphere microbial communities from greenhouse at UC Davis, California, United States - DK15-O-3 | ecosystem: Host-associated > Plants > Roots > Rhizosphere > Soil | place: USA... | reverse complement strand
AAATATTATAATACTCTATAATTCTCAAATATAGAGATTTGTTAATATGCTATTATCGGTTTTTTTATTTAATGAGGGGTTTAATTTTGATTGATAATTTTATCAAGCATTTATAAAAGGTTGTCTAAGTTTAGGCAACCTTTTTATTTTTTAATATTAATTAGGTATAAAATACGCAATTCATCGTATTGATTTCATTTTGTCAATGTTGCAATTTTGGTTTGCTATTAACCAATTAAACAAATTCAACAATGAAAAATTTAAATCAACAGATTTTATTATTTGCAACTTTACTTTTTGCAAATGCAGTGATGGCACAAAAATCTGAAACACCCAATTACAAATACGAGATTGGTGGTAACATTGAAAAAATGATATTGACCGATTCTGGCGTATTATTGGTAACACATGGAAGCGGACTTGCGGGCATAAAACCGGGACAAGAAGGCTTAGTTTTTAACTTTGATGATTACGGAAAAGTTAAGGAAGAAGAGATTAACGTCATCCCTAATACACCTTATGTTATGGTTGGCCAAGCTGGTTTTGCAGGTATTTCAACAAAACAAAGTGTTATTGACGTTGTTTCAGGGCAACGTGTTTTTGATACCAAAGCAAACGGTTGGAAAACAGCAAATCAACCAACGTTAATTTTACCTGAAAATAAACTAATAGTAGCAGGACAACGCACAGCTGAAGAAAAATATATGATGGCTGTTGGTGTATATGATATGGCAACAGGAAAACAGGAAAAACTTTTTGAACTTAAAGGGTTTGATATTTTAACAGGAAAACCTAGTGTTGTAAATGGTGGTCTTTATTTACCAGCAGGAAAAGGTTTAACTAAAATTGATATGGCGACAGGTAATGAGGTTTGGACAGCAAAGCTTAAAGGTGTTGCTTTTGTTGAGCCAGCTGAAGACGGTAAATCTGTTTACGCTTTTGTGAATGTAAACAGCGGTAAAAATCAGGAAGTGCATAAAGTAAGTTCTACAGGAGAATTAATGTGGGCAGATGGAAACAAAGTAAAAGGTATTGTTTCTAATTTTGAGATTACTCCAAAAGGATTGGCTATAGTAAGTGATGTGGCAGATTCTGGAAAAGGTGGATTAGGAGGCCTTATGGCAGCAAAAGGGCAAAGTAATATCTCGTTCTTATCTTCTTCAACTGGTGAGGATTTATGGGAAAAAGCTCCGAAAACAAAAGGATATGTACAACATTTTTATGTTATGGACGATGGCATTTTGTTTGGTGTTTTTGAAGGTGGCATCAACAAGATTTCTTTTGAAGGTTTACCACTATTTAAAAAACCACTAGGTACAGGTGAAAATATTCATACCATGGCATTAACTCAAAAAGGAATGATTTACATAACAGATGAAGATGCTAACATCATTAATTTACAAACAGGAGAATCTATTTGGAATAAGCCCATTAAATATAAAAGAGCAAAAGCGGTTACAAGCACTTATGATGCTGCACATAAACGCTATTTAATTAGTACAGGGGAAGAATTGGTAGCTATTGACGAAAACTCAGGAGATATTAGTACACTGGCAACTTATGGGTTTGAGGAAAAAGAAAATCCGACGCATTTGGAAGTTAGAAATGACGGCTTACTTCTATCATCAGACCAAAATGTCATGATGCTTAATTTTGATGGTAGTAAAAAATTCCATGAATATTATGCATCTCCAGGCAAAAGTACTTTTGCGAAAATTGCGTTTGGAGTTTTAGCAGTAGCATCTACAGCTATGGCTATGCAATCTGCGGCTGTGGCTGGAGCAAATAAAAATGCTATCGGACAATATAATGATTATGGTGCTCAAATGAAGAGAGAATCAGATATGTATGCAGCTATTGGATCGGCTTCGTTTGCAGAGATGAGCAGACGATTCAAAGCCACTGCCGCAACTCAAGATGCCCAATTTATTTTAACTAAGCTAGATGACGGTGTTGGTTTGGCTAAAGTGAGCAAGGATTCGGGAAAAGTTGATAAAGAAATCGTGTTAAAAGATAAAAAACCGGAATATGAAGTAGATGAATTTGGAGGCTTTTTATATTACAAAGCCAGTACCAACAGCATTTATTCTTATAACCTGCAAAAGTAAATCTTGTTGTTGAGATTTGTTTGATTAGGCGTGATAATTATTTATTACGCTTAATCTTTTTTAATAACACTTAATCGAAAAATTAGTTGAGGTTCAACATATTAAATTAATTTTAGCATGCTATTAATCAGTTAAGAAATAAACATCAGTTGCCACAATCATTCAAAAATGATTTGAAACTGGTGTTTTTTTATGCAGATTATTTATACATACCGTTAAAACATTTATTATAATTAAATATTTCATTATGACATTTAATTTGCTTTTTAATACGGTTATTTATCTCATAATTTCCTTTTTAATCTTTTTTATAATCAAAGTATACATGCATACCATCAGATTAAATTTAATGGGTAAGGAAAAACAAGCAACATTGGAAGAAAAGTTTATAAAGGAAAAAAATAAGGGTCAAATAATTAATGGACACATGTCACTAGCAAATAATTTAGAAAAATCCATTTTTAATCGTTTTTTTGAAATCAGTAAAGAGCTTATCGGATTACAAAAGTTACTTTTAAATTCTAATTGATTTAAAGATGAAGAAAGTCCTTTGCTTGGCTATTTGTTTGTTTTTTAATTTTCATAGTTATTCACAGGAAGCATTTAAGATTATTGATAGTTTAAAACAAGTTATTTCCAAAAATCCCGTAGATTCTTTAAAAGTAAAAGCTTACAGTGATTTGTGCTGGTATTATCGAGACGTATCCATTGACTCAGCTTTTTTTTATGGAAATAAAGCGCTAAAACTTTCCCAAACAACAAAATATAAGGCAGGAGAAGCGCAAGCATATAACGATTTAGGGATTTTATATTACGATTCTTCTAACTTCACAAAATCCATATCTTACTATAAAAAAACGTTAGCTTATAGAGTAAGCATCAAAGATTCTATGGGTCTGGCTGCTATTTATAATAAATTAGGAATTTCTTATCAACGTGTTTTTAAAATGGATTCAGCCATTTATTATGCTACAAATGCTTTAAAAATATATGAAGCTCAAAAACATGTTAGATATGCTGCTATTATAAAAAATAATATTGCCAATATTTATCAAGAGTTTAAGCAGTACAAAAAAGCTCTAAACGCACACCTTGAGGTTGCAAAGACTTATGAGCAAATTAAAGATTACGAAGGCTTAACAATATCATACACTAATATTGGTAATGCTTATTTATATTTAAAAGACACCATCCAAACTTTAAATTACTACGAAAAAGGTATTGAAATTGCTGAAAAGCAAGGTTTAAAACGGGAATTATCTACTTTATACAACAATTTGGGTTCGGTTTTAAAAGGACAAAAAAAGTTTGCTGAAGCCATTGAAATGTATAATAAATCCTTAACCCTAAGAACAAATCTTAGTGATAATTACGGAGTTGCAAGTGCGGCTATTAATTTAGGAAGCCTTTATTTATCAAATGGTGACATTAATAAGGTTGAAGAACACCTGCGATTTGGCTTAGGTATTTCAAGAAAAATTGAAGCAAAGGAATTGGAAATGAATGCTTATGGGTCGTTGTTGTCTTACTATGCTTTTAGAAAAAATCCAGATAGCGTCATACATTATCAAAACAAGTACAATAGCATTCAAGATTCCATTTTTAATGAGAGAATAACCAAGGAAGTTTTAGATGTTCAGGAGAAATATAACGCTTCCGAACGTGAAAAAGAAATTCTCGCACAGCGTGCCAATATTGCTGAGAAGGAATTAGACATAAATCAAAAAAACACACAGATTGTAGGGTTGGTTATTTTGGCTTTAGTGTTGTCATTATTAGGTTATTTAATATATAAACAGCAAAAATTAAAAAACCAGCAATTACAAAAAGAAGGTGAATTAAAAGAAGCTTTAATTAAAATTGAAACCCAAAATAGCTTACAAGAACAGCGTTTAACCATATCACGGGATTTGCATGATAATATAGGGGCGCAGCTCACATTTATTATTTCATCAATTGAAAATCTTCAATATGGCTTTAAAATCACTAATGAGAAGCTCACTAATAAATTAACAAGCATTAGTGCATTTACCAAGGAAACCATTTATGAATTGCGTGATACCATTTGGGCCATGAATAAAAATGAAATTTCTTTAGAGGATTTGCAAACACGCATTACCAATTTTATAGAGAAAGCCAATATAGCATCTGATAAAACGGCTTTTGAATTTAATGTGGATTCAGACTTAGATAAAGACATTACCTTCACATCGGTTCAGGGTATGAATATGTATAGAATTATTCAGGAATCAATTAATAACGCTTTAAAATATGCCGAAGCTAAAACCATTATAGTTTCGTTTAAAAAGGTTGATAACCAGTTACAAATTTCCATTTTAGATGATGGCAAAGGATTCAATATAAATGACATTCAGCTTGGAAACGGACTCAATAATATGAAAAAGCGAGCAGCGGATATGGGTGCACATATTGTTATGGAAAGTCAAATTAATAAAGGTAGTAACATAGTATTAACCATATGATTTTAAGTTATGAGTGTAAAAATTGGCATTGTAGACGATAATGTTTTTTTGATTAACGCCGTAAAAGAAAAGCTGTCTTTTTTTGAAGATCTAAGCGTCCGGTTTACTGCCATCAATGGCTCTGATTTGCTATCACAGTTACAAACCAATCATAACCTCGATTTAATTCTCATGGACATTGAAATGCCTGTTTTAAATGGTATTGAAACTACGGAGATTGTCAAGCAAAAATATCCACACATTAAAATCATCATGCTCACGGTTTTTGATAATGATGAAAATATTTTTAACGCTATAAAAGCTGGAGCAGATGGCTATTTATTAAAGGAAATTAATCCTAAGGATTTGCATGAAGGTATTTTAGAAACGTTAAACGGTGGTGCGGCCATGAACCCTTCCATAGCCATGAAAACCTTAAAACTACTTCGAAACCCCATAGATTTTAATTGTAAAGACACGTTGGAAGATATAAAACTATCCGAAAGGGAAGTGCAAGTATTGGAGCAATTAAGCAAAGGCCTAAGCTATAACGTCATTGCCGAGCACCTTTTTTTATCTACCGGAACCATTAGAAAACATATTGAGAATATTTATAAAAAACTACAAGTGCACAACAAGTTAGAGGCTGTGGAAAAAGCCAAAAAGAATAATATTATATAGCACTTAGCTTAACGTTTAGATAATATATATATCAGGTTGTGAGGCTATATTTGTGTAAATATTTGAATTAGTCATCAACATTAGTTTAGACTTCTCTGTCGAAGAAAACTAATGTTTTTTTATGCCCAATAATTACATAATTTTCTTTTTAAGCTTGCCCAACCACCACCATTTATAGCCTCCAAATTGTTTAAATTTAAAAATTGAGCCGCTTTTCCGGAACGCACACCACTTTGGCAACAGGTAATGATAGGCTTATTTAGTTTTTTTAGGTCATCAACCCTATTATGTAAGTCATCCAAAGGAATATGCATGGCGTTTTCAATATGGCCGTTATCCCATTCTTTTTTAGTGCGAACATCCAAAATAATGGCACCTTTTTTTAAATAGCCTTCAACTTGTCTTTTTTTGCTTCCGAAAATAAAATTTATAAAGCCCATATGTTTGTGTTTTTATTGTAAAATACAACAAATAATGTCAAATTCAAAGTAACAATAGTTACCCCAAATTTTTTCAGTATCTTCGATTTTTAATTCTGAAAGATGCAAAAAGAACCAGAATCTTACGTAAAGCTTCTTATTGAAAACACGGTTGGATATATAGAATTCTTCCATCCAAACCAAAATTCCATGCCAAGTGACATTTTACTTCAGCTAAAAGAAACTATTATGGAAGCTGGAAAAAATAACGACATTAACGTGATTGTTTTAAAAAGTGGAGGAGATAGAACGTTTTGTGCAGGCGCAAGTTTTAATGAACTTATGTCAATAAATAATGAGGAATCAGGAACGGATTTTTTCTCAGGATTTGCCCACGTTATTAATGCCATGCGTATGTGCCCAAAACTCATAATTGGTCGTGTTCAAGGGAAAACCGTTGGCGGTGGGGTTGGTTTGATAGCGGCGACCGATTATTGTTTGGCAACCCAACATGCCTCTATCAGATTAAGTGAGTTAAGTATTGGTATGGGACCGTTTGTCATAGAACCAACGGTTTCAAGAAAAATAGGATTGTCTGCCATGTCCCAAATGAGCATAGATGCAGAAACGTTTTTTTCTGCTGAATGGGCAAAAGAAAAAGGTTTGTACGCCGATGTGTTTGAAACCATTGAAGCCTTAGATGATGCTGTAAAAACATTAGTAGAAAAATTAAGCACTTATAATCCTGAAGCTTTAAAACAAATGAAAACCGTGTTTTGGGATGGCACCGAACATTGGGATGCCTTATTGATTGAAAGAGCCAAAATGAGCGGTAAGTTGGTTTTAAGCGATTTTACAAAATCGACTTTAAAACGGTTTAGATAGAGTTGAAATGAGATGTAAACAAAAAAGCAACTTGAGAAAGTTGCTTTTTTGTTTTTGTAATTATTGTTGCGCTCCCGGAGGATATTTTTCCATGATTTTTGAAACAAATTCTTTAATACGTTCTTCTTTTTGTTCCATATTTCTGCTTAAAAAGCCGCTTCCCATACCTTGCCAAACCAATTCTTTTTTATTGGCATCCAATAAATCTACAAACAAAACACCTTCTGTACTCGTAGAAACATTGGGTTGGTTCCATCCCCAGCCCCAACCGGGACCGTAAAAACCACCCATGCCCCATGGACCAAAGCCTCCCCAGCCCCAGCCGCCCATGCCCCAGTTGTTGTTGTAAACATCAACACGTTGGTTGGACTTAGTAAAAATACTCACTAATAAATCTGGGTTTTCAGATTTTGTAAATCCTTTAGCCAAAAGCTCTGTTTCAATGGCGCGAAGAATGCGACGTTTGTCTAAATCGTTGATTTCAGCTTTATCAATGCCACTCTTAAAAAAGGCAAATGTTTTGTAATTACTAAAATTGGCATTCTTATCGTAATCGGTTGCTACACGCACAGAACTGCAGGATGTCACCACCAATAGAACAACTAAAAGCGGCACGGTTTTGAATACATTTTTCATAGAAGTTTAGTTTTTAAATTTTCTTTTTTTAACAATTTTTTCCTGAAAATCTTGAATTTAAAACACTCATAGCATTTGTTTTAAAGTATTTCAGTAAGTATCATAGCATCAAGAATCGTACCAATAGAATTAGGGTTTTTGAATGCTAAATTTAATTTTTATAGCTATTTTTTTTATCATAGCCATACGGACAATGCCTGCAAGTACTTTCGCAACAATAGCCACGTTTTAAGTGATATTGTTCCGTAAAGCATCTGTAACCTCCGGGTGTTAGATAAAAATCACCTTCTTCAACAGGTATTATTTTCTTCATAATATAACAAAGATAATGTAAATTCGATTATTTTTTGAACGCCTTAACGTATGATTATAGTTTCCAAATATTTAGTACCAAATGGTTACACGGGCTTTGCATTTTTTCCTTTCGTGTTTCTTAAACAGAAGCATTTAAGGAATGATATATGTTTATTAAACCATGAAAAAATTCATTTAAGACAGCAATTGGAGTTGTTGATTCTGCCTTTTTATGTGGTTTATATGGTTGAATTTTTAGTGCGATTATATCAATATAAAATTTGGCATCTGGCTTATCGGAATATTTCTTTTGAGCGTGAAGCGTATAAGAATGAATCGGATTTAGACTATCTTAATCAAAGGCCATTTTGGAGTTTTTTAAAGTATATTAGCAAGCATGATGTTCCAATTAGATAAAAGTATCAATCAGAAAATCAATTTGCCGACCGAATTTGGAGTTGAATTATTTTTAAAACGTGAGGACGACATTCATCCATTTATTTCGGGTAACAAATACAGAAAATTAAAGTATAACATTGAAGAAGCTCAAAAAAAGGGTTTTAAAAAACTATTGACTTTTGGTGGTGCGTACTCAAATCATATTGCTGCAGTTGCTTATGCCGGCCATGCGTTTGGTTTTGAAACATTGGGCATTATTAGGGGCGATGAATTGCAAGACAAAATAGCTGATAATGCAACACTTTCCTTTGCAAACCATGGGATGGCTTTTGAATTTGTTACAAGAGACGCTTACAGAACCGAGAAATTAATAAATGCATATAAAAATTATTACGTGATTCCCGAAGGTGGGACAAACGCTTTAGCCGTAAAAGGCTGTGAGGAAATATTAACCGAAAGTGATACTGAATTTAATTATATATGTACTTCCGTTGGGACGGGTGGGACGGTGAGCGGACTCATAAATTGTTCACAACCTAGTCAACAAGTTTTAGGCTTTCCTGCCTTAAAAGGTTCTTTTTTACAAGAAGATATTAGTAAATTTGTAACGAAAACCAATTGGAAACTCATTACTGATTACCATTTTGGAGGTTATGCTAAAATTAATTTAGATTTAATCCGTTTTATAAACGAGTTTAAAGAAAAACAGCAAATTCCGTTAGACCCCGTTTATACAGGTAAAATGATGTTTGGGATTTTGGATTTAATCCAAAAAGGTTATTTTCCAAAAGGTTCAAAAATTTTAGCCATCCATACAGGCGGTTTGCAAGGCATAGAAGGCATGAATAAAGTATTAAAACAAAAAAACTTACCGATAATTGAATAGAAACATGAACAAAATAGTGCTTATATTATTGGCATGTATGGTTTTTAGTTGTGGCTCCAAAAAAGCGGTTACTAAAAAAAAAGATACTAGAAAAACAAATACAGAACGTGTTGTTATTCACAAGAAATCTGAGGTCAAACCAATAATTAAAGAAACTGTAGAAACTAACAATACAGAAACTAAAGCAACTATAAGTTCCACTGAAGATTACATAGCTGCGTTTAGTACCATTGCCCAAGAAGAAATGCGTTTGTATGGCATTCCTGCAAGTATTACGATTGCACAAGGTATTTTAGAATCCAGTTCTGGTAAAGGACGACTTTCTATAGAAGCTAATAACCATTTCGGGATAAAATGTCATGATTGGACGGGCGATAGAATTTATCATGATGATGACGCCTCACAAGAATGTTTCAGAAAATATATAGATGCCAAATATTCATATAGAGATCACTCGTTATTTTTAACTTCAAGGCCTCGGTATTCAAAATTATTTAATTTAAAAAAGAATGATTATGAGGCTTGGGCTAAAGAATTAAAAGCAGCAGGTTATGCAACCGATAAAAAGTATCCCGATAAATTAATCGGTTTAATTGAGCGTTACGAATTATATAAATTGGACGAAGCGGTTGTTGGATACAAATATGAAAAAGCTATGGCATCCAATAGATCAGGCAATTCAACATATACGGTGGTAAAAGGCGATACCTTATATTCCATTTCTAAAAAATACAATATCACGGTTAAAGAACTTCAAGACATGAATGGTTTGAGAGATAATGCATTAAGCATCGGACAGGAATTGCTGGTAAAACCATGATCAAAAAAAATTAATTATATGATTTACAAACGAAGTAGTGCCTTATTTGCAGAGGCAGAACGCGTTATTCCAGGGGGAGTTAATTCCCCCGTTAGAGCTTTTAAAGGCGTAGGAGGGACTCCTATTTTTGTAAAGGAAGCCAAAGGGGCTTATTTATATGATGAAGACGGTAACCGTTTGATTGATTATATTAATTCTTGGGGGCCGATGGTTTTAGGCCATGCCTACCAACCCGTTGTTGATGCCGTTATTGAAAAAGCTAAAAAGGGAACGTCTTTTGGAATGCCTACGGAAATTGAAACACAAATAGCCCAATTGGCAGTTTCTATGGTGCCTCATGTTGATAAAATCCGGTTTGTTAATTCGGGAACGGAAGCTTGCATGAGTGCCGTGAGATTGGCAAGAGGTTATACTAATAAAGATAAAATAATCAAGTTTGCTGGATGTTACCATGGGCATAGCGATTCGTTTTTAATCCAAGCGGGTAGTGGCGCTAGTACGTTTGGAACACCAAACAGTCCAGGTGTTACAAAAGGCACGGCACAAGACACATTGCTAGCAAGATATAACGATGTTGAAAATGTAAAAGCATTAATTAAAGCAAACCCCAATGAAATTGCTTGTATTATTATTGAGCCTGTGGCGGGGAATATGGGCTGTGTGCCTCCACAAGATGGGTTTTTACAAGCGTTAAGGATATTATGTGATGAAAATAATATACTATTAATTTTTGATGAGGTTATGACTGGCTTTAGATTGGCTAAAGGTGGTGCTCAAGAACTTTATAATGTGCAGGCGGATATTGTTTGCTTCGGAAAAGTTATAGGAGGTGGACTACCAGTTGGTGCTTTTGCAGCTAGAAAGAAAATAATGGATTATTTGGCACCAGTTGGTCCTGTGTATCAAGCAGGCACATTGAGTGGAAATCCGTTAGCCATGGCAGCAGGTTTGGCGATGCTGACTGAGTTAAATAAGGATGCAGAGGTTTTTAACAGATTGAATGAAAAAACAGGCTATTTACAGACTGGAATTGCCAACGTTTTAAATAAAAGCAAAGTGGTTCATACCATCAACAGAGTAGGTTCCATGATTTCCCTACACTTTCATAAGGATGCTGTTGTGGATTTTGAAACTGCTGCCAAAGGAAACAATGAAACGTTTAAAAAGTTCTTTCATGGTATGTTAAATCAAGGCGTTTATATTGCGCCTAGCGCTTTTGAAACGTGGTTTATCACCGATGCATTAACTTATGAGGATTTAGATTTTACAATTAATGCTATAAATACCGTTGCCAAAACCTTATAAAAAAAAGCATTTCCATTACGGAAATGCTTTAATCACTAACTAAAATCAATAACTCAATTTAAAATCTTCTATTTCTAAAATTATTATTTTGTGCAAAGCGTTTGTTGTTTCTCATCACTTTATCTAGTCTGTTTTCCATCTTTGCTTGAACTTTCTCCCATTTATTACGTTGCTCAGTGTTAAGGATATAATTCATTTTTATTTTTGTAGCAATTTGATTATCCAATCTGTCATTCAATTTGCTTAAGTATTGTTCTTTTGTAGGTTTCACAAATGTGCCACTTTCTCTTTTAGCCTTATTGGCTTCCATAGTTGATTGTCTTTTCGCGGCATTTGCTAAATTTAGTTTATAGATTTCTCTTTGTTGAAATTCATTTAAATCCAATTCCAAAGTCATTCTTTTGGTTTGCAATGTAGCAGATTCTTCAGGGGTTAGTGTAAACATTTTTTGAGCTATGTCTTTTCTCTCTGGACGTTGCATTCTTTGTTGTGCAATACCTTCTATAGATATTAAGGCTAGGGCAATTAATAATAATTTTTTCATGTGTTATAGTATTATGGGTTTGTTTGCTATTAAGACTTGAAGAAATGATATTGGTTTAATGAAGATGTTTTTTTTAACTCTAAATTAACAGAGTTAAGTTTTTTAAAGTGAATGAGTTAAGGGTATAATGGAATTTGTAAACTTAGGCCTGTTTGGAAATCTGGGGCATTATTTACTTTAAAATCCTCTTTAAAATAAAGGGTTATTTTATAGCTGGGGCGACCGTATGTATAGATAAAAGTCCAATCTGATAAGGCGGTATATAATGTATAAAATCCATTATACCAACCGCCATTAATTTCTTTCCATTTTCCTCTAAATACATAATAATCTGTTTCCTCAAGTTTGTTGTATCTGGATTGAATGTGGTGGTTAATACCAAAAGAATGATAATTCATTTTCTTGGTATATTTTGTAAACTCTATGTTAGTTTGCAAACTTGCCAAGTAGCGATTATTACCTAAATCAATAACATCTTTAAAATTGATGATATTTTTATGCAACAAGCTTGATCCCATGCCAATATTGAATTCATTATTGCTTTTAAGAATAATTCGTTTAACAACATTGGCAGAAATTCCAAAATCTAACGAGGTATTAAATTTACTGGTGTTTATTCCTAAATGGTTTCCTAAATTGGCATACAAACGTCTTCTCTCATTCTTTAAAAGTGAAGGATAGTAAAAATGGTTAACCTCTATACCACCTAGGAAGAAATCATTATTGTTAAGCTCAAGCACTTTTCCGTTTCTATCAGTGTATTTAAAATGCATTTGATTTAATCCATAATAACGCCTTCCGTAAGGGTCTTCGCCACCATGAATGTTTGAGTGAAACCATTCAATACTTTCATCTGAAGTAAAAACAGAAAAGGGATATTTTCCTTTAGTCAATAGATAACTTCTTAAGGTAATTCCTAATTCATGATGTACTGCTATAGGAATATGAACATCTAGTCTAAATTCTTTAATGACCGCATCTATTAAAATATTCATATAATCTGTTGGTGTGGTCTCTTGATCCACAAAATTAAATGAGCGATGATTCCAAGGAAGTTGACTTAAATTTTCTCTAATCTGGGGGTCTTTAGGTAAATAGGTTTCCATAAAGGGCTGAAAGTTATTTCCGCTTATTGAAGTAAAAGCTAATGTTATATTTTTTGGAGGATGTATTTTGAAATTATGGTTAATTCTAGAGCTAAAAATACCAAAATGGTGCGTTGCCAAAATGCTAGGGTTATCAATACCATTTTTAATTGATAATGAGTCTTTTTGTTGAGGAAAGACTAAGAAATGGTGTGTTAAAAAAATTAAGAATAGATACTTTTTTATCATGTTTGGAACGAAATGAATTAAAAAGTTTATTAATGAGTTATTTTAGTTGTTTTGAGTATTTTAAAAGATTATTTATTTGTGCAATTATGACATTTCTTAAAAATTTAACATTACCATTATTTTATTCTTAAATAATTTGTAAAATTTCAATTAATAATGTTAAACATTTCTAAATTCATTTTAGCAACTAAAACTTATTTCGTCTATTTGTACTATAGTTTATTTGAAACATAAAATAAAATTTATTTGTTTTAATTAGATTAATAAAGTTTAGTTGGTTAGTTAGTTAGTAAAAACCCCATAATTCAAGGATTATGGGGTTTTTTATTTGGTAAAATATTTATAAATCAATCTTTATTAAAATGGAATTGTAACATTTTATAGAGTAGTTCTTTTTTGAATGGTTTGGGAAGATAATTATTCATACCGCTATCGATCGCTTTATTGATGGCTTCAGTTGTCACATTAGCTGAAAGACCAAAAATTATAACATCTTTATTATTGTTTCTAATTAATTTTGTGGTTTCAAAGCCATCCATTTCTGGCATGTGTATGTCCATGAAAATCAATTGATAGTTTTTGTGTTCTACTTTTTGTATAGCAATTTTTCCGTTTTCTGCTGTATCAGTTTTTACGCCCATACTTTCAAGAAGCTTTTTTAGAACGATGATGTTGACATTATTATCATCAACTATTAAAACTTTTAAATCAGGGAAATTGATATTTTTTTGGATATCTGTTGCATTCTCTTTCTCTTGACTTTTTGTAATTTTATAATTAACAAATATTTTAAATGTCGAACCTTTATTGGGTTTGCTTTCAATAGTGATTTTACCGCCCATCATGGTTATTAGATGTTTTGAAATAGCCAAGCCTAAACCACTCCCTTCATATTGCTTTTTTGTGCTGATATCAATTTGTGTAAACCGGTTAAAAATAGTATCGATTTTATCTTCTGGAATACCAATTCCAGTATCTTCAATAGTAATAAGTGTTTGTAATTGATGATCATCCATTTCCTTTTCAGTGTATGTAAATATAACGCCACCTTTATTGGTAAACTTCAAAGCATTTTTAAGGATGTTGTTTATAATTTGAAGGATTTTATTTTGATCACCTAGAACGCTAAAACCTGTAATATTTTCAAAATTTGTTTTTAAGTATAGATTCTTTTTTAAGAAAAGAAATTGATTGACCTCAATCAGCTCCTTTATTTTTTCTACAGGATTAAATACCATTTCATTTAATTCTGCATTTCCAGATTCAATTTTATCTATATCTAAAACATCATTTACCAGATTTAAAAGATTACTGGAAGACTTATCCATTAAGTCAACATATTCTTTATTTGTTTTGTTTAATTTGCTGTTTTTCAGAAGTTGAACCAAACCAAGAATCGCATGTAATGGGGTTCTTATCTCATGGCTCATATTAGACAGAAAATCTGTTTTTGCTTGCGATGCTTTTTCTGCTTTTTTGCGGGCGTTATTAAGATTTTTATTGGCTTTTTTTAATGCTAAATTAGATTTCTTGGCAAGTAAGCTGCCTTTTTGTGCTTTTATATAAAAATGGACAAGTAAAGCCACAATTAAAGATAAAAATAGACCAACAAGAAAGGCGATATTTTTGGTGTACAATGCTTCTTCCAGTAATAATTTTTCAGTAGGAAACACATTTAAATGCCATGCTTGTCTATCCGATTCATCTACTTCTATTTTTGTAGTATAAACAATATCTCTTTTAGTTGTATGTTTTATATCCCGGTTCACTCCATAGAATAGATTTCCTTTATCATCATAAAGTTCGATACTGTACTGGTTTTCTAGGTAATTAACAAACCTATTGAAGTTTGCACTGAAATCCATGCCACCTGTTATGGTGCCTTGAAACCGGTCATTGAAATACACGGGAACATCAACAAGAAAGGAGTGTCCCTCTTGTGTAAGTTTTAGCCAAGATGTTATATTGGTTTTACCATTTTTTGAATGATTAATCCATTCATCCTTTCTGTAATCGAGAGTGGATATGTCTAAATTTAAGGCCTCTTCATTACCTTTATAGGGATTGATCTTTTTAACGACCATTAAACTATCAATCCATTCAATAAATATAAAAGAGGTGTTCTGTTTTAATAATAAATTGGCATCATTTTCCCAATTCTCATAATAACTACCATTTGTAAACTCCAATCTGTTTTTTAGATTTTCAAGATTGGATATGTCTGAATTTACAATGTTCTTAAATTCTTTTGACAATAATGCACCAGTTTCATAAACTTGTGCTTTTACTAAAGAATGGTGTCTGTCTAAAGATATTTTATATACAATAAGAATTAATGTAAAAAGAACCAAAAAAGAGATGATAGGCAACCAATTCAAAAATCTTTTTTTGATTAATTTTCTTGACATCACAACAACTTTAAGATAAATTTAACCTAAAGGTACTGTTTTTTCTGACGCTTTGTAAAATATCAAGCAATAATTGCGATAAACAGACTTCCATCAGTTTGTTTGTCGACTTTTGCAAGATTATTTTTAGTGAGTTCTTTAATAGAAACATCCCACTTTTTATTTGATAAACCCGATTGAATCTTCAAATCATTAAGTTCTAATCGTTCTACTTTTCTCAATAAATCAAACACAGCTTTCGCTTCTTCACTAAGTGCAACCGCTTTTTTCTCTGGACGCATTTGCGGAAAAAATAATACTTCTTGAATGGATTGATTATTAGTTAAAAACATAATCAAACGGTCCATACCAATGCCCATACCCGATGTTGGTGGCATACCGTATTCCAAAGCGCGTAAAAAGTCGTAATCAATAACACCAGTCGCTTCGTCGTCACCTTTTTTGGCTAATTCCATTTGGTGTTCAAAACGTTCACGTTGGTCTATGGGGTCGTTTAATTCAGAGTAAGCATTTGCTATTTCCTTTCCGCAGACCATCAATTCAAAACGTTCGGTTAATTCTGGATTTTCACGGTGTTCTTTGCATAACGGACTCATTTCTTTTGGATAGTCAGTTATAAATGTTGGTTGAATGTAATTGCCCTCACATTTTTCACCAAAAATTTCATCAATTAGTTTGCCTTTGCCCATCGTATCATCTACCTCAATGCCCATATTTTTAGCAGCAATTCTAATCTCATCTTCCGTTTTTCCAGTAATATCAAAACCTGTAAAGTGTTTTATGGAATCTGCCATGGTCACTCTTGCATACGGGGCTTTAAAGTCAATGTTATGGTTTCCAAACGTGGCTTTTGTGGTTCCATTCACTGCCATGGCACAATGCTCTAATAAACGTTCGCAAAAATCCATCATCCAGTTATAATCTTTGTACGCTACATAGATTTCCATAGCCGTAAACTCCGGATTATGCGTTCTGTCCATGCCCTCGTTTCTAAAGTTTTTAGAAAACTCATAAACGCCATCAAAACCACCAACAATCAAGCGTTTTAAATACAATTCGTTGGCAATTCGCATGTATAATGGAATATCCAAGGCGTTATGATGCGTCATAAACGGTCGTGCCGCAGCACCCCCAGGAATGGGTTGTAAAACAGGCGTCTCCACTTCAAAATACCCTGCGTCATTAAAAAAGCCACGCATCGCATTAAAAAGTTTGGTACGTTTTACAAAAACTTCTTTTACATGTGGATTTACAACCAAATCTGCATAACGTTGTCTATAACGTTGCTCGGGGTCCGTAAACGCATCGTGGACATTCCCTTCAGCGTCGGTTCTTGGTAATGGTAATGGTTTTAATGATTTGCTTAATAATGTAAAGTCTTTAACTCTCACACTTTTTTCACCGACTTTAGTGGTGAAAAGCTCGCCTTCAACACCTACAAAATCACCAATATCCAACAGTTTTTTATAAACCTCGTTATATTGGGTTTTATCCTCACCTTCACAAATTTCATCCCTGTTAAAATACACCTGTATCTTGCCTTCAGCATCTTGTAATTCAGCAAAACTGGCATTTCCTTGAATACGGCGAGACATCAATCTACCTGCAATCACAACCTTATTTTCTTCCTTGAAATCGTCCTTAATTTGCTTGGAATTATGCGATACCGGAAATAAATCGGCAGGATAAGGATTGAT
>Ga0307414_10000726_pt1 | contig 16879 bp, 12 predicted proteins | sample DK1Ometagenome_FD_203804 | JGI IMG/M metagenome (GOLD analysis project Ga0307414, IMG submission 203804) | Maize rhizosphere microbial communities from greenhouse at UC Davis, California, United States - DK15-O-3 | ecosystem: Host-associated > Plants > Roots > Rhizosphere > Soil | place: USA... | reverse complement strand
TGGGCCGGCCGAAGGAAGGGGTGTGGAGCGAAGCCGATTCGCTGGCGCCGGTGGCCAGGCGCCTCTCGGAACTGCTTGGCGTGGAGGTGCCGCTGGTCAAGGACTGGGTGGAGGGCGTCAGTATCGACAATAAAGGCATCGCTCCCGGCCAGCTGGTGCTGTTGGAAAACTGCCGCATGAACGTGGGCGAGGGCAAGGACGACGAAGGCCTGTCGAAGAAATACGCCGCCCTGTGCGACGTGTTCGTCATGGATGCCTTCGGCACCGCGCACCGCGCGCAGGCGTCCACCCACGGCGTCATCAAGTTCGCCAAACAGGCCGCTGGCGGCCCGCTGTTGATGGGTGAACTGGACGCGCTGGGCAAGGCCCTGGACAACCCGGTGCATCCGCTGCTGGCGATCGTCGCCGGCAGCAAGGTCTCGACCAAGCTGGAACTGCTGTCCAACCTGGTCGGCAAGGTCGACCAGCTGATCGTCGGCGGCGGAATCGCCAACACCTTCATCGCCGCCGAAGGCCATGGCGTGGGCAAGTCGCTGGTGGAAATGGACCTGCTTGATACCGCACGCCGGATCATCGCCGATGCCAGGGCGCGCGGCGCCGAGATCCCGGTGCCGACCGATGTCGTGGTCGCCTCCGAATTCAAGGCCGATACCGTCGCCACAGTCAAGGCCGTGGACGCGGTCGGCGCGGACGACATGATCCTGGATATCGGCCCGGACACCGCCGCGCGCTACGCTCAGATGATCGCCGCCGCCGGCACCGTGGTCTGGAACGGCCCGGTCGGCGTGTTCGAATTCGACGCCTTCGGCAAGGGCACCGAAACCCTGGCCCGCGCCATCGCCGCCTCCAGGGCCTTCTCCATCGCCGGCGGCGGCGACACGCTCGCCGCAGTGGACAAATACGGCATCGCCGACGACATCGGCTACATCTCCACCGGCGGCGGCGCCTTCCTGGAGTTCCTTGAAGGCAAGCAACTGCCGGCGGTCGTGGCCCTGCAGGCCCGCGGCGCCTGAATCGGTTGTGGGAGCGGCGTAAGCCGCGAGCTTTTGATCCTGTCGAGTGAGTCAAAGAGCTCGCGGCTTACGCCGCTCCCACAAGTTTCATCGCTCTCGCGAATTTCATGCGGAATAAAGAACCTCTTGGATACCAATATGGGGCAGCGAAGCGATCCATGCCCCTGAGAATTTAATCTCCACGGCGATTCCGGCAGCTAATGGCATCGTAGTGGTCTTCTGAATGTGATAGTTTCCCGACTCTCAAGAGGGAGGCCTCCGTGACCGATCGCCAACGCCGTACCAAAATCCTCGCCACCCTCGGGCCCGCCACCGATCCTCCCGGCGTGCTCGACGAACTGTTCCGCGCCGGGGTGAATGTCGTCCGCCTCAATTTCTCGCATGGCGATCCTTCCGCGCAGGCCAAGCGCGCCGCCGCGGTACGCGCTGCGGCGCAACGCGCGGGCGCCGAGGTCGGCATCCTCGCCGACCTGCCGGGACCGAAGATCCGCATCGAGAAATTCGCCGAGGGCAAGGTCAGGCTGAAGATGGGCGATCGCTTCGATCTGGTCGCGAATGCCGATGCGCCCGCCGGCGATGCGTCGCAAGTGGGCGTCAGCTACCTCGGCTTGCCCGGCGACGTGCAACCCGGCGACGTGCTGTTGCTGGACGACGGCCTGATGCAGTTGCGCGTGGAATCGGTGGAAGGCGAGCGCATCGTCAACACCGTGCTCAACGACGGCATGCTGTCCGACCGCAAGGGCCTGAACAAGCAGGGTGGCGGATTGTCGCTGGGCGCGCTGACCGAACGCGACAAGGAGCTGATCGGCATCGTCGCCCAGATCGGCGTGGACTTCATCGCCGTGTCGTTCTGCCGCAATGCCGAGGACATGAACGAAGCGCGCCGCATCGCCCAGTCGCATGGCTGCGACGCGGCCCTGGTGTCCAAGATCGAGCGCACCGAGGCGATCGAGAACCTGGCCGAGATCATCGACGCCAGCGACGTGGTCATGGTCGCGCGCGGCGACCTGGGCGTGGAAATCGGCGACGCCGAACTTCCAGGCCTGCAGAAGAAGATCATCCGCGAGTCGCTGGCCCGCAACAAGGTCGTGATCACTGCCACGCAGATGCTGCAGTCCATGGTCGAAAGCCCCATCCCCACCCGCGCCGAAGTGCTGGACGTGGCCAACTCGGTGATCGACGGCACCGATGCGGTGATGCTCTCGGCCGAAACCGCAGCCGGGGCCTACCCGGTCAAGGCGGTGGAGGCGATGGCGCGCATCTGCCTCGGCGCCGAGAAGCAGTTCGAGATCGATACCGATTTCGAAAAGGAACCACGCAACCTGCAGCGCGCCGATCAGGCCATCGCCATGGCCACCATGTTCCTTGCCGATCACATCGGCGTGCGCGCGATCGTGGCGATGACCGAATCCGGCGGCACCGCGCGCTTCCTGTCGCGGTTCCGCTCCAGTGCGCCGATCTACGCGTTTTCGCGCCACGACGGCGCGCGGCGCAGGATGGCGATGATCCGTGATGTATTCCCCATCGCCTTCGACAGCCGCGGCCTGGCCCCGCGCGAAGCCGCGCGCGATGCGCTGCGGATCCTGCGCGACCGCAACCGGCTGGTGCCCGGCGACCGGGTGATCTTCACCAGCGGCGACCACATGGAGCAGCACGGCGCGACCAATACCCTGCGCTTGTTGCAGATCGGCGCGGACGGGAAAGCCGAAGGCCTGGGCGAGCTGTAGGAGCGCGCTCGAGCGCGACGCCTTTCGGAGTGGGTCGCAGAGCGTCGCGGTCCAGCCCGCTCCTACGCCCTGAAGGAAGTCCCCTTGTGGGATGGTGCGCATGGCGCTTGAAACCGGTTGCAGGGATCCGGCGAAGGGAAGTCCGTTGGCGTCCGGGCTATAATTCAGCCCCTTTCCAGCGCCCCCACAGGAACTCCATGAGCATCGAACAGCTTGCCGAAACCGCCCAGGCCATGGTTGCCGCCGGCAAGGGCATCATCGCGATCGACGAATCCACCGGCACCATCGCCAAGCGTTTCGCCGGCGTGGGCATCGAGAACACCGAGGAAAACCGTCGCGCCTACCGCGAAATGCTGCTGACCACGCCGAAGCTGGGCGAGCACATTTCCGGCGCCATCCTTTACGACGAGACCCTGCGCCAGTCGACCAGGGACGGCGTGCCGTTCGCCAAGGTCATGGCCGCCAACGGCATCATTCCCGGCATCAAGGTGGACATGGGCACGCATCCGCTGGCCGGTTGCCCGGGCGAAGTGGTCACCGAGGGCCTCGACGGCCTGCGCGACCGCCTCAAGGAGTACTACGCGCTCGGCGCGCGTTTCGCCAAGTGGCGCGCGGTGATCAACATCGGCGACGACATTCCCTCCGGCACCTGCATCGAGGCCAACGCGCACGCGCTGGCTCGCTATGCCGCGCTGTGCCAGGAGGCCGGGATCGTGCCGATGGTGGAGCCGGAAGTGCTGATGGACGGCGACCACGACATCGAAACCTGCTACGAAGTCACCGAAGCCACCCTGCGTGCGCTGTTCGGCGCGCTGTACGAGCAGAATGTCATGCTGGAAGGCACCATCCTCAAGGCCTCGATGGTCGTGGCCGGCAAGGATTGCGAGGAACAGGCCAGCGTCGACGAAGTGGCCGAAGCCACGGTCATGTGCCTGAAGAGCACCGTACCGGCGATCCTGCCGGGCGTGGTGTTCCTGTCCGGCGGCCAGAACGACGAGGACGCCACCGCGCACCTGGATGCGATGAACCGCCTCGGCAACCTGCCGTGGCCGCTCTCGTTCTCCTACGGCCGCGCCATGCAGTCGGCCGCGCTGGAGCTGTGGTCCAAGGACCTGGTCGGCAATTTCAGCAAGGCCCAGGCGATCGTCCACGCACGCGCCCGCGACAATGGCCTGGCTGCGCTGGGGAAGTGGGAAGGCTGAGCCACCGCGTTGATGAACAGGAAAACGCCGGCCTTGTGCCGGCGTTTTTCTTTCGTTGCTCATTGCAAAAGCCGACCATCTCCCTCCGCCTTCGCGGGGGCAGGCTCTCGATGCTGCGCGCCTTTCTCTCCCACGAGGGAAGAGGGGTGACGTCCTCCTGCGCTAAACGCAAAGAAGGAGGCCAAATCACAACGGCTCAGCCCAACGAAGCCAGCCAGTCGTCGTCGGAACCTTCGTTGACGCCCTCGAACAGCGGCGTGGAGAAATAACGCTCGCCGGTATCGGGCAACATGGCCAGCAGGACCGAACCTTCGGCCGCGGTTTCCGCGACCTGCAGCGCGGCGGCGATGGTGGCGCCGGCGGAGATGCCGACGAAAATGCCTTCATCGGCCGCCAGGCGCCGCGACGTGGCGATGGCGTCGGCATCGGCGACGGTGAGGATCTGGTCTGCGACTTCGCGATTCAGTACTTCGGGCACGAAGTCCGGCGTCCAGCCCTGGATCTTGTGCGGCGCCCATTCCTTGCCCAGCAAGAGCGAGGCCACGACGGGCTCGGATGCGGTGACCTTCACTTCCGGTCGCGCGACCTTCAGCACTTCGCCGACGCCGGTCAGGGTGCCGCCGGTGCCCCAGCCGGTGACGAAATGATCGAGGCGGCGCCCGGCGAAATCCAGCAGTATTTCCGCAGCGGTGGTCTGCCGGTGGTAGGCGGGATTGGCCGGATTGGCGAACTGGCTGGCAAGGAACCAGCCATGCTGCTTGGCCAGTTCCTCGGCGCGTCGGACCATGCCGGTGCCGCGTTCGGCGGCGGGGGTCAGGATCACTTTCGCGCCATACGCGCGCATCAGCTTGCGGCGCTCGATGGAGAAGCTTTCCGCCATCGTCGCCACGAACTTGTAGCCGCGCGCGGCCGCGACCATGGCCAGCGCCACGCCGGTGTTGCCGGAGGTCGCCTCGACTATCGTGTCGCCGGGCTTCAGCAGTCCTTTCGCTTCCGCATCCAGCACGATGGCCAGGGCAAGGCGGTCCTTGACCGAGCCGCCGGGGTTGAACGATTCGACCTTGGCGTAGAGGGTGACGTGCTTCGGTGCGATGCGGTGCAGCTTGACCACCGGGGTGCGGCCGATGGTGTCGAGGATGTTGTCGTAAATGGCCATGTTCTTCTCCGGGGAATGGTCACGCAGCCCGCGGCAGTGTAGGCGCGCGCAGGTTGTCGGGATGTTGCGATGGGAATTGCGAAGGAGGGAGCAGTGGAGCGGGGCCGAACCAGTGAAGCGTGCCGGCCAGCGCGGCCACTTCGCCCAGGACCAGCAGCGCGGGTGATTGCACGGCGTGATGGCGCGCGGTTTCAGGCAGCGTCGCCAGGGTGCCGGCGATTACACGCTGCTGCGGCCGCGAGCCGTTCTCCACCAGTGCGAACGGCAAATCGGGGGCCACACCGGCCAGCAGCAGGCGCTCGCGAACCTTCTCCAGCCCGGCCACGCCCATGTACACGGCCAGGGTCTGCTTCTCCTGCGCCAGCGCCTCCCAGTCCAGCCCGCCATCATCCAGCGCGTTCAGCGAATCCCTGCAGTGCGCGGTGACCAGACGCAGCGATTGCGCGTGGTCGCGGTGGGTCAGCGGGATGCCGGCATAGGCGGCGCAGGCGACCGCGGCGGTGATCCCCGGGACCACTTCATAGGGAATGTCGTGGGCGCGCAGGAATTCCAGCTCCTCGCCGCCGCGGCCGAACACGAACGGATCGCCGCCCTTCAGCCGCAGCACGCGCTTGCCGGCGCGCGCGTGTTGCAGCATCAGCGCGTGGATCTCCTCCTGGCGCACGCTGTGGCCGGTCGCCGACTTGCCTACCTCGATCCGCGTCGCGTCGCGCCGGGCCAGGCGCAGCACTTCGGCGCTGACCAGGCGGTCGTGCAGGATCACGTCGGCCTCGCTCATCGCGCGCAGCGCGTTCAAGGTCACCAGGCCCGGGTCGCCGGGCCCGGCGCCGACCAGGACCACCGAGCCGGTCGCCTGCGTCGTGGTCGCAGCCTCCAGCACGCCATGCAGGTATTCGTTGGCCTGCTCGCTGTCCAGGCGCTGGCGCAGCAGGCGCGGCAGCGGACCGGCGAGGAGGTTTTCGAAGAAACGGCGGCGCAGGCCCAGGTCGGGGAAGCGCGCGCGGATACGTTCGCGGTTGCGCGCCAGCAGTTCGGCCAGCGTGCCCAGCGAATCGTCGAGCAGGGTTTCGAATTGCTTGCGGATGTGCCGGGCCAGCATCGGCGCGCTGCCGCCGCTGGAGATCGCGACCTGCAGCGGGCCGCGCTGGACGATGGCCGGAACGTGGAAGCTGGACAGTTCGGCGTCATCGACCACGTTGGCGAGGATGCGTAGTGTGTTTGCGGCAGCGGCCACCGCACGGTTGACGGCCACGTCGTCGGTGGCGGCGATCACCAGCCACACTTCGTGCAACCAGTCCTCATGGAATTCGCCGGCCAGCCAGCGGATGCGTCCGGCTTCGAGCCAGGCTTGCAACGCGTCGGTCAGGTCGGGTGAGCCGACCACGGGCAGGGCGCCGGCATGGAGCAGGGCCTCGACCTTGCGTTCAGCGACCGTGCCGCCGCCTACCACCAGCACGGCTCGGTCACGCAGGTCGGCGAACAGGGGAAAAAGCGGAGCGGTCACGGCTCGGGACATGGGGGCGGGGTGATGACCCTAACGTCCGGTTATATACAGCCGGAAATGACTAGCTGCGCATGTCATATTACGGGTGGTTATAAGCGGGTGCGGCGGGGGATGGATGAAATCCCGTACATTCAAATGCCTTGTCTTAGTGCGTTATTGATCATCGTTCCTTTGGATCGTCATTCCCGCGAAAGCGGGAACCCAGCGCCTTTGCTTCCAATGGCCTGAAGTCCCTGGGTCCCCGCCTTCGCGGGGATGACGACTTGCCCCTTCCAAGAATCCTTCAATGACCCTCACCCAACTCCGCTACCTGGTCGCCATCGCCGACGCCGACCTCAACATCACCCTGGCGGCGGCGCGGGTTCATGCGACCCAGCCGGGCCTGTCCAAGCAGCTCAAGCAGTTGGAGGACGAGCTGGGCTTCCTGTTGTTCGTGCGCAAGGGTCGCAGCCTGGAGACGATCACCCCGGCCGGCGGCGAAGTCATCGCCCGCGCCCGCGCGGTGCTGGCCGAGGCCAACAACATCCGCACCTATTCGGCCAACCAGCGCCGCGAGAGCCAGGGCCAGCTGATCCTCGCCACCACCCACACCCAGGCGCGCTTCGTGTTGCCGCCGGCCATCGGCCAGATCAAGCAGGCCTACCCGCAGGTCAGCGTGCACCTGCAGCAGGCGGGCGAAAGCGCGGCGCTGGACCTGCTCAGCGCTGGCGACGCCGACATCGCGGTCATCAGCACCGCCGGCGACGAACCGCAGGCCGGCATCGCCGTGCCGTTGTACCGCTGGCGCCGGCTGGTGCTGGTGCCGCGCGGCCACGCACTGGATCGCGAAGGCGGCGCCGCACCCGGGATGGCCGACCTGGCCACGCAGCCGCTGATCAGCTACGAATCCTCGACGCGTGCGGAGAGTTCATTGCAGCGCGCCTTCGCCGGCGCCGGCCTGCAACCCAGCATCGCCCTGACCGCGCTCGATGCGGACCTGATCAAGACCTACGTGCGCGCCGGCATGGGCGTGGGCCTGCTGGCGGAAATGGCGGTCACTTCCAAGGACACCGACCTGCGCGCCTGGCCGGCGCCGAATGAAATCAACGAATGCATCGCCTGGGCCGTGCTCCCGCGCGAGCGCGTGCTCCGCGATTACGCATTGGAACTGGTCCATGCGCTGGCCCCGCAGATCGATCGCCGCGACCTGCGCCGCGTGCTCGATGGCAACCAGGTCGCGGATTGGCCGGTGCCGCCGACGTGGGAAGAGTTGACGCAGACGATCACGAATTGAACGAGGGCATTCCGCGGAGCAGGTGACGGGCGCTGCGGGATTCCGGTGGCCTCGAGCAAGCTCGCCTCGTTCACCGACATGCGCGAACTGCAGCGCCAGTTGAAGGCGCAGGGTATCCAGTTGATGTCCGAAGCCGATGAAAGCAGCACCGGTCCGGCGAGCCTGATCGCCATCGATCCCGACGGCAACCCGGTGCTTCTCGACCAGCACGTCTGAGCGACCCGGTCGCATGAAATCTCTGCAGGGCCGGGTTTCATTGTGGGAGGGGCTTCAGCCCCGATGATCGGCAGCCAGAAGCGTCGGGGCTGAAGCCCCTCCCACAACAGCCGTGGCTCCACTTCATCCGGACACCAGACGGGTGGGGTAGGCTCGCTGCGTGTCCATCGCTGGAAGATGCCGATGCCGAATGCATTACTTCGCACCACACTCGTCCTCCTCATCGCCCTAATGAGTGGCTGCGCGACTGATCGTGCCGGCACCGTAGATGGTGGACCAGCACAGGTTTCCTCTCCGGTCCACACGATCGTCCTCGCGCGCGGGCAGCAAGCCGTCATCGCCGACGAATCGCTCACCGTCGAACTCGTCGAAATCAACGACAGCCGCTGTCCCGCGAAGGTCACCTGCATCTGGGCGGGCCATGCCGCCGTCACCTTGCAGGTCGGCAAGCCCGGCCTGGTTGCGGGTCGCGTGGTCATCGGCAGCGAAGCGCCATCGAGCATGAAACTGCCATCCGATGCCAGCTACGGCGGTTATCTCTTCCACCTGGTCGAATTGGAACGCGGCAATGCCGATGGCTCGACCCAGGTCACGCCTTCGCAACGCGCGACGATCAACGTATCCAGGCTTCCCCAAGGGCAATAAGCAACGCGTAGGGTGGGCCTTGGCCCACCGTAGGGAAGTCGCGTTGTCCGCGTGGTGGGCCAAGGCCCACCCTACGATCACGTGCCTGGTCGCGCCAATGGCTTGGGCTCGGTAACTTCCTGGCCGGGTTCGGCCTTGCCGGACATTTCCGCGCCCGCATCCGGGGCCAGGCGCAGCATCATCCACACCGAACTGGCCGAGACCAGGCCGACGGTGAGGAAGGCGAAAGTGAAGTTGATCGCCGCCTCCAGCGGTTGCCCGGTGGCGAGGCTGGCGACGGTCAGCGCGTAACCGCCGATGGTGATGCCCAGGGCCAGCGACAGCTGCTGGATCATCGCCGCCAGGCTGCTGGCCTGGGCCATGCGCGCGGGTTCGACTTCGGCGTAGATGATCGCGTTGAGGCTGGTGAACTGCAGCGAGCGGAAACAGCCGCTGACCAGCAGCACGCCGATGATCAGTGGATATGGCGTGTCCGCGCGGAACAGGCCGAAGCCGCACAGCAGCAGCGAGGCGATCAATGCATTGACGATGAGCACCGGGCGGAAACCGAAGCGGTGCAGGATGCGCGCGGCCAGCGTCTTCATGAACATCGCACCGGCCGCGGAAGTGAAAGTGATCAGGCCCGACTGCAGCGGATTGAGCCCGAAGCCCAGCTGCAGCATCAGCGGCAACAGGAATGGCGTGGCGCCGATGCCGATGCGGAACAGCGAACCGCCGAGGACGCCGATGCGGAACGTCGGCAATTTCATCAGGCCCAGGTCGATCAGCGGATGCGCATGGCGACGGGAATGGATCAGGTACAACGCCAGCATCGCCATGCCGGCAAACAGGCAGCCCAGGGCGGCCTGCGTACTGACCAGGTGCCGGCCCATGCTGGCGAAACCGAACATGGTCAGGGCCAGTCCGGCCGCCGAAAGCGCGAACCCGCGCCAGTCCAGCGGCCGCGCCTCGCCGCGCAGCAGCGGGATATGCCGCCAGGCCAGGTAGATTCCCAGCAGGCCGATGGGCAGGTTGATCAGGAAGATGAAGCGCCAATTGCCATAGGTGGTGATCAAGCCGCCGAGCGGCGGTCCCATCATCGGCCCCAGCAGCGCGGGGATGGTCAGCCAGCTCAAGGCGCGTACCAGTTGCGCCTTGGGGATGCTGCGCAACAGGACCAGGCGCCCCACCGGCACCATCATCGCCCCGCCCATGCCCTGCAGGAAACGCGCGGCCACCATCGCGCCCAGCGAGTCCGATGCCGCGCAGCCGACCGAGCCGAGCAAGAACACGCCGATCGCGGTCATGAAGGTAGGGCGCGCACCGAAACGGTCCGCGACCCAGCCGCTGATCGGGATGAACACCGCCAGCGCCAGCATGTAGGTGGTCAGGGCCAGCTTCAGCGCCACCGGCTCGACCCCGAAGTCCTGCGCGATCGCCGGCAGCGAGGTGGCGATGGCGGTGGAGTCCATGTTCTCGATGAACAATGCGGTCGCGACGATCAGTGGCAACAGACGTTCGTGTTTCACTCGGCGGGCGGGTTCGAACGGGATCGGGGCGCCATTGTCGCCGAGGATGGGTCAGGCGGTGTGAGCAGTGAACCCAGGCGATGTTCCCTCTCCCCTTGCGGGAGAGGGGAAAACCACTCACACCTCGACGTGGATCCCGCACTCCCGCTTCAAGCCGAAGAAGCGCGTGTCTTCCTCGCGCATGCCCGGCTCCCAGCGTGATGTCGTGTGGAAATCGCCGATGGAGACATAGCCTTCGTCCCACAGCGGGTGATAGGGCAGGCCGTGCTTCTTCAGGTAGACCCAGACATCGCGGTCGGTCCAGTCGGCGAGCGGGCTGACCTTGTAGCGGCCGTTGCGCAGTTCGACGATCGGGGTGTTGCGGCGGCTGCTGGCCTGGCTGCGGCGCAGGCCGGTGAACCAGGTACGGATGCCGAATTCGTCCAGTGCGCGGCGCATCGGTTCGACCTTGCGCAGGTTGTTGTACTGGTCGATGCCGACCACCCCCTGTTCCCACAGGCGGCCATGGCGCGCTTCCATCCAGGCGCGGCTGACCAGCGGGCGCACCACTTTCAGATTCAACTTCAGGCGTTCGACCAGCTCGTCGGCGAAACGGTAGGTTTCCGGGAACAGGTAGCCGGTGTCGACCAGGATCACCGGGATATCGGGTTTCTGCCGGGTCAGCATGTGCAGCGCCACCGCCGACTGCGCGCCGAAACTGGAAGACAGGGCATGGCCTTCCTGGCCGTTGGCCAGCGCCCATTCCACCCGTTGCTCGGCGTCGCGGGTTTCCAGCCAGGCATTGAGATCGACCAGGTCCTGGATATCGGTAGGGGCGGTAATGGCGTTCATGCGTGCAGTTCCAGCGGGATTTGCTTGTGGGTGGGGTAGGGAGGGAGTTCGACGATGCCGCTGCGATGCAGGAAATCGCCGAAGCCTTCGTCGTTGTCGCGTTCGTTCGCGTAGCGCGCGAACAGCGGCTCGAGCGCATCGAGGATTTCGGCCTCGGCGATGTTTTCGCGGTACAGCGTGTTGAGGCGCTGGCCGCGGTGGTCGGCACCGAGCATCAGGTTGTAGCGGCCCGGTGCCTTGCCGACGAGCGCGATCTCGCCCAGGTAGGGACGCGAGCAGCCGTTCGGGCAACCGGAGACGCGCAGCAGGATCGGTGCGTCGCGCAGGCCGTGTTTCGCCAGCAGCGGCTCCAGCTTGCCGGTGAAATCGGGCAGGTAGCGTTCGGCTTCGGCCATGGCCAGCGCGCAGGTGGGCAAGGCCACGCAGGCCACGGCCGTACGTGCCAATGCGGTCGGCGCGTTGTTTTCGGAGTCCAGCGCGTATTGCCGCACCAGCGCGTCGATGCGCTCGCGTTCGCCCGCGGGCACGCCGGCGATGATCAGGTTCTGGTTGGCGGTCAGGCGGAACTCGCCAGCATGGATGCGCGCGATCTCGCGCAGGCCGGTCAGGTGCGGTGTGCCGGGACGGTCGGCGATGCGGCCGGTGGGCAATGACAGGGTCAGGTGCCAGCGGCCGTCGTCGCCCTCGACCCAGCCAAAGCGGTCGCCGTTGTGCTCGAAATGCCATGGCCGCGCCGGTGCCAGCTCGAAGCCGGCGCGCCGCTCGATCTGCTCGACGATGAAATCCACGCCGCGGTCGTCGATGGTGTACTTGAAGCGGGCGTGCTTGCGCTCGACGCGGTCGCCGTAATCGCGCTGGGTGGTGATCGCGGCGGTGGCCGCGTCGAGCACCTGTTCCGGGGTGACGAAGCCGATCACGTTGCCCAGGCGCGGATAGGTCTTCGGGTCGCCATGGCTGGCACCCATGCCGCCACCGATGGCGACATTGAAGCCGGCCAGGTCGCCGGCTTCGTCGACGATGGCGATCAGGCCCAGGTCGTTGGCGAACACGTCCACGTCGTTGAACGGCGGCACCGCCACCGCGATCTTGAACTTGCGCGGCAGGTACGTGGCGCCATAGAAGACTTCTTCCTCCTCGCCGCTGCCTGCGACCTTCTCTTCGTCCAGCCACACCTCGTAATACGCGCGGGTCCGGGGCAGGAAATGCGTGGACAGTCCTTGCGCCCACTCGTGCACCTGCGCATGCAGCCGCGACTGCAGCGGGTTGCTGGCACCGAGCACGTTGCGGTTGACGTCGCCGCAGGCGGCGATGGTGTCCATCGCGGCGGCGTTGATCGCCTGCATGGTGGCCTTGAGCTCGCGCTTGACCACGCCGTGGAACTGGAAGGTCTGGCGGGTGGTGACGCGCAGCGAGTGGTTGGCATAGGTGGTGGCGATGTGGTCCAGCTGCAGCCACTGCGCAGGGGTGAACACGCCGCCGGGCGCGCGGATCCGGATCATGAACTGGTGCGCGGGCTCGAGCTTCTGCCGACGACGCTCGTCGCGGATATCGCGGTCGTCCTGCTGGTAGCTGCCGTGGAACTTGACCAGGCGCTGGTCGTCGAAGGACAGCGAGCCGGTGACCGGATCGGCCAGGCCTTCCAGCAGGGTGCCGCGCAGGCGGCGGCTGTTGATCTTGATGTCTTCTACGGAGGGGTGGGTCATGGTGGTCTGGCCGTGCCGATGCGTGCGGATGTGCTGTAGGAGCGCGCTGGAGCGCGACGCCTTTTCCTGGATAAAGATCAAGAGCGTCGCGCTCGAGCGCGCTCCTGCGGGTCAGTACACATCGCGGCTGTAGCGGCCCTCCGCTTGCAGTCTGCTCAGGTATTCGGCGGCACCCTCGGCCTCCATGCCGGCTTGTTCGGCGACGATCTGCAGCAGGGCCGCGTGTACGTCCTTGCCCATGGCGATGGCGCCGCAGACGTAGAAGTGCGCGCCGCCCTCCAGCCAGTCGTAGACCTCGCGGCCGCGTTCGCGCAGGCGTTGTTGCACGTAGACCTTTTGCGCCTGGTCGCGCGAGAACGCCACGTCCAGCTTGTGCAGTTCGCCGGTGCGCAGCGCGTCCTGCCATTCGGCCTGGTAGAGGAAACCGGTATTGAAATAACGCGCGCCGAACAGCAGCCAGTTGCGGCCCTTGGCACCGGTCTCGGCACGCTCCTGGACGAAACCGCGGAACGGGGCCACGCCGGTGCCGGGGCCGACCATGATGATGTCGCGCGAGGCATCGGACGGAACGCGGAAGCGTTCGTTGGCTTCGATGTAGACCGGGGCCTGGTCGCCTTCGTCCAACGAAGCAAGGAAGCCGCTGGCCGCGCCGACATGGGCGTGGCCGAAGGCTTCGTAGTCCAGCACGTCGACGGTGAGGTGCACTTCCTCGCCGACGCGCTTGCGGCTGGACGCGATGGAATACAGGCGTGGAGTCAGTGGACGCAGCGCGGCGACCAGTTCCTGCGCCTCCCAGTGCGCGGGCCAGCGGCGCAGGACATCGGCCAGTTGATGGGTGCCCAGCAGTTCAGCGAATTCGGTGTTGCGGCCCGGGGCGAGCAGGTCATTGAGCTGTTCCGAACGCGATTGTGCCGCGTGCAGTGCCAGGAATGGACGGCTCAGTTTCGTCAGTTCGCGGCGCGAAGCCAGCCATTCGCGCAGCGGCAGCGCTTCGTCCCCACCCTGCACCGACGTGCCCGGCAACACGATGTCACCATCGAGCTCAAGCGCCTGCAGCACGCCGTTCACCAGCAGGTCCGGATTGCGATGGCGCACGCCCAGCGCGTCGCCGGGTTCGTAATGCAGGCCGGAACCCTGCAGCGACAATTCGATATGACGCACGTCCTTGCCGACGCCGCCGTACTTGAGGTCATCCTTGTAGAAGCTGGCCACGCCCTTGAACTCGCGTCCGCTGATGCGCTGGTTGAGCAGCAGCTCGGCGGAGAAGGGCTTGTCGTGCGAATACGCGGAGGCCGCATGCGGGCGCAGCGCGGTGACCGTGGCCGACGGCGCGGTCGCGGTCTTCAGCAGAATCTTCGCGTGGCCGAGCGCCTGTTCGCGCCAGGGCAGGGCGATGCTGTCGATGTCCAGGTCGGCTTCGCCGACCGCGAACAGGCGGCTTGCGCCCAGCTCCGCCAGGCGCGCGTCCAGCTTGCGGCCGATGCCGCAGAAATCGGCATAACTGGAATCGCCCAGGCCCAGCACCGCATATTTGAGTTCAGGCAATTTCGGCGCACGCTTGCCGACCAGGAATTCGACCAGGCCAATGGCGTCGTCCGGCGGATCGCCTTCGCCCTGGGTGCTGATGACCACGTAGAGCAGGCGCTCGCTGCCCAGTTCGCGCTGCGGGTAGGCATCCGCGCGCAACAGGCGCACGTTCAAGCCTGTCGCCTCGGCTTCGGCGGCCAGTTTCTCGGCTTCGCGGCGCGCGTTGCCGGTCTGACTGCCGTAGACGATGGTCAGGCGCTGGCTGGTCTGTGCCGCGCCACCTGGCAATACCGCCAGACTCTGCCCCGGACCTGATCCGGGGTGCGGTACCGGATTACCTTGGGCCAGTCCGGCTGCATAACCGGAGAGCCACCACAGGCTGGGTCCATCAAGGCCTTCCACCACCCGTGCCAGCAGCGCCTTGCGCTCATCGGGCAAGGGGCTCGGGGCCAGCGCGGGAGTTGCAGCGGTCATGCCGTCGACTCGCATTGTCATTGAGGGACGACCGATGTTAGATACCCGTTAACCCATTCAGAAACGATGTCTGGTTATGGCCTCATGCCCTGCGCTTATTTCAGCCGAAGGCCCGGCAACCCGAATACTTGCCGGCCTTCCGGGCGGAGCCAGCTGATAATCTGCGGCTCCGCTCCTGCGCTTCCCAGACCCAAGATCCTTGATGAGTTCCTCTTCCCTGTCGCACCTCGACCGCCTCGAAGCGGAAAGCATCCATATCCTCAGGGAGGTCGCGGCCGAGTTCCGCAATCCGGTGCTGCTGTATTCGGTGGGCAAGGACAGCTCGGTGCTGCTGCACCTGCTGCTGAAGGCGTTCGCCCCGGCGCGGCCGCCGATCCCGCTGCTGCACGTGGACACGCGCTGGAAGTTCCGCGAGATGATCGCCTTCCGCGACCGCCGCGTGGCCGAGACCGGCACCGAGCTGCGCGTGCACATCAACCCCGACGGCATCGCCCGCGACATCGGCCCGATCAGCCACGGCGCCACCGTGCATACCGACGTGATGAAGACCCAGGGCCTGAAGCAGGCGCTGGACCAGCATGGCTTCGATGCGGCCATCGGCGGGGCGCGGCGCGACGAGGAGAAGTCGCGGGCCAAGGAGCGCGTGTTCTCGTTCCGCAACGACAAGCATCGCTGGGACCCCAAGCGCCAGCGCCCGGAACTGTGGAACGTGTACAACGCGCGCATCGACAAGGGCGAAAGCGTGCGTGCGTTCCCGTTGTCCAACTGGACCGAGCTGGACATCTGGCTGTACATCTATCGCGAAGCCATCCCGGTGGTGCCGCTGTACTTCGCCGCCGAACGCCCGGTAGTGGAGCGCGACGGCGCGCTGATCCTGGTCGACGACGAACGCCTGCCCATGCACGAAGGCGAGACGCCGCAGCTGAAGAAAGTGCGTTTCCGCACGCTGGGCTGTTACCCGCTGACCGGGGCGATCGAGTCGGAGGCCGACACGCTGGAGAAGATCATCGCCGAGATGCTGGTGACCACCAGTTCGGAACGGCAGGGCCGGGTGATCGACCAGGATCCGACCGCGTCGATGGAGAAGAAGAAGCTGGAGGGGTATTTCTGATGGCGCTCGCTTTTGTAGGAGCGGGCCCTGCCCGCGATGCTTCTGATGTGATGGCGCAAGAGCGTCGCGGGCAGGGCCCGCTCCTACAAGGGTGGTCGCATGTCTGACATCGCCGCTTACCTCAAGCAGCACGAAACCAAGCCGCTGCTGCGCTTCATCACCTGCGGCAGCGTCGACGACGGCAAGAGCACCCTGATCGGGCGGCTGCTGTACGACAGCAAGCGCCTGTTCGACGACCAGCTGGCCGCGTTGACCGCGGACAGCAAGCGCCACGGCACCCGGGGCGAGGAGATCGATTACGCCTTGCTGCTGGACGGATTGGCTGCCGAACGCGAGCAGGGCATCACCATCGACGTGGCCTACCGCTACTTCGATACCGAACGCCGCAAGTTCATCGTCGCCGACTGCCCGGGCCACGAGCAGTACACCCGCAACATGGCCACTGGCGCGTCCACTGCCGACCTGGCGGTGGTGCTGGTGGATGCGCGCAAGGGCCTGCTGACCCAGACCCGGCGGCACAGCTACATCGTTTCGCTGCTCGGCATCCGCCACGTGGTGCTGGCGGTGAACAAGATGGACCTGGTGGAATACGACCAGGCCGTGTTCGACGAAATAGCCGCCGGTTACCAGGCGCTGGCCGCGCAGCTCGGCATCGCCCAGGTCACCTGCATCCCGCTGTCCGCGCTCAACGGCGATAACCTGTCGCAGCATTCCGACGCGATGCCCTGGTACCAGGGCCCGAGCCTGTTGGAACACCTGGAGACCGTCGAGCTCTCGACGCAGGACACCGGCGGCGCCCTGCGTTTGCCGGTGCAATGGGTGAGCCGGCCGAACCAGAACTTCCGTGGCTTCGCCGGCACGATCGCCGCCGGCGTTGTGCGTGCCGGCGATGAAGTGGTCGCGCTGCCTTCCGGGCGGCGCTCGCGCGTGGCCCAGGTGTTCGTCGCCGACCGGGAAACGGCGTCGGCGGCTGCGGGGCAGGCGGTGAC
>Ga0307414_10000725_pt1 | contig 16904 bp, 16 predicted proteins | sample DK1Ometagenome_FD_203804 | JGI IMG/M metagenome (GOLD analysis project Ga0307414, IMG submission 203804) | Maize rhizosphere microbial communities from greenhouse at UC Davis, California, United States - DK15-O-3 | ecosystem: Host-associated > Plants > Roots > Rhizosphere > Soil | place: USA... | reverse complement strand
CGTGCTCATCTATGGCCTCAATGCCTTCGCCATCTACCTGACAAGCAGCTGGATCCCGACATTGCTTCCTCAGGCAGGCTTCTCGGTCGATCTCTCCGCGCGCTTCATGTCCATCGTGAATTTGGGCGGCCTTGTCGTGGGCCTTTTGATCGCCAAATTGGTGGATAAGAGCCGCGTCACCTGGGTGTTGAGCGCAGCCTATACGACGATCGTTCTGGCATTTCTGGGCCTCTCATTCGTAAAGCCAGACCCCTGGATCTGGGGCATTTTGCTGTTCCTGTCGGCAGGGGCCATCGCGGGCGTTCACTTGGCTCTCATCGCAATCGCGACTGATTTCTTCCCCGCCCGCTACATGGCGACGGCAATCGGCTTTGGCGTTGCGGTGGCGCGCATCGGCGCCATCGGAGGCCCGATGGTGGGCGGGTGGCTGATCGCGTCAGGCATCAGCGTCAGTGGCTTCTTCCTGTTCGCCGCGCTCGCGCCCGCCGCATGCCTTGCCGCGACCTGGCTCGTGCCAGCCGCCCAGCGCGCGCGGCACAAGATCCTGCCATGACGGAGCAGAGGATGTCCCTCTTCGAGAACATCGAGAATTTTCCGGAAATGCCGGGGATGGAGCTCGCGCTGGAAGTGCGACTGCGCTTTCACCCCCTGCCCCGCCTCAAAGACCTGCCGACCGGTCCGGACAAGGGCATGGTGGTCGTCACGGAAGGCGCGTTTCGTGGGCCGAGCCTTAATGGCACAGTGCTCCCGGCGAGCGGCGGGGACTATGCGACGTTCCGCAGCGATGGCGTCGTGCAGCTCGACGCGCGCTACCTGCTGCAAGAGGCCGATGGCACGCCGATCATGCTCCACAATCGCGGCTTCATCTGGGGCCGCACGCCGGATGTGATGCCGCGCTTCAGCCGGATCGCCAATGGCGCGAGCGACGAAACGGTCGACCCGTCCGAATATTATTTCCGCACTTTGACGAGCTTCGATGTGCCCAAGGGCAAGCATGACTGGCTCGCCCAGCACGCCTTCATCGGCGCAGGCGCGCGGCTAACGGATGGCAATATCGTGCGCTATTACAAGATCCTCTGAATGAGCGTGTTTGAAGGCAAGGTGGCGGTGGTCACTGGCGGCGCGAGCGGCATTGGCCTTGGCATCGTCAGGGCATTGCTTGGGGCGGGTGCGCAGGTGGCCGTGCTCGATCTGCGAGCCGATCATGTCGCGCAGGCGCAGGCCATCCTCCTTAAGCATGAGGCGCGCCTCGCGTTCATCCAGACCGATGTGAGCGACCGGGCGACGATGGCGCAGGCAGCGCAGGCGGTGATTGATCGCTTTGGGCGGGTCGATATCCTCGTCAACAATGCAGGCGTCGGCATCCAACGCAGTTGGGATCAGGTGAGCTATGCCGATTGGGACTTTGGCCTGCAGGTCAATCTTGGCGGCGTCATCAATGGCATCATGACCTTTGAGCCCCTGCTGCGCGCCAATCCCTCAGGCGGACATATCGTCAACACGGCCTCGCTTGCAGGCCTTGCAACCGTGCCGGCGGCGATGGCGATCTATGGCACGACCAAGACTGCGGTCGTCGCGCTGAGCGAGGCGCTCGCGCCTGAATTTGCTGCGGCTGGCATTGGGGTAAGCATATTGTGCCCCGGTCTCGTGCGCAGCAACATCCTCGATATCGATGGCAACAGACCGCCACGCTTCATCGGCAGTGTGGCGGATCGCGCAGTGACGCCAGAGGATCAGGAGCGCAGCGCATCCGAGAGCTGGACGGACCCGGAAGAGGTCGGCCAGATGGTGCTGGAGGGTATCGTCGCAAAGCGGCTCTACATCATCACCCACCCGACCCATCGCGACAAGTTCGAGGCGCGAGTGGAGGCGGTACGCGCGGCCTGGCCGTCAGCCTAGCGTGATTGGCGGGAGGGGCTGTTCGATCAGCCCCTCTGCGGTCATCATCCAGCAGATATCCTGGAGCGGAAGCGCTTCAAGCCCTTGTTCCAGCGCAGCAATGGTCCACGGCGCGCCGCCATTGTCGATGCGATAATCTGCTGACCAGGGGCGATAGAGATAGACCTCATCGCCAAGGCACCCAAGCAACCGGCCCGTGAAGCGCGCGTCGGGAAGGCACAGGCACAAGAGCAGCCGTGCAGCATGCTCGGGCGCGAATGGGTCATAGCCATCCCGCGCGGCCATCATCTCCTGAATTTCCTGCGGCGCTTTCTCGATCAGCCGCGTCCGCGCGATAGGCGACAGCGCATTCACCCGCACGCCAAGGGGTGCCAGCTCTTGCGCGGCGCTCATGGTGAGCGCTGCCATCGCTGCCTTGGTTGCACTATAGAGGCCGATTGGCGGGATTGGGTGCGACCCGGCGGGGGAGGAGATGTTGACGATCGCGCGCGGTGTGGGCGCTTGGCTCCGCCAATGGCGCGCGGCGGCATCAATCAGCGCCGTCGCGCCTTTCACATTGACGCTGAATTGCCGATCCCAATCTTCCTCGCTCAGATCGCCGAGCAGACCAGAGCGGCTGATCCCGGCATTGTTCACGAGAATATCGAGGCGGCCATGCTGCACGCAGATACCATTCACCAGCGCCTGCGCTGCTGACCAGTCGGAAATGTCGCTCGTGTCAGAGGACGCCATGCCGCCTGCCGCGATGATATCCGCAACCACAGCCTGCGCGGGCAGATCGTCCCCGCCCTCGCCAAGGCTATTGCCGCCAAGATCATTGACGATGACATGGGCGCCTTCCGCCGCGAGCGCGAGCGCATAGGCCCTGCCTAGCCCCCGCCCCGCGCCCGTAACCAGCGCGACATTGCCCGCGAGCCGCATGGCTCAGGCCGCGAGCTCTGCCTGCCGCGCCCGCGCGCCATTCAACTGCGTGCGTGAGACCCAGCTGCCATGCACCTGCGCCCGCATCGGCAAGGGCATCGGCACCCGCGCAACCGGCCCCTTGGCGATATCGCCCGCCTCGACAATCCACAGCTCGGACTGGAATGCGTCCTCGCCGGTCTGGCGATCGACCACAGCGAGCAGCCATCCATCATGCTCAGGCGAGGCCGAGGGCACATGCACCGGCTCGCTGATCGCCATGCCGAAATCCAGCGGCATCATGTCGATCCGGCCATTGCCCGGCTCGATCCGCAGCATCGCGTTGAACGCAGCGCCCACCGGACCACCCGGCAGCGGCGGGCCGCCTTGCGGGTTCATGCTCATATACCAGGCCGCGCGATAGGGCCGACCCTGATCGATATCGCGCAGGCGCGGCATGTCGCCCGGCGGGCCGATCACCCGCTCCTCGTAGCTTTCGCCATCCTTGCTCATGTCGAACGTCCAGCGCGTGAGCCCGCCGCCAATCTCGCGCTGATCGCGCTGGATGCCGCCTGCCTCGCGCATGAAGCCGAAGGCGTTGGTATCCGAGAGGCAGACATCGAGATGGACCAGATCCCCATCGTCGAATGCGTTCATCAAATGGAAAGCGGAAATGCCGGGCCGCCCACGGAACCAGCGCATCTCCTCCACCTTGCCATAGCGCGGCATGATGCCGACCCAGCTCTCCAGCTCCTGCTGATGCGCCCAATGCGCGCCGCCAGCCTTCAGCCGTTCAAGATCGGCTGTGGTGGGGAAGATCGGAAAAATCGCGTATTTCTCGCTGATCGCGAAATCGTGAATGGTCGAGCAATAGGGCTGCTTAAACCATTGCTCGCTCGTCAGATTGCCGTCCTTGTCCGCGATGCAATAGGCCACATCATTGGTGCACAGGCCGCCTGCCTCATAGCCGAAGAAGAATATCTCGCCCGTCTGCGGATCGACACGGGGATGCGCCGTGAAGGTTTGCGAGCGCAGCGCGCCGTAATAATCCCAGCGCCCGATCGTCTCCAGCGTATGTGGATTGATCTCATAGCCAAGGCCGTCCTCCTTGGTCATGAACAGACGCCCGGCGTGCCACACCGGCGTGGTGTTGGCGACCGTGCGATCCTTGCCCTCGACGCTAGGATCATCGGTAAACGGATTGCGATATTGGCCGAACAGCGCGCGCCGGGCATCGCGCTCCAGCTTGTAGCGCTCGGTCTCCACATAGCGGATCGCATAATCGACCTTGCCGCCGCTGATATCGAAACGGGCGACCATGCCGTCGCCGGAGAGGACGATGTCATCCTCGAACATCGGCGCAACGGCTGGATCGGGCACGGCGCGGAAGAAGGCGCCATCAACCTCTGCGGGGATTTCGCCGATCACCTCAAGATTGCGCGCTGACCATTCGATGCCGACCGGGGTGTTCAATCCCGTGAAGTGGATAGATTTAGGGAAGTTCGCCACTATCAGCCTCCTGCCTGTTCGTTCTTGCGCAGCGTGCGGATCACATGATCCGAGCCCTTGTCGCCAATCATGATCGAGGTCGCATTGGTGTTGCCCTGCGGCAGCGTGGGCATGATCGACGCATCGGCAACCCACAGCCCCTCTACGCCGATCAGCTTGAGATCGCTATCGACCACTGCCATCGGATCATCGCGCCTGCCCATCTTTGCCGTGCCGACCGGATGGTAAAGCGGGATCGAGGCCATGCGCACATAGTCGCGCAATTGCGCCGGATCGGTCAGCTCCCCGCCGGGTCGCAGCTCGCTTTTGATGAAGGGCGCCACGGCTGGCTGGCGCAAAATATCCCGCGCGATTGCAATGCCCTCGACGATCTGGTCGATATCATCCTCACTGCTCAACTGCTGATGCGCAATCACCGGCGGCGCGAGCGGATCAGCCGAGCGCAGCGTGATGCGACCCCGGTTCTTCGGGCGCATAAGGCCGATCAATGTCGAGATTGACGGGTCCGGGCGCAGCATCAACCGGCCCTGCTCGTCAAAATCGAACGCGAAAGCGGCAAAGGATATCTGGAGGTTGGGCGCGGGCAGATCAGCCCGGCTCTTCACGAAGGCCTGCGCATGGCCGATCGCAGTGGTCAGCGCGCCCTGGCGGGCCAGCGCGAACTTCATCACCTGCCAGGCGCCACGCAGACCCTTGGCGTCGCTGTTGAGCGTGACCGCATCGACATCGTTCACGATATGCGTGCCAACATGATCCTGCAGATTGGCGCCGACGCCGGGCCGATCGCAGACGACATCGATGCCCATTTCCCGCAGATGATCGGCAGGGCCAATGCCGGAGAGCATGAGCAGACGCGGCGTATTCATCGCACCCGCGCTCAGCACCACGCCATGCCGCGCTGTTAGCTGCTTCTCCTGCCCATCCTGCAGATAGACGATGCCGGTCGCGCGCCCATGCTCCACGATGATGCGCAGCACTTGCGCCTCAAGCAGGATCTGCGGCGCGTTGCCACCCTTGCGCTCATGCAGATAGCCGCGCGCAGCAGAGCAGCGCGTGCCGCTGCGCTGCGAGACCTGCACATAATCGACGCCCTCGGCATGTTCGCCGTTCAGATCGGTCGAGCGCGCGATGCCCGCCTGCTGCGCCGCTGCGATCCACGCATCGGTGATGGGATAGCGCGCCCGCCCTTCCGACACTGCAATCGGCCCGCCGGTGCCGCGCCATGCGTCCGCGCCGCGCTCATTATCCTCCATACGGCGGAAATAGGGGAGGACGCAGGCATGGTCCCAGCCCTGTGCGCCTTGCCGCGCCCATTCGTCATAATCCCATTGATGCCCACGAATGAACATCATGCCATTGAGCGCGCTTCCGCCGCCCAGCAGCTTGCCCGCCGGCCAGATGTCCGCGCGCCCTCCCAAGGTCGGATCCGGCTCCACCTGATAGCACCAGTCGAACTCCGGGTTCTGCACCAGCGCGCTGGTCAAGGCAGGGATGCGGGAGCGCTGATGACGATCGGTGCGCCCGGCCTCAACGATCATGACCTTCAGGCCAGCATCGGCAAGCCGCCCCGCCATCGCAGCGCCGCCCGATCCGCCGCCAATGACGATGATGTCCGGTTCTTGCGTCATACGGCCTTCGTTCCTTTAACAACTGGCATTCTTTTAAAAGCTCGACATGATCGCCGCACTGGGCGCGTCGAGCGGCTTGCCTTCAGCCTTGAGTTTCAGTTCACTGGCCCGCGTCTTGGCCTGCTCAGCGATCAGCCAGGCATGGATTGCCGCCGTGTCTTCCGCAGTGAGAAGATCGTCCCAACGCGGCATGCCATTGGGCACTAGCAATCCTTCGCGCACGATCTGCTGGAAGGCCTCATGGGTGCCCTGTTGCATCCTGCGCAGATCCGGCACATTGGCGCGCAACTGGTTGGAATGGCAGATTGCGCAATTCTCAAAGAATAGCCCCTGTCCTCTCGCCAGCACCGCTGGCGTGACGCCCGCTGCCTGCGCAGGCGGCTCAGGCGCGACCTCCGATGGGGGCAGCGGCTCGGGCTGCGGCACGGGGCCGCCATCGATGCGGAACACGATGATGCGGTTGGCATTGCCGTTGCGATAAGCCGCTGAATAGGTTGGAACATAGGACCAGCCACCGCCGCCAAAGCCAGTCGCTACAGCGACATGTTGCACGCCCTTCACCCGATAGGTCATGGGCGCGGCCATGATCGAGCTGCCGGTCTGGATTTCCTTCAGCAGCTTGCCGGTGTCGGCATCGCGCACCATGAGCTTGCCGCTGATCGTGCCGTGGAAGATCAACCCCGATGCGGTGGACAGCACGCCTGTGCGATCCTGCCAGCCTTCCATCTGCACCGTCCAGCGAGACTTGCCCGTGAGCGGATCGATTGCGCGCAACTCAGAGGAGAAGGGCTTTTCCTTCACCCATTTCCAGGCGGGGAGTGCCTCGACTTGCGCACGCAGCGCCGGTGGAAGGGTCGGCAGCACATCCTGCAATTGCGGCGTGAAGATGAGGCTCGTGCCGACATTGAGCGCACGGGGACGCCGGGGATCGCTCGCCTTGGCTGGCGGGACGGTGAACATCAGATTGCCCATGTCCAGCACGGCAGCGAAGTAGAGCTTGCGCGCCGGATCGTAAGCAGGCGGATACCAGTTGCGCGCGCCTGCCGACGCCGGGAAGATGATCTTGGGGCCCTTCCAATATTCGGACTCGTCCGGGGTCAGGTTTGGCTTGCCGGTTGCGAGGTCAAAGCCCTTTGCCCAATTGGTCCGCACCAGCGCATTGATGCGCAGCGGCTTGCCGGTCTCGCGATCCAGCACGAACAGATAGCCATTTTTGGGTGCGTGCAGGATGACGGGGCGGACCTTGCCGTCAATCTCCATGTCCGTCAGCACCATCGGCTGGGTCGCGGTATAATCCCAGCTATCGCCCGGCGTTTCCTGATAATGCCATTTCACGCGGCCCGTCTTGCGGTCGAGCGCAACGATGGAGGAGAGATAAAGGTTGGTGCCACCTGCGGGCGAGCGACGGCTGATCGCATAAGGGCCGCCATTGCCGACGCCGATATAGATGGTGTCGAATTTGGGATCGTAATTGATCGCGTCCCAAACGGTGCCGCCGCCGCCAATGTCCCAGCGGCTCTTCGGGTCCCATGTCTTGAGCGCCTCTTCAAGCTCGGGGTTTTCCTGCGGGCCGCTTTTGGGATCGCGCGGCACGGTGAAGAAGCGCCAGGCCTGTTTGCCATCGCTCACGCGGTAAGCGGTCACATAGCCGCGCGTATCATATTCCGCCCCGGCATTGCCGATCACCACCAGATCGCCAGCCACATCCGGCGCGCCGGTGATCGTATAGCCACGGTCATGATCGACAATCGTATCAACCGACCAGAGCGTCTTGCCAGTCTTCGCGTCCAGCGCATAAAGCTTGCCATCGAGCGCGCCGACGAAGACCTTGCCGCCTGACACCGCCACGCCGCGATTGGCCTGATCGCAACAGGCGGCGCGATTGACCTGCATGTCCACCTCTGGCTCGAAGGTCCAGAGCGGTTTGCCGGTGGCGGCATCCAGCGCATAGACGCGGCCCAGATTGCCGCTGGTGTACATCACCCCATCGATCACGACGGGCGTCGCCTCCTGCACGCGATTGGTGCCAAGGTCATAGCTCCAGGCCAAGCCGAGCTTGGCGACATTGCCGGGCGCGATATCGGTCAGGCGCGAATAGTGACTGTCATGCACGTCCCCACCGGGGAAGGACCAGTCGTCGCCAGCACCATAATCGGATGGCGCATCGCCCGCGCCGCCGCCCGCACAGGCCGCCAGCAGCGCAACCCCCATCAGCGCGGGCAATGCCTTGAAAAGCCCCAGCATCAAACGGGCCATGCGGCCTGATGCGCGATCATCACCTCGCGCAAGGATTTGGGCTTGCGACCAGCGATGCGCTCGACCGTGTCGCTCAGCCGACCGAAATAGCCCTCGCGGATCGACTGGCCGAAGGTCACCATATCATCGCTCGACCAGGGGATCGGCCCCTCCGGCATGATATCCGATGCATGGCGCGGCACGCCGAGCGAATCGAAATAGGCTAACATCGCCTCATCATCGACCTGCTCGACAGTGATGGGCTTGCCGGAAAGTTCGGTGACGATGGCCATCGCCTCGGGAATCGAGATCAGCTCCGGCCCGGTGACGTCATAGGCCTGGTTGCCATGCCCATCCTGCGTCAGCACGCCTGCAGCGGTCGCCACGCAATCATCACGGCTGACGAAGCCGACCTTGCCGTCCCCGCAATTGTCCGGCTTGTGCCCGGCAAGCAAAGCGGGGATTGCCATCGCGGTCGCCACCGCCTCGGCATATTGGCTGTCGCGCAGATGCGTCCATTGCGCGCCCGATGCCTCGATAATCTCTTCAGTCGCGCGATGATCATTCTTCACGATCGCCGGATTGTCCGGGCGATCGGCGGAGATCAGCGACGTATAGACGATATGCTTCACGCCCTGTGCGACCGCCGCTTCCACGGCGTTGCGATGCTGGCCGATGCGTGAGCCTACGCGCGCGGTGCTGATGAGGAGCATACGCTCGCCGCCTTGCATGGCGACGGCAAGCGTCGCAGGATCGTCGAAATCCGCCTGACGCACATCGGCGCCGCGCTCCGCAAAATGCGCGAGCTTGGCGGGCGTGCGGGAAAGCAATATGAGATCTTCCGGCGCGCAGGTGGCGAACAAAAGCTCAGCTGCTGCGCCGCCAAAGGAGCCAGATGCTCCGGTTACGATGATCTTGCCCATCGGCTATCCCCTCAACTGACTTTATCAATGTCGTTGCGCTTGATTGTAACGATTGTTAGTATTGCGTCAATATATGCGCAAGTGGAGAGGAAAGAAAATTGCCGTCATTATCAATCGAGGACCGCTTTGCCCTGCAGGATCTGATCGCCGCCTATAGCTGGGCGCTGGATACGGGCGATGTGGAGGCGCTCGTCGCCTGCTTCACGCCCGATGCGCGCATGAGCGAGGAAGTGTTTGACGAGCCGGACGTGTGGGAAGGCCATGATGGCATTCGCGGCATTGCCGAGCATTATCGCAACGCCGCTGGCTTCCCCGGTCGCCAGCATCATGTGACGCAGGTGCAATATATGCCGCAGGATGATGGCAGCTGCAAAATGCGCAGCTTCGCCTTTGTCACCGAGTGCGAGGGTGAGCCGCCCTACTTGCTGCGGTTCGCGGGCTGGTATGATGATCGCGCGGTGAAGTGCGATGACGGCCAGTGGCGCTTCAAACAGCGTACCGTGCGCCTGTGGGATGGCGAAGTGCTCAAGAACTTCCCCGGTCGTGGCCAATGGGTGCCGCGCAAGCGCCCTGATTCGCTCATCATCAAGCGCTGAGCAACCAGCATCAATTTTGCACGACGGCGGGGGATAGCATGACGACTAACAGGAGCGCCGCAGCGGTTGCGGGGCCAACCCTTCTCATGGGCTTGGCGTTCGGATTGCTCTCCGCCCTCGGTCCGTTTGCGATCGATCTCTATCTGCCCGCCATGCCGGAGATGGCGCGGGCGATGGCGGCGGATAGCGGCGCGGTGCAGCGCTCGCTCTCGGCCTTCTTCCTGGGGCTCGCCATTGCGCAGATTCCGCTCGGCTGGCTCGGTGATCGCTTCGGGCGGCGCAGGCCTTTGATTGGCGGCCTCGCGCTGTTCGCTGCAGCCTCGCTTGGCTGCGCCTTGGCGCATGACATCGATCAATTGATTGCCCTGCGCTTCCTGCAAGGCATGGGCGCCTGCGCGGGCACATCCAGCGTGCGGGCGATGATCCGCGACAAGCATAGCGGCCATCATGCGGCGCGGCTGATGGCTTTCACCTTCCTCATCATCGGCATATCGCCCGTCCTTGCGCCGCTCGCGGGCAGCTATTTGCTCCGGGCGACCTCCTGGCAGGGCCTGTTCGTCATTCTGGCAACCGCCGGGTTGACCGCGCTCATCGCCGTTGCGCTGTTCCTGCCCGAGACGTTGCCGCCCGCACGCCGCGTTGCGTCCCGGTCGATCCTGCAAGCCTGCGCTTATCTTCTGAGGAAGCCCGCCTTCCTGGCGTGGGCCTTTGTCGCAGGCATGGCGACGACGATCCCCTTCGCCTATGTCACCGCCGCGCCCTTCCTCTTCTCGCAGGGCTATGGGCTGACGCCGCATCAATATAGCCTGCTGCTGGCGCTGAACGCGATCGTCTCGATCATCGCGACACAATTCGCGCCTGCCCTGATGCGGCGGCTCGGCGTGCGGCGACTGGTCACAATCGTCGTTCTGATCGCGGCCGTGGCGACCGGCGGCATTGCGCTCGCCGCGACGATGAGCGCGCAGTTGCCGCTGGCGCTGCTTCAGAGCTATTCGATGCTGATCTTCGCCGTGTCGGGTCTGATGCTGACGCCGTCCGCCATCTCGGCGCTCGATGCCTCCGAACAGGGCGCTGGCGCCGCCGCTGGGCTGCTCGGCACGCTCCAGCTTGGGGTGACGGCGGCGGGGAGCGGCGCGGTCTCGCTCTTCCCGTCCTTCACCATCATCCCGCTCATCAGCATATTGGGCGGGGGCTTCCTGCTGGTACTGGCGACAATGGCGCTTTTGCGCCCCAGCCGGGAATGAAGGCGGCTTAGTCCTCGGGCGGCTTGGTCCGCTCAAGGAACAGCGATTCCCCATTTTCATCGCGCGCTTCAAGCGTGTTGATCAGCTTGCCGAGCATCGCGTTGAACGTCGCGATCTCTGCTGGTTTCAACGCGGAGACGAGATAATCGGCCACGGAATCCGTTTGCGGGCGCATCGCTTTGTAGAGACGCTCGCCTTCCGCCGTGAGGCTCAATGTCTTGCGGCGGCGGTTCGTTTCATCACGATCGACCGTGATGCGGCCATGCTTCTGCAACGCCGCAACCGCACGCGAAACGCTCATGGGGTTCACGCCCGTCAGATCGACCAGCTCATGGCTTGCAGCATGGGGGAAGCGACCAATCAGCATCAACAGACGGAACTCGTTGAGGCTGATCTTGTGCCGATGTTCCAGATAAGTCGAAAATGGGGCCATCAGCTTGTTAGCGAGCTTCAAAACGCCATGCAATGCGTCAGCAGAAGCGCTTTCGCGCGCTTGCGGCGTTGGCGCGTTGTCCACGGCGGCTGGTGCTATCTTCGGCATATTTTCGCCTAACACATCTGGATGGCTGTGAGTCAAGCGCACCGCATCACGCTATTGCACAGCCGACGCTGGTGAATTTTCCATCCGCAAGATGATAGTGAATATATTGGCGCATTTCCTGCACCTCGCCCTTGGCGATGGGAAAGAATTGCTCCAGTCCTTCCGCTTTGAGGATATCGGCGGTAAGGTCGCGCAGACCTTCCACGCGGATGACGCCTTCCAATGCGACAAGTTCGTCACTGCTCGCAAATTTCTCGACGGTGACGGTTTCCTTCACATAGCTGTGGAGGAACTTATAGAAGCGCTTGAACGCCTCGCGGTCACTCAGATCGATCCCGAAAAAGCCGATCCGCGCATCAGGCGCATAAAAGTCCAGGACCTGGTCATAATCCCGATCATTGAACGCCTGTGCGTAACGCTCATAATCTGCCCGTTCCATCATCCGCTCCTCATGCCCGTTTTCTGGCCTTGCGTGATTCATTAACGATCGTTACGGTTATTGCAAGAGCCCGCCCAGACGAGCCGAGAGGAACTGAGAATGAGCAGAACGCCGCAGGAAGAGCGCAACCTGAAGCTGGTCATGGACATGTTTAATCATGTTCTGATCCCCTTCGATGCCGACGCTGCCGATCGTTACATCGCTGCCGATTACATCCAGCATAACCAGCTCGTCGATACCGGCATCGAACCGCTCAAAGCCTTTCTGCGCAAAGTGCGCGTCGAAAGCCCCGACGCCACCCATGACATCAAGCGCAGCTTTGTCGAAGGCGATCATGTGATCGTTCATTATCATGTCTGCCGCTGGCCGGGCGACACAGGTTTTGCGGTGATGGATATCTTCCGCATCGAGGGCGACAAGATCGTCGAGCATTGGGATGTGATGCAGGATGTGCCTGTGGACAGCCCCAATCCCAACTCACCATTCTGATCCCGTGTAGGACAAACCATATGCGCTTTAAAGACAAGGTCGTGCTGGTCGTGGGCGGTAACAGCGGCATCGGGCTGGCGAGTGCGCAGGCCTTTGCGGCGGAAGGCGGCATCGTCCACCTCACCGGGCGCGATCAGGCGACGATCGACAGCGCCGTCGCCAGCATCCCGGGCGCAACCGGTCATCGCGCCGATGTTGCCGATCTGGACAGCCTCGATCTGGTGATCGCCGCAATCAAGGCGCAGCATGGGCGGCTGGACGTGCTATTCGCCAATGCGGGCGTCGGCGGCTTCGCGCCCATGCGCGACATCACGCCGCAGGATTGGGACGAGGTTCACAACATCAATCTGCGCGGCTGCATCTTCACGATCCAGAAGGCGCTGCCGCTGATGGGCGCTGGCGGATCGATCGTGGTGACGGGCTCCATCGGCGGCCATGCCTTCGTACCCGGCAACACCACTTATGCTGCCGCCAAGGGTGGCCTTGCCGCTGCGCTCAAGGTGATCGCGGGCGAGCTGGTGAGCGAGGGCATCCGCGTCAATCTCGTCAGCCCCGGCCCCATCGAAACGCCCCTGCTCTATCGCAACCCCGGCCTGACCGGAGACGCGGTGGACAGGCTGCGCGAAACCATGATCAATGCGATACCGATGCGCCGCATGGGCCGGCCCGAAGAGGTTGCCCGCGCGGTGCTGTTTTTCGCGTCAGACGATGCGAGTTTCATCACAGCGGCCAATCTGTTTGTGGACGGCGGCACGCTCGAACTGGGTTGAGGGATAGAACATAATGGACAGCATTTTTTCGACGATCGACAATCCCAAGCTGGAATTCGCGATGGAAGTGCGGCTGCAATTCCCCCGCGTGCAGACCATCGCGAACAGCCCGTGGGGCGGCACGCGCAGCGCAGTCTATGTGGAGAGCGGCACCTTTGAGGGCCCCAAGCTGCGCGGCAAGGCCGTGCCGGGCTCGGGTGGCGACTATGCCTATTTCCGGCCCGATGATGTGGCCGTGTTCGATGCGCGCTACATGCTGGAAGAGGAGGATGGCACGCTGATCCTCCTCAACAATCGCGGCTTTTTGTGGGGTCGCAAGCCGGACACGATGGAGAAATTGCGCGACTGGGCCTTTCGCGAAGGCGAGCCGGTTGAGCAGCAGGAATATTATCTGCGCGGCAACCCCAGTTTCGAATGCTCCGTCGGCAAGCATGACTGGCTGACCAAGCATGTGTTCGTGGGCGTGGGCGAGCGCCGCGCGGATGGCAATGTGCTGCGCTACTATGCGCTGACCTGACAGGAGATCAGCATGCCCGAACATGAGGAGAGTCTTGAGGATCGCAACAGCCGCATCGTCATCGACATGTGGCAGAAGGTGATCCGCGAGGGCAGCCGGGAGGCGGTGCTGCGCTACATCGCGCCCGGCTACATCCAGCATAATGTGAACATGCCCTCGGGGCGTGAGCATCTGCTGCGGCTGGTGGATATCATCAATGATACGCCCGCCGACTTCAAGCCGCCCCGCTACAAGGAGCTGGTCCGCACCGTGGCGCAGGGCGATCATGTCGTGGTGATCTGGGAGCAGGAGCAGGATGATCCCAACGTTCCGGGCGCGACCTATACAGGCCATGCGTTCGACATGTTCCGGCTGGAAGATGGCATGATCGTCGAGCATTGGGACGACACGCGTAAATGGCCAAAGCCCTGGTAATCGAGGTGAGAGTGACATGATTGAACGCACCACCAGCCTGAAGCCCGCCATCGACGTGCCGGAGGGGCAGACCGCGCCGGTCATCGCTGCCGATCATGCGCAATTGCTGCACAGTGACGATCCCATCCTCGCCGCCAATAAACGGCTCTGCTACGACATGTATCGCACCGTGCTGCAGGCAGGCCATGCCGACCGGGCGCCCGACTTCATCGGCCCGCACTACACCCAACATAATCCCAATGTGGTGAGCGGCGTGGACGCGTTGCAGACGTTCATTCGCGGATCGCGCCCGCAACGCGAGATTTTGCCGCGTATCGAGCTGCCGCTCGTGTCGATCATCGCCGAGCGGGACATGGTGAACTTCACCTTCGTGCGCACCGAGAAAGACGGCGATGGCAAAAGCTATCACACCAGCTGGTTCGATCTGTTCCGCATCGAGAATGGCAAGATCGTGGAGCATTGGGACCCGGCCATGAAGAGCCCGGATATGCTGAAGCTCGACCCCAATGAGAATAAGGTGGATCGCTAGATCTGGCGCTCGCACTGGGCCACCTCGGACAGAGTCAACGATAACGAATGATATTAATTTTCCATTCTTGCCCTTGCCTCTCTTCATAACGTTCGTTATTAATTCCTCACGGCCAGCATGCGATTTCGCAGGCTAGAGTCGAGTATAGGAGAGGTCTGCCATAGGGCGTCGACCTTACCCGCGTGAAGCGATGACAGTGGCGGCCAAGCCCTGATCGCAGCATGATGGTGGTTGGCGATGCAGGCACTCCCTTGAGCAATTGGGGAGGAACTATGTCTAAAAGTCTGCTGCTAACGATCCGCGCTGGCGTCGCCATTGGTGCGATGGTCTGGTCGATCACCACCCCTGCCCTCGCGCAGGATACAGCCACGAGCGCATCGGCGCAGGACGATCAGGGTATCAAGGATATCATCGTCACAGCGCAGTTCCGCAATCAGAGCGTGCAGGAAGCGCCGCTCGCCATCACCGCAGTCGATGCATCGCTCATGGAAGCACGAAGCCAGACCTCGGTCGAATCCGTCGCACAGCGCGCACCGAGCGTCACCTTCTCCGCTGGCGGACAGGGCGGCGGCGCGCAGACGGCGGCGGTCAACATCCGCGGCATCGGCGCAAACGACTTCCAGTTCCCGAATGAGCCGGGCGTCGGCATCTATATCGATGATGTTTATTACGGCATCAGCTCCGGCGCGGCATTCGATCTGGTGGACCTGGACCGCATCGAGATTTTGCGTGGGCCCCAAGGCACGCTCTCTGGCAAAAACTCCATCGGCGGCTCGATCAAGCTTTTCTCACGGCTGCCCAATGACGATCCTGATGCCTATGTCGAAGCATCATACGGCTCCTTCAACCGCGTTGGCCTGCGCGGCGCGACGAACATCACGCTCGCGCAGGATAAGCTCTATGCGCGCATTTCCGGCCTTGCCCGTCATGTCGATGGCTTCTTCAAACGGCTCGATTATGGCTGTGTTAATGGCGTTCCCGCACCCGGCGGCACCTTTGCTTCGCCAGCCGATGATTGCGTGATCGGCACCGAGGGTGGCCAGAACATCTATGCTGTGCGCGGCGCATTGCGCTGGATCGCGTCCGACAAGATCGAGAATAATCTGATCGCCGATTTCACGCAGGACAGCTCGGAAGCGTCGCCCGGCAAGGCGCTTTTCATTCCGGTGATCGGTGGGCGCAATTATCTGACCGCTCCGAACAGCTATACAAGCTATGCCAATTATACCGGCCTGCCTGGCACGCCCAATCAATATACCAACAAGGGCGAGAGCAATCTGCGCAGCTGGGGCATCTCCAACACGCTGGATATCACCCTGTCCGACATGTTCTCGCTGAAGTCGATCACGGCCTATCGCTATGCGAAGGGCTCCAACTCCTGGGATGCGGACAATTCGCCTGAAGACCTCTCGAACAATGCAGGCGCGTTCCTGCACAAACAATTCACGCAAGAGCTTCGCCTGTCGGCCAACTTTGGCGATCTGCTCGACCTCACGACGGGCGCTTATTATTATAAGGGCGATAGTAACCAGAGCGGGCGCATTCAGGTGGGCGTCGCGGGGCTCGATTTCTTCTATGACGACCCCTTCGAACAGACGTCGAAGTCGGCATTCCTACACGGCGTCCTGCACGCAACGGATCAACTCAACATTACGGCTGGCATTCGCTACACGGATGAAGAGAAGAGCTACACCTTCCGCCGCATCAGCCCCATCCCCGGCGTGCCGACCGATGTGCGTGTCGCTTCGCTTGATGGTCTGGTTGGCGAATTCTCCGGCAATCGCTGGGATTATCGCGTCGCAGTCGATTATGAAGTCGTGCCGGACATCCGCTTCTATGGGCAGGTGGCGACTGGCTTCAAGGGCGGCGGCGTCAATCCGCGTCCCTATCTCGCCCAGCAGCTCGTCCCGTTCGATCAGGAAACCTCGACCAGCTATGAAGTTGGCTTCAAGAGCATGTTGTTCGACCGCAAGCTTCGCCTGAACGGCGCTTATTATCATAATGATTATAATAATTATCAGGGTCTTACCTCAAGCTGCCCCGATATCAGCCCGCCCGGCTTCCCCTTCTGCTCGGCAACGCGCAACATTGGCGATGCCAAGATTGACGGTCTGGAGCTGGAATTCGATGCGCGGCCCGTGCCGGGCTTCTCGATCGATGGCTCGGTCAGCTATACCGATTTCCGCTTCACCAGCGCTGCGCTGGGCAGCGGCATCATCATCGGCACGACGCAAGCCCCGTTCGTCTCCAAGTGGAAATATGCCGTTGGTG
>Ga0307414_10000722_pt1 | contig 16914 bp, 17 predicted proteins | sample DK1Ometagenome_FD_203804 | JGI IMG/M metagenome (GOLD analysis project Ga0307414, IMG submission 203804) | Maize rhizosphere microbial communities from greenhouse at UC Davis, California, United States - DK15-O-3 | ecosystem: Host-associated > Plants > Roots > Rhizosphere > Soil | place: USA... | reverse complement strand
TATAATTTGTTCTCGATATTCATTACCGGTGCATATTTGGCCGTTTTCAACCATTCTTTCCATGCTTTTTCGCTTTCTTTAGTAAGCAGGTTTTCTTTTTTAAAACCGTTTTCCAATGCAAACTGAAGTGCACCATCACCAACAAGCATCACATGTGGTGTTTTCTCCATCACGAGTCTTGCCACGGATATCGGGTGCATAATGTGTTCTAAACCTGCTACCGCACCACAATTGCCTAAATCATCCATAATACAGGCATCAAGGGTTACATGACCATCTCTGTCTGGTAAACCACCATATCCGACCGACTGATTTTTAGGGTCAGCCTCCGGAACATGAACACCTTTCTCCACCGCGTCTAAAGCCCTGCCTCCGGTAGAAAGCACTTTCCATGCCGCCTGATTGGCTGCAATACCGAAATCCCAGGTCGAGATCACAATCGGTTTTACGGGTTCATGGGAAGAGGGAGCAGGGATCATCGCTGCCGCACTTGTTCTGTCGATGGCCAATAACGAAGCGGAAAGCGCAGATGCTTTTATAAATTTTCTACGGTTAAACATGGTTTGGTTTAGTAATGTTTGTTTGGTTAAATGATATTAAAATTGTCGGCATCCTTTAAGAAAGGGAAGCTTTGACGGGTTTTTGCAAGTTCTTCATAACCGATACTGAAGGTATATAAATCTTCATCTTCCGGTTTATAGTATACGGTTTTACCCATAGGATCAATGCATTGAGACTGGCCACTGTGGTATACTTCTTTGCCATCATGACCTACGCGGTTGGCAGCGATCACATAACTTTGATTTTCGATGGCACGGGCAGGAATGAGCGCATTCCAATGTATGGCACGTTTATCCGGCCAGCTGGCAACGAACAACAGGATGTCATATTCTTCATTCTGGTTGCGCAACCAAACCGGGAAGCGAAGGTCGTAGCAGATCGCAAGGCGGATTTTCCAGCCTTTTAATTCCACGATGACTCTATCATTGCCGGGGGTATAAGTTTTATCTTCGTCACCTAAACCAAAGAGGTGTCTTTTGTCATAATGACTATGTCCGCCATCCGGAAGCATCCAGATCATGCGGTTATAATAACGTCCGTTTTCTTTAATGATCAGACTTCCGGTAACCACACATTCGTATTTCTGTGCAATTTCATTCATCCATTGCATGGTTTTTCCACCCATCTCTTCGGCCAATGCCTCCGCATTCATGCTAAATCCGGTATTGAACATCTCAGGAAGAATAATCAGGTCTGTTTTTTCTTTAACACCCGACGATAATCTCAAGGATAAGTTCTGAAGGTTTTTGTCAATATTTTCCCAAAATAGGTAGGCCTGAAAAATTGTGATTTTCAGGTTTTTAATATTCAGGTAATCTGGACTTTCCATTGTTTTAATTTAAGGGAATGTAAATTATAATTTAACTAGTCTTTCAACGGCTTTTTCTAAAGTTTCTTGCTTTTTAGCAAAACAAAAACGTAAAACATGATGGTCCGTGTTCCGGATATAGAAGGCAGAAACGGGGATAGAAGCCACGCCATACTCCTTAATTAACCTTTCGGCCATAGCGACATCTTTTTCATCGCTGAGGTGCTCATAGCTAACGCATTGAAAATAAGAACCGTTGCAAGGTAATAATTTAAACTTGGTTTCGGCAAGCAGGGAACGGAACAAATCGCGTTTTTGCTGGAAGAAGGCCGATAATCCAAGATAACTCTGCGGATCTTTCAGGTATTTTGCTACGCCTAGCTGCATGGGAGTATTCACACTAAATACATTAAACTGATGTACTTTTCTGAACTCTTTCATTAAGGTTTCAGGAGCGAGGCAATAACCTAATTTCCAGCCGGTAGTATGTAATAATTTGCCGAAAGAGGCGACAATAAAGCTTCTTTCCCGAAGCTCAGGGTATAAGGCCACACTCTGGTGTATTTTACCATCAAAAATAATATGTTCATAGACCTCATCACTCAAAATCATGACGTCTGTGTTTTTGGTCAGTTTGATGAGTGCTTTAATGTCTTTTTCTGATAAAACACAGCCCGTTGGATTCTGAGGGCTATTTAAAATGATCATTTTGGTATTGGCAGAAAACAACTTCTTCACCATTTCCCAGTCGATCTCGTAGTTTGGCGGGGCGAGTTGATAAGGCTTCACCAAACCACCAAGCATTTTGATAGTAGGTGCATAACAGTCGTATGCTGGCTCAAAGATGATCACTTCATCCCCGGCATTGATATAAGCATTCAAAGCAGTAAATATTGCTTGAGTACCACCTGCGGTAACGGTAACCTCCGTTTCAGGATGGTAATCTGCGCCATAAAGGCTATTCATCTTTTCAGAAATCAACTCCCTTAAGACCGGAAGGCCAGTCATCGGGGCATATTGATTAAATCCTTGTTTCATTGCATCCGCTACGTATTCAATTAGTTTAGGATCGGCGTCGTAATCAGGAAATCCCTGAGAAAGATTAATTGCTTTGTGTTCTTCAGCTAATTTGGACATGACCGAAAAGATATTCGTGCCTGTTCCTGGTAGTTTTGATTGTGTAGATATCATGTGACAACGAAAATAGAAATAATATTTATCCTCTTATATCAGATTTATTTAATAATTTCATCCTGCTATGACTTTTAAAACAAAAGAAAGCAGGTTGCTGCTCGTTTTAGGCTCGTTTTTTGTCGCCAATGCCATCCTCTCAGAATTTATCGGAGTAAAAATATTTACGGTCGAGGGAACGCTTGGCATCAAGCAGTTTGATATTAATCTACTGGGCGTGCCGAACCTTTCCTTTAACATGTCGGCAGGCGTGTTGACCTGGCCACTGATCTTCATCATGACAGATATCATCAATGAATATTTTGGTGTCCGGCAGGTGCGATTCCTGTCGATCTTAACTGCAGTACTGATCGCGTATGCCTTTTTTATTGTAGGCGCGGCGATGCAGCTGACGCCATCAGACTTTTGGGTAAACCAGAACATTCAGGGACATCAACTGAACATGAATGCTGCTTTTGCGGGGATATTCGGACAGGGGATGTGGATCATTGTAGGCTCTATCATCGCCTTCCTGATCGGACAGATCGCCGATGTGCTCATCTTTCATAAGATAAAAAAGTTGACAGGAGATAAAGCATTATGGCTGCGGGCAACGGGTTCAACCCTGGTTTCCCAGTGTATTGATAGCTTTGTGGTGATCTTTATTGCCTTTTACCTGAACCCTCAGTACCATTGGAGCTGGCAAATGGTGGCTGCCATTGGGTTGGTTAATTACACCTATAAGTTCATCGTTGCCATTCTGATGACGCCGATATTGTACCTCGTTCATGGCATCATTGACGGTTACCTTGGAAAAGATCTGGCACAGCGCATGATCAAAATGGCGGGTAGGTAACGAGATTAAAGCTTGATCCTTTTGTCAAACACAAAAGATTCAGATTTTAACAGTTTGATGAACTTAAAGTCCGGATGTTGCGGGTTGATCAGGTAATTGTATTCTGCAGGAATGATAGAAGAGGGCACTTTTAAGATGGCTGATTTGCCTTGCTTAGTCCAGTTTTCACCAATTTCCTGTGTGAGCGGCATATTTTCAAATTCGACCCAGTTTGTAGGAAGCTTTTTTAGCTCAATCGTCTGGATCATGATGTCGTCAGGAATTTCAATGGTCATTACCTGGAAGGAGTTGTTAAGTCCGATCTGGTTTCTATGCACCACATTTTCCAGGCAGGCCAGAGAGCGTGATCCTGCACTGTAAATCACTTCCACCTCATTTGGATTCCAGCGTGCTGCTCTTCCTGAGGCCATTAAAGAACCTGCATATTTTGTGAGGGCGATACGAAATACCTGCATATTATGCTAAATCACCGTATTCAATGCGGATTAATTCTTCTTCGATCAGGGAAATTCCCGTAATGGTATCCATCAGTTCAAAAGGGATCTGATTGCCTAGGCCATAAGAAGGGGTATTCAGCCAGAGGTGAAAGGCTTTTGCTGTTCCAAAGATTTCGATTCCTTTTTCGAAAAGAGAGAAAGATTTCAGGAGCTTTTCACTTAAGGAAGCATCCAGCTTGGAAGCATTGGACACATAATTCTCTATTGTTTTTACGTTTGTTTTAAAAGTATCCTGAAACTCCTCCCTGGTAAAGCCGGAAAGACTCAGGAAGTCTAATGCCGCCTTAGCCGATAAGCCATTTTTAGCACTGGTGAGTACACTGATTGAATTGGTGTACAAAGATTGATAAGGCGCGATGAGTGCAGCTTCAGCAACTACAGATACTTTAGCTTTAGTTTTATAGGGTTTTGGAGTGCTTGCCATAATACTTCTTTTTTGCTGTTTCAAATGTAGGAATATTTTCTGTAGTTTTTAGAATATTTTCCAAACAAAGACGCATTCCTGACAATCCTGGCGCTCAGGGGCATGGAATGCGGCTTTGAAGCGGGAAGGAGGACTTAGGAGATTTTCTTTACTTCCAGTATTTTAAACTCCTGAATGCCGTCGGGCATCTCCCAATTGATGATGTCTCCGGTTCTATATCCGAATAGCGCAATGCTGATCGGCGCAAAAACAGATACTTTCTGTAGTTTGATGTTCGCTTCTTCAGGCATCACAATTTTGAACGTAAACTCTTTACCCGTCTTTGTGTTAGCGATTCTGGCTTCAGATTTCAGGCAAACCACATCGGCAGGAAGTTCCTGATCGGCATAAATGGTGGCTTCTTTAATTTCCTGTCTCAGCTTTTCCTTGTTATAAGGACTCATATTGGATTTATCCAGGTGTTCTTTTAATAGTTTTAAATCGCTTTTTGATAGTGATAATGATTTTGTTTCCATGTTTTAAATGTCTTGATGTAAAAAATATTTAATTGCTTTGAAAAATGAAGGGCAACGCAATGGTATTATCGCGTAAAAGATCAATCTTTTGGAAAAAGGAACCCGCTAAATAGTAGGTTCTTCGTGCTTAAAATATTAAATAGCAAAATTGATCAGAAGAAGAAGGCCCCTGAATCGAAGGTGTAAAAGAAATGATTCGGGGCTTAATTAATAAAGTCTTTACTCGTTATCTGGTAAGTAAAGCCAAAGGGATAGTTCTCCCTGAAAAACCTTTTGAAAAGGGCATATACCTGCAACTGACTTTTATTATAAGTCATTAGTGTCGCTTTATATAGACCGATTTTCTGTTTCATTTTTGCTAATCTCGGTAGCTTTTTTACAAATTCAAAGTAAAAAGCATTTTATTTTAAATCATTACCTTAGTCAGACTATCTGGTTGTAATATGATGAAAACATTCCTTTTAGCCCTGTTGGGCTTCCTGATTTTTAAACCTGCTTCCGGCTTTGCACAGGGCTTTACCAATAACGAAAAATCAATTATCCTCTCGGGGGACACCGCAACGATGCTGCGGGTCACCCAGATCACCGAAGCGGAGGAATTGAAGGTACTGACCTCGGTTTCTACCGACATCAATCCCAAAGACCCTTTAATTAAGGTGCTGGCACAGCGCATGTATCTCGCCATGCGGGATGTGACCAGGCCGGGAATAGGAATTGCAGGGCCACAGGTAGGCATCAACCGCAATATCATCTGGGTAAAGCGGTATGATAAGGAAGGAGAGCCCTTTGAACTGTACCTGAACCCAAAGATCAGCTGGAAATCGGAATTGTTGAGAAAGGGTACTGAAGGATGTTTGTCCATTCCGGATGCCATAGGAGAGGTGGTCCGTCATCATGCGATTAAACTGAGCTATTTCGATCAGTCCGGCATCGCAAAAGAGGAAATTATTGAAGGTTTTACCGCGGTGATCCTCCAGCATGAAACAGATCACCTGAACGGAATTCTATTCACAGAGCGGTTGAAAGAACAGGAAACTAAAGCCTATAATTCCCTCGTTGGACGCCTTAATTTTATGCAGGAAAAGTTATACCTACGCCCTTAAAAGGCTTCCAGAGGGCCTCTGGAAAGGCTAAATGAAGGTTCAAAATCAACGAAATGACAGAGATTTTGCAGAAAAAGCGCAATAGAAGCTAAGTTATGTACGTTTATTTCCAAAATAATATATATTTGGCTATAAATTAAATAATCAAAACATGGAAAAATTTTCAAAAGTTAAAGAATTACTAGCTTCTGTTGAGGCTGATGCAGAGAAATTTTATAATGCAGGAAACAGTGCAGCAGGAACAAGAGTACGTAAAGCTATGCAGGATTTAAAAGTTCTTGCACAGGAAATCCGTACTGAAGTAACAGAAAAAAAGAACACCGATAAATAATATCGATTCATTCGAACATCAGTAGCCATCAAGTATGGCTACTGATGCTTATTCCCATATCCTATACTCCCTTTTCCTCCCAGCTATGCCCTATACAGCCGCCCCAAACAGATATTCTCAAATGCAATACCGCAGGTGCGGAAAAAGCGGATTAAAGTTACCCGCAATCTCTTTAGGTTTATGGCACAATTTCGGACATGTAGACCAGCTGGAGAATTGTAGCAATATCTTAAAACTGGCATTTGATAGTGGAATCACTCATTTCGACCTTGCCAATAACTATGGCCCGCCCCCGGGATCTGCTGAAGAAAATTTTGGCAGGTTGCTGAAAAGAGATTTCGAAGGCTATAGGGATGAAATGATCATTTCTTCCAAAGCCGGGTATACCATGTGGGACGGACCTTATGGTGATTGGGGGTCCAAAAAGTACCTGGTTTCCAGCCTGGATCAAAGTTTGAAACGAATGGGACTGGATTATGTAGATATCTTTTATCACCATCGCCCGGATCCGGAAACACCACTGGAAGAAACCATGGCCGCACTGGACCTGATCGTGCGTCAGGGGAAAGCATTATATGTAGGGATTTCCAATTATCAGGCCGAAGAAGCCGCAAAGGCCATTCAAATCCTGAAAGATCTTGGAACACCATGCTTAATCCACCAACCTAAATATTCCATGTATGAACGCTGGATTGAAGGCGGATTATTAGATTTATTAGGCAATGAAGGCGTAGGTTGTATCCCTTTTTCTCCACTTGCTCAGGGAATGCTGACAGATAAATACCTGAAAGAGATCCCTTCAGACTCCAGAGCTGCAAAATCGCATGGTGCACTGCAGCAGGACCAGATTACTCCTCAAAGAATCAAACAACTCAATGAACTGAATGCAATTGCTGCAGGACGTGGTCAGAAACTGGCACATATGGCCCTTTCCTGGATTCTGAGGGATGAACGTGTGACTTCTGTATTGGTTGGCGCAAGTAAGCCTGAACAACTCGCAGATTCGTTAAAATGCCTGAATAATATTGTTTTTAGCGCGGAGGAACTTCAAAAGATTAACCAAATTTTAGCTTCCTAGCCGAGAAATCAAGAGATAAAAAAGGCAAAGAATAAATTTCCTGCCTTTTCATTTTTCTTTAGAATCCGAAGGATACATCGAGAAATATGCAGTCCCATTTGTCGTCCTTATCAAATATTTCCACCCTAAGCAGTAGTTTTGTCTTAAAAGAAATCAAAAGAGAAACGGCATTCCACCTTAATTTTTATCTTTAGGCATGGAATCTACACAAACTTTGCCTGTATTAAACGCTGAAGAGCTTCGTGTTCTTGGCGTATTGATGGAGAAATCTAAAACGACACCGGAGTATTATCCAATGACCATCAATGGAATTACTGCCGCCTGTAATCAAAAAACTTCCCGCAAACCTGTGGTTCAGTACGATGAACAAACTGTCGTATTGACACTGGATGTGCTCAAAAGAAAAGGACTGATTTCTACCGCTACCGGTGGATCAAGCCGTAGCATTAAATACAAACATAATTTTGCGATCGTCTTTCCTGTTACCCCGCAAGAGGTAGCGATTCTTTGTTTGCTGATATTAAGAGGCCCTCAAACTCCAGGTGAACTGAATACCAACTCCGGCCGTTTATACGAATTTGAGTCTTTGGAAGAAGTACAATCGGTATTGGAGCGCCTTTCTGATGCCGAACAGCCTCATATTCTGCAATTGCCAAGAAAAGCCGGACAGAAAGAAATGAGGTATACGCATTTACTTGCGGGAACTCCGGATCTTAATCAGGAAGAGCAGGAGGAAGAACATTATAGTAAACCTGCGAGTGAAATCGAAAGCCGGCTGGCAAAAGTAGAACAGGAGCTGGCGGAGATGAAAGAAGCTTTTGATAAGCTGATGAAAGAACTGATGGGTTAATACTTATCCAAAGAAAAATACAAATGAAATTACCTTTACTATTGGCCATCGGTCTGTTCTGTTTCAGTACAGGCATGGCACAGGTACCAAGACAAATCAATGAGCAGGATCTGGCCCGGATGAAGCTGAAAATCCATAAAGCGGCAGATGAGCAGTTGAAAAAATGGATTGCAAAACCTGAAAAGGACAACTACGAGGATAAAGATTTCCTGGAGTTTAAAACAGATACGACCAAGATTGAGCAGTTCATGAAGCAGCGGCTTGCCATTGATTATTCTACTATGGGAATGGTAGAGGCAGCTTATGATGCAGAAAAGGAATATGATCTTTTACTGAACAAGTATTATCAGCAGGTACTCAAAGTGCTGGAGGCCAAGGATAAACCATTACTGGTAGAAGTACAGAAGAACTGGTTAAAATACAGAGACTCAGAAAGGAAAATGAACGTGCTCCTGACGGATGATAAATACTCCGGCGGTGGAACCATGCAAAGGATTATACTGGCTTCTGCCTATCTTGAACTCACTAAAAAACGTGTTTTAGAACTGCGGGACTATCTCAGTCGGATTTAAACGCTTTTAGCTAAAACCATAGCAAGAGGATGGATGTTGTAACACTGATAACATCCATCTTAAATTTCTGAGATCTGCGATTTTATTTAAACATTAAAAATTGAGATATGTCAAAGAAAGTTGCAGAGCAATTGGTCGATATGCTGATTCAAGCAGGTATTAAGCGTATTTATGCCGTAACAGGCGATAGTTTGAATGAGTTAAATGATGCCGTAAGGCGAAATCCTGATATCCGGTGGATTCATGTCAGGCATGAAGAAGCTGGTGCTTATGCCGCAGCAGCGGAGGCAGAGCTTCATGGCCTGGCCTGCTGTGCAGGCAGTAGTGGTCCCGGACATGTTCATTTGATCAATGGCCTCTATGATGCACATCGTGCAGGTGCTCCTGTACTGGCCATTGCTTCTACCTGCGCCACCGCAGAATTTGGTTCCGGTTATTTCCAGGAAACCAATACTACCAAGCTTTTTGACGATTGCAGTCACTATAACCAGATTGCAACCACACCGGCTCAATTGCCAAGAATGGCCCAGGCAGCATTGCAACATGCTTTTCATCATAAAGGAGTAGCCGTATTAGGCCTACCGGGTGATGTAAGCAGCATGGATGCCGTGGAGAATATGTCGGCAGACAGAACCTACTTTTCAAAAGCAGTGATCCGACCGGCTGATGAGGAATTAGTGGCGCTTTCCAAACTCATCAACAGCCATCAAAAGATTGCTATTTTTTGTGGGGTTGGTGCTGCAGAGGCACACGATGAGGTGGTCCGGCTGGCGGAAATCCTGAAAGCTCCTGTTGGTTATTCTTTCCGTGGCAAAATGAGTATTCAATACGATAACCCTTACGAAGTAGGAATGACGGGCTTATTGGGCTTGCCTTCCGCTTATCATAGCATGCATGAAAGTGACCTAATCATTCTTTTAGGTACTGATTTCCCCTATGTTCCTTTTATTCCTCAGGATAAGATCCTGGTCCAGATTGATACTAAACCTGAACGTCTGGGCAGACGTGCAAAGCTGGAAATGGGGCTGCATGGTGATATAAAAACAAGTTTAGCGGCTTTAATCCCTTTACTGGACCCCAATGAAGATGATAGTTTTCTGAATGCACAGCTCAAGGTTTATGAAAAAGTAAAAGAACACCTCCATACTTATGTGGAGGATAAAGGTAAAATGGATGCCATTCATCCGGAAGCAGTTGCTTTTGAATTGAACAAACTTGCTACAGATGATGCGATCTTTACCGTAGATACGGGAATGTGTTGTGTATGGGGTTCCAGATACATTGATGCTACAGGTAAGCGTTCCATGTTGGGCTCCTTTAATCATGGTTCCATGGCAAATGCTATGCCCCATGCCATCGGTGCTGCACTTTCCAGTCCGGACAGACAGGTGGTGGCACTTTGCGGTGATGGCGGGATCTCAATGTTGCTCGGTGACCTGGCGACGATTAAGCAATACAACCTGCCGATTAAGCTGATTGTATTTAACAACCGCTCCCTGGGCATGGTGAAACTGGAAATGGAAGTGGCAGGTTTACCCGATGCGGAAACGGATATGGTAAACCCGGATTTTGCATTGGTTGCAGAGGCGATGGGAATCAAAGGAATTACGATCAGTGATCCTGAGGATTTGGAATTGTTATTAAAAGAAGCGTTTCTGCACAACGGACCTGTATTGGTCAATGTCATGACTGATCCCAACGCATTGGCGATGCCGCCAAAAATAGAATTTAAAATGATGAAAGGAATGGCCCTGTCCATGACTAAACTCATGCTGGGAGGGAAGTTTGATGAAGTCCTTGATACGGTGAAATCCAATTATAAACACCTGAAAAGTATCATTGATTAAAGATATCTAGATATCAATAATAAGACCGGGGAGCAAGAGCTCCCCGGTCTTATTATTAGGTTAATACAAAAAGCTTTTAATTAATTGTTGACCAGTTTTAAAGAACCTTCGGTATAACGTGCGCCGGTATTCGGATACTGTTCAACCACTTTCTGAATGGCGATGAGTTCAGCTGCGGAAAGGCTGATGTCAACAGCACCCACATTTTCTTCCAGATATTTTCTTTTTTTAGTACCCGGAATAGGAATGATCTGATCGCCCTGTGCCAGTACCCAGGCAATAGCCAGCTGAGCAGGAGTACAGTTCTTATCATTTGCCAGTGCAGCAAAATCATTAGATAATGATTTGTTGTTTTCCAGGTTCTCTCCACTGTAACGCGGTAAAGTTTTCCGGAAATCACTTTCATGTAAGCTGCTGATGTCGATCGTATTGATCACCAATCCTCTGGCCAATGGGGAATAAGGAACGAGAGAAATACCCAGTTCGTTTACGGTATCCATGATTTCGCCTTCCACATCCCTGGTCAATAGGGAATATTCGCTTTGCAAAGCGGCAATGGGATGGATGGCATGTGCCTTCCGGATGGAAGCAGGTGATGCTTCACTCAATCCAAGGTAACGCACTTTTCCTTCTTTTACCAATTCAGCCATCGCACCTACCGTATCTTCAATAGGTACATTCGGATCTACACGGTGTGCATAATACAAATCGATGGTGTCAATGTTTAAGCGTCTGAGGCTATTTTCTACAGCAATTTTGATCCATTTCGGAGAGCCGTCAAAGTAAGTGCCGTTCACATTGCTTGCCCCAGCATTTTCATCGGGAAAGCGGAAACCGAATTTCGTAGCAATAAATATTTTATCCCGGTTTGGAACCAGTACTTTTGAGATCAGCTCTTCGTTTAGTCCATTGCCATACATATCGGCAGTATCCCAAAAGTTAATCCCTAAGTCTAATGATTTATGTAAGGTTGCAATGCTTTCTGTATCATCTGTCGGACCATAAGCGAAGCTCATGCCCATGCATCCCAATCCAATGGCAGATAGTTTTTCTGTTGTTGTTCCTAGATTTCTATATTTCATATCGTCGTTGTTTTATAAATCAAAAGTACCTGGATATGGGCTTATGCTGTTTATAGGATTCAAACAGATGATTATAATAATCAAACAGTCATGCTTCGCGCATCTCCTGGAGTGACACCGGTTTGTTTTTTGAAAAACTGATTGAAATAAGCGGGGTATTCAAAGCCAAGGCTATAGGCAACTTCAGCAATATTCCAATCTGTGTGCTGTAGGAGTGCTCTTGCTTCTTTGGTAATCCGTTCTGAAATGAGTGCTGTCGTGGTTTTTCCGGTCACTTCTTTTACAGAACGGTTCAGGTGGTTGGCATGGACGGATAAACTTTGTGCATAATCGTTCGCTGTTTTTAACCGCAATGCCTCCTCCGGACTGTCAATAGGAAATTGTCGCTCCAGAAGTTCCATGAAAAGACTGGTAATCCGGCTCGGCGCATTGGCATGTTTTTCAAAGCTTCCTGCCGGCTGCATTTTCATCGCTTCATGGATGATCAGATGGAGGTAATTACGTAGCAAATCATATTTATGGGTATATTCAGAATCCATTTCCAATACCATTTTTCTGAAAATGGCAGAGAGTTCTTCCTGTTGTATTTGATTGATAAAAAAAACCGGATTGCCGCCAATCCTGAACAAAGGGGAGTCCTGAAGCCCATCTTTACGTTCATTTGCATTGATAAAGGCTTCGGTAAACAGGCAAAACCAGCCTTCCTGTTTTTCTGAAGAAGCTTCCCAGGAATAAGGAATCATCGGATTGGAGAAGAGCAGGGCAGGGCGGTCAATGGCAATCCATTTATCGGCATAATGGAGTTTACCTTCGCCGAGAATCAGGGAGACCTTATAAAAATCACGTCGGCTATATGGCGTCTGGGCCCTGCAAAGGTTCCGGGTATAAACATTAAAATGACCTGCTCCGGCATTGTTTAACCGGTGACCGGAGGGATTGGCTTGTGGAACGCGTTTATAAAATTCTTCGATAGTTTCCGTCTGGTTCATTTTATAAAGTTATAAAATTCAAACAAGATGTTTACCATGAAACTATCATAATCTGTAATACTACCCCTGCACAATTCCAACCCTCAATGCTTTCAATCCACTTAAACCCTGGACATCCTCCAGGTTCAGCTCTTCCAGTTCCGGATGAAGAACTCCGGTTTCCTGAAGGTATTTTATAAATGGAAGGTAATCTTCTACGTCTTTCTTGCTAAAATAGATGATCGCCAGTTTATCCGGTTGTGTTAAGCGCTCTCCGGTTTCACTGACCAATACCTTGTCAATTCGCTTTTTGATCATTTGATACCTGATATTATAGGCGCCCTCTACGTCAAATTTACGCTCGTCCGAACGGAAACTGATGTCGATGGTCTGGTTGTGTACAAAGATCAGTTGCGTCGTTTGCAGTTTCTTTGGCATACCGGGCAGGAGGGAATGGGTCAGTTTTGCAATGGCCGCCATAGAAGAGAGCTGCCAGAGCCGTAGGTTTTTAAGGTGAAAGTGGTTAAAAGCTCTTTTAGGAGCGATAGACTGACCAATATAAATGTCGTACTCTACACCATCTGTTCTGAATTTCTCAAAATAACAGGGATAAGACTGTTGCAGCTTCTCCTTTTCTGCCTCAAAAAAGTTGTTTACGGCATTGTTGATCATCTGCATGGACACTTCCAGCGCATATCTGTTTTTATGGACTTCCCCATCTGTCTTCACAGAACGGTCCAGGTAATGCTGAACAACTTTATGTGTTTTTTGATCCTGTTGGGCAAGATGGTTCAGATAATCGATCATTTCCGTTTTAAGGAAGTTATTCAGGTTGTTTTCTTCTGTTGTATTCCAGTGTTCATCATTTAATGCAGACTGCCATTTTTTACAGTTAAAAATCATCTCCTCCATAAGGGAAGAGCTGTGACTCAGCATTAGGGACTGTAAAGTTTCAGAAAGGAGGTTCAGGTGGTATTCCAAATCTGCCTTGCTGGCAATATTTCTTTCTATCGTTGAATTTCTAATGTCTATCGCTCCATACAGTGGATAAACCGCATTGAAATAAATAGACTCTGTTCGTTCAGGAAGGTGTTTCTTCTTATTATGGAGGTAATGCCAGGCCACTTCATTGAACTTCCACTGTACGGAAGGCTGAATGGAAGTGAACTTTTCCTTAATGATATTTTCTATTTCAAGATTGAACTCGTTGATATAAATCTGCAGTAACTGGGCAATTGGTGGAATGGCTGGTTCCAGGTGGGCCAGAGCCGATTCATTGAAAAATTCACCTTCATAGGTATGTACAGCCAATACACCTACAAGGGTTTGGTTGTAAAATAAGGGAATCAGGGCCAGCGACCTGACTCCTAACTCAATAAAGCTCGTCAGGAAAGCAAACTGTTTCAGGTCCTCTTTGGTAATATCCGGGGAGAAAAAGGAATTCGGATTGGCGATATAAGAAGAAGCCAATTGTTGAAATGCCTCGGGAGAAAGCCTTTTTTCACCCCATACAGAAAATAAAATCCCGGTGCCACCTTTTTCATAACCATACACAGGCTTGTCATTGATCCTGACAAACGGAAAGAAATCAAACTCAATCCGATTATTTTGTAGCAGGCTTTTTAAGGATTGCATGACGACCTGATAGCCTTTGTCTTCTTCACCAGGAACACGGTTTAACCGCATTTTGTTGATATTCTCCACGGCCATTTGAGCAGTTACATCTCTTACCGTAAGCACAGAAATCCCCCGGAACTGAAAAATATCAAGGGGAAGGATGTTTTCCAGCATTTCATAGCCCATACCTTGGCCAAGGTGTTCATGAACCTCCCTGAAATCTAATTTTGGTAAATCGCCTTTGACGGTAACCTCTATAAAGTCTGTATTGACAAGGACATGATAATAATTCAGTAAACCCGTCTCATGGTTGATTCTTGCATGATATTTTTCTTTTGGAAGCGGAATATGAAAGTCATAAAGCTTGCCTAGGATGAAAGCATAAACATACCTCAGTCTTTCCCTATTAATGTCTTCCAGGCTCCTGTCGTCAAGGATTTCCTCTTTGTCATCCAGCTGATGCTTTAGCAGTTCATATAGAGAGTCCGTTCCGTAAAAGTTGATGGGTTGCAAGGGGAAACACAATCCCCATGCAATAAATTCCTGGTCATCCTGAACCGGAGAAAGGCAGGCGTACATGTATTCCAGCAACAGCTCATAGTCATGGATATTTTCCAGTGGAATGTCTTTTGCAGACCCGGCACGATTTTCAAATTCCTTTAGCGCCTGCTGATAGTAAGACTTTCTTACCGTCTTCTCTTTTGCAATCCTTTTTCTGAGGTATTCCATAAAAGGCCTGAAAGAGAGTGCTGCATCAGCCTCCAAAAGTTGAACTTTATTTCCGGAAAGGTCCAGGATGACTTTCTTCATGGTCCTAAGATACTATTTTTCGAGGATCACTTTTAAATCATCTAATCCCTTTTGCAGGTCTTTGCCCAGCATGTCTTCCATATCCACACATAGTAACATCAGGTTCATCGGGTATTTCATCGACCCTTTAAAGCCCCATTTTACTTTAGTCTGGGTTTCAGAAACAGGTTCCGTAATCATATAAGCATCATCATTTGCTTCAAAAGGCTCAATGAAGCGAAGTTTCATGTCAATTCTTTCTCCTTCAACAATTTTAGCGATCTCCTGTTCTCCTTTTCCAACATCTTTATTGCTGCTGCTCCAGGCAGCGACAAAACCTACCGTTCCATCAGTTCCTTTATATTCTTTTTTTGCTGCAGAGTCCCGCTTCAACCATACACTGTACAAATCCTGATTTTTCAGCAATTTGATATAATCAAAGACCTGGGTTTTAGGTTTGTTGATCGTGATTTCCCGCTCTACAGCATAGTCCTTTTTAACAAATAAGGCAACAATCAGCAAAACTGCGACAATCAGTACGATCCCGCCTACGATTACTCTTAAGATTTTCATTGTTTTTCTGGTTTAGTGGTGGTTAGTATGAGTTGTTTGTTACTACTAAATTACATCCCTATTTTTGAAAAACAATGAGATTAGCTCTGTTTTTTACCTGTCGCTGCGCTCGTCCATATTTAAGTCTGTATCAAAAGGACTTTTGGTAAAGGGATAAACGGATTGTCTGACGAATCCTTTCGGGTATTGTGCCTCATGTACTCCTGTACCAGCTGGCCATTTCTTTCCAGGCAGATAGTAAGTGCCAAACATCCAGTCGATAAAAGGGAAGATGGAGGCGAAATTATGGCCATAATACTTAGGGTCTTCGCAATGGTGCCAATGGTGGTATTGAGGGGTGGTGAAAATGTATTTCAAGGGACCGAAATTTACCCTTGTATTCGCATGGATCAGTACCGCATGTATGGCAATGAAAATGATGTATACGTTGAAAACAGTCGTAGAAAATCCAAGGATGTATAATGGGATGAAGGTCATTGCCCTGGTAAAAAAGATGTCCATAAAATGAGTCCTGCTGCCTGCCAGCCAGTCCATACTTTTTGTCGAATGGTGGATGGAATGAAAGCGCCACAGATACACACGGGTATGAAAAAAGCGGTGTGCCCAATATTGAAAAAGATCTGTGGTAAAGAAAGCCAGAAATAATGCCAGTGCAAAGGGCAGACTTTGGATCCATAAGTGCAGTTGTTCCAATCCGATCCAGCCAAAGAATAAGACTGCAGGTTTTTGAGTCACAATCCCAAAAAACTGAATAAATAAATGGCTGATGACGAAGTACATCAGGTCGGTTCTCCACTCCTCATGAAACTTGGTCTGCGATTTGTTTTTTGGGAAAAACAATTCCAGTGGAATAAAAATAGCGGTCATCAGCAACAGATCCAGAATCATCCAGTCCAGCCCGAAATGCCAGTTGGTTTTTTCCACGCTGCGTCCCTCAACCGTAAATGCGCCGAGAATAATGGCAACCGCCGCTATTGAAGTCCCTATTAATGCCCATTTGATTCTTTTACTTAAAATGAGACTAAGGACTGCAAAAAAGAAAGAAGTAATAATTCCCACAGTCATCATCATCTCTACCACCTCTTCGGTATAGACTTCGCGAAATTCAGGAGTGGTCAGTTGTTCAGGGTATCGGAAACAGAAAATCCCCAGGAGGGCAAGAATGGATAAAAAGATGGAGATATACCCACTAATCTGGCCCTGACCAACTTTTAAGCGCTTATTTGGTGACATAATATTGCTATTCTATAAAAAATTAATAACCGAAATTTCA
>Ga0307414_10000721_pt1 | contig 16939 bp, 13 predicted proteins | sample DK1Ometagenome_FD_203804 | JGI IMG/M metagenome (GOLD analysis project Ga0307414, IMG submission 203804) | Maize rhizosphere microbial communities from greenhouse at UC Davis, California, United States - DK15-O-3 | ecosystem: Host-associated > Plants > Roots > Rhizosphere > Soil | place: USA... | reverse complement strand
CAGAGGCCGGCGGAGTCAGAAAGTCACCGTTACCGTGATCACATCGCTGTAGCTGCCGGCTGGAACGGTCTGTGGCGAGGGCACTCTGCCGTAGACAACCTCATTCTGGATCGACCCAGTGCCAGTCTTGCGAAGGGTATCGCTGTCCAATGCGTTGCCCCAGCGTTGCGTATGTGTGGCATCGCGGTACAGCTCGTAATTGACGTAGCTGCCACTTGCACCCAGGCGCATCCGGCGGACGGCGCCATTGGCGTGCTGGCCGTTGTTCAGGCCCAGTTGCCAGGGAGTGCGTTTGGTGCAGGTCAGGGCGATGGTGGAAGTCTGATCCTGGTTGGCGCTGACCAAGCCTGCGACGTTGCCGAAGGCCAGGTTGGTGACTGTATTGAACATGCAGTGGTTGGGTACATTGGCGATCGCAGTGAAGGGAAAACGAACCGCGACTGCGCCATTGTCTCCTCCGCTTTCGCAACTGGTTGGCCAAGTGCTCCCTAGAATGAGCACCGGTTCGTCGTAGCGGTAGCGCAGTTCGGTGTGCATATTGCTAAAGCTGCTTTCGTATGCGCCGGCCGCCAGGCCGGTCTGGGCGGGAATGCGTGCGTTGAAGGTTCGCGATGTCGAGCCGTTACCAGCAAGAAGTACCACGGGATAGCTGAGGTCGAGTGCTATTCGGGTGGCTGCCGTATTGCCCCACAAAGTCGTGAAATTCGTTCCCTGATAGACGTTGTACTGAAGCGTATCGTTGAACGTATTCCGCATGGTCCGTGGAGAAGTGGAGGTTCCGGCTGATCCGGTACCGAGATAAAGACAGGCGCGCACATAGATACTTCCCAGCGCACCGAGACCCAAACTGTTGCAAGTCACCGTGACGGTGGCGCTGGCATCTGTATTTCCCGCTGTATTGACGGCTCCGAAATTGATCGTGGTTATGGCTGCCGAGCAGTTGGTGGCCGCCTCCGCGGTTTGGGGCGCCCCGGCGAACAAGCCAGCCAGGCAAAGGAGAGAACAGCAGAGTTGCTGCATTCGGTTCATCGCAAAACCTCCGTAAGGCAATGCAGCGGTCCGATGCGCGGAATGCCTTGCGCACCGTCAGGGTAGTCGAATTCCACATGGCAGTTTCCCGCTGTCGTTTCCACCTGCAACGCGTTCCTCGGTTGCAGCACATCCAGATACGTTTCGCCGTCGTAACCCACCCACGCTTCGGCATCACTGCCGGCCAGCCGCGCGCGGCTTCCCAGCGGCAGTGGTTGGCCCGCGCCATCCACCAGCACCACTACCGCGGCTTTCACGGGATGCATGCCGAAGCGCACCATGCTGCCGGCACGGTCGCTGGGCGTGGCCAGCAGTTCGACCTGGGTCACGTGCATGTTGACCGGCAGGTCCATCGGATCGATCGACAGCTTGTTGCGTTGCCAGGCGTTCAAGGGCGTCACCAGCAACATGCCGTTCGCATCGGTGCTGCCGACGACGCGGTTCTCCAGCTTGACCGGTACCCCGGTCACGCCATCGGTGGATACCACGGCGAACGCATCGCTGATGTTGCGCGAGGCGAAGACCTTGCCGCCCATCAACACCAGTCCGCCATTGGCGCTGGCGTAGCCGTACTCGTTGCCGGAAAAACTGGCCAGGCCCGCATTGATGCGTCCATGGCCACCCAGCCAACCGGCTTCGGCCATGCCGCCGCCGGTGCCGTCGTCGCTGCGCAGTTGCGCGCGCCAGCCGAATCCGCCATCGCCCGGCACCGGACGGGAGACATCCAGGCTGGCGCTGTTCCGGTCGCCATTGCGCTGCAGCGACGCATTGACCGACGTACGCGAATCGAAACTGTAGGCCAGGCCGAGGAACGCATTGCGGTCGGCGCTGTCTTCGAGGTTCTGGTTGAACGACAGACTGGCGTACCAGCGATTGCGGAAGCTGCGCGACCAGTAGGCGCTGGCGTAGCGCGCAGCATCCTCGTCGGGGTAGGCCAAGCGCAGGTAGCTCAGGCCCAGGCTGCCGAAGCGTTCGCCGTTCACTCCCGCCAGTGCGCGCTCGCTGATCCGGGCAGGGCGCTGTCCGTAGAGCGAGGCGATGTCGCGATAATCTCCGTGGGTGCGCTGGGTATCGAGTGCCAAATTGAAACGCCCGTTGTTCCACTGGTAAGCCAGCGCGTACTGCCAGCCGTTGTCGCCATCCAGTCGGCTATGTGTCGCCGAAGCGCTGCCCACGCCTGCGCGCCCCAGCAACCAGACGCTGCCGGCGCCCGCGTTGGCCAGGCCGCCACCGGCTTCCGCGTGGGTTTCCATCGTCCATTGGTCGCTCATGCCGTAGCGCATGTTGCCGGTGGCGACCGGGTCGTTGCCGTACGAGAACGAACGCAGCCCGTAGTCTTCGCGCACCACGCCGAGGGTGGCCGACCAGTCGCTCAGCCCTTTGGCCAGCAGGTTCTGCGCCGCGTAGAACGGAAAATCGATGGTGCGGGCGCGTCCGTAGGCGTCGGTGATCACCAGTTGCGCGCTGCCGGCACCGCTGATGCTGGGCAGGGTGGTGAGCTGGAACGGGCCTACCGGCACTTCGCCGCTGTACTGTTTCATGCCGTTGACATACAACTCCACCGCCGAGGGCACGCTCGCTTCGCCCAGGAAGGCGGGAAGCGGCGTGGTGATGCGGTAGGGCTGCAGGCCGAAGTTGCGGCCCAGTTGCACGCCGCCCATGCGCACCGGACGCGTCCAGTCGAGGTATCCGCTGAAGGTGTCGCCGACGCTCAGGGTCAGCATCGATTCGGGGAAAGACCATTGCCACCGTGTGTCGAGGCGTACCGATTCGCCTTGCCAGGGCTCTCCCTGCAAGCGGAATGCACGGGTGACGGCGGTCTGGCTGAACACGCCGGCGCGGCCTCCAAAGGCCCGCAGTTCCGCGAAGGCGGTGGCATTGCTGGCGCCGCCGCCCTGGCTCGCATAGAGGTCGTAGTTGAGCAGCAACCCCGGGGAAGTACTCGCGCGCGGCACGTCGACGGCGGGCGTGTTCAGCACGGTCGTGCGCAGTGACAGCTGGTCCAGCGGCGCAGTGATATGCACGCGTTGCAGGTTGGACTCGTAGCGCGTCTCCACGCCAGGCAAGACGGCCAGGTCCAGCAGTTCCGCCGGGTCATGGCCGGGCAGGCCGAAGCCGATCTGCCGCAGCGTGGCGATGCTGGCGTAAAGCCTGCCGTCGCGCAGCAAGAACGGTTTCGGTTCTCCATGCCGGGTTTCGTTCAGGACGACATCCAGATACAGCGATATGCCTGCGTCCGACGTGGTGGAAGCTGCTTGCGATTCCGTTCCTGCGGCGATTGCATGTGGTGCCGATACCGCGCACAACAGCGCACTAGTGAGCAGTGGAATCCATCGATAGGGATCGCTCTGCCGCTTCACCGTTGATTCTCGCTTTGAGGATGCCGTTCTGGGCAGGCGGACCGGCAGGCGGGGCCAGCGGCCAGCGCATGCGCTGGCCAGGCAGCACATAACCGAGCAATCCCGGTGCAAGCACATGACGTTGCCCGCTGGCATCGACGAGCACAAGGTCCGCGATCTGGGCACGCAGGTCACCGCTGTTGCCTATCTCCACGGCCATGCCGGGCTGCGATCGGTCCAGGGTCGCCTGCAGCACGGGCGCGTGCGACTCGTCGCCGGGCGCCGACAGGAATACCGGGATCGAATAGCGCAGCACGAACTGCAGGCCGGACTTGGCCGGCGCATCCTGCGGCGGCAGTTCGTCCACGATCACCCGGTAGCCGGATTCCACGCCCTGCGGCGGTGCGCCCAGGCGGATCAGCCGCACCAGTTGCCGTTCGCCCGCAGGCAATTCCAGCATCGGTGGACTGATCGCCACGTCCTGGGTGGGCTCCAGCTTTTCCTCGCCGTTTTCCTGGGTCCACTTGTACACGCGCAGTTGCGCACGCAGCCGAGTGTCGCCGCTGTTGCTCAACCACAAGCCGTCGGCGTTGCGGTCGGCGGGCAGGGTCAATGTAGTGGGCGATACCTGCAGGCCGCTGGCCAGCGCCGAAGCGCTGCAGGCGAGCAGCGCTGTGCAAGCCAGCATGCGCAACACCGAAGAGACGACGGAAGCCATGCCGGCATGAATCAGTAGACGACGGTGGCGGTCACCACGTCACTGTAAGTGCCGGCGGGAAAATTGGCGCTTGGAACCCTGCCGAAAACCGGATAGCTCTGGGTGGCGCCCGAGCCGGTCCCGGTCAGGGTGTCGGTGCCGATGGTGCTGCCCCAGATGTCGCCCGCTCCGCGCGCGGCATTGCGATAGAGCTGGTAGGGCACTTCCACGGAGCCATCGGTCATCGCGCGATCATTGGCGGTCGTGCCGTTGTCGCCTTCGTTCAACGCGATGTTGTAGCTGGTGCCCGGGGTGCAGTTGACGGTCAGCGAGCCGGCGTTGTCGGTGTTGATGGCGCTGGAAGCGACCGATCCGAAATTCACGTCGGTCGCGGCGACGGTCGTGATGTCGCAGGTGGCGGTGATGGTGATGGTGACATTGAAGTCGGTGGAGGCCTCGGCTGCCTGGGCCGAGGCGACGCCGCCAGCAAACAGGGCGACGGCGAGCAGGCTGGTCTTGAGTGCGTTCATGGTTTGGGACTCTTCGCGGAATTCGGCGGAACTGCCGGGTTGCCAACAGGGAGAGCAATTAGCGTGCCAAGTGGTGATTTGATCTGGGTGAGCGATATCAGGCACTGGATTGCATCACACATAAGGAATCAAGCGGGATTTCGCTGGATTTCGACGGTTTTGCGTCAAAAGATGACTTCAGCGATGTGAAAGCGTCGTCGTCCGGATCTCGACGTCGACTTGAGCCAAGCCTGTCGCCAGTCGGCAAAGTCCGCGAGTACGGCCGTGGCAAATCTCTCCAATCGCCCGGATCCATTCAGGAATTCGCAGAAATAAGCGATAATCGAGCCATGGCTATCACCCTTAAAACCCCCGAAGACCTCGAACAGATGCGGATTGCCGGCCGCCTGGCCGCCGAGGTGCTGCAGATCGTCGCCCCGCATGTGAAGCCGGGGGTGACCACGGCCGAGCTGGACAAGGTCTGCCACGACCACATCGTCAACGTGCAGCACGCCGTTCCCGCCAATGTCGGTTATGGCGGCGGGCACGGCCGCATCCCGTTCCCGTTCACCGTCTGCACCTCGGTCAACAACGTCATCTGCCACGGCATGCCCAGCGAAGGCAAGGTCCTGAAGGACGGCGACACGGTCAACATCGACGTCACCGTGATCAAGGATGGCTGGCACGGCGACACCAGCCGCATGTACTACGTGGGCACGCCCTCGGTCATGGCCAAGCGCCTGGTGGAAGCCACCCGCGAGGCCATGTTCCGCGGCATCCGCGCGGTCAAGCCGGGCGCGACCCTGGGCGATGTCGGCCACGCGATCCAGGAATACGCCGAATCGCAACGCTTCAGCGTGGTCCGCGAGTACTGCGGGCACGGCATCGGCAAGATCTACCACGACGAACCACAGGTGCTGCACTACGGCCGCCCGGGTGACGGGGTGGTGCTGAAGCCAGGCATGACCTTCACCATCGAGCCGATGATCAACGAAGGCACGCGCTACACCCGCCTGCTGCCCGACGGCTGGACCGTTGTCACCAAGGACCGCAAGCTCTCCGCGCAATGGGAACACACCGTGGCGGTGACCGAGGACGGCGTGGAGATCCTGACCCGGGTGCCGGGCGACGACAACGAGCTGTGAGCGCCATTTTGTGAGCAGCACGACAACCGCGGACGGGACAACGACGCGGTCGCCCGGGTGCGAAAGCGATGCCGGATGGTCGGCCGATGCGCGCGCGACGCTCATCGCCGCCGATGCCAAGCTGGAGAAACGTTTCGACCTGGGCGATGAAGTCGATCGGCTGGTCGCCTTGCGCGCGCGCAGCGCCGATCATCTGCTGAAGGAAGCCTGGGTCCGCTGTGTCCCGGCCGATGCGCCGCTGGCGCTGTTCGCTGTCGGTGGCTACGGGCGCGGCGAACTGTTCCCGCAATCGGACATCGACCTGCTGGTATTGGCCGATGCCGATGCCCAGCAGGCACAACACCCTGCGCTGTCGCGGTTCTTCGCCATGGTCTGGGATGCCGGCCTGCCGGTCAGCCACGCAGTGCGCTCGGCCAGCCAGTGCACCGAGGCGGCCGCCGACCAGACCGTGCTCACCGCGCTGATCGAGTGGCGTGCCCTGCACGCCGACGGGACCGCACAAACGGCCCTGGTCGCGGCGATTTCCCCGTCGCAGGTCTGGCCGCCGCGCGATTTCTTCGTCGCCAAGCGCGAGGAGCTGCGCTTGCGCCATGCGCGCTTCGGCGACACCTCGGAAAACCTGGAGCCGAACATCAAGGAAGGACCGGGTGGCCTGCGCGACCTGCAGACGCTGGGCTGGATGGCGTTGCGCACGTTTGGCGTGCGCGAGCTGGAACCGCTGGTCGGGCTGGGCCATGTCGGCCCGGATGAAGCCGCGGCGCTGGCGCGCGAGCGTCGCTCGCTGGGGCGGCTGCGTTACGGCCTGCACCTGGTCGCTGGTCGACCGGAAGAGCGCCTGCGCTTCGACCACCAGAAAACCCTGGCCGGGCGCCTGGGTTTCGCCGACGACGAGGAAACCCTCGGCGTCGAGAAGATGATGCAGGGCTTCTACCGCAGCGCCGCGATCGTGCGCCGGGTCAGCGATCGCCTGCTGCAGCGCTTCGAGGAACAGTTCGACGGCGAGGCCCTGCCCGAACCGCTGGACGATGCCTTCGCGTTGCGCCGCGGCTACCTGGCTGCGCGCGACCCGGCCTGGCCGCGGGCGGATGTGTCGCAAGTGTTCGCGTTGTTCGCGATGTGGGCGGAACATCCGGAAGTGCGCGGCCTGCATTCGCGCACCGCGCGTGCGCTGGCCGAATCGCTGGCCCGCCTGTCCCCGTTCGAAATCGCCACGCCTGCCCAGCGCGATGCCTTCATGGCCCTGCTGAGGATGCCGCGCGCGGTGGAAACGCTGACCCGGATGGCGCGGCTCGGCGTGCTGGGGCAGTGGATCCCCGCCTTCGCGCGCGTCTCCGGGCGCATGCAGTTCGATCTGTTCCATGTCTACACCGTCGACCAGCACACGCTGATGGTGCTGCGGAACATCGCCGCGTTTTCCTCGGGCCGCGCCGACGAGCGTTTCTCCATCGCCCATGAAGTATGGCCGCGCCTGCGCAAGCCGGAACTGTTGTTGCTCGCCGGCCTGTTCCACGATATCGCCAAGGGCCGCGGCGGCGACCATTCCGAACTGGGCGCGGTCGATGCCCGCGAATTCTGCGCCGCGCACCGGCTCAGCGAAGGCGACGCCGAACTGGTGGCGTGGCTGGTGGAGCAGCACCTGCGCATGTCGGTGACCTCGCAGAAGCAGGACATCTCCGACGTGGAGGTCATCCATCGTTTCGCCACCCTGATCGGCGACCGCGAACGCCTGGATTACCTGTACCTGCTGACCTGCGCGGACATCGCCGGCACCAGCCCGAAATTGTGGAACGCGTGGAAGGACCGCCTGCTCGCCGACTTGTACTTCGCCACGCGCCGGGTCCTGCGCGAAGGCCTGGAGCAACCGGTCGCGGCCGATGCGCGCATGCAGGAAGCGCGCGAATCCGCGCGCGCGCTGATGGCGGTGCAGGGTTTCGACGCGGCCACCGCCGATGCGGTGTTCGCGATCATGCCGGAGGAAGGCTTCCTGCGTTTCCGTCCCGAACAGATCGCCTGGCAAGCCAGCGCCTTGCGCAACGTGCAACCCGGGGAAACCCGCGTGCGCGTGCGCCGCATCGCCGACGACGGCAACGCGCTGGAAGTGTTCGTGCATTCGCCGGATCGCAGCGGCCTGTTCGCCGCGATCCTGGCCACCCTGGACCGCGCGGGCTTCGGCATCCACCAGGCCCGCGTCCTCGATGGCCCCGGCGGCACCATCTTCGATACCTTCGAAGTGCTGCCGGCGGACGGCCATGCCAGTTCCGATCCTGCGGAAGTCGAGGCCGTCCTCGGCAATGCGCTCGACGGTCCGCTGGAGAAAGTGCGCACCTCGCGCCGGGCCATGCCGCGGCAGCTGAAGCATTTCCGTTTCGCGCCGCGAATCGAATTCGGCGGCACGCCGGACGGGCGCCGCACCCTGCTGAGCCTGGTGGCGCCCGACCGTCCGGGCCTGCTGTCCGATGTTGCCCAGGTGCTGCGCGCGCAGGGATTGAACGTGCACGATGCGCGCATTGCCACCTTTGGCGAGCGCGCCGAGGACCTTTTCCAGATCACCGATGCGGACGGACAACCGCTCGCCGAACAGACCCAGCAGGCATTGCGCGAGGCATTGCGCGCCAGCTTCGAGAACACACCTTGAACGGAAACGATCGCCAGATGACCCGCCAGACCGTTGATGCCGCAAGCCTCCAGGCCCTGATCGAAAACGCATTCGAACGTCGCGCCGATTTGAACGCCACCGAAATCCAGGCATCGGTGAAACCTGCGGTGGAGCAGGCGATCGGCGGCCTGGAAGCGGGCGATTTCCGTGTCGCCGAACCCGCCGGCGATGGCCGGTGGAAGGTCAACGAATGGTTGAAGAAGGCGGTGCTGCTCTATTTCCGCGTCAATGACATGGCGGTGATCGACGCCGATCCGGCACCGTTCTGGGACAAGGTGGAATCGCGCTTCGCCGGTTTCGACGAAACGCGTTTCCGCGCCGCTGGCGTGCGCGTGGTCCCGGGTGCGGTCGCGCGCCGCGGCACGTACTTCGGCAAGGACGTGGTGCTGATGCCCAGCTTCGTAAACATCGGCGCGCACGTGGGCGAGGGCACGATGGTCGATACCTGGGCCACCGTGGGTTCCTGCGCGCAGATCGGCAAGCATTGCCACCTGTCCGGCGGTGTCGGCATCGGTGGCGTGCTGGAGCCGCTGCAGGCCTCGCCGACCATCATCGAGGACCACTGTTTCGTCGGCGCGCGTTCGGAAGTGGTGGAAGGCGTGGTCGTAGGCCACCACAGCGTGATCGGCATGGGCGTGTTCCTGGGCCAATCCACGCGCATCTACAACCGCGCGACGAAGGAAGTTTCCTACGGCTACGTACCCCCCGGCAGCGTGGTGGTGTCGGGTTCGCTGCCGGCGGAAGACGGCTCGCACTCGCTGTATTGCGCGGTGATCGTCAAGCAGGTGGATGAGAAGACGCGGTCGAAGACTTCGATCAACGACTTGTTGCGTGGGTTGGCGGATTAGTTTTTTGCTCGTCGTTCCCGCGAAGGCGGGGACCCAGTGACTTCTGCTTCAAAAGTGCAAAGCTAAAAATCGCTGGATGACCAGCCGTTCGGCTGTTGAAGAGCAACTCCCGCTTTCGCGGGGACGACGATTCATTTTTTTCGCGGGGAACGCATGACCACTCTCTACGGCCTCAAGAACTGCGACACCTGCAAGAAAGCCACCAAGTGGCTGGACCGCTTCGGCGTGGAGTATTCCTTCGTCGATTACCGCGACGACAAGCGTTCGCCGGAAGTCCTGGTGGAATGGGCGAAGCAGGCGGGCGGCTGGGATGCGTTGATCAATAAATCCTCCACCACCTGGCGGCAATTGCCGGAGAACCGCAAGACGCCGGGTTCCGATGCGGAGTGGAAGCTGCTGCTGCGGGAATACCCACAGTTGATCCGCCGCCCCGTGGTCGTCACCGATGATGGCGTGATGAGGCAGGGTTTCAGCGACAACGGTTTCAAGGCGCGTTTCGGGATTGCGAAATGAATGATGCCCTCCTGAGCGATGTCTTCGACCTCGCCAGCGAGTTGATCCGCCGCCGTTCGGTCACGCCGGACGATGCCGGCTGTCAATCACTGATCGCCGAGCGGCTGCAACGCGTGGGCTTCGATTGCGAGCACCTGCGTTACGGCGAAGTGGATAACCTGTGGGCGACGCATGGCAGTGGCTCGCCGGTGCTGGTGCTGCTCGGCCACACCGACGTCGTGCCTTCCGGCCCTGCCGGGGCCTGGGCCAGCGAACCCTTCGAACCGACGGTCCGCGATGGCGCCCTGTTCGGGCGCGGCACGGCGGACATGAAAGGCAGCGTTGCGGCCTTCGTGATCGCGCTGGAGCAGTTCGTCGTCGCCCATCCGGATCATGCGGGAACCGTCGCCTTGTTGCTGACCTCCGATGAGGAAGGCGATGCCATCGATGGCGTGCGCCGCGTCGCGGATGCCTTCCGCGAACGCGGGCAGGCCATCGACTGGTGCATCACCGGCGAACCTTCCTCCACGCACAAGCTGGGCGACCTGCTGCGCGTCGGCCGTCGCGGCACGCTGTCGGCGACCCTGACGGTCAAGGGCATCCAGGGCCATGTCGCCTACCCGGACAAGGCCCGCAATCCGATCCACCAGGCCTTGCCGGCACTGGCCGAACTGGTCGCACGACGCTGGGACGGAGGCTACGAAACCTTCCCGCCGACCAGCCTGCAGGTTTCCAACTTCAATGCCGGCACCGGCGCGAACAACGTGATTCCCGGCGAGGCGAAGGTCTTGTTCAACCTGCGCTACAACCCGCACTGGAATGCGGCGCAACTGGAAAGCGAGATCGGCGCCGTGCTCGACCGGCATGGGCTGGAATATGACTTGCACTGGCATCGCGGCGGCGAGCCGTTCTATACGCCCGAAGGCCGCCTGCGCGCGGTTGCGCGGGAGGTGTTGGGCGAATTCGCCGGCATGGCGCCGGAGGAAAGCACCGCGGGCGGCACTTCCGATGCGCGTTTCATCGCGCCGTTGGGAGCGCAATGCATAGAGGTGGGCCCGGTGAACGCGAGCATCCACAAGGTGGACGAGAACGTATCCGTAGCCGATCTGCAGGCATTGCCGGCGTTGTACCGGACCTTGATCGAACGATTGTTGCTTCGGTAACCAATCCCATTGGCAAAGGTGCTTGCCAGCACAGCCTTGAACCGGTTAGTTTCAATCCATGCTTCGTCCGACCGCCCTCGCCAACGCCAATTCGAACCGCCGCAATAATGCGCGGACGAATAATCGTGCGCGACCGATGCGGATCTGCGACTAGGCGAAACAGTACCAGCCGAATCGACAGGAAACCCGCATCGCGAGATGCGGGTTTTTTTATTTCTTTGCTTTCCTTAACTTCAAACCTCGACCACGGAGTCAACCATGTGTTCCATCTTCGGCATCTTCGGCCTGCAACCGGGCGACGACCGGCAGGGCCTGCGCCGCCAGGCGCTCGAGCTTTCGCAGCGGCAACGCCATCGCGGCCCCGACTGGAGCGGCGTATACATCGACGAAGGAGCGATCCTCGTGCATGAACGCCTTGCCATCGTCGACCCTGCCGGTGGTTCGCAGCCGCTGCGCTCAGCCGATGGAGGACTGGCGCTGGCCGTCAACGGCGAGATCTACAACCATCGCGAGCTGAAGAAGGAACTGGCCCAGCCGTACGAATTCCTGACCGGCTCCGATTGCGAGGTGATCAACGCGCTGTTCCGCGAGGACCAGCCAGCCTCATTCCTCAACCGGCTCAACGGCATCTTCGCCTTCGCGCTGTGGGACAAGACGGCGCGCCGCGCCTTGATCGCGCGCGATCCGATGGGTGTGTGTCCGCTGTACTGGGGCCATGATCGCGAAGGTCGCCTGTGCGTGGCTTCGGAAATGAAGTCTTTGGTGGACATCTGCGCAGACGTGGCCCAGTTCCCGCCAGGGCACTATTACGACAGCGCCAGCGGCGAGCTGGTGAAGTATTACCAGCGGCCTTGGCGCGACTACGACGCGGTGGACGGTGTGGAGGTCGATATCCAGGAGCTGCGCGAGGCCTTCGAGCGCGCGGTGCATCGCCAGCTGATGACCGATGTTCCGTATGGCGTGCTGCTCTCCGGCGGACTGGATTCCTCGCTGGTCGCCGCGGTCGCCGCGCGCTATGCCCGCCACCGCATCGAAGAGGACGACAAAGCCGAAGCCTGGTGGCCGCGCCTGCATTCGTTCGCCATTGGTTTGAAAGGTTCACCCGACCTGGCCGCGGCGGAAGTGGCGGCGGCGGCGCTGGGAACCGTGCACCATGGCTTCGAATACACCTTCGAAGAAGGCCTGGACGCGTTGCCGGAAGTGATCCGCCACATCGAGACCTACGATGTCACCACCATCCGCGCCTCCACGCCGATGTACCTGCTGGCGCGCCGGATCAAGGCGATGGGAGTGAAGATGGTGCTGTCGGGCGAAGGCTCCGACGAAATATTCGGTGGCTACCTGTATTTCCACAAGGCGCCGAACGCACGCGAATTCCATGAAGAGCTGGTGCGCAAGCTGGACGCGCTCTACAACTACGATTGCCTGCGCGCCAACAAGTCGATGATGGCCTGGGGCGTGGAGCCGCGCGTGCCGTTCCTGGACCGGGAATTCATGGACGTGGCGATGAAGATGGACGCCAGGTTCAAGATGGTCGACAAGAGCGGCAGTGGCCCGGAACGCATGGAGAAGGGTGTCCTGCGGGCGGCGTTCGAAGGCTACCTGCCGGATTCAATCCTGTGGCGGCAAAAGGAACAGTTCAGCGACGGCGTCGGTTATGGCTGGATCGATGGCCTCAAGGCGCACGCGGAAGCGCGGGTCAGCGACCGCGAACTCGCGGCCGCCGGCAAGCGCTTCCCGATCAATCCGCCAGCGACCAAGGAAGCGTATTACTACCGCGGCGTGTTCGAAGAGTTCTATCCCGGCCCGGCGGCGGCGGAAACGGTGCCGGGCGGCAAGTCGATCGCCTGTTCCTCGCCCGCGGCGATCGCCTGGGATGCGAGTTTCGCCAGTGCCGCGGATCCGTCGGGCAGGGCGATCGCGGGAGTGCATAACGCGGCGCTCTGATTTTCCTTCTCCCTCCGGGAGAAAGTGGCGCGCAGCGACGGATGAGGGAAGAACAATAAATCCGTATCGGGTTTTATCGAAACTTGATGCCCATTCCCTCATCCGCCCTTCGGGCACCTTCTCCCGGGGGGAGAAGGAACGGCGTCAAGGCTCCAATGTCAGCGTGTACTCCGTCTTCCCCGGCAAAAACGGCGTCGGCCGACCCTGCACCCAATCCTCATGGCCCGCACCCCAGAACGGCGACAACGGATTGCCGCTCTGTCCGCCGGGCATGTGGATGATGCCGTCGGCTTCGTGGCCGGGCGAAACCACCATGCGTTCGCTCGCGCCGAACGAAGGCGCCTGCACGCGAGGCATGTCGCCGCCGCCCGCCAACTGGTCGGCCGGCATGCACAGGGAAGGCTTGAGCATCGCAGGCAGGGCGCCAGCGAGCGGATGGCAGATCTTCGCCGTGTTGCGTTCGCCCCAGGTGCGGTGCTCGAGTGGACCGTGTCCGGAAAGATCGTCGCGGACCTGCGCGGCGGCGTCTTCCAGCAACGCTTCCCAACTGGCGAAGCGGCGCGGCAGCAGGTTCGCCGGTCGCTCGCTGAGCAGCGGCCAGACCAGGCCTTCCAGCTGCGGCAGGTCCGGCATGATGAAGTCCTTGCCCAGCGCGGCCTGCGCCGGCGCGGTCAGGCCGTCGGCGACGCGCATGTTCACCGCCAGGCGCCAGGCGCGGACGATTCGGTAGCTGACAGAGTCGATGCTGGCGCGCCCTTCCCAGTGGCCGGCCGCCTTGGCCAAGGCGGTTAGCGCGGGCGTCCTGTCGTGCTTGCCTTCCTTCTGCAGCAGCGCCCACCAGCGCTGCAGGAACACCGCGCGATCGTCGAGCTGGATTGCCAGCAGGTCTTTCTCGGTGAAGCGTTCCTTGAAGAAAAGATCGTCGCGGATCTGTTTCGCACGTGCGCCCAGCGCGTAGCCACCGTCTCCCGCCAATTTCAGGTTTTCGGCATCCAGGGTGCGGTTGTTGGCGGTCCACAGGCGGTGCGACGGTGGATCCACCAGCCTTGGCGAGGCTGTTGCATCAGTCATCCATGGCGGGCAGGCATCGATTGCCGACGGCCCGGTCGAGTCGCAGCCCGGGGCGCGCTGCGGGAATCCGCCGATGATGCGCCAGGCGATCTTGCCGGATGAATCGGCGACCATGAAATTCTGCGCGGGGATGCCGGATTTGTCGGCGACAGCGAATGCACCCGTGATGTCCCTGGCGATCGCGAGGTCGGCGAAGGAGACGCGCAAGGATCCAGGCAGCTGCGGAGTCCAGCGCAAGGCCAATGCCTGTCCTTCGATCTCATGCAGGACCGGGCCCCACGAGGTTTCACGGACGACGAGGTCGAAGGGCTTGTCGCCGGCGATCTTGATGGCCTCGTGGAACTCCTTCCATCCGGTGCAGCCGGCGACGGCGCCATGGCATGCGGGGATTTCGGCCCAGTCCGCCCAGTCGCCATAGCTGTTGGTGAATCCCCATGCGATATGCCCATTGCTGCCGACCACCACCGCCGGCATGCCGGGCAGGGTGAATCCGGAAATATCCACCTTGCCGCCCGGCGCGCGCGCGTCGGAATAGCGCAAGCGCGCGCGGAACCAGATGTTCGGCGCGCGCAATCCCAGGTGCATGTCATCGGCGACGATGGCGCGGCCATCGGCGGTCAACGCGCCGGAAACCGCCCAGTTGTTGCTGCCGGGAAAACCTTTCTCCGAAAGGGGTGCCAGGTCCTTCTTCGCCGGCATCGGCAGTTTCGCCAGGTCGACTCGATCCGCGCCGGGCAGCACCGCATTGCCGCGGGCTTCGCCGAACAACGGCGCATCCCACTCGGTGCCGTCGCGGGTCAGCAGCGCGAACAACCCGGGCGGCACGTGCGGCTTGATCTTCCACAACGCCAGCTCGCGCGTGTTCTGCGAATCCTGCAGGTCGAAATACATCGCGTAACCGGTCAACGCCGAATCCGCCAGTTCCCAGCGTCGCGGTTGCTGGCGCAGCAGCAGGTACGGCCACGGCCTTACCTTCAGGTCGTCCAGTCCCGCATTGACGCCGTCGGTGTAGGCCTGCAATTGCGCGACCTTGTCGCCGGCGAAGGCATCCAGGTTGGCCATCACCCGCGCGCGCATGCGGTGCACGCGGTGCTCCTTGTCCAGGTCCAACGCCCTCGGGCCGAACAATTCCGCCAGCTCGCCAGCCGAGGTGCGGCGCATCAGGTCCATCTCGAAATAGCGTTCCTGCGCATGCACGTAACCCAACGCGCGGGCCATGTCGGTTTCACTGGCCGCGTCGATGGTGACCACGCCCAGCGCATCGCGCTGGATCGTGACCGGGGCCGAGAGGCCGGCCAGCGCCAGCTCTCCATCGAGCGTAGGCAGGCTGCCGCGCATCAGCCACCAACCGGTACCCAGGGCGATGACCAGCAGGATGAGCAACAGCAGCGCCAGGCGCTTGATCCACTTGAGCATGTAGTGTCCCGTCCAGGCGAAGTGTTGGGATGTTCGTCCCCGGATTATTCCACGGCGCCGATGCCAATGCCGGCCCGGCGGACCAGGCCGCGGATGCGATTGATTCCGATTGAATCGCGGGGCCGTGGGATCCGGCAGACTGTCCGTATTCCCCAGGCAGGCGTCCGCATGAAAGGCCATCCCGAAGTCGTCGATTACCTGAAGCAACTGCTGCGTGGCGAACTCTCCGCGCGCGACCAGTATTTCATCCACTCGCGTCGCTACGAGGATCAGGGCCTGCACGCGCTTTACGAGCGCATCCACCACGAGATGCAGGAAGAAGCCGAACATGCCGACGCGCTGCTGCGCCGCATCCTGTTCCTGGAAGGCGACCCGGACATGTCGCCGACGCCGTTCGTACCCGGCGTGACCGTCGAGGAAATGCTGCGCAAGGACCTGGATCTTGAATACGAAGTGCGGGCCAGGCTGGCCAAGGGCATCGCCTTGTGCGAGCGGCATGGCGACTATGTCAGCCGCGCGGTCCTGCTGGTCCAGCTCAAGGACACCGAGGAAGACCACGCGCACTGGCTGGAACAGCAGCTCGGCCTGATCCAGAGGCTGGGTATCGAGAACTACCTGTTGACCAAGCTTGGCGAGGGCAAGCCCGCAAGTTGAAGCGGCGGGATCCTCAGGATTTCCGCAGGCGATAGACCGCCGTGCCCAGCGCGCTCACGCCTTCGGCGCGGAACCGTGGTTCCTGCCCGAGGATGTCGCGTCGTTCAAGCGGGTCCGCATGCCAAGGCAGGTCGAACAGGCGCGCGACCTCGTCCGGTTCCACCGAGAACGGTGGTCCCGCCTTCTCCTGCTGCGGGTATTCGAGTGTGATCAGTAAGCCTTCGCATCCGCCCGGCAACGCGGCATAGACCGTTTCGATGTAGCGCCGGCGCAATGCGGGCGGCAGGGCTATCAGCGCGGCGCGATCATAGACAGCCGCGATGTCGGCCAGCAACGCGGCATCCAGGCCGAAGGCATCGCCGAGGATGATCTCGACAGGGCCTGCAACGAAATGCTCCCCATGCCGGCTATGGTGGCGTCGTGGTTGCAAGCCGGCTTCACTGAAGAACTGCTGCACGGCCAGGGGCGACAGTTCGACGCCGAGCACGCGATGCCCTTGCGCCGCGAGCCAGTGCATGTCCAGGCTCTTGCCCGCCAGTGGCACCAGTACACGGCTGGCGGCAGGCAATCGCAGTGCAGGCCAGTGGGTTTCGAGCAATGGCATCACATCGTCGCGGTGGAAACCGATCTGGCCTTCCTGCCAGCGCTGCAACCAGAAATCGGCGTCCATTACTCGACCGACAGCCCATCGACCTTTTGCCGCGCCGCGACCGGATTCGCTTGCGCGTCACTCCAACGCGCCGCAGCGCGTCGGATAATCTGCTTGCTATTCGACGCCGAGGCCATCGACCTTCTGCCATCCCCGCGGCAACAACCCACCGCGACTCGCCCGTGCGCCCACGTACTGGTCCAGGTCCTTGAACGAAAGCGACATCGTGCGCTGCCCGCTCTTCACCAGCAGCGTGCTTCCGGGGGACACGGCCGCTATCGCGACCACGCGTTCGGTACCCAGCTTCGCCTTCGGGATCTCGAT
>Ga0307414_10000718_pt1 | contig 16955 bp, 13 predicted proteins | sample DK1Ometagenome_FD_203804 | JGI IMG/M metagenome (GOLD analysis project Ga0307414, IMG submission 203804) | Maize rhizosphere microbial communities from greenhouse at UC Davis, California, United States - DK15-O-3 | ecosystem: Host-associated > Plants > Roots > Rhizosphere > Soil | place: USA... | reverse complement strand
GAGCCGCTTGAACGCGCTCCTCCGATCCTTCGCAACGGGACCTGAAGCTCCACGGATCGGCGACCCATCGCAGATCGACCGCCTTTATCGTAGCAACCGCATCCGGGTGATGCTGGCGATCACGATCGGCTACGGCCTCATCTATACGTGCCGGCTCGCGCTGGGTGTCGTGAAGAAGCCGCTGATCGACCAAGGCATCTTCACGCCGGCCGAGCTTGGGACGATCGGATCAGCGCTCTTCTACACCTACGCCATCGGGAAGCTGACCAACGGCTTCCTCGCCGATCATGCCAATGCGCGCCGGTTTCTGGCGGCTGCGTTCCTACTGTCAGCGCTTTGCAACGTTTTGATGGGGTTCACGAGCGCAGTCTGGGCAGCTGCTTTGGTGTGGGGCCTCAACGGCTGGTTCCAGAGTTTCGGCGCTCCGGGGGGCGTGGTCGCGATGACGGCCTGGTTCTCGAACAAGGAGCGAGGCCGCGCCTACGGCATCTGGAGCACCGCCCATTCTCTCGGCGAGGGCCTGACCTTTATCGGCGTCGGCGGACTGGTGGCGCTGCTCGGCTGGCAGTGGGGGTTTTGGGGGCCGGGCCTGATCGGCATCATTACTGCGGTCGGCGTCTTCGCATTGCTGCAAGATCGGCCGCAAACGCTTGGCCTTCCCCCCGTCAACGAGTGGAAGAACGATCACTACACGGAAAACGCGGCCGATAGCCCGCGAAGCACTCTGGCTCTCCAATTCTCAATCCTGAAGATCCCGGCGATCTGGGTCCTCGCTCTCGCGAGTGCGACGACCTACGTGACGCGCTACGCGATCAACAGCTGGGGAATCCTCTATCTGCAGGAGGATCGCGGCTATTCACTCCCGATGGCCGGCACCCTCCTGATGATCAGCACCTTGGCAGGCATTGCCGGCGCCGTGGCTTTCGGCTTCACTTCCGACAAAGTGTTCCAAGCGAGGCGGCCGCCAGCGAATCTGCTCTTTGCAATCTTGGAAATTATCGGCCTTCTGATCATCTTCTTCGGGCCTACCAACACGCCCGTCTTGATCCTGGGAATGCTGCTGTTTGGGATGGGGCTCACGGGTCTCGTAACTTCGCTTGGTGGACTGTTCGCAGTCGACATCGCGCCGAAGCGGGCTGCCGGCGCGGCCATGGGGGTCATCGGCATCTTCAGCTACATCGGCGCGGCCGTGCAGGAGCAGGTGTCGGGCATCCTGATCGAGCAGAATATGATCGTTCAAGGCAGCGATCGGATCTACGATTTCGGTCCTGTGATCTTGTTCTGGATCGCGTCGTCCGTGATCTCGATGCTGCTGGCCGCCAGCCTGTGGCGCGCCCGCCTACGCGATTGAACATGCATCTGCCGGAGTGTCGAAATGCGTAAAGCGCTTGTCATCACAATGCTTCTTCTGAGCGGGTGCGTTTCGACGCCGGCGGTCGAGCCGTCTCGGGAGCAGATTGCACCATTTTCGATGCTCCTGTTTGGCGATCACGGATACGATCTCGATTATCTCGAGGCGGACGACCGCAACCCTCCGCTGACGCGGGAACAGGCGATTGCCGCGCAGCGAGTTGAATGGGCGGAAGACAAAAGGCCGCCCGGCGAATTTGCGCCATCCGCATTGGTCCAGCTGCCGGACACCGGGGGCTATGTCGACGCTAGCGGACTAGTGCCCGTTGCGACTGCGATGATGGGTACTTGTCGGCAGACGCGATGCGACGCGGCAGTCATGCTGGGCGACAACGTCTACCCCAACGGGCCAACCGGAGGCGCCGACGGAGTGTCGGATGCGAAGCGCTTCGACGACATATTTCGGGAGCCGTTCAAGGACTTTGCAAGTCTCGGGCCCGACTTTCGCATTTACGCTACGCTGGGCAACCATGACTGGAGGACCTCACGCGAAGCCGCACTGTCTGAGGTGCGATATCTGGAGACGACGCACCCGTTTTACATGGACGGCATCATCTATCGGGTGAAGCCACGATCCGATGTGGAAATATTCGTCCTCGATACGGAAGTCCTTCTCGCGAGCGAGACCGTCTACGAGGCCGAGCTCGCGGACGATGGAAGCGAGCTTCCCGGGCGGGTCGTGGAAGAACCGGAGCCCTGGACTCGCCCGCAGACGGAGCGCGAGCGCAACATGGTTTCATGGCTGGAAGACGCGCTGAAGAGCTCGAACGCGCGCTGGAAGATCGTGATGGGGCACCATCCTTTGTGGTCTTCAGCAGGCAGCAAGTTCGAGCAGGCGCGCGTCCTTCGGCGGCTCATTCTGCCTACGTTGTGCAAATATTCGGATATGTACCTCGCCGGGCACGAGCATACTCTGGAGCTTCACACGGACAGCTGCGCGAAGGCCGTGCCGGGTGCGGAGTTATCGCCCCTTCCGCAGTTCGTGTCCGGCGCGGCAGCGAAGCAGCGGCCGGTCAACAGCTGGTTCATGGCGCACCAGGCCCGGAACAATCCGGAGCTCCGAACGGACTACGCGCGGGGGCTTGTCTGGGGCTACATGCAATTGATCCTGGGAGCCGAGGACGCAACCGTTCACGTATTCGCGACGCCGAATGATGGCAGCGGAACCAATACACTGGAAACCACGCGGACATATCGACGCCGCACCGGAGCCATAGCCCACTAGTCCACGTCGCTGCCGAAGCTCTTGCGCACGCTCAGTGCGATGACCGGGGCGGTCTTTATGCGCCGCACTTCGGTGGAATCGATCAGGTCCTCTGAGCGCAGCCCGTCGAAGTTGCGACGTTCTTCAACGAGTGCACGCGAGGTCAGGTTCTGCACTTCGGCGCGCATCCGCCAGCTCGCCATTGGCCGAAATTCGATGAAGGCTCCTACGGCGGTATAGACACGCTCGTCCCGAACTTCGTCGTGCCGGAACTCACGCTCCCGCTCGGTCAAAGATGCATCGGCGCCCCAGCTCCATCGACCGCCGGGTAAATCATGGATTAGGCGCATGTCGCCCTCGAACGGCTTATCCTCGGAGATGATCCTTCTCTCACCGGTGACCGGATCGGTAACTCGGCTCCTGAGGAATGTAAGCGACACTCGCAGTTGCAGTCCCGGCAGACCGAAGCGCTTGAAGGGTGCGGTCAGCTCGGCCTTGATGATCTGCCTTTTGCCCTTGCCGATGTTTCCAATGGCATCGAAGAATTCGCCGTCCTGAACGATCACCACGCGGTCGATGACGTCGTCGATCCATTCATTCCGGAGCGTCACCGACAGCGATCCGTCACCCCAGAATCTCTGCTCAACCGTTCCTGACAAGGCCCAGGTGGTCGGTGGACGCAATGCCCTTGCACCGGCGAGGACGTCGTCGCGGTCGAGGTCCGCGGAGGCTACGAAGTCCTCGAAATCGAGCTGTGCGGCTTCACGCTCGATGGTCGCCTGCACGCGCGTCTTGCCGCGGTTCCAAGTCAGGCGAGTTCGCGGCTTTAGGAACAGGAAGGATTCGTTACTTGGGCTGTCCCCTCGGGCACGGATGTTCGAGATCTCGGTGCGGAGTGAGGGCTCGACGAGAAGCGTGCTTGTCGCCTTCCAGGTTGCGCCGATCGCAGCTTCCGCGCGGCGTTCGATAACTTCCACGTCTGAGCCGGAGATGGGGATCGGCACGCCCGCCTCGCTCAGATTTGCGGTGCTTTCGAGCGAGTTCAACGCACCTTCGACGCTTCCGTAGAGGCGCAGCCGGTCGCCGCCGTTCCGATATTCGACCCGTCCGATGCTTTCGCGCGTCCCAGTCTTCTCCGCGAAGGTCTCGTCGCCTTCCTCGGCGCGGGAGCGGAGCCAACCCATGCGCTGAACGAGCACGCCTTCTATGTCTCCCGGTCCGAGCTTGGAGTTGTACTGCGCGCCAATCTCTGCCGACCAAAGCCGTTCGCGTTCCATTTCGATTTCGGTGGAATCTTCCTCGCGACCTTCGACCCGCTCGAAGGTTCGCTCGCGGGCCAGGCTGAAATTACCGACCAGCTCGCCGCCGGCGAGCGGGGTCTTGTATTCCGCATCGGCGGAGAGAGTGCGCTGCACCTCCCGCTCGTCGCGATCCTCGCGCGCGATGTCGCCGTCCTCTTCGACCTCGGTCAGTCTTCCCCTGCCGGACTCGTCGTCGATGTCCGTCTCCAATGCGATCGCCGCCTCGAAGCGGCTGTTCGCCCATTGGTTCGACGTTTCGATCCGGGCGTCGGGTCGGACTCCGGCCTGGTTCGAGGCGGAAATACCTGCGAGGTAGGAGGCTGAACTACTTGCGGTTGATCGGCGCACGACGTTGGCGACCAGCTCGTAATTGCCGGTCGCGGTTCCGCCCGAGCCGCCGCGGATGAGCTCGATGCGGAGCACGCTTGAAGCCGGGATGCGCCGTAGCATCTGCTCCAGGCTCTCCTGCTTGCCCGACGGAACACGGCCGTCGAACAGCACATTGCCGCGAGAGCCGCTGAAGCCGCGCACATCCTCGTCGACGTCGATCAGCTCGAAACCGGGGAGCTTTCGGATCATGTCGTAGGCGTCGGCCGGGCGCGCCGCCGCGAAATAGTCCGCGGGGAAGACCTGCACGCCCGTACTCGGCGTTTGGGCGGGAAGCGGGGTGGCCGCAGCCAATAAAGCGGCCAACGCACCGCAATGGAAAACGCGCCTGGGGAGCCTAACCATCCACGGGTGCGAGCGCGACGATCAGCTCGGCGTGGAGCTGCGGCGTCGACGCAAGCACGGTTCCGCCGAACAGGTCGACTGGCTGCCCCAACGTCCCGGTCACCTTGCCCCCAGCCTCTTCGACGATGACGATTCCTGCGGCCATGTCCCAGGCGCTAACGCTTTGTTCCCAATAGGCATCGAAGCGGCCGCAGGCGACGTAAACCATGTCGATCGCCCCGGCCCCAAGCCTGCGAACGCCCGAGACGCGCGACGTCAGCCGCTCCATCTCGGCGCGGAATTGTTCGTGGCGGGGTTTGCTCGCGAACGGAATGCCGACGCCGAGAACGGCCTCGATCATCTCCTGTCGTTCCGAAACGCGGATCGGGACGTCGTTCAGATAAGCACCGCGACCGCGCTCGGCCCAGAAAGTCTCGCCAAGCATGGGCACGTGCGTGACACCAGCGATGACTCGACCCTCGTTCGCCATGGCGATGTTCACGGCGAAAAGTGGAAGGCCAATGAGGAAGTTGGTCGTCCCATCGAGCGGATCGACGATCCAGCTGTTCGCCGCATCCGCCCCGACCGTCATGCCGCCTTCTTCACCGAGGAAGCCGTAATCGGGCTGGTGTGCCGAGAGGATTTCGCGAACGGTCTGCTCGGCGCGCAGGTCCGCCTCGGTGAACATGTCGTCGAGACCCTGCTTATGGCGGATCTGGAGCTGGGCGATGTTGGCGAAGTCGCGCTTCAGTCCCTCGCCGGCGGCAAGAGCTGCGTCGAGCATCGCTTCAATCAGAGGGGAGCGTTCGCTCGAACTCACTTGCGGACGATCCAGTCGTGCGCGGGATCGTTGCGGAAGATCCAGTTGCGCCTCGGGCCCGCCATGACGTTGAGATAGTAGACGTCGTACCCGTGCGGCGCCCCGACCGGATGATAGCCGCGCGGCACCATCACCACGTCTCCGTCCTCAACCGAGATGGTCTCGTCCAGCGAGCGATCGTCCGTGTAGACACGCTGGATGGCGAAGCCCTGCGGCGGATTGACCCGGTGGTAGTAGGTCTCTTCCAGGGCGGTCTCCTCGCCGGCCGTAGCCGTGTCGTGCTTGTGCGGCGGGTAGCTCGACCAGTGGCCGCCCGGCGTGATGACCTCGACGACGAGCAGGCTGTCGGCTGGCTCGGTTTCCGGAAGAATGTTGCGGACGAAGCGCTGGTTAGTGCCTTCGCCGCGCACTTCTCGGCTCATCCGGGCGGGATCGATCAGCCTCGGCTGGCCTTCGCCCGATCCTGGTGCAGTGCCGATGGCCAATTCGACCGGCGTGACCGCCGTCACCCGATAGGTCGTGCCGGCGGGCGCGTAAGCCGATGCCGGCGGGGCGTCATCGAACACGCTGCTGCGGCCGCCGACGTTTTCTACCGACAGTTCGCCTGCGACGATGTTCGCTGTGCCCGTGAGCACCACCAGGCAGGCTTCGCGATCGGGCGATCCGCCTTCGTGAATCTGGCCGGGCTCCAATTTAACCACCTGAAATCCAACATGTGACCAACCGGCGGATGACGGAGTGACTTCCAGGACGGAGCCGTCAGGTCCCGGCGCATGCGGGCGAACGCGAAGGTTCATGCCGCCTCCTTCAATCCGGAGATGCTCGCCTGGGTGCGAAGCACGCCCAGCCCAAGCTGCGCGTAGGTGCGCGGATTGGCGATTGCGGGGTCCTGCTCAGCCTCGACGATGACCCAGCCCGAATATTCGATCGCGGCAAGCGCTTCGAAAACTGGAGCGAAATCCAGATCGCCGTCGCCCGGAACGGTGAACATGCCCTCAAGGACGCCATCGAGGAAGCTGCGCCCCGACGTTCTGATGGTTTCGAAGATGCCGCGACGGACATCTTTGCAATGTACGTGCACGACGCGCTTTGGCACCGTCCGGAGAATTTGCAGCACATCGATCCCGCCGAGCGCCGCGTGGCCGGTGTCGACGGTCAACCCAGCCTTCTCACCCGTGACGGCGAGGTATCGCTTGAGCTCTTCCTCTGTCTCGACCGCGGTTCCGAGATGGTGATGGTAGGCGAAGCGCAGTCCCTCGCTGTCGATGAAGTCGGCAACGGTCGTCAGCCGCTCCCCAAAAACCTTCCAGTCTTCGTCGCTGAGGATTGGCGAATTCGTCAGCGGAACATCGCGGCGGCCATGAATGGCGTTGCTGGTTTCCGCGATCACGAAGACGGGCGAGCCAAGCGCTTGGAGTAGGTCGAGATGCTGGCGCATCGCCTCAATCTCCGCCTCCGCGGAGTGCGTCAGCAGGTTAGAGCTGTACCAGCCGCCAACGAGGTCCAAACCGTAGCTGCTCAACAAGGCTCGCAGGACCTGCGGATCGCGCGGGAATTTACCCCCGAGCTCAACGCCGGAGAAGCCGACGTCCTGGATGTCTCGCAGCACGTTCTCGAGCGGCGTGTCGCCGCCGAGCTCGGGCATGTCGTCGTTGATCCATGCAATGGGGCTGACGCCGAAGCGGATGGTCATCGCCGTACTTTTCCGATCTGTTCGTCGTAAGTCTTGCGCGCGCTGGCCACGTCCGGCCGGCCTGACACTTCGGCAATCGGGACGTCCCACCATGCGCCGCCGGCCTCGGTGCTGCTTTCAGGGTCCGTGTCGATGACGACAACGTGGCTGAGGTCCGACGCCAAAGCACGCTTCAGCGCTTCTTCAAGGTGACCGATATTGCCCACCTTCTCGGCCGTCGCTCCGAGCGAATGCGCGTGCTTCACGAAGTCGATATTTGAGGCCTCGGGCAGTAGGTTGTTGAACCGCTCTCCAACGGTCGATTGCTGCAAACGATTGATGCAACCGAACCCTCGGTTGTCGAGCAGGATCACGATGATCTTGCAGCCCATCATGACCGACGTGGCGAGCTCGGAATTGAGCATGAGGTAGCTGCCGTCGCCTACCATCGCGATGACCTCCCGATCGGGTGCGGCGAGCTTCACGCCGAGCGCACCGGCAATCTCGTAACCCATGCACGAAAAGCCGTATTCCAGATGATATCCGTCGGTCGTGCGGGAGCGCCACAGCTTGTGCAGCTCGCCTGGAAGTCCGCCCGCCGCACCGACTACGATGGCGTCATCGGGAGCCGTTCGCCAGACCGCGCCGATGACTTGAGCGTCGGACGGAAGTGCGTTCGACGGCGCGGCACCTGTGGCCTCTTCCCAGGAGGCGTTCCAAGCTGCGATGCTTGGCGCGTAGCGCGTTGGATCGGACGATGTTCGCCAGCCTTCGAGTTCGAGCGAGAGTTGCTCGATTACAAGCTTGGCATCGCCCACGACGGGGTGCGCCCCGCGCTTGTGAGCGTCATGCGACGCGATGTTTACCTGGGCGATCTTGCACTCCGGGTTGGCGAACAGTGCCCAGGAGCCTGTCGTGAAATCCTGAAGCCGGGTGCCCAGGCCGATGATAAGGTCGGCCTCGGCGGCTGCGGCATTGGCGGCGCTTGTCCCCGTAACTCCGATGCTGCCGAGTGCCAGCGGATGATCCCAGGGCAGCGCACCCTTGCCTGCCTGCGTTTCTGCGACCGCAATCCCCACCTGGCTCGCGAGGGCCTGCAGCTCGGTACAGGCGCCGGAATAATGAACACCGCCGCCCGCGACGATGAGCGGGGAACTGGATGAACGGAGGAGTTGGGCGAGGTCTGCCACTTCCCGCGCGTCGGGAGCGGGACGCCGGATCCGCCAGACATGCCTGTCGAAGAAGCTCGCTGGAAATTCGAACGCCTCCGCCTGTACGTCCTGGCAAAAAGCGAGCGTCGCCGGACCGCAGCTTGCGGGATCGATCATTGTTGCGACCGCCCGGGGCAGCGCGTCGAGAAGCTGCTCCGGCCGAGTCAGCCGGTCAAAATAGCGGGACACCGGCCGGAAGCAGTCGTTGACCGATGCCGTGCCGTCCGTGAAATCCTCCAACTGCTGGAGCACGGGGTCCGGCCTGCGCGTCGCATAGACCTCGCCGGGCAGGAACAGGACAGGCAGCCTGTTCACATGCGCAAGCGCCGCTGCCGTGACCATGTTGGTCGCGCCCGGACCTATGGAGCTCGTGCACACCATGGCTCGCTGGCGCCGGACCTGCTTGGCAAAGGCAATGGCCGAATGTGCCATGGCTTGTTCGTTATGCGCGCGGAAGATCGGGATATCTTCTTTCGCGGCCTCCAGTGCCTCGCCGAGGCCCGCGACATTGCCGTGACCGAATATCGCCCACACGCCAGCGAAGTAGGGGACCTCGCCTGCGTCGGTCTCGACATACTGACTGGCGATGTAACGCACGCAGGCCTGTGCGGCCGTGAGCCGAAAGGTGCTCATGCGGCAACCTCGATCCGGGCGCGTGCGCTCCGCCATCCCTGGACCAGCGCGGACAATCGCGAAGACATCGTCTCGATCGCTTCGTCGTCGGCAATGCGATCCGACAGCCATTCTTCCGCCACGTCGTGGAAGATCGACCGACCGACGGCGAAGCCCCTGATCAGGCGAAAAGGGGCGGCCGTTTCGAAGGACGCGATGAGGTCCGGAATGGGAGAGGAGAGGCCCAGCAGCACAACGCCGCGACAATAGGGGTCATTCCGCTCGATCACATCGACAATGTTCGCCCAGGCCGCACCGTTCGCACTCGGCTCCAGCTTCCACCAGTCCGGCATGATGCCGATGTCGTAGAGCCGCTGCAGCGCTCGCGCAGTGGACTGATCGTCGGTTGGCAGGTCGGTCGGAGCGATGATCTCGACCAGCAATTCATGGCCGGTCTCGCGGCACGCGGCGAACAGGCGGCTCAATTGCCGCTCCTGTCGTTCGCGAAGCTCCGGTGCATCGTCGACGTGATAGAATGCGAGGCATTTCACGACGTGATTCTGGGGCCAGCTCCGCAATTCGAGTCCCACGTCGGGGCTTCCGGCAAATTCCACGGGCCGCGACCGTGGGACCTCGATCGGTCGTCCAATCCAGTAGGGCCGATCCGCCAGGCTGGCGAGAACATCGAAGCCGAACTGATCGTCGACAAGCAGACCGAAGCTGCGGTCGCCTGAGGCTACCTGATCGAGAGCTTGGAGAGCCAGTTGCTTGAACGCCGAGACCTTAGCGTCATCGCAGCCGACATCGCGCGCGAGGTCTTCGAACTGGCTCCGATGATCGATTGCGAGGACCGCGAGTTCGTCATACCCGCCCGCATCTCGCGTCGTCGCCCAGTGGATATGCTCCAGCGCCGCATCCTCGCGCAGTCGAAACGGCAGGTCATCGCGGGCAAGGAATGTTTCGAGTTCGAGAGCCGTCGGCATTGCGGGCGAGCAGCCGTGGCGCGAGACGACGATGGCTCCGCAGGCATTGGCAAGACGGCAGGAGTCTTCTGCGCTCTTCCCCCTAAGCCAGCCGGACAGAAAGCCCGCCATGAAGGCGTCGCCGGCGCCAAGCACGTTGAAGACCTCGACCGGAAAACCCGGAACGACGGGCTCCAGCCCGTCGGGAATGGCCGCCGCAAAAGGGACGCAACCTTCGGCCCCAAGCTTGCACACGATGAGCGCGTCCGTCCGGGCGCGGATCGCCTTGAGCGCGGCGATCGTATCGGATCCGCCTCCGAGGATGCGAATCTCCTCCTCGGTGCCGACGATCAGGTCGCAAATCTCTACCGCCTGCTGCAGCCGCTCGGTCACCGCGTCCGACTGAACGAAGCGGTTCTCGCCCATGTCGCGCCCGGTGAGGCCCCAGAGGACGGGCCGGTAGTCGATATCGAACACGACCTTGCCGCCCGTTTCCCTGGCGATGCGTGCAGCCTTCATCGACGCTTCGAAGACGGTGTCGGTCGAGAGGTGGGTCCCGTTGATGAGGACGGCCGATGCCGGGGCAATGAGAGCTTCGTCCACGTCATCGGCATCGAGCGCCATGTCGGCGCAATTCTCGCGATAGAAGAGGAGTGGGAACTGTTCCCGGTCACGGATTCCAAGCATCACCAAAGCAGTGAGCCGATCGGGATCCTGCCGAACGCCGCGAGTGTCGACGCCCTCGCGACCGAGCTGCTCGACGATAAAGCGGCCCATGTGATCCGCGCCGACGCGCGTGAGGAGCGCCGCGTTCAAGCCGAGGCGGGAGACCCCGATGGCCGTATTGGTCGGGCTACCACCGACATATTTAGCGAAGGACGACATGTCCTCAAGCCGGCCGCCGACCTGCTGGCCATACAAGTCGATGCTCGATCGACCGATGGCAACAAGATCAAGCGTCTTTTCCAATGCGTTACCCTGCGCCCGCCTTTAAACCTCTGTTGAAACGAGTATTCCAAGTTTGGAATATCTGCAACAGACATTTCACTTCTTGCGTCGGCCGTGCTCTTTCTCGGTCTCGAATGCGAAGCCGATGGCAACGGCCTGCGCCAGGCACATGGATGCGGCGAGCGACCGAAAGTTGCGGACTTCGGAATCGTGCACTTGCAAGGCGACGTCCGCGGGTTTCGAAATCGGACTTACGCGACTGTCGCTGATCGACAGGATCTTCGCCTTGTTGCGTGACGCGACGTCGACAAGATCCACGGTTTCCGGAGCGTAAGGGTGGAAACTGACCGCGATCAGCAAGTCCTTGGGGCCAATCGTGCTTAGCTGGGGCCGAGCCAGTCCACCGACGCCATCGATGAACTGCACATGCTTGCCGAGCTGCTGCAGGGAATAGGCAAGATAGGCCGAAATCGGAAAGGCGCGCCGAAAGCCGGCAACGTGGATAACCTCGGCGTTCGCGATGAGGTCGACCGCGGCCCGCATGTCCTGCTCACTCACGGTCTCGCTAAGGTTCCGCAGGGCAAGGATATTGCCGTCGACGAACTCTGACAGAAGGCCGTCTCCGGCCGCCGTCTTACTGACGGAGTCGCTAAAGCGGCGGACCCGCTCCCCGTACCCGATCGCTGCGTTGGCCGAGAGCAACCCATCGCGAAACAGACGCTGCATCTGGCTGGCGCCCGAGAATCCGAACGACTGGGCGAAGCGCACGATCGCCGACGGTTGAACGCCGCAGCGCTCCGCGATGACGCCAAGGGTCTCAAGAGCAAGCTCGTTTGGCTCGTCGAGGACATATCGCGCGACCTGCTTGAGCCGCTTGCTGAGGCTGTCGTATCGCTCGAGAAGTACGGTCCGGAATTCCTCGGCCGTTGCCGGCGGCTTCATCTTCGTCATTCGGCCTCCGCCCTGTCTTCGATGGAATATTCATTCTCACGGTGGAATGCAAAAGCCATTTACGGTCGTTCCAAATCGACTATGAGATGCAACATTCATTCCAAGGAGGCGCGGCAGGTGTCTGTGCACAAGATCGGTCTGGTCGGCGCTGGGCGCATGGGATCGCTTCACGCGGGCAATGCCGCTGCCAATGCGCGATTCGCTCTCGCCTGGGTGGCGGATCATGATTCCGCAGCTGCTGCTCGGCTCGCCGCTGAGACCGGCGCTGAAGCCACGGACTACGAGACCATTCTCGCCGACCCCGAAGTGAAGGGCGTCATCGTGGCGAGTTCGACCAGTTCGCACTTGGAGAACGTGCTGGCCGCTGTCCGCGCAGGCAAGGCCGTGTTTTGCGAGAAGCCGCTGTCGCTCGATGCGGATACTCTGGCGGCTGCGCTGCCCGAGATCGAGGCGTCGGGCTCACCCGTCTTCATCGCCTTCAATCGCCGTTTCGATCCGCATCTCGCTGCCCTGAAGCGCAAGCTCGCAGCCGGAGAAGTGGGCAGCGTGGAGACGGTCCACATCGTCAATCACGATCCTGCGACGCCCCGCATCGACTTCATCCCGCGCAGCGGTGGCCTGTTCAAGGATTTCACCATCCACGACTTCGATACGGCGGCGTGGCTGCTCGAGGATTCGTTCGTCGAGATATACGCCGCGGGAGCCTGCCTGATCGATCCAAAAATTGGCGAGCTGGGGGACATCGATACGGCGAAGCTCATCCTCCGCACTTCGCGCGGTGTTCTTTGCCTCATCAGCAACTGCCGGCGCACAGGCTACGGGTACGACCAGCGCGTTGAGCTTTTCGGGTCGAATGGGGCCCTACGGGTGGACAATGTGCACGTGCAAAATGTCAGCACGCTGGCGGACGGCGGCACCGCGGAAACGCCGTTCCCTTTCTCCTTCGCCGAGCGCTACGCCGAGGCGTACACCGCCGAACTGAACCATTTCGCGGATGTCCTCGATGGAAGCGCCAGTCCATCGACCGGTCCACGCGACAGTCTTCGCGCCCTGCGTCTTGCCGACGCCGCCGAGCTGTCGGCGAGGAGCAACGCGCCCGTCCGGCTGAATCCCGAGGAGACACGCTGAGTGCATAATATCGCCGTCATCGGCGCAGGCCGGATCGGCAAGATCCACGCTGCGAACGCTACTGCGCACCCGGGGGTGACGCTGAAATATGTGGTCGACCCGATCACGCCGGCAGCAGAAGAACTCGCCAATTCGACCGGAGCGGAAGTTGCCAGCCTCGATCTTGCATTGGGCGATCCGGAGATCGGCGGTGTCATCGTCGCAAGCTCGACCGACACGCACCTAGACTTCAGCATGCGTGCAATCGCCGCTGGTAAGGCCGTATTCTGCGAGAAGCCGCTCGATCTCGGACTGGAAAAAGCGAAGTCGGCCGAGGGCGTGCTCGGCGACGCGCGCTTCTTCCTCGCCTTCAACCGCCGCTTCGATCCCAATTTCCAGCGGCTGAACCAGCGTATTCAATCGGGCGAGATGGGCGCCTTGGAGACGTTGCACATCATAAGCCATGATCCCGCGCCTCCACCCATCGAATATGTGAAAGTGTCGGGTGGGATGTTCAAGGACATGACCATCCACGATTTCGACATGGCGCGGTGGCTGCTTGGAGAGGATCCGACCGAAGTCTACGCGGCGGCCACCTCGATCATCGATCCGGCGATCGGCGAGGCCGGAGACGTCGACACGGCCAAGATCATTTTGCGCACGGCAAGCGGCAAGATCTGTGTGATCAGCAACAGCCGTCGCAGCGGTTACGGTTACGACCAGCGGATCGAGGCTTTCTGCGCGAAAGGATTGCTTCGCGTGGGCAACAAACTGTCCTCGACGGTCGAAGCATGGGGCGAAAACGGGTCCCAGAGCGAGCCTCTGCAGAACTTCTTCCTGGATCGTTATGCCGAGGCTTATCGAGCGGAGATGATGCATTTCGTCGAGCTTCTCGAAGGCACTGCCAGGCCGCAGATCGGCTACCGCGACGGCATCTGGGCATTGGCGATCGCGGAAGCCGCCGCGGAAAGCCACGCGACATCCTCGGTCGTTCCGGTCAGCTACTGATCAGGCGGCGGCCGGCAGGGCGCCGCCTGCCATCAATTCCTGAAGACTTTCCAGCGTAACCTCGTAGCGACCGCAGCTTTTCGCGGTACGGCCTCGGTTGAGAACCGTGAACCGGTCACCGACCGCCATGGCATGACGCACATTGTGCGTGATGAAGACGACGCCAAGACCCCGCGACCGGACCTCATCGATGCATTTCAGGACCATCGCCGTCTGGGTGACTCCCAAGGCCGACGTGGGCTCGTCGAGAATCAGGACCTCCGCGCCGAAATAGATCGCGCGGGCAATTGCGATGCACTGCCGTTCGCCGCCCGACAGCGTTCCGACAGCCTGGTCGGGATCGCGGATTGCGATTCCCATTTTGGTCATCTCTCCGCGCGTGACGCTCGCCGCGAACTCCCGATCGAAAAGCGAAATCGGACCCCAGCGGCGCACTGGCTCCCGCCCTAGGAAGAAGTTCCGCGTCACGGACATCAGGGGGATCAGGGCGAGATCCTGAAAGACCGTCGCAATGCCATGATCCAGCGCATCGCGCGGGCTGGCGAACGCAACCGGCTCGCCCTTCACCAGAAGCTGTCCTTCGGTCGGCCGATGTACGCCCGACAAAGTCTTGATAAGCGTCGACTTCCCGGCGCCATTATCGCCGAGCAGGCAATGCACTTCGCCGGCGCGCACCTCGAGCGATACGCCGGAAAGGGCGATCACCGAGCCGAACCTTTTCACCACATCTCTCGCTTCGAGGAGCGGGCCTTCCGTCATGCGCGCGCTCCGATGGCTTGCTTACGGATGTAGTTGTTAAACAGCACGGCGATCAGCAGCATCGCGCCGAGGAAGACCTGGTACCAATCCTGATCAATGTCGGTGTAGGTCAGTCCGATCACAACCATCCCGAAGATGATCGATCCGATGAAGGCGCCCAGGATCGAACCGTATCCGCCGGTTAGGAGGCAGCCGCCGATGACCGCGGCGATGATGGCCTCGAACTCTTTTTGGAACCCGCGACGCGCATCCGTGGAACCGGCGTCCAGCACTGTCAGAATTGCGACCAAAGCCGCGCAACAGGCCGTCACCATGAATAGGATCGCTTTAACGTCTGTGACCGGCACGCCAGAATTGCGTGCGGCATGGGCATCGCCGCCCGCCGCCTGGATCCAGTTCCCGAAACGTGTTCGGGCAAGAATGAAGGCGCCGACGGCAGCCACGGCGACGAACCAGAACAGCTCGACTGGAATGCCCAGGGTCTCGCCGGAGAACATCCGTACAAGCAGACTGTCGCCTGCGGACTCGCGGATACCGCGCAATTGCGTCGAACCGTCGCTCGCCCATTTCAATCCGACAAGGGTGAGTCCGCGCAGGATGAAGAGAAACGCGAGCGTGACGATGAATGAAGGTAAGCCGGTCTTCAACACGATCTGCGCGTTCAACCCGCCCACCACGACCGCGAATGTAAAAGTGACTAGGATCGCGACGGGCAGGGGCGCCTGCCAGACTGTGAGCGTGGCTCCGAAGACCAGGCCGGCGAACGCAACCATCGATCCGAGCGAAAGGTCGAACTCGCCTGCGATCATGAGCAGGCCCGCGCCGACGGCGAGAATGCCCAACTGAGCGGCCGGGCTCAGGAAGTTCATGACGCCCGCCACGGAGAACATCGCCTTGTCGGCAGTCGCGATGAAGAAAAGGGTTACGACGATCAGCCCGCCTAGGGCGCCGAGTTCAGGTCGTCTGGCGAGCTCAGGCAGCCGCGCGAGAAGGCTTCGCTGCTCTTCGCTCGCTTCGTGCTGGCCTGCTTCCAATCCTTGCTCCTTTGCTCGATGCTGCCTAGCGAATTGCCCTTTTCGACAGGGCCAGCACCTGGCCCGCTTCCGCCTTAGTCACGAACAACGGACCGCTCTCGATCAATCCGTTCGCCGGCATCACGCCGTAGCGGATGCGGTTCGCAAGCAGCACTGTTCCGAGATAGCCCTGCAGGAACGCTTGCGGGTCGACGGCGAACGACGCTTCCCCGCGCTGAAGCGCCTCGAGGAAGCCAGGCGAAAGATCGAACGTCGCGACCTTGATCGGCCGGCGAGCTTCGCGCGCCGCTTCGACCGCCGGCTCTCCGACCTGCGAAGCGCTGAGGGTCACGATCGCATCCAGCGCAGCGTCGCCGGCAAGTGCGGCTGTAACCTTCGATTTAGCTTCTTGGAAATCGGTGGATGTCGGTATCACCGTGACCTTCCCTCCGAAGCCATCTTCAACGCCCTGGCAGCGGGCATCGAGTGAGATATTGCCGACCTCGTGGTTGACGCACACGGCCTTCTTCGCGCCCTCCCTGCGCAGGCGCTCACCCACCCGTTTACCCGTCGCATACTCGTCCTGACCGATATGGATGAGCGTACCGAGCTTCGGCGCGACGTCCGCTCCCGAATTGATCGAGACGACCGGCACACCGGCTTTGACCGCCGCTTGAATTGCAGGCCCAAGCGCACTCGCGTCGGGTATCGAAACGATGATGCCCCCGGGCCGTTGGTTTTTTGCGGAATCGATCAGTTCGGCCATGCGGACCATGTCGAACGTCTCCGGCGCCCGGTAGTCGAGCTCGACGCCGACTTGCCGCGCGGCTTCTTCCGCGCCGTTCTTCACAATATTCCAATAGGGATCGGCGGCCTGGCCGTGTGTGATCATGACGATCTTCTCGGATCCACCGCCGCCACTCGGACGATCTGATAAGTTCGACCGTCCGAGCGAGGTAGCACCAATCACAATCCCGAGAACGAGTGCGATCGAAGCGAACCAAACGAGTTTGAGGCGATCCGACATCCCGCACCTTTCACTCGTCTAAGCTCAATCCTCGCAGGATGGTGCACAGGTTCCAGCAGACCTGCAACTATCGCATTTTAGCGCGGGCAGCCTTTGCTAACTCTCTCGTCCCGCAAACGGTCAAAAGCGGCCTATGAGCATATCGCTGAATAGAGAAAAGTGCGCAGCTGACTGCGTCCACCGCCATGCAGTCAAGATTTCAGCCGTCGGCAAGCAGACCTTAACCTTAGGGCGGCTAT
>Ga0307414_10000717_pt1 | contig 16956 bp, 19 predicted proteins | sample DK1Ometagenome_FD_203804 | JGI IMG/M metagenome (GOLD analysis project Ga0307414, IMG submission 203804) | Maize rhizosphere microbial communities from greenhouse at UC Davis, California, United States - DK15-O-3 | ecosystem: Host-associated > Plants > Roots > Rhizosphere > Soil | place: USA... | reverse complement strand
AGATCGAAGCCTGCCGTATCGCCATCAACCGCTTCCTCAAGCGTAAAGGAAAGGTCTGGATCCGGATCTTCCCGCACAAGTCGATCACCGCCCGTCCGCCGGAAACCCGTATGGGTAAGGGCAAGGGCGCCGTCGAGGCCTGGGTCGCCGTGATCCGCCCCGGCAACATGCTGTTTGAAGTCGCCGGCGTGCCGGAGTCGCAGGCCAAGGAGGCCATGCGCCTTGCTTCCTACAAGCTCGGCCTTCCCACCCGCTTCGTCGTCCGCAACCCGCACGCCTGAGGCTCCACCATCTAACGAACCACCACCATGGCTCAGACCAAGATCAAGGACATCCGCGAGCTCTCCGTGAAGGAACTCGAGTCCAAGCTTCGCGACCTCAAGGAAGAGGGTTTCAACCTCCGCCTCCAGCAGGCCACCGGGCAGCTTGAAAATTCCGCCCGCATCCGCGTGGTCCGCCGCGAGGCCGCCCGCGTCCAAACCGTGCTCACCGCGCGCCGCAGCGCACAGGCCTGAGCCGCCCCGCAGCACCAGCAGCAACCATCAGCGATTCCATTTCCATGAGCGAGCAGCCCCAGCAGGAAACCGCCGCGCACGTCCGCAAGACACGTGTCGGCGTGGTCACCTCCAACAAGATGAGCAAGACCCTCGTGGTCGAGCACGTCGCACGCGTCCCGCACCCGAAGTTCAACAAGATCGTCAAGCGGTCGAAGAAGTACTACGTGCACGACGAGAAGGGCGAGGCCCAGATCGGCGACAAGGTCCGTATCGTCGAAACCCGCCCTCTTTCCAAACTGAAGCGCTGGACGCTCGAGAAGGTTCTCTCGCACTAAGCCTGCCGCCGGTCCGCCCGATCAACTCACTACCTACGCCTTTTCCGCCATGATCCAGATGGAATCCCTTGTAACGGTCGCCGATAACACCGGTGCCCGCTCCGCCAAGATGATCGGTGTCCTCGGCAAGCGCTCCCGCACCGCCCAGGTCGGAGACATCATCACCGCCCACATCCGCGACTCGATCCCGACCGCTTCGGTCAAGAAGGGATCCGTGGTCAAGGCCGTGGTCGTCCGCACCGCTTTCCCGATCCGCCGTTCCGACGGCTCCGTGCTCCGCTTCGATGGCAACGCGATCGTTATCATCGACAAGGACAACAACCCGAAGGGCACCCGCATCTTCGGCCCCGTCGCCCGCGAACTGCGTGAAAAGCAGTTCATGAAGATTGTCTCTCTTGCACCCGAGGTTCTCTGAGCCCAAGGTCTCCTTTCCCACTTATCCATTTCCCATGAAGACTCACGTCAAGAAGGGCGACCAGGTGGAAATCATCGCCGGCAACCACAAGGGCAAGCGCGGCACCGTGATTTCCGTCGACGCCGAAAAAGGTAAGGTCGTCGTCGAAGGCGGCCGCACCGTCAAGAAGGCTACCCGCCGCTCCGAGAAGAACCCCGATGGTGGTCTGATCGAGCAGGATGGCCCGGTCCACATCTCCAATGTCAAGAAACTGGGCTGAGGCCATGGCCTCTGCCCGCGCTTAAGCGCAACAACCAAAGCGCTGACCCGCTAAAACAAAATGAGCACACCCGTACTGCAACAGCATTACAAGGACAAGGTCGTGCCGGCTCTCACGAAGAAGCTCGGCTACGGCAATCCCCACCAAGTCCCGCGTCTTGAAAAGATCGTGGTGACTTCCTGCATGGGCAAGTCCCCGGACCGCAAGGTCGCCGTGGATGACGCCGTGATCGAGATCGGCAAGATCACCGGCCAAAAGCCGTCCGTGACCTTCTCGAAGAAGGCCGTCGCCAACTTCAAGCTCCGCGAGGGTGAAGCCCTCGGTGCCCGCGTGACTCTCCGCGGTGCCCGCATGTGGGAATTCCTGCATCGCTTCATCAACGTCACCGCGCCGAACATCCGCGACTTCCGCGGTATCTCGCCGAAGAACTTCGACGGCCGCGGCAACTACGCCGTGGGCTTCGCCGACCAGTCCATCTTTCCGGAAATCGAGCTCGACCAGATCAAGCGCACCATCGGTTTCGACGTCATCTTCGTCACCTCGGCCAAGACCGATGACGAAGGCCGCGCCCTTCTCACCGAGCTGGGCTTGCCCTTCCGCGACGTGAAAAAGGCCGAAGAAACCACCGAAGGCGCTGCCGCCTGAGACACCTGACATTCTCAAGGAACCACCACCATGGCCGTTCTCACCGATCCAATTTCCGACTTCCTCACCCGCTTCAAGAACTGCTGCCGCGCAGGCAACGAACAGTTCTTGGCTCCTTACTCCCGCATCAAGGCCGACATCGCCAAGATCCTGCAGGAAGAAGGCTACATCTGGGGCTTTGAAGTCGTGACCGAATCCGGACACCCGCAGCTCAAGGTCAAGGCCCGCTACGTCGATGGCCGCCCGGTCCTCACCGACCTGAAGCGCGTCTCCAAGCCAGGCCGCCGCGTTTACTGCGGTGGTGCCGAAATGCCCCGCGTCCTCAACGGCCTCGGTATCGCCATCGTCTCCACCTCCAAGGGAGTCATGACCGGTGCCACGGCGAAGCGCAGCTCGCTGGGTGGCGAGGTGATCGCCCACGTTTGGTAAACCCCAACCCGAGAAAGGAACAAACCACCATGTCACGAGTTGGTCTCAAACCGATTTCCCTGCCCGCAAAGGTCAGCGTGAAGGTCGATTCCGGCAAGGTTCTGGTCGAAGGCCCGAAGGGCAAGCTCGACCTCGCCCTTCCCGACGGCATCACGATCAAGAGCGAAGACACCAGTGTCGTCGTCTCCCGCGCCACCGAGGGCCGCACCCACCGCGCGCTGCACGGCACCGTCCGCAGCCTGGTGAACAACATGATCACCGGAGTCTCCCAAGGCTTCGTCAAGGACCTTGAAATCCAAGGCGTCGGTCTCCGTGCCGCCGTCAAGGGCAAGGACCTCGACCTGTCCCTGGGCAAGTCCCACCCGATCCTTCATCCGATCCCGGCCGGCCTGACCGTCACCGTGAACGAAAACACCAAGATCAAGGTGGAAGGTATCGACAAGCAGCTCGTCGGGCAGTTCGCCGCCGACGTCCGTGGCTACTACCCGCCGGAGCCTTACAAGGGCAAGGGCGTCCGCTATGTCGGTGAGCACGTCCGCCGCAAGGAAGGCAAGAGCGTCGGCAAATAACACGTCAACCTTTCCCGAAAATGAGCAAGATCAATCGCAAGGAAGGACGCCGCCGCATTCACGCGCGCATCCGGAAAAAAGTGTCCGGCACCGCGGAACGTCCGCGCCTGGCCGTCCACTACTCGAACCAGCACGTTTACGCCCAGATCATCGACGACACCGCCGGCCGCACGCTTGTGTCCGCCTCGACGCTCGACAAGAGCGTGGAGAAAGCGGCTTCGAACGTGGACTGCGCCGCCAAGGTGGGTGCGCTCGTCGCCGAGCGTGCCAAGGCAGCCAATGTCAGCGCCGTCGTCTTCGACCGCGGCGGTCACCTCTACCACGGCAAGATCAAGGCGCTGGCGGAAGCCGCCCGCGAAGCCGGCCTCCAATTCTAATCGCATTCCTGCCTTAACTGTCATGGTGACAACTCAAGATTCCACACCCACTCCTCCGGCACCGCAGCAGCCGCAATCGCAGCAGCAGCAGCCACAACAGCGCGGCGGCTACGGCCAGCGCGGTCAAGGCGGCGGCTACGGCGGCGGTGGTGGCCACGGTCAAGGCCGTGGTCCGCGCGGCCCGCGCCGCGACGACCGTCAGCCGCAAGAGTCCGACGGTCCTCAGCTCGCCGAGAAGGTGGTCTTCATCAACCGGTGCGCCAAGGTCGTCAAAGGCGGCCGTCGCTTCAGCTTCTCCGCGCTCGTCGTTGCCGGCGACAAGGAGGGCAAGGTGGGTCTCGGCTTCGGCAAGGCTAACGAAGTGGCCGACGCCATCAAGAAGGCTGGCGAGTCCGCCAAGAAGTCGCTCAAGCCGATGAACATCGTGGAAGGCACCATCCCCCACGAAATCTACGCTGAATTCGGCGGCGGCAAGGTGCTCCTCAAGCCGGCATCGCCCGGAACGGGCATCATCGCCGGTGGCGGCGTCCGCGCCGTCTGCGAAGCGGTCGGCATCCGCGACATCCTCGCGAAGTCGATGGGTTCCTCCAATCACTCCAACGTGGTCAAGGCCACCCTCAAGGCCCTTTCCCAGCTTCGCACCCGCGATCAGATCCTCGGATCCCGCGGCAAGAAGAAGGAGAAGGCAATCTGAGGTAAACGTTATTGGTTATTGGTCGGTAGTGAATTGGCTTGGACCACTTTCTTCTGACCAATAACAATTAACTTCTAACAAAGAACTTCACGAAGATGAAACTTCACACTCTCGCTCCGAACAAGGGTGCCAAGCACCGGGTCAAGCGCCTCGGCTGCGGCGAAAGCTCCGGCCACGGCAAGACCTCCTGCAAGGGCAACAAGGGCCAGAAGGCCCGCTCCGGCAGCGGCACCCGCGTCGGTTTCGAAGGTGGCCAGATGCCCCTTCACCGTCGCTTGCCCAAGCGCGGCTTCAACAACATCAACTTCAAGACCAAGGTCGAAGTGGTGAACCTCGCCCAGATCGAAAAGGCCTTCAACGATGGCGATACCGTCACCGAAGAAGCCCTTCGCAAGGCAGGTCTCATCAACCGCTCCTGCGAGGTGGTGAAGGTGCTCGGCCAAGGCGAACTGACCAAAAAGGTCACCATCGCCGTGGGCACCATCAGCGCCTCCGCCAAGGAGAAGGTCGAGAAGGCTGGCGGCAGCATTCAGGCAGCCGCTGAAGCCTGATGCATTGTTCATCCCAGTCATGACGGATCCCCGGTGAGGAAGCGCTTGATCGCTTCCTTTCCGCGTTTACAAAGCCGTCGCTTTTTGCACCCCGCTTTCACATGATCTCCGCATTCAGGAACACTTGGAAGGTGCCGGAACTCCGGGACCGCATCCTTTTCACTCTCGCCATGATCGTCATCGTGCGCCTCGGCGTGCACATCACCCTGCCGGGTGTCGATGCTTCGGTCATTGAGAAGTGGATGGACAATGCTTCCAAGGACGGTGGCAACGCGTTCGGCGCGATGCTGACCATCTTCGCCGGTGGCGGCCTGCAGCAGGCAGGCATCTTCGCTCTGGGGATCATGCCGTACATCTCGGCATCGATCATGGTGCAGCTCATGACGGCGGTGGTGCCGAAGCTGGCGCGCCTCGCCCGTGAGGACGGCGGTCGCCAGAAGATCACGCAATACACCCGCTACATCACCATCGCGATCGCGCTGGTGCAGGGCTACTTCGTCACGCGGACCTTGGCGAATCCCGAGACGATGTTCTACATGCAGGGCATCGAGAAGTACGGGCAACTGGTGCCGGATCCGGATATGATCTGGAAAATCACGACGGTCGTGACCCTTGTCGCCGGAACTCTTCTTTTGATGTGGATCGGCGACCAGATGACCGAGCGGGGTATCGGCAATGGTACTTCGATCATCATCACGGTGAACATCATTTCGGCCCTGCCGGGTGCGCTGGTGCAGACTTGGCAGCACTTCGTGACAGGTGCGGATGCGAATCCTTTCCGCTCTTCGATGATGGTCGTCATGATCGCGATGCTGCTGCTGGTCATCGCGGGAACCATCGCGATCACCCAAGCTCAGCGACGGATCGCGGTGCAGTACGCCAAGCGGGTCGTCGGGCGCAAACAATTCGGCGGTCAGACCCAGTACCTGCCTCTCAAGGTCAATTACGCGGGTGTGATGCCGATCATCTTCGCCACGGCGATCCTTTCGCTGCCGGCCATGATGATCACCTGGTTCTTCAAGGGTGCCCCATGGGCGGTGAAGCTCCAGACGGAACTCCAGCCGGGCGGCACGTGGTACTACATCCTCGGCGGTCTCTTCATCTTCTTCTTCTCCTACTTCTGGGTGGCGACGATGTTCCAGCCTTCGCAGATCTCGGAGGACCTGAAGCGCAATGGCGGCTACATCCCCGGCGTGCGTCCGGGCAAGCCGACGGCGGATTTCCTCGATTTCACGATGACCCGCCTGACCTTCGCGGGTGCGATCTTCCTCACGCTCATCTTCGTGCTTCCCGCCGCAATCGGCCACTTGGTCGAGCTTCCTCCGGGTTCGATGGTGCTGCAATTCTTCGGTGGCACCAGCTTGCTCATCTTGGTTGGCGTGGTGCTCGACATCATGCGTCAGGTGGAAACCCACCTGCTCCAGCGCCACTACGACGGCTTCCTCCGCAAGGGCAAGTTGAAGGGACGCTACGATCGTCTCGCACAGACCGGGAACGCGGCTTCCAGCACGGCCTTGGTCTACCTCTGGGCGGTGATCGGTTTGATCATCGTCGTGGCGGCCGCCGCTTGGATTGCCAAGTAAGGCTGCTATCTTCCTTCGTCCGCTCATGCCGCAAAGATTCGTCCTGCTCGGCCCTCCTGCCTCCGGGAAGGGGACCCAGGGAAGGCGTCTGGCCGAGGATCTTGGCCTCGCCTACCTGAGCACCGGTGCCCTGCTGCGATCCGCCGTGGAGGAGAGATCGGAGCTCGGTCTCAAGGCGGAGCCGATCCTTGAAAGGGGCGAGTATCTGCCGGACGAGCTGATGAACCCGATCATGGGGGAGTGGCTCGGCCAACAAAAGGGCGGGTGGGTGCTTGACGGCTATCCCCGCAGCCTGGCCCAAGCCGAGTTTCTCAATGGCTGGCTGACCGAACGGCAGCTGAAGCTCGATGCCGCGATTCTTCTGGAAGTGCCGCTCGACGAGCTGCTGGTTCGCTTGAGCAATCGCCTCGAATGCCCGGAATGCCGGTGGACGGGGCGTCGCCACGAGCTGAACGGCGCGGGCCGATGCCCGGAGTGCGGCGGAGTCGCGGGACCCCGGGCGGACGATACGCCCTCGAATTTCCGCTCCCGCCTCGCCGAGTATGAGGAACACACTTTGCCGGTGGTAGGCCGCTACGAACAGGAAGGCTTGCTCCGCCGTTTCGATGCCACGCACAGTCCGGACGAAGTGGAGAAGCGTTTGTTGGAACTGGTCAGATCCCTGAAAGCTCATGGCCAAGCGGCATAAGATCAAGATCAAGACTCCCCACGAGATCACGCGGATGCGTGTGGCCGGGGAGACCGCGAGCGAGATCCTCATGGAGCTCGTGAAGTCGGTGAAGCCGGGTTCCACGACCTTGGAGATCGACCAGCTTGCGAAGGAATTGATGAAGCAGCGCGATTGCAAGAGCGCCTTCCTCGGTTACCGCGGGTTCAAGGGGCAGATCTGCATTTCCGTCAACGAAGAGGTGGTCCACGGAATCGGCGGACCCCGGAAGATCCAGCCCGGTGATGTGGTGAAGCTCGATGTCGGCATCGTCAAAGGTGGCTGGATCGGGGACAATGCGATCACGGTCGCTGTCGGCGATGTGCCGGACGAGACCCGGCGCCTGCTGATCGCCACGGAAGAGTCATTGTTCGCAGCGATTTCCCATGCCCGTTCCGGCGAGCGTCTCGCGGAACTCTGCGGGGCAGTGGAAGATCACGTGAAGCCGCAGGGCTTTACCGTCGTCCGCGAATTCGTTGGCCACGGAGTGGGTCGCGATCTGCATGAAGAACCGCAGGTGCCGAACTACCGTCCGCAAGGGAAGAGCCCGGTGCTGATGCCCGGAATGATCCTCGCCATCGAACCGATGGTGAATGCCGGAACGCCCTCGGTCCGCATTCTGGACGATGGCTGGACGGTGATCACCACGGACGGGAAGCCGTCGGCCCACTTCGAGCACACGGTGCTGATCACGGAAGGTGAGCCGGAGTTGCTGACCTGGCGTCCGCGCGGTGTTCCGGGTCTTTGACGGATTTCCGCCGCCTTGGTGGCGGCTTCGTCCACGCGGAGAGCGTGCGGACCGACTCCTTGGTTCAGGGCTTCGCCACCTGCCTGGAGACGGCGAGGCGATACTTCTTCACGGCGTCAGCGATGCCGTTGGCGACCGCGTTGCGGTAGACCTCGTTTTGGATGAGCCGGGCTTCCAACTGGTGGGTCATGAAACCGCACTCGATCAGGATCGAGGGGTGCTTCACGCCGGTCAGCACGCTGAAGCGGGCGCGCTTGATGCCGCGGTCGAAGGTGTTCTTCCCGAGGCGCCGCGAGACGGAACCGTGGACGGCCGTGGCCAGCGCGACATTCGCGGAGTCGTGGCTGTTGCCGGTGCGGGCTTGGAAATCGGAATCGTTCAGGCCGCGGCCGTAGTGGGCGACGCCGATCGGGGAGAGGGTGAAGGTTTCCAACCCGCGGGCCGCATTGCCGCCGGAATTGTGGTGGATGGAAATGAAGATCGCGTTTTCCTTCACCCGGTTGGCGAAATCGACGCGCTCTTGCAGGGTCAGGTAGCGGTTGCTATCGCGGGTCATCAGGACCTTGTAGCCCTCCTTGATAAGGGCCTTCTTCAGGCGTTCGGCGACATCGAGATTGTAAGTGGCCTCGGTGCCCAAGCCATTGGTAGCCCCGGGATCCTTGCCGCCGTGCCCGGCATCGATGATGACGGTGCTGAAATTGCCGGCATTGCCGATGTAGTTCGGCCGCAGGACTGGATCTACCAGCTTGGCCAAATCGATCCGGGAGATCCAAGCGCGTCCGCCGGCATCCTCGACCTTGTAGCTGAAGACGAACTTCACGCCATTCATCAGGCACTCCTGCGCGCCGAGTCGCAGGGTCATGAGCACGCCTTTCTTCTTATCCTTCGGATCGGTCTTATCGAGGATGACCTGATTGCCGTTCCGCCGGATCGAGTCGAAGTTGTAGAACTCCTTCATCCCCTCCACTGCTACATACTCACGCCCATTGAGCGTTTTCGTCTCCCATGCGCGCGCGATCGAGGGGCCCACCCCGAACCAAAGTAGCACGGCAAGGATCAGGGGGGATTTGAATTGGACGGGCGGCATGAAGGGCAAGGGATCCGGAGAATGATTTTGGGTTTGGAAGCCGGACCGATAGGGCTCCGTCATTATCCCATTTTTCGCCGTATGACAAATCCGTTTTTCCGGGAAAAACCCGGGAATTCCCCGGCTTCTGGGCAGGTCAGGGTGGGATGCGAGCCCGGGATGAACTTCTCCGGGAATCCTGATTGCGATCTGCCCGACGGATCGGACTCTGGGAGGCTTGCCGTGGTATACTTCCATTCGAACGTTTCGGCGTCCTACGGGGCCTTCCACGTGCCGGAGAAATCCGGGAACGCGTGGCATCCCGTGGCGGCGGACAACGTCATGGCCTCGAAATCCTCGCTGTAACGGGATCTGACGGTGCTTTCGCTTTTCCTCGCCCTGACCGGCTCCTAGCTTCACCGCCGTGACCGTTGAAACCGTCGGCAGCTACCGTGCCCGCTGGGGCGAAGGCCCCTTGTGGTGGAAGGATTCCCTCGTGTATGTGGATATCGAGAACCATCGTGTGATCCGCTTCAATCCGGCAACGGGGGAGGAGAAAACCTGGGACGTCGGCGAGCGGGTAGGCACCGTGGTGCCGCGCGAAGCCGGCGGCTTCGTGATCGCCGGGGACAATGGGTTTCATCTCCTCGATGAAGAGACGGGCAAGCTCACCGCGCTCGGCGATCCGGAGCCGGACAAGCCGGACAATCGCTTCAATGATGGCAAGTGTTCGCCCGATGGCCGTTTCTTCGCCGGCACGATCAGTCTGGTGAAAAAGACCGGCGACGCCCGGCTTTACCGGCTCGATCCGGATCTTTCGATCCACGAGGTCTTTGGTCCCGTTACGAATTCGAATGGGATCGTGTGGAGCGCCGATGGCAGTACGGTGTATTACATCGATACCCCGCGGAAAGAGGTCCTCGCCTTCGACTACACAGCAGGTCATCTGACGAATCTCCGCACTGTGATTTCCACCGCGCATCACGAGGCCTCGCCGGACGGAATGACGATCGACGCCGCGGGCAATCTGTGGATCGCATTTTGCCACGGGGCGTGCGTCGCCTGTTTTAGTCCGGTGAGCGGTGAGGAACTCCGGCGGGTGGATCTGCCATGCCTCGAGACGACCGCATGCGCCTTCGGCGGACCGGGCCTTGCGGATCTCTACGTGACCACGGGAGTTCATAAGAGCGTGGAAGAGGCGGATGCGGGTCGCCTCTTCGTCATCCGCGGTCTGGGTGTCGAAGGTCTCCCCTCAAACGGCTTCGCGGGCTGAAAAACGGTATCACCCAAAACGGCGACGCTGGAAATAATGGGAAAAGAGTGCATTCCTGCCATCGTAGGGAAGGCTGCTCTCATTTCCCATGCTTCGCCGCCTCCTGATCCTGCTCATCCCCGCCGCCCCTCTCGGTGCGGCGGAGAAGCCTGTTTCCTACGCCTTTGAGGTCAGGCCGATCCTTTCCGACAAGTGCTTCGCCTGCCATGGGCCGGATGCAGCAAAGCGGGAGTCTGGCCTGCGGCTCGACAATGCGGAGGGCGCGGCGGCTCCGCTGAAGGATTCGCCGGGGAGCGCGATCGTGCCGGGCGACTTGTCGAAGTCGGCGGCATGGCAGCGGATCATCTCCCATGACCCGGAGCAGGTGATGCCTCCTCCGTCGTCGCATCTCAGCTTGAGTGACGGGGAGAAAGGAATCCTCCGCCGCTGGATCGAGGAAGGCGCGAAGTACGAGCCGCATTGGTCATTCCAGCCCTTGCCGGAGAAGGTGGCGGTTCCGCAGCCGAAGGATGAAGCTTGGGCGAAAGGGGAGATCGACCGGTTCATCCGGGCGCGCATTGAGGCGGAACAATTGCAGCCTTCATCAGCAGCCGATCCCTTGCGCTGGCTGCGCCGGGTGACTTTGGACCTGACCGGACTGCCGCCTTCCACCGAAGACATCGCTGCATTCCAGGCGGCAGCCCGGTCCGATCTCTCATCGGCGAAATCGGCGGCGGTGGACCGCTTGCTCGCGAGCCCGCGCTTCGGCGAGCACTTCGCCGTGCCATGGCTGGACGCCGCGCGCTACGCGGACTCCTACGGCTACCAGTCCGATCTGCTCACCGCCTTCTGGCCATGGCGCGATTGGGTGGTGCGTTCGTTCAATGCGAACCTTCCGATCGATCAATTCATGACCTGGCAAGTGGCGGGCGATCTTCTGCCGGATGCCACGCGGGATCAAAAGCTGGCTACGACTTTCAACCGCCTTCATCGCCTCACCAATGAGGGGGGCTCGGTGGCGGAGGAGTTCCTCGTGGAGAACATGGCTGACCGCGTCCACACCTTCGGCTCGGTCTTCCTCGCGCTGACGATGGAATGCACGCGGTGCCACGATCACAAGTACGACCCGATTAGCATGCGGGACTACTATTCGCTTGGTGCCTTCTTCAACTCGATCCCTGAGCGGGGCTTCTACAACTCGGCGGCAATCCAGCCATCACCGGGGCTGCTCTTGCCCGATGCGGAGCAGGAAAAAAAGCTGGAAGAAGCAAACCGGCAGGTCGTGGCCGCGATGGCTGCGGTCGAGAAACGCCGGGCCGGGAGTGATTCGGATTTCGATGCATGGCTTGCCAGCGCACCGCCAAGTCCCGCGGCGACTGACCTGGTTTCGCACCTGACTTTCGACGGCGATGGGCCTGCGTCGGCCTTGGTGGATACCGCGGGTGCCCCGCCAGCGAATGGCAATGGTTTGGCCCGTGTCACGGGTAAGTCCGGTGCTGCGGTGAAGCTCGACGGTGATACCGGGGTCGCGCTACCCGGGCGTCTGGCGCAGGATCGATGCGACCCTTGGACGGTCGAAATGGTCATCCGGGACACCGTGGGCAATCCTGCTTCGGTCATCCTGCTGCACCGGTCCTTTGGGACAGACGTCGGCTTCAATGGTTTGGAGCTGCTGCTGGCCGGGGGGCACCTGGAGGCACGGGTGGTGCGGGATTGGCCGGGAAATGCGATCGGAGTCCGGTCGCTCACCCCCATCCCCCGGGAACAGTGGGCGCGCATCGCCTGGACCTACGATGGATCCAGTAGTGCGGCAGGCATGCGGCTTTATCTGGACGGAGCTCCGCTGGAAACCGAGACGACGGCCGGCATGATCTGGAAGTCGGTTACGACGGGGGGCCATGGCGATGGCGCAGCGATGATCGGGCAGCGTTTCCGGGATCGGGGCTTCCTTGGCGGGGAAGTGGACGACCTGAAGATCTTCAAGCGCGCCTTGGCTCCGCTCGAAATGGCCACTCTTGCCGATCCTGCCAAGTGGACGGCCGCTCTTGCGGATGCAGGCGCGAACCGTGGCGCGTTGAAGGAAGTGTGGCTGTCATCCGTGGATGAGAACCATCGGGGCGAGTTGATGAAGCTCCGCGACGCGCGCGCCGCAGTCATCGCTGCCGAGGAAGGAATCTTCGAGATTCCCGTGATGCGGGAACTGGAGAAGCCCCGCCCGGGCCACATCCTTGCCCGCGGTGCCTACGATGCTTCTCGTACGAAGGATAACGAAGTCACGCGCGAAACGTTCTCCCAGATCCTCATTTCCTTTCCGGAAGATGCACCGCGGGATCGCCTGGGACTTGCCCGCTGGTTGACCGATCCGCGGCATCCCCTGACCTCGCGGGTCTTCGTGAACCGCGTGTGGGCGAATTTCTTCGGAACCGGGATCGTGGAGTCCGTCGACAATTTCGGGCTCCAGGGAGGATTGCCGAGCCATCCGGAATTGCTGGACTGGCTGGCCCGCGATTTCGTATCGCATGGCTGGGATCTGAAGCGCCTGTGCCGTGAGATCGTGCTGAGCGCGGCCTATGGTCAGGATAGTAAAATGCGCTCCGATCTGGCGCAACGCGACCCCGCGAACCGGCTGCTCGCGCGCGGCCCCTCGCGGCGGCTTTCTTCCGAGCAGATCCGCGACTTCGCCCTTTCCGCCTCCGGACTCCTGCAGCAGCGCGATGGCGGGGCGCCGGTCTCGCCTTATCAACCGGGCGGCGACCTCTGGCGGGAATCGAACACCATGTCGCCCGCCTATCACCGCTCGAATGGCCCCGATCTCTACCGGCGCTCGTTGTACTCGGTATGGAAGCGGACGGCCCCCCTGCCGAACATGCTCGCCTTTGATAGCCCCACGCGTGAAGTCTGCACGATCCGTCGGCCGCAGACGAACACGCCGCTGCAAGCGCTGGTGCTGTTGAATGACGCGCAGTTCGTGGAAGCCGCACGTTCCTTGGTGGCAAAGGTGAATGTGCTTCCAGTGGAGAAGCGTGTTCCAGCGGCTTTCGAGGCCTGTGCTTCCCGTCCACCCACCGGCCAGGAAGCGACGTTGCTTTCCGAACTGCACGAGGAACAGCTCGCGGTCTTCAAAGCCGATCCGGAGAGCGCAAAGAAGCTTCTCGCCTTGGGCGATAGCACGGCGGCCCGCGATCTGGATCCGATCGAGGCGGCGGCAATGACCGTCGTTTGCCAAGCCATCCTCAATCTCGACGCTTCCATCTGGAACCGATGAACCCGCCACTCCATTCCTTCCCCGGGCTAACCCGCCGTCATTTCTTCAAGGCGGGGGCATCGGGTATCGGTGGTGCCGCACTCGCCTCGATGTTCGGGGAAAGCCTGCTTGCGTCCGCGGCTCCCAAGTTCGCGCCAAAGGCGAAACGCATCATCTACCTTTTCCAATCCGGCGGACCGGCGCAGCAGGATCTCTTCGACTACAAGCCGCTGCTCGTGGAAAAGAATGGCGAGCCTCTGCCTGACCATGTGCGCGGCAACCAGCGGCTCACGGGAATGTCCGCGCAACAGGCATCGATCCCGCTGGCAGGCAGCCATTTCAAATTTGCGCAGCACGGGCAGTCGGGCGCTTGGATCTCCGAGCTTCTGCCGCACACCGCGGCCATCGCGGACAAGCTGTGCTTCGTGAAATCGATGTACACCGATGCGATCAATCACGATCCGGCGATCACGTTTTTCCAGACCGGATCGCAGATCGCCGGGAGGCCCTCGATGGGCGCGTGGCTTTCGTACGGCTTGGGATCCGACAACGCGAACCTGCCGGGTTTCATCGTACTGGTCTCGGCAGGGCAGGGGGACCAGCCCCTGTATGCGCGGCTTTGGGGAAATGGCTTCCTTGATTCGAAGTATCAGGGAGTGCAGTTCCGCTCCGGGAAAGATCCGGTGCTCTATCTTTCGAACCCGGATGGCATCTGCCAATCGGGGCGTCGGGCGATGCTGGACAAACTCTCCGCGCTGAACCGCGTGCAGTTCGAGAGCGAGCTGGATCCGGAAATCGAATCCCGCATCGCCCAGTACGAGATGGCGTATCGCATGCAGACCAGCGTGCCGGACGTGACGGATCTTTCGGGAGAGCCGGAGTCCGTCTACCAATTGTACGGCGAGGATAGTAGGAAGCCGGGGACCTTTGCGGCGAATTGCCTGCTGGCGCGTCGCCTGGCGGAGCGGGGAGTCCGGTTCATCCAGCTCTACCACCAAGGCTGGGACCAGCACGACAACTTGCCGGGAGCGATCCGCGGCCAGTGCCAGGAAACCGACCAGGCGTCCGCCGCCTTGGTCCGGGATCTCGAACAGCGGGGTCTGCTGGAAGACACGCTGGTGATCTGGGGCGGGGAATTCGGCCGCACTTCGTATTCGCAGGGAAAGCTGACAAAGGACAACTACGGTCGCGACCACCACCCGCGCTGCTTCACCGTCTGGATGGCGGGCGGCGGGATCAAACCGGGCATCTCCCACGGTCACACCGATGCATACGGTTACAACATCGCCGACGCCGACGGGAATCCGCTCCACGCCGACAAGCACATCTACACTCCCGGAGCCGTCCACGTGCATGACCTCCAGGCGACGATCCTCCATCTGATGGGGATCGACCACACGGCCTTGACCTATCTCCATCAAGGTCGCCGGTTCCGGCTCACCGATGTCCACGGGCAGGTGGTGAAGGAGTTGCTCGCCTGAACATCCCGAACGCATTTCGCGCGGATTTCACGTGGGCTTCGCTTCCGCTTCCGGCTTGCGCGGCATGAAGGTTCCGCAATGATGGCACCCGTGGAAGCCGTGAGAGATGACTTGCCGGACCGGTTCGGCGCGATGCTGGTCAAGGAATTGCGCCAGAACATGCGGCGCGGCAGTTTCGTCTATCCCTTCCTGGGCATCCAGCTCTTCGCGGTGATGGCGCTCCTTTTCGAGCTGCGGACGGAGGCCGCCTATAGTTCCGCGAAATACGCGGGCATGCTGAATGTGGGGATGCTGGTGGAGGCCGGTCCTTTCTGGGTAATGGTGGCCGTGATCTGCGCGATCATCATGCCGCTGGGCGGACTCGTCCTGATGGGCCAGGAGCTGGAGGAGGGAAATCATGAGCTGCTGCTCCTCACGAAACTCAGCCGCTGGAAAGTGGTCCGCGGGAAATTCTTCACGCTCTGGGGACTCAGCGTGCTCACCTTCGTGTCGCTGCTGCCCTACGTGATCGTGCGCTTCAATGTGATTGGCGGCATCGAGACGATGGATCAGATCGCGTGCTCCCTCACCGTGGTCTCGTTGTCCGCGATGATGTGCGCGGGGGCCATCGGGGCCTCGTCTTTCCGTGGGCTGATGGGCCGCATCGGGGCGATGATCCTTTTCACCGGCTCCATGGTGGCGGGCTGCGCGGTGCCGCTCGCCTTCAGCGCGATGCGTGCTGAGAAATGCGGCGTCTTCTATCACCTGAACGGCGTTGCCGCCACGTTGTGCTACACGATGCTGGGGCTCTCGCTTGCCCGCTCGCGGCTGCGGCTGGTGGTGCATGCCTACGAGGTGAAGCCGAGCTACATGGTCATCGGCCTGCTGGTGTTCACCCCTTTCGTGGTGGCGATGTCCACGGCGATGACCGTCGGCTATGCCGGATTCACCGGCCTGATTGGGATGACCCTGGTGGCGATGTATGCGGATGCGACGCCGAAAGCTCCGGCATGGGTGAAGCCGCCCGCACCCAATGTGCCGCCGCCGATGCAGGATGCGAAGGGGTAGCGGTCTCTATTGGGATGTTTGCGACATCTTTTTAGCGAGCTTGCTACTAGCGTCCGGCCCCAAGTCTCTTCATTCTCGAGGGGATGACCTCCAGAACCCTCGCGCTTCTCCTTGTGGCCGGATCCGCCATGGCGGAGTCCTTTCCCGTCACCATCCGCGTGGACGCCGAACGCCCCGGTGCCGATCTCAAGCCGATCTGGCGCTTCTTCGGCGCGGACGAGCCGAACTACGCCTACATGAAAAATGGCGACGAGTTGCTGGGGCATCTCGGCGAAATGAAGCCAAAGGAGGTTTTCTTCCGCACCCATAGCCTGCTGGTCACCGGCGATGGCACGCCCGCCCTGAAGTGGGGATCGACGAATGCCTACACCGAGGATGCGCAAGGCAATCCAGTATACGATTGGACGATTGTTGATCGCATCTTCGACTCGTATCTGAAGAATGGCGTCCGCCCCTACGTGCAGATCGGCTTCATGCCGCAGGCCCTCTCCGTGAAGCCGGAGCCCTACCGCCACCATTGGACGCCGCGGGCGAAATACGATGAGATCTACACCGGCTGGGCCTATCCGCCGAAGGATTGGGCGAAGTGGGAGGAACTCGTCTACCAATGGGCCAAGCACTCCGTGGAAAAGTATGGCAAGGACGAGGTGCTCAACTGGTATTGGGAAACCTGGAACGAGCCCAACATCGGCTACTGGCGCGGCACCCGGGAGGAGTTCTTCAAGCTGCACGATCATGCGATCCGTGCCGTCCGTCGCGCGATCCCTGAAGCGAAGGTGGGTGGCCCGGATCTCGCCGGCGGTCCGGGCGGCGATTTCCTCAAGGCCTTCCTCGACCACTGCGTGAAGGGCAAGAACCTCGCAACGGGGGAAACGGGCACGCCCATCGATTTCATCTCCTTCCATGCGAAAGGCTCGCCGCGCGACGTGAACGGCCGGGTGCAGATGGGGATCTCCAACCACCTCCGTGACATCGATGGCGCCTTCTCCGTGATTGCCCGCTATCCCGAGTTGAAGGACAAGCCGATCGTGATCGGCGAGTCCGATCCGGAGGGCTGC